>Ga0105095_10002221_pt1 | contig 10401 bp, 9 predicted proteins | sample PPLLak2March2015_2_FD_79180 | JGI IMG/M metagenome (GOLD analysis project Ga0105095, IMG submission 79180) | Freshwater sediment microbial communities from Prairie Pothole Lake near Jamestown, North Dakota, USA - PPLs Lake P8 Core (3) Depth... | ecosystem: Environmental > Aquatic > Freshwater >... | reverse complement strand
GCACCCATGGCGGCCCCGACGGGCGCGTCAGCGTGTGAAGGTGAAGACGACATCTTTCGATTCCTTCGGCCCGACGGTCACCTGGCTGGCCTGTACCCCCAGCCGCTCGTGCCACGCCTCGATCGTATACGTCCCGGGCGGCAGGTTCGGCAGGCTGAACGTGCCCGCTTCGCCGGTCACGGCGAAGTATGGATGCTCGAGCACGCCAAGATAGGCGTTCATCCAGGCGTGCACGTCGCACTTCATCGGCACCATCACCTCGCGCGTGGTGAAGGTGTGCGAGAACGTCATGCCCTGCACGGGCTGGCCCTGGTTGAAGGGCTGGTTGATGTCGCCCTCGGATCGCACGTTGTGCAGCAACGGGTCGCTGTTCAGGATCTCGAGCGGCTGCCCCACGCGCACGCCCAGCACGCGCGGCACGTAGCGGCACTTCTGCTGGTCCAATACCACCGGTGCGGAGGGAATGGGGAACGTGTGCTTCTCGAGGCCGTCCTTCACGTAGACGAACACGTTCTGCAGGGCGTCGCCTTCACCAAGGACGATGAACTCCGCGGGCCGCTGGTCGGAACCCGTGAGCGTGACGCAGTCCTTGTCGGCGTCGATGCGCACGAGCTCCGCGGGAGGCGCGGGGCCGTCGAAGCGCACGCGGCCAGAGATGGTGGCGGTGGTGGCCGGATCGGGGCCGGCCGAGGCCGATGGCGCCGGGGCAGGCGATCCGCCGCACGCTACCGTCAGCAGGGTCGCGGTGGCCACGAGGAGCCGACGAACCGGGCGCATCTGACCATTATGGCATCCGGCTGGCCTTGACCCGGCTGGCGCGCGCCCGCTAACATTAGAGGTTCGTTGCCCCTCAGTGCCGGTATCGTCTAGGGGTCAGGACACGTGGTTCTCAGCCACGGGACCGGGGTTCGAATCCCCGTACCGGTACCATCCTTCGCCCACTCGCTTCGCTCCGGGCTTCGGATGGCAAACCGTCGCCAGCAATCGTCGCTCCGGGCTTCCCCCTGCTCCGTTCGTGGCCGCGGCTTTGGCTCAGTGCACCCGCTCGTCGCGCGTGAAGAGCATGCGCCCTGAGACAGGTGCCTCCTTCGTGACACTCGTGTTCTCGGCACAGGGCCGCTGTCGCGTTAGCTCGCAATCGGCAGGTTGAATCGAAGGGTCCTCGGGGACATGGCGTGCCGATGATATCGTGGGCGCCTTGGGAATCCTGTGCCTCCTGTCGATCAAACCGGACGCAACCGGCTTCGCCGCCTGCTGATTGGCGCGGCCTTCGGCATCGGGGCGGCGGCTCTCGCGCTGCTCCTCGGGCTCACACCGCTTCTCCGCACCGCGGAACTGAAGCTGTACGACTGGCGCATCCGCGCGACCACGTCGGTACGCGCCGCATCGGCCCCGGCGCTCGAGGACGACGCCATCGTCCTCGTCCAAATCGACGATGACAGCCTGAAGCGGATGGAGCCGCTGGTGGGACGCTGGCCCTGGCCGCGGCTGGTGCACGCCGCGCTCATCGACTACCTCGCGGCTGCCGGCGCGAAGGCGGTGGTGTACGACGTGCTGTTCGCCGAGGCCGATCGCTCGAAGTTCATGGTGGGCGACACCGAATGGACAGGCGAGGAATCGGACCAGGCCCTGGTCGATTCGACGGCGCGGGCGGGCAACGTGATTCACGTGGCCGAGGCCGCCAGCGCCGAGCTCATCGATCCCACGAAGGCCGTGGTCGCGTCGCTCGAAGGCCTGCCGGCCTTCAACCAGCCTTTCGTCGTGGACGCGTGCGTGGAGCGCCGCCCGCAGGTGACGCCTCCTTTCTCCGCGCTGGCGAAGGCCGCGCACGCCATCGGCCACTCGTTGGTGGTGTACGACGCCGACGGGCCGCTGAGGCGGGTGGTGCCCTTCGTTCGAGTCGGGAGTCGGGAGTCCCCCGACCGGGCTCGGGACAGGTCGGGAGACGGGAGTCGGGCCGAAACGGAGCGGGTCATCCCGTCACTACCTCTCGCGGCGATGATGATGGCACACGGGCTGGGGTCCGAGGCGATCGGGGTGCGTGACGGGGTGCTGCACATCGGCGAGACGCGCGTCCCGCTGGTCACCGAGCTGGTGCCCGACTACTACGGCCCGCCCACGCCGGCCTGCCGGGCGCTGCTGCCGTGGCGCGGGCCGACGCGCCAGCGGGATGGCACACCCACGTTCAGGTCGTTCAGCTTCTACGACCTGTTCTACTCGCAGCAGCAGGCGCTCGAGGGCATGGCGCCCCAGGTGCCGCCCGACACCTTCCGCGACCGCATTGTCGTGGTCGGCGTGGCGGGCGAGGGGCTGCGCGACGTGTTCGTGACGCCGTTTGCCGAAGGCCGGATGCCGGGCGCGGAGATTCACGCCAACACCGTCGACGCGTGGCGCGCCGGGCGCACGCTCACCCCCGTGTCGGCCGGGCAGGGCGGCGTCGCGACACTCGCGCTGTCGCTCGCCGTCGGCGTGACGGGCGCGTTCCTCTCGGCGTGGCTCACGGGTGTGGCGGCCGTCGTGCTCGTGGGGGGCTGGGTGTGGACCAACGTGTGGCTGTTCGGCGAGGGCCGCTGGTGGCCCCTCGCGGGGCCCCTCGTGGCGATGGCCCTGGCCTTCGTCGGGAACCTGGCGTGGGAGTATTTCGTCGAGGGACGAGAGAAGCGGAAGGTGAAGCAGCTGTTCTCGCGCTATGTCGCGAAGGACGTGTACGACCAGCTGCTCGCCGACCCCTCCCGCGCGCGGCTGGGCGGGACGCGCCGCCACATGACCGTCCTCTTCTCGGACATGCGCGGCTTCACGGCGCTCACCGAGAAGGGCGCGCCCGAAGACATCGTGGCGCAGCTGAACGAGTACTTCACCCGCATGGTGAAGGTGCTCTTCGAGAACCAGGGCACGCTGGACAAGTTCGTGGGCGACATGGTCATGGCGCTCTTCGGCGCGCCGCTCGAAGACGAGGATCACGCGGAGCACGCGGTGCAGGCGGCCCTGGCCATGGTGCGGGCGCTGGACGTGCTCAACGCCGAGTGGGAGTCGTTCGGACAGCCGCGACTGGACATCGGCATCGGCATCAACACCGGCGACATGGTGGCTGGCAACATCGGCTCGGCCAGCATCATGAGCTATACGGTGATTGGGGATGCGGTGAACCTGGGGGCGCGGCTCGAGTCGTTGAACAAGGAGTACGGCACCCGGATCATCATCAGCGAGGCCACCCGGTCCCGGCTGAAGGGGCAGTATGATATCCGTCCACTGGGCTCGGTGACGGTGAAGGGCAAGAGCCAGGCCGTGGCGATTTTCGAGGTCAGACCATCATGATGCGCACAACTGCATGCTTCCTGGCCGCAGGGCTCCTGCTGGGGACGGCCACAACCGCCCGTGGCGGCGATCAGCTCGGGCAGATCGGCAAGATCGGCGGGGCCGTGAAGAAGGCCAACGACGTGCGCGACCTGCAGGTCACGGATGCCGAGGAGGCGCAGCTCGGCGCGGCGGTGAGCGAGCGCATCCGCGCCCGGTACGGCGTGGTGCAGGACGCGGCGGTCCACCGCTATGTCGCGCTCGTGGGCGGGGCCCTGACGCAGGCCAGCACGCGACCGGCGCTGCCATGGACCTTCATCGTGCTCGACACCGACGGTGTCAACGCCTTCGCGGCGCCGGGCGGCTACGTGCACATCACGCGCGGCGCGCTGGCGCTGCTGCAGGACGAAGCCGAGCTCGCGGGCGTGCTGGGCCACGAGATCATCCACGTCACCGAGAAGCACACGATCGCGTCCATCCAGAAGAGCAAGGCCGTGCAGATGGGGGCCTCCGAGACGCTTTCCGGCAGCGCCGCGCTGCTGGAGCGCGCCGTCACGGCCACCTACGACAACATCGTCGAGAAGGGATTCGGCCGCGCGGAGGAGAACGAGTCGGACGAGAAGGGCATCGAGCTGGCCAACCGGATCGGGTACGCGCCCGGTGGGCTGAGCGGGTTCCTCACGCGGCTGAAGGATCGCAACAAGGACTCCCAGGAGAAGCGCGGTCTGTTCGCGTCCCACCCCGAGATGCAGTCGCGCCTCGACAACATCAAGAAGGAGATCGCGTCGAGGAAGATGGCGTCCACGGCGACGCTGGCCGACCGCTACAAGAAGTTCATCGCCTACACGCCGAAGCCGGTCACCGAGATTGCGACCGTCGCGGCTGGGTCCGCCGGGCTGACCGGCAGCGAAACCAAGACCGAGCCGAAGAAGGAAGAGCCGAAGAAGAAGAGCGGGTTCGGGCTCAGCCGGATGATGCCGACCGGCGGCGGGGAGAAGCAGCAGGCCCAGGTGTCCGGATCGGGCTCGGCCCGCGGGGTAGATCCCGAGAAGGACGCGCGCGGGGGCGGCAACCCGAAACCCGTGCCGGTGAAGATCGCGGCCGCCGACATCGCCGCGTTCAAGAAGGAAGGCGGACTCAAGTAGCCCCGGGCTCCGCGTGAACGTCTCGAACCTCATCCTGGCCGGCGCGGTCGCGCTCGTCCTGACGCTGGCGTTGCTGGCGGCGGTGCGCAGCCGGTTCGTCCGCGGACGGTTGACCTTCAGCGCCTGGCTGTTCCTGGCCTTCATCGGCCTCGAGCTGGCCGTGGCCCAGGGCCTGGGCGACACCACGGTGGTGCCCGCCATTGCGCGGCTCGCCTTCGTCCTGGCACTGGTCAACCTGGTGATTGCGCTGCTGGTGAACCCGTGGCGCGAGAACCGGCCCTCGGATCGATTCCCCGCCATCGTGCAGGACGTGACGGTCCTCGCGCTCTTCCTGGTGATCGCCACGGTGCTCATGCGCGAGCAGCTGCTGGCCACCTCCGCGGTGGGGGCCGTGGTGGTCGGCTTCGCCCTGCAGGACACCCTCGGGAACTTCTTCGCGGGCCTCGCCATCCAGATTGAGAAGCCCTTCCGTGTGGGGCACTGGATCAAGATCGGCGACAACGAGGGGAAGGTGCAGGAGGTGACGTGGCGGGCCACCAAGCTCCTGACGAAGGACGGCCAGTTCCTGATCCTGCCCAACAGCGTCGTCTCCGGGGAGTCCGTCCTCAACTATTCCGAGCCCACGGTTCCCACGCGCATCGATATCGACGTGGGCACCAGCTACATGACGCCGCCAAACGACGTGCGCGCGGCCATCCGCCGCGCGCTGGCGGACGTGCCGCTGGTGATGCAGAGCATCGAGCCTCAGATCCACCTGAACAATTTCGGCGCTTCGTCGCTCGACTTCAAGGTTCGCTTCTGGATCGAGGACTACGGATTGGAGCTCGAGGCGCGCGACCAGGTGCGGACCAAGATCTGGTACGAGTTCCGGCGACAGAACATCGAGATCCCCTGGCCGATCCAGATCGAGTACTCGCGCGAGGAACAGCCAGCGAGGACCGAGGCACACGTGGTGGCGGCCGCCGAGCAGCTGGCTGGCGTGGACCTGTTCGCCACGCTGTCGTCCGAGGCGCGCCTGTCGCTCAGCCGCTCCGCCTCCGACCACCTGTTCGCGGCTGGCGAGGCCATCGTGCGGCAGGGGGATCACGGCAGCTCGATGTTCGTGGTGCTGAAGGGCGCGGTGAGGGTGGTGCTCGAGCCCTCGGGGCAGGAGGTGGCATCGATTGCCGCGGGCGGCTTCTTCGGTGAGATGTCGATGCTGACCGGCGATGCGCGAACGGCCACCGTTCGCGCGGTCACCGATGCGCAGGTGCTGGAGATCGCGGCGGACGACATGCGCCGGCTGGCGCAGGCCACGCCCGGGCTTCTCGAGCACATCAGCCAGGTGGTGGCGGCGCGCCGGGTCGGTCTCGCGCAGGCGGAAGCCACAGCCGCCGCGGCCGCGACCGCACAGTCGCACGCACCGCAGTCGTTGCTGGCCAGGATTCAGGCCTACCTGCGCCTCTAGTGGGATGTATGGTCGGCAAGTTAAGCGGCCGTTCCGTAGGAACGGCCGGCAACTGCGCCCCGAGCACTCTGCCCGGTACTGAAGAAGTCGTTGATACGCTCCACTAGTCAGTCAACCCAGAGCAACGCTCGTTCTTCCCCCCGGCTCAGGTCGATCACGATGCCGGGGCCGTAGCGCTCGAGATCCGCCGCGGTCAGCGAGATGCGCAACTCGTCCAGCCCGGTCGCATAGGTGCCGAAGCGGATGGGGCCTTCCTTCAGGCGCAGGAACCAGAAGGGCAGATCGAAGCGCGCCAGCCGGTCCTCGTCCGCGTCGAAGGCCAGCACGTGCAGGGTGGTGAGCGTGGTGCGCGCCGCGTCGTCGGCCGGGCGGTTGGTCTTCGGACCAGCCTCGGAGAACTCGATGAGCGGCGGTTTGTCCCGGAACCGCTGCCGGACCTCGTTGAATGCGGCGTCGGCATCCGATGCGCTGGAGGCGGTGATATCGAGATGGTCCCGCACCCAGGAGATGCCGAAGACGGCTGCCCCGAGGATCACGAAGACGACGAACACCGCCACGCCAAAGAGGATGGGCGCCCACCGACGAGCCTTCATAGGTCCTCCAGGCGGAGAACTTGCCGCCGCCCTCCGCAGAGTCTGACGAACGCCTTACAGCGTGAGTTCCACCCCGCTGCTGTTCTCGACGGCCTTGCGCAGGGCCAGGTCGGCTGCCACGACGTCCTCGACGGCCATGCCCAGCGACTTGAAGACCGTCACGTCCGCGTCGCTGATCCGTCCCGGGGCGCGGCCCAGCACCACCTGCCCCAGCTCGCCCACGATGTGCGTCTCGGTGAACCGGCCGTCGCGCATGCCATCACCACGTCGCCCGACTCCACCAGCGCGGCGGCCCGCGAGTCCACGTAGAGGCGCGCCCGCGTGACCAGGACGGGATCCATCTCGCGCTGGTCCGGCCGGCATGCACCCACCGAGATGACGTGCGCGCCGGGCGAGACCCAGGCATCGTCGATGACCGGTGTGGGAGACGAGGTGACCAGCACGATGATGTCGGCGCCGCGGACGGCATCCTCCGCGCGCTCGACCGCGCGCAGCCTGCCGGGCAGGTGCGACGCCATCTCCCCGACGAAACGCTCGCGGCTGGCCTGGCGTGGCGACCACACGCGCGCCTCTCCGAGCGTGCGCACTTCGGCGAGGGCCTCCAGGTGGCTCCGGGCCTGCACGCCGGAGCCGATGATGGCCAGCGTGGCGGCATCGGCGCGAGCCAGATGACGTGCCGACACCGCCGATACCGCGGCCGTGCGCGCCTCGGTGATGTAACGGCCGTCGAGCAGCCCGACCAGTGCCCCGGTGTCGGGATCGAGCAGCAGGATGGTCGCCAGGTGGGAGGGCAGTCCGCGCGACTCGTTCTGGCCGAACACCGTCACCAGCTTCGCGCCCATGCGCGCGGGTTGCGGCATGTAGGCCGGCATCAGGCCGAAGAAGGCCCTGGTCGGGCCCACGGTAAGGACGGTGCGGACGGGCTGGAGGACGTCACCCGCCGAGAAGCGGGCCAGCGCGTCCTCCATCGCCTGGATCAGATCGTCCATGGGCAACAGCGATTTCACCTGAGCCTCGTTCAACAGCCGGAAGCGTTGTGACATGTGATCTCCGCGCGTCAGGCCGGCGACCCGCTGGCACACAGGGCCGCGGCCACCGCGATGGTGTTCGCGTGAATCGTGACGATGGCGTCGATGTCGGGGGCATAGCCGCCGCTCATCGAGATCGCCACCGGGAGGCCGAGCGCGCGGCACCGGCCCAGCACCAGCTCGTCGCGCGCGCGGAGGCCGTCGATGGTCATCTTGAGACGGCCCAGGCGGTCGCCCTCGAAGGGATCCGCGCCGGCCAGGTAGAAGACGAAGTCCGGCCGGTGCCGGTCGAGCACGCCATCGAGGTGACGGTCGAGCAGCGGCAGGTAGTCGTCGTCGGCTGCACCGTCCTCCAGCGCCACGTCCAGGTCGCTGGTCTCCTTGCGGAACGGGAAGTTGTGCGCGCCGTGCATCGAGAAGGTGAACACCGACGGATCGTGCTGAAAGATGGCAGCGGTGCCGTTGCCCTGGTGCACGTCGCAATCGACCACCACGATGCGCCGGGCCTTCCCTTCGCGCTGCAGCACGCGCGCGGCCACGGCCACGTCGTTGAAGACGCAGAACCCCTCGCCGCGACCGGCAAACGCGTGATGCGTGCCGCCGGCGAGGTTCGCGGCCAACCCGTCATGGAACGCGGCACGGGCGGCGGCGATGGTGGCGCCCACGGAGCGGCGCGAGCGTTCGACCATCTCGGGCGACCACGGGAAGCCGATGCGGCGCTGGGCCTCGCGCGGCAGCGTGCCCGAACTGACGGCGTCCAGGTACTCGGGCTCGTGCACGAGACGGAGGTCGTCCCAGTCCGCCGCCGGCGCCTCGCATAGCCTGTCCGCCGCCACGACGCCGCGCTCGAGGATCCGCTGGCGCAGGCGCGCGTACTTCGCCATGGGGAACTTGTGATCCGCGGGCAGCGGCAGCACGAAGTGATCGGAGTAGAACGCGAGCACGGAGAACAGCGTACAACAGGACTTCCAAGTTCAAGAGTTCGGACGTCGGGCCCCGGAGCCGCGCCATCACGGTAGCCCCCTTGACTGCAGTGATCTGCGCAATCTGCGGCACGCGTCCTCCGCGCAATCCAACATAATCAGTGTCAATGGTCCACACGATCCGCACCCTCGACGCCCACGCAGCAGGCGAGCCGCTCCGCCTGGTCGTGGACGGCCTCCCTTCGCCGGAGGGGAAGACCATGCTCGACAAGCGCGCGTGGGCGATGAAGCGGCTCGATCACCTCCGCCGATCGCTCATGCTCGAACCGCGCGGGCATGCCGACATGTACGGAGCGCTGCTCACCGAGCCGGTGGCCGGCGACGGCCACGCGGGCGTGCTGTTCATGCACAACGAGGGCTGGAGCACCATGTGCGGGCACGGCATCATCGCGGTGACGACCATCGCGCTCGAGCGCGGGCTCATCGATCCCGGGGGGGACGAGATTCGCTTCGACACACCAGCCGGCCGCGTTGTCGCGCGCGCGAACGTGGTGGAGGGGCGGGACGGCCGGCGGGTGGAGTCGGTGAGCTTCGTGAACGTGCCGTCGTTCGTGTTCGAGGCCGGCCTGCCGGTCACCGTGGGCGGGCGCACGATGCCCGTGGACGTCGCGTTCGGCGGCGCGTTCTACGCCATCGTCGATGCCGAGGCCGCCGGCATCCCGGTGCTGCCGGCACGGCTGCCCGAGCTTCGCGCGCTGGGCATGCGCATCGCGCGCGAGGTGGAGCGCCTGCGGCAGGTGGTCCATCCCGAGGACGTCGGGCTGTCTGGCATCTACGGCACCATCTTCACGGGCCCGGCGCAGGGCGGCGAGGCGCACCTGCGCAACGTCACCGTGTTCGCCGAGGCCGAGGTGGACCGCTCACCGTGCGGCACGGGCACCGCGGCCGTGATGGCCGTGCTCTCCGAGATTGGCCTCCTCGTGGACGAAGTGCCGTTCGTCCACGAGTCCATCGTCGGGACAACGTTCACCGGGCGCGTCGTGGGAAGGCTACGGGTGGGTGAGCGAGCGGCGATCGTGCCGTCGATCGAGGGCAGCGCGTGGATTACGGGCGAGCACGCCTTCCTGATCGACGGCGACGATCCGCTGAGGGCGGGATTCCTACTTCAGTGACGCGAACTTGCCGAAGTCCATCTTGCCGGCCACCTCGTGCAGCACCTTCGTGTCCGAGAGGTCATCGCCCTCGACCGAGACGAGGAAGCGCTTGTTGACGAGGATGTTCAGCTCGCCGCTCTTCGAGCTGCTGTCCCACTTCTCGAACGCGGGCTGGCCGCTCACGGTCACGGCCTTCTCGTAACCGTCGCGGCTTTCGCGGCTGTATCCGCTCGCGAGCATCATCGACCAGGGCGCGATCAGCATCTGCGCGAAGCCCGAGTCGACGACCTTCACCTCGATGCTCGAAGCGCCCTTCGTGTAGGTGGTCTCGGTCGACGAGAACGGGAAGGGCGAGGTCATTCGCTCGCCCTCGGGCGTGCCCATCTCCCATCCCGACACCTGCGGCAGCGTGCCTTCGAGCGCCTGGAAGCTGACGGGCTCCACGGTCTTGCCGTCGCCGCCGGCCATCGCGCTCGCCATGCCCGCCATGGCTTTGCCGAAGTCCTCCATGCCCTTGGCCATGTCCTGGCCTGCCGCCTCGGTCGCCTTCGCCGCGGCCTCCGCGGCCTTCTGCGCCTCGGCAGCGGCCAGCTCGGCCTGCTTCTCGGCCTCGGACTGGCCGCACGCGACCGAGCCCGCCAGGGCGAGGCCCACCACCACTGTGAACAACTTTTGCATTGCTAACGCCTCCAAAGGGGAATGACGAACCATCATACGCTGGTGAAACGATGGCGCCGGGCCGGGGCTCTGCTCTCGATGGTGCTCGCGGCCGGGGTCTTGTCGGTGGCCCAGTCGCCCTTGCCGGCCGAGCGCAACG
>Ga0105095_10002220_pt1 | contig 10405 bp, 10 predicted proteins | sample PPLLak2March2015_2_FD_79180 | JGI IMG/M metagenome (GOLD analysis project Ga0105095, IMG submission 79180) | Freshwater sediment microbial communities from Prairie Pothole Lake near Jamestown, North Dakota, USA - PPLs Lake P8 Core (3) Depth... | ecosystem: Environmental > Aquatic > Freshwater >... | reverse complement strand
CGCTGGCGCCGCTCCGTCCCAAAGCCTTCGCCGTCTGGAGCGAGGCGAAGATGGGGAAGGCGACGCTGTTCTCGTCGGAGCGCCTGCTCGTGGGGCTGAACGCCTTCCTGCCCGGCCAGGAGCACGCGCTCCATGCCCACGAGGCGATGGACAAGCTCTACCAGGTGATCTCCGGCGAGGGCGTGCTGCTGCTCGACGGCGCCGAGCGCCCGCTGCGGCCGGGCGAGCTCGTGATCGCGCCAGCCGGCGCGCCCCACGGCATCCGCAACACCGGGCGGGAGCGCCTCCTCGTGCTCGCGGTGCTCGCGCCCGGGCCTGGCGCGGCGTAGCCGCCGCTACGCGCCGGGCGTCGCGGCGGGGCTCGCGGGGCAGCAGGCCGCCCCGACGTCGCGCAGGAGCGACACCGCGTCCGGATCGAGCGCGTAGTACGACCAGATCCCCCGCTTCTCCGCGCGCAGGAGGCCGGCCTCGCGCAGCACCTTCAGGTGGTGCGAGATCGTCGGCTGCCCCATCTCGAAGCGATCCACCACGTCGCAGGCGCAGACCGGCCCGGGCTGGGCCGCGACGAGGCGCAGGATCTCGAGCCGCGTCGGATCGCCGAGCGCGCGGAACACGGCAACCAGGCGCCGCCGATCCCGCGCCGTGAGCGCAGGCGCGGGACGGATCGGACAGCAGAGCTCCTGGGGGCGGCTGCGAGCGGCCATGGCCCGAGCCTACGCGCGGCCGCGGGCTCGGGCAACCCATTGACATCCATCGATACGTTTCGTAAAAACGAATCGACGAGAATCGATTCGTTGGCGGACCGGGGCGGGCCCGGGCCGTCCGAACCTTCGAAGGAGAGCCCCATGCGCGTGCATCTCGCCCTGAACGTCCGCGATCTCGAACGGGCCGTGGCCTACTACACGAAGGCCCTCGGCGCGCCGCCGGCGAAGCGGAAGCCCGGCTACGCGAACTTCGCCCTGGACCACCCGCCGCTGAAGCTCACCCTGCTCGAGGCGCCCGGCGCGAGCGAGCGCCTGAACCACGTCGGCGTGGAGACCTTCGACGACGCGGACGTCGCCGCCGCGACGGAGCGTCTCGAGGCCGCGGGCCTCGCGGACAAGGTCGAGCGCGATGCGACGTGCTGCTACGCGCGCCAGGACAAGGTCTGGACGAGCGACCCCGACGGCGTGCGCTGGGAGTGGTATCGGGTGCTCGCCGACGCGGAGACCTTCGGCGAGGCGCCGAAGGTCCCGGCCCCCGCGCCGGACGCGAGCGTCGGCGGCTGCTGCGGCGCCGCCGCGCGCTGACCGCCCGCGCGCGGCCGGGGCCGTCCCGGCCGCGCGCTCCGCCCGCGTGATAGGCTGCCCGCGTTCCCGCCCGCCGTGCGCGGCGCGGCGAAGCGAGGGGGCCGCGATGGGAGCAGCGCTCGAAGGCATGCGCGTGATCGAGGCCGCGAGCTTCGTCGCCGTGCCCTCTGCCGGAGCGGTGCTCGCGGACCTCGGCGCCGAGGTGATCAAGGTCGAGGTGCCGCGCGGCGAGATCTTCCGCCGCTCGCGCCTCAAGTACGCGGGCTACGCGAGCGACTTCTCCGAGTGGCCCTCGTTCCTGATGGACAACCGCGGCAAGCGCTCGCTCGCGCTCGACCTGACCGACGCCGGCGCGCGCGACGCACTGCTGCGTCTGGTCGGCACCGCCGACGTCTTCCTGACGAACCTGCTGCCCGGCCGACGTCGCAAGTACGGCCTCGACCACGAGACCCTGCTCGCCCGCTTTCCCCGACTCGTGATGGGAGCGATCAACGGCTACGGCATGGCCGGCGACGAGGCCGACCGGCCCGCCTTCGACTACGCGGCCTACTGGGCGCGCAGCGGGATGATGGACATGATGCGCGACGTCGGCGCGCCGCCGAGCCTGCTGCGTCCGGGCGTGGGCGACCACGCCGCCGCCATGAACCTCGTCTGCGGCATCCTCGCGGCGCTGCGCCTGCGCGACGCCGACGGCCGCGGCCGCTTCGTCGACGTCTCGCTGCTCGAGACCGGCTTCCACGTGATGGGCAACGACGTCGCCACCGCCCTCGTCATCGGGCGCCCGCCGGATCGCCACGATCGCCGCGCGCCCACGAACCCCCTCTGGAACAGCTACCCGGTGGCCGAGGATCGCTGGATCCTGCTGGTGATGATCGAGCCCGACCGGTACTGGCCGAAGCTCTGTCGGGCGATCGGGCGCGACGACCTGCTCGCAGATCCGCGCTACGCCGACGCGATCGCGCGGTCGAAGAACACCGTCGCGCTGACGCGCGCGCTCGAGGAGACCTTCGCCGTGCGCACGCTCGAGGCCTGGCGGCCCGTCCTCGACGCCGCGGGCCTGATCTGGTCCCCGGTGCAGCGCCTCGACGAAGCGCTGGCCGATCCGCAGGCGCGCGCGCTCGGCTGCTTCCAGCGCGTCGCGCATCCGAGCGCGGGGCCCTACGAGACGACGGGCGCGCCGTTCCGGATCGACGGCCAGCCGGTGCGCACGGAGCGCCCGCCGTCGGCCCTCGGCGCCGACGCGGCGGCGCTGCTGCGCGAGGTCGGCGTCGCCGACGACGAGATCGAGCGGCTGACCCGCGATCCGCGTGGCGCGAAGCCGCGCGCGTGATCCGGCTCCACACCTGGAAGACGCCGAACGGCCGCAAGGCGTCGATCGCCCTCGAGGAGCTCGGCCTGCGCTACGAGGTGCGCGCCGTCGATCTCGGCCGGAACGAGCAGATGGAGCCCGCGTTCCTGGCGCTGAACCCGGACCACGAGATCCCGGTGCTCGAGGACGACGGCCTCGTGATCGTCGAGTCCGGCGCCATCCTCCTGCGCCTCGGCGAGAAATCCGGCGTCGGGAAGATCCTCCCAGCGGACCCGGCCGCGCGGATCGCGGCTGCACGGCGCGCTCGAGCGCATCCTCGGCGACGGCCGGCCGCACCTCGCGGGCGAGTTCTCGATCGGCGACGTCATGCACTGCCCCTGGCTCGCGTCGATGCGCGCCCTCGATTCGCCGCTCATCGCCGAGCGGCCGCGGGTCCGGGCCTGGCTCGACCGGATCGCAGCAAGGCCCGCGGTGCAGCGCGGCATGGCGGTCCCCGCGGCCTGATTCCGGCGCTCGCGGCCTGTGCAGCTTTCGAGTCATGTCGGGCGTCCGGCTGCCGATCCACCTATCCTGAAAACCGGATGCAGCGGGAGGGCAGGTCGAGGTATGGACCGCGAAGGACGTCCAGAGCGGGGAGACGACGGTCGGGTGAGCGACGAGGAGCGGCTATCCGAGCTCCTGACCGGATTCGGGGTGAACGCCGCGCTCGTGGAGGAGATCCGCCAGCGGTACGAGGTCGACCCCACGTCGGTCGACCCGAGCTGGGAGCGCGTCTTCGAAACGGAGGAGCCCGCGCCGCAAGCGGCGGAGGCACCCGAGGTTGCGCCGCCGCCGGCGCCCCTGGCCAGCCTGGCGCGGGAGGACGCCGAGAAGCTCGCGCGCGTCCTGCGCCTGATCCACTCCTTTCGCGCCCGCGGCCACCGCGTCGCCACGACCGACCCCCTCGGCGCATCCCCCTCCTACTTCCCCGAGCTCGACCCCGCGCACTACGGCTTCGGCCACGACGATCTCGAGCGCCCCTTCATCGCAGGCGACCTGCCCGGCGGGCCGGTCCAGCCGCTGCGCCAGATCCTCGACCGCCTGCGCGCAACCTACTGCCGCAACGTCGGCGTCGAGTTCACCCACATCCAGGATCCGGGCCGGAAGGGCTGGCTGCAGCGCCGGCTCGAGGAGACCGGCAACGCCACGCCGCTCACCGCGAAGGAGCGGCTCCGCATCCTGCAGAAGCTCTCGGCGGCGGAGCTCTTCGAACGCTTCCTCCACACCAAGTTCGTGGGCCAGAAGCGTTTCTCGCTCGAGGGCGCGGAGAGCCTGATCCCGCTCCTCGACTGCTTCGTCGAGGACGCGCCCGGCCACGGCATCCGCGAGCTCGTGCTCGGCATGGCGCATCGCGGCCGCCTGAACGTGCTCTCGAACACGATCGGCCGCTCGCTCGAGGCGCTGTTCGGCGAGTTCGAGGACATCAAGGTGCTCGAGAGCCCCTTCGGCTCGGGGGACGTGAAGTACCACAAGGGCTTCTCGTCGGACGTGACGACCACGAGCGGCGCCACGGTGCATCTCTCGCTGACGTCGAACCCGTCGCACCTCGAGGTCGTCGATCCCGTGGTCGAGGGGCGCGCGCGCGCGAAGCAGATGCGCGCGGGCGACCCGCAGGGCCGGACCATCGCGCCGGTCCTGATGCACGGCGACGCCGCGTTCGCGGGCCAGGGCATCGTCGCCGAGACGCTGAATCTCTGTCATCTCGCCGGCTACTCGACGGGCGGCACGATCCACATCGTGGTGAACAACCAGATCGGCTTCACCACCACGCCGGCCGAGGCGCGCTCGACGCTCTACTGCACCGACGTCGCGAAGATGATCCAGGTGCCGGTCTTCCACGTGAACGGCGACGACCCGGAGGCCGTCGTGCACTGCGCGAAGGTCGCCATGGCCTACCGGCAGCGCTTCGGCGACGACGTGGTGATCGACCTCGTCTGCTACCGGCGCCACGGCCACAACGAGGGCGACGAGCCGAGCTTCACGCAGCCGCTGCTCTACGAGAAGATCCGCAAGCTCCCGGGCGTGCGGCGGCTCTACACCGAGCATCTGCTCCAGACCGGCCTGCTGAACGCGGAGGACGTGGCGCGCATCGAGGCCGACCTGAACGCCCAGCTCGCGAAGGCGCTCGAGGGCATCAAGACGAAGCCGCCGGCGGCGGACGAGCCGCTCGAGCCCCACGGCCCGTGGACCGGGTACTCGCGAACGCTGCCGCCCGGCGACGTCGAGACCGGCGTGCCGGTGGAGCGCCTGACCCAGATCGCGGAAGGCCTCGGCTCGCTGCCCGCGGGCTTCACCGTCCACCCGAAGCTCGCCACGATGCTCGAGCGGCGGCGCAAGGTCGTGGCCGAGAACGGGCCGATCGACTGGGCCCTCGGCGAGGCGCTGGCGTTCGCGTCGCTCGTGGTCGAGGGCACGCCCGTGCGGCTCTCGGGCCAGGACAGCTCGCGCGGCACCTTCAGCCACCGCCACGCGGCGCTGGTCGACCAGAAGACCGGCGAGGAGTACGTCCCCCTCGACCATCTCTCGGCGACGCAGGCGCGTTTCGAGGTCTACGACAGCCTGCTCTCCGAGGCCGCCGTGCTGGGCTTCGAGTACGGCTACAGCGTCGCCGATCCGCAGACGCTGACCTTGTGGGAGGCCCAGTTCGGCGACTTCGCGAACGGCGCCCAGGTCGTGATCGACCAGTTCATCGCGAGCGCCCACCAGAAGTGGGGCCGCATGAGCGGTCTCGTGATGCTGCTGCCCCACGGCTATGAAGGGCAGGGGCCCGAGCACTCGAGCGCGCGCATCGAGCGCTACCTGCAGCTCTGCGCGGAGAACAACCTCCAGATCGTGAACTGCACCACGCCCGCGCAGTACTTCCACGTGCTGCGCCGCCAGATGCGCCGCAACTACCGCGCGCCCCTCGTGATCTTCACGCCGAAGAGCCTGCTTCGCGCGCACCAGGCGGTGTCGCTGCCGGGCGAGCTCGCGAGCGGTCACTTCCTGCGCGTGATCGACGATGCGACGGCCTCGCCCTTCGCCGAGAAGGTGCGCCGCGTGGTCTTCAGCGCGGGGAAGGTCTACTACGACCTGCTCGAGGCCGCGGAGAAGCGCGCGAGCGCAGGCGGCGGCCGGGACGTGGCGCTGATCCGCGTCGAGCAGCTCTACCCGTGGCCCGACGACCTGATCGCCGCGACCGTCGCGCGCTACGCGCAGGCGGAGCGGATCGTCTGGGCCCAGGAGGAGCCGGCGAACATGGGCGCCTGGACCTTCGTGCGCGAGCGCCTGCAGGACGCCCTGCGCCCGCACCAGAAGCTCGCCTACGCCGGGCGCTCGGAGAGCGCGAGCACCGCGGTGGGGTCGATGCGCGTGCATCGCGAGCAGCAGGCCGCCCTGGTCGCGACGGCCTTCGCGGGGCTCTAGCCCGCGCCGGCGTGTCGCCGGTCACACGGGCGAGGCCGGCCCCCGGTCGATGCGAGGGGCATGGACTGGGACCTCGTCGCCACGCCGCCTCGGCAGCGCTCCGTCGATCTCGCCCGCTCGCTCCAGGCTCTCGGAGCCCGCGCGCGCCGTGCTTCGCCACGAGCCCTCGCGGCCGCCGTGGTCTGCGCGCTCCTCGTCGTCGGCGGGGCCGTGGCCGGCCTGCGGGCCGCCGTCACGACCGGGGCGGCTCGCACGCCAGGCATCCTGGCCGATGGGCTCGCGGGCCCGCCGACCCGTCTCGAGGCGCTGCGCAGCGCCGGCCCCCCGCGTCCCACCACGGTCGAGGACTACGAGATGGTGCGCGCGGCGCGCTTCTAGCGAGCCGCCGCCCTCGCCCTTCGCTCCCGCTACGCGCGCGGCTCGAAGAGCCCGATCTGCCGCGCGCGGCCGGGCACCCGGAACGCGGCCGTCGAGAGCGCCGGAACGCCGCGTGCGAGGCCGTTGCGCCGGCACTCGAGCCGGAACAGCGCCCCGAGCTGCTCCGCGTAGATCCCTTCGCCGCGCATGCGCGAGCCGAAGCGCGGGTCGTTCAGCTTCCCGCCGCGCATCTCGGCGACCCGGTGCAGCACCTTGTCGCGACGCTCGGGGTAGTGGCGCGCGAGCCAGTCGGCGAAGAGATCCTTCACGCCATGGGGCAGCCGCAGCATCACGAAGCTCGCGCTCGTCGCGCCGTGGGAGGCGGCGGCGCGCAGCAGCTTCGGGATCTCGGAGTCGTTCAGGCCAGGGACGATCGGGGCGGTCATCACCGTGACCGGTATGCCTGCGTCGGCGAGGCTGCGCATCGCTGCGAGACGGCGATCCGGGCGCGAGGCGCGGGGCTCCATCCGGCGCTGGAGCTCCGGGTCGAGGCTCGTGAGCGAGATCGCGACCGACACGGCGCCGTGGCGGGCGAGCTCGGCCAGCAGGTCACGGTCGCGCGCCACGAGCGCGCTCTTCGTCACGATCGCGACCGGATTGCGGAACGCGGTCAGGACCTCGAGGCAGCGCCGTGTGAGCCCGAGGCGCCGCTCGACGGGCTGGTAGGCATCGGTCACGCCGGAGAGCGCGATCACGCGCGGCGTGAAGCCCGGCTTCTCGAGCTCGCGTCGCAAGAGCTCCGGCGCGTCCTGCTTCACGAAGATCCGGGTCTCGAAGTCGAGGCCGGCGGAGAGGCCCAGGTACTCGTGGGTCGGCCGCGCGTAGCAGTAGCTGCAGCCGTGCTCGCAGCCGCGGTAGGGGTTCAGGCTGGTGTCGAAGCCGACGTCGGGGCTGTCGTTCGTGGCGAGCACGCGGCGGGTGGGGTCGCGGTAGAGCTCGGTCGCGAGGGGAGGCGGCGCCTCGCCCCCGGCCTCGGCGTCCCGGAAGTCGCCGTCCGGCTCGTAGGCGAGGCGTTCGAAGCGGCCGGTCGGGTTGGCGGCCGCCCCGCGGCCGCGCGGATTCCCGGGAAGGGGCTCGCCGTGGCGCATGGGACGACTCTAACCCCGCGACGTGACGGATCGGGTCATCCCCGTCCGGCACCGGTCAGGAAACGGTAGGGGCGCGGTAAAGCCGCGCCGGCGCTCGATTCGTAGCCTGGCCCCGTCCTTCGAGAACGAAGGCAAGGAGGCAAACCCCATGGCACGGATCCTGGCGCTCATCTACGGCGCCGCGAGCTACGCGATCTTCTTCGGCACCTTCCTCTACCTGATCGGCTTCCTCGGGAACTTCGGCGTCCCGAAGTCGATCGACTCCGGCGAGACCGGCTCCCTCGCCCTGGCGCTCCTGGTGGACGGCGCGCTGATCGCGCTCTTCGGCCTCCAGCACAGCGTCATGGCGCGGCCCGGCTTCAAGGCCTGGTGGACGCGCGTCGTTCCGAAGCCGATCGAGCGCAGCACCTACGTGCTGGCCTCGAGCCTGGTGCTGATCGCGCTCTACTGGGCGTGGCAGCCGATCCCCGAGGCGGTGCACCGCTTCGAGGGCGCGACGGCGCGCGGCGTGATGACGGGCCTGTACCTCGCCGGCTACGGCGTGGTGCTGCTCTCGACCTTCCAGATCGATCACTTCGACCTGTTCGGTCTGCGCCAGGTGGCGCTCTACTTCCGGCGGCGCGCCTACGCGGAGAAGCGCTTCGCGATTCCGCTCCTCTACCGCTTCGTGCGTCACCCGATCTACGTGGGCTGGATCGCCGCGTTCTGGTTCACGCCGGACCTGACGGTCGGGCGCGTGTTCTTCGCGGCCGGCATGACGGCGTACATCCTGGCGGCGATCCCGCTCGAGGAGCGCGACCTCGCCGCCACCCTCGGCGGGCCGTACCTGCGCTGGCGCGCGCGCACGCCGCGCTTCCTCCCGCGGCTCGGCCGCGCGAAGGATGAGGCGTCGCCGGCGATCGGCGATCACACGCCGCAGGCGGGCTAGGGATCCCTCACGGGCTGGAGGCGGCCATGCAGTGCGAATCGAGATCGTGGGCCTTCGAGGATCGGGAGCGGCGGCTGCGTGAGGCGGTCGCGGCGGCGCAGTCCTTCGACCCGGAACGGGTCGCGGACGCGGTGCTCTGGCGGCTCGGGCTCGAGCCGGACGACGCCGTGCTCGAGTTCGGCTGCGGGAGCGGTCGGACGCTCCTGCGTGTCGCTGCGTGCGTGCCCCGCGGCTTCGTCGCCGCGATCGATTCGTCGGCGCTGATGCTCCGCCACGCGCGGATGCGTGCGCGCCAGCTCGAGGGGAGCGGCCGCCTCCGCCTGATGCAGGCTTCCACGGGCGACCTCTCGGCCTTGCCGGAGGCCTGCTTCGACAAGGCCTTCGGGATCCACGTGGTGCCGCTGTGGAGCGACCCGGCTCGCGACCTGCGGGAGCTCCGCCGCAGGTTGCGCCCGGGCGGCCGGCTGCTCCTCGGCTATCGGCCGGCGGGCGAGTCCGTGAGCCGGGGGGCCGAGTTCGCGGCGCCGCGGCTCGAGCGCCTGCTCGACGAGAGCGGTTTCGGCGAGGTGCGCACGGAGCGCACGCTCGAGGCGGGCCGGCTGCTGGCCTTCACCACGGCCACGCGCTGAGAAGCGCGGGGACCGTGTCGGACCAGGGGAAGCATCGATGGAGAAGGCAGCTCTCGACGAGCGCAAGGCGGCGGCGTTCACGCAGCGGATGGTCGACGTGCTGAACGGCGGCGCGCTCTCGCTCATGCTCTCGATCGGCCATCGCACGGGGCTCTTCGACGTGATGGCCGGTCTCGCGCCCTCGACGAGCGCGGCGATCGCCGCCCGCGCCGGGCTCTCGGAGCGCTACGTGCGCGAGTGGCTGGGGGCGCTGGTGACGGGCGGCATCGTCGAGTACGAGGTCGCGGGCGCGCGCTTCCGGCTGCCGCCGGAGAACGCCGCAGCGCTCACCCGCGACGCGAAGTGCAGGAACCTCGCCGCCACGGCGCAGTGGATCCCGCTGCTCGGCGCCGTCGAGGACGAGATGGTCCGCTGCTTCGAGCGCGGCGGTGGCGTGCCCTACGCGTCGTTCGAGCGCTTCCATGCGGTGCTGGCCGAGGCGAGCGAGCAGACCGCGTCCGCGGACCTGCTCGACCACGTGCTCCCCCTGGTGCCGGGCCTGCGCGGCGCCCTGGAGAGCGGGATCGACGTGCTCGACGTGGGCTGCGGCGGCGGCCGCGCGCTGAACCTGCTCGCGCGCAGCTTTCCGAAGAGCCGTTTCACGGGCTTCGACCTCTCGTCCGACGCGATCGCCCGGGCGCGCCAGGACGCCGCGGCCCGACGCCTCTCGAACCTGCGCTTCGAGCTGCGCGACGCGGCCGAGGTGACGCACGCCGAAGCCTTCGACCTGATCCTCGCCTTCGATGCGATCCCCGCCCTGCCGCGTCCCGCCGTGGTGCTCGCGGCGATCGCCCGGGCGCTGCGGCCCGACGGCGTCTTCGTGATGCAGGCCCTCCCGGGCACGAGCCACCTCGCCGAGGACGCGAAGCTCCCGCTGGCGCCGCTTCTCCACACGCTCTCCTGTCTGCACTGCGTGACCGTCTCGCTCGCGGCCGACGGCGAGGGGATCGGCGCGATGTGGGGAGAGGAGGTCGCGCGCCGCATGCTCGCCGAAGCCGGCTTCGGCGCCGTCGACGTGCACGCGCTCCCCCACGACGCGATGAACCGCTACTACGTCGCCCAGCCGAGGCGCTGACGAGTTGGCGTCCGCGGTCCTCTTTCGTACGCTCGCCTCCTCCGGTGGAGGCAACGTGGTATTCCGCTTCGGTCGCTTCGAGCTCGACGAGGAAGCCGGCGAGCTGCGCCGCGACGGCGAGAGCGTGGCGATCCAGCCGAAGCCCTTCGCGTTGCTCGCGCTGCTGCTGCGCGAGCGCGAGCGCGTG
>Ga0105095_10002216_pt1 | contig 10414 bp, 6 predicted proteins | sample PPLLak2March2015_2_FD_79180 | JGI IMG/M metagenome (GOLD analysis project Ga0105095, IMG submission 79180) | Freshwater sediment microbial communities from Prairie Pothole Lake near Jamestown, North Dakota, USA - PPLs Lake P8 Core (3) Depth... | ecosystem: Environmental > Aquatic > Freshwater >... | reverse complement strand
TGGCATAGACCGCGGAGTTGACAGGCTCCCGCACTTGCGTCAACTCTTCCAGCTTATCGTTCACCGCGCTCGTTTGCGTGAACGACACAAGGCCGATCAACACGCAAAGTACAAGCAGCACACCGACGCCCAACCCGAGTTTCGCTCCGATGGTCAGCAGTTTCTCATTCCTCCGTTCTCACACAAAGGAACGCAAAGAATGGGAAAAACCCAACACTCCACACAACATCAAGCCCCGGCAAGCACCGGGGCTCATTGAAATTGACATCAAACAGAGGCACAAAATGGCCTGCATCATTTCAGGGGAATGTTTACGTCAGCCTTGGGCGGCCTCCTTCGACCCATAGATCATCCCATGGAACTTGTTGTATAGCCATGCAAAGAAGGCTCCGATAAGGAAACCCTCAATGAAGCCGCCAACCAGTCCAATGATGACGCCAAGGAAGCTTCGCTGGAGGAACGGCAGGAAATTGGCGTAGTACTGATAGGTCAGCCCGGCCCCAAATGCGATCGAATAGATCGTTCCAAGGCAATAGGCCAACCCTAACAGCACCCCAAACGCCATTCCGTATGCCCGCACGCGGAGTTTCATATGGTCCTCCTTGTTGTGTGTGTTCTACGAGGGTGGGTTACACTTCGATGCTGATGCATCTCCTTTCGCGCTCAAAGCTAATTAGTACTCCGGGCAATGTCAATTATGGAAAAGAATGTCAAGAGAAAATAGTCCCCTTGTTTCGGCCCCGGTTTCCGCATGTACCCATAGCGCCGCGGATCTTCCGGGTTTGAAGAGTTTGAATATTCTTCGTACCCTATGGCAACTGAATCTCGAACCCGGAGGATGATTATGAACACCGCCACACACGCCGCAGCCGCCGCAGTCGCCCAGGCCATCAAAGCCTCGGGCGCCATCGTGAAGATTTCCCCTGAAGGCTTCAAGGCATTGCTCCAGCGTGCCAAAGAACCTCTGGTCATTGTCTCCCAGGGCGGCCTGATTTCGAAGAAGTTTGAGTATTTGATGGGTTACAAGGGACTTGTCTTCTTCACGAGCTCGAAGGAACAGTTTGGCTTTACGTCAGGTGTGGAGATCGTCACCGTCGAGAAGATCTGGATACCGGGGTGAGAGAGCCCATCGATCCTGTGGCCCGGTACGTTCCTCTCATTCTTCGCCTATTGCTCTACGTTTTCCTTACCTGGTTCCTCATAGAGGCCATCCCGATCTTCTACTCGTATGATCCAAACGAATCCTGGCCACGTCTCATCTGGATATTCCGCACTTTCACATTCCTCCCTCTTCATGAAGGGGGGCACATTCTCTTCATCCTCTTCGGCAGAACACTCCACGCACTGGGTGGATCATTCTGGCAAATCGTTTTTCCGCTGCTCTGGTTCATCATTGCATTGAAACAGCGGTCGCAGGTCGCCCCCTTCCCTCTTTTCTGGGTGGGCGAAAACATGATGGATGTGAGTCTCTACATCCGTGATTCACAAGACATGATACTGCCGCTGCTCGGCGGGCACAAATCGGGGCACGACTGGCATTACCTGCTGACCAGGTGGGACCTGATTGACTCCTGTCAGGAGATAGCAGATGTCATGTATTTCACGGGGGTGATCATTTCCATTGTGGCGATTGTCGGCGGGATTGTCTGGGCATTCGTGGCGTTCTATCGATCAGGGATGCCCCCACACGTCCTTGCGAGGCCCGAAGGGCCGAAGCAACCTTAACCATTCTCCCCCGCGAGCCGTGCAATCTGCAGCAGATAGAACCGCAGCCGGTCCTGTTGTACCGGATTCAGCGCCTGCTCTTCGATCGACGCGATCCGTTCCACTTCCTTCATCGCCCGGATAATCGTTGCGGGCACCTCCAGCTGACCTTCCGCAGCGATGTTCAGATATTCCACCGCAGCAGCAAGGAACTGCCGCATTTCGTCATCGCCACGCGTTACCCGAAAATACGACATGAGCGCCGAAGGCAAACGCACATCGCGCGGCGCCAACTGGAAATCACGCCGCTGAAGTTTCGACGAAATCGAAAAGAGCGCCACGGCCAGCTCAACAAACGACTCGACACGCTGGAAGACCGGGCGCTCCAGCAACGACCATGCACGCGACCGCCAGAACCGGATCTCCTCCGGAATCCTGAGCAATCCGCCCACATCTTTCAACCAAACCTGATCGATTGATCCATCAATCATCTTCCGCAAATGCTGTAGGTCCGTGTTGAACAAGTCCGGCTGCAATAACACCGCCAGATCCGGGCGAAGTGTGGGAAGCAGAGCGGCTTTGAAGCCAGCCGGTTCGAAGAAGTCGACCACATCGATGCCGTGTCTGCGCAACAACTCCTGCTGGAACAGAGGAATGTACTTCGCCATTGCATCCACGTCCTCACGCAGCGCCAGGAGGGCGGAATTGCCCGCAGGGAATGCCCGCTCCAGTATCTGCAGGTGCTCAACGGCATGATAGAGCCGCAGCGTATGGAGGATTTCGTAGACTGGCAGATGTGGAAGAATCCGGTCCGCCAAAAACGTCTCCGGATCTCCTTCCACCGATTCGCGGTGTGCGAAGGCATCCAGCGCGCGGAAGAGTCCGACGGTCAGCTGGTTGATTCCTAAAACCGCCGTCTGCGCCTGATTATGCGCGATTGCGCGCAGGAGACTCCCATACCGCGCAAACGGGATGGTCTCTGCAATCCGCTCGAGGATCCGGTTGCCCTCTTCTTTGGCCGATTGTCCGGGACGCACACTGGGCCGGTCGCGGAGCGGTGGGGTTGTCCGCGCTATGAAATACGAAATAACATGCAGGCCCACCACATCTTCCTCGCGGCCATACAGGATCTGCCGGAAATTCGCCGTCAGCACTTCCAGGAAACCATCCAGTGCCTTGCTCTGCGCCCCAATAGTAAGCCGTTCAAGCGTTTGCTCTCCGCGCCTTGTGCTCTTGAAACGGCTCTGCGCAAACTCCTCGCAGGCCCGGACAAGGTCACCGCGGTGTTTCTGTTGTTGTTTGGAGATGTGATGCAGCAGCTGTGTCAGTTCATGCACCGGAATGTGCCGTATTCGCTCGGCAATCGCACTCTGGAATGTGCGCAGGTCTCCGCCCGAAAATACGCCCTGCATCGGTGTGGTTGCGTAAAGCGTACTCTTCCGCGTTGACGCCCGCAGCTCCCCGGCAAACCGCCGGGATGAGTTTTCAGATTGTGTAAACGCCGGCATGCCGCTCAGCTCACCGTAGTAGCCTCCTTGCCGCTGCATAGGTTCACCGCTTCCCATCTTCAGCTGCACGTGATCGGCAAGCCCCCGTTCGCCTAGCCAGTGCATGAGATCGAACTTCGCCTGCCGGTATATCCTCGCGCCTGGGGTCTGACCCACATTCTGACTCAGGTCGGAACCTGCAACAAACACTTCGGCGATCATCTCTCCAAAACGGTCACGGGTCTCCTGGTTCAACCTCCTGCTTTGAAGCGCATGCTCCCACAGTTTATTCAGATACCCCGTCAAGCCACGCACCGCTTCCACATCTTCGAAAAGCGGGATCAGCCATACTGAAGGGAGCACGAGGTCGGGGTGATCGCGAAGCGCGTGTTCGCGCCGGGCATGGAACTTTCGATCCAGGGCAATCAGGGCCTCCGGCCGTGAGGACATGCTCACCTGGAGTCCCAGCACGAGTCCCGGATTGCCATACTCTGCTCCGATCTCATTGATCTCGGTGATATTGAATACTGTGGTATCGATGGCGAACTGGTCCTGCGCTGTCACCATGTTCTGCTGAATGCGCGGCGTGATCACAATGCGCTGCAGGAGATCACGATAGAGCACCGCCTCGCGCAGAAGCGCCGGATCGCCGATATTCCGTTGTATTGCAGGTATCAGCCCGTGCAACTCCTTGCGGAGCCGTTTGTTGAGACTCCCGTAGTACTCCAGTGCCTCGCGCCGTTTCCGGCGCAACTCCAGCATGCGCCGTTCCAACCTATCGTTGTGATGCCAGAGCGTGGTAACCGGATCACTGGCTACGTGAAGCGACATGCCAATGCGCCGCAAGGCTCCCGCTTGAGCATAGAACGGTAGAATCCCGCGGTAGCGCCGTTCAAGCTGGTGCGTCAGCCCGGTGATTTCGTTGAGCAACTCATTGAAGTGGCGGGACTTCGCCTGCAGCCGCTCCATTTCGCCCTGCAATTCCGTCGAAATCCCCACCGTCCCGTCCCGTTCCATAAGCATCCTGAGCAGGCGTGACATCCGATGGACATTCTGCATCAGTACGGACCCGACAAGGTTGTGCCCTTGTCCAGAGGGACGATTGCTCCCGTCCCAGTCTCCCCAGAACGAAAGAAACGTCAGCGGCAATCCCGCACCTTCGATCTCTCCACACAGCTCTGCGGCAATATGGGCGTCCAGATCAATGATGATTTCGTCAGCTTCTCCGCTTGAGGTGATTGCGACATTGAGGCCGAGAAATTCATTAACAAGGTCGCGGGCCACCCGGGAGAGCTGTGCGTGCGATGCCTCCCCGCCGCGTATCATGTCGTGCAGTATCGCATCAAAGGAAGCTTCAGCCCGGATGGAGTACATCTGTGTCGGATGCACTGTACGATCGAACAACCGGTGTCTGAATGCTTCCTCCCGGCGCTTCAGTGAATCCTTGTAGAACTCTTTCTCCAGAGTCCGCGCGAGTGTTTTTCCATTGTCGTTCCGCGCAAGCGCGCAATAATCTTCGGTGAGGGCCAGGCGGTCAATGTAGCGCTGACGGAACACCGCAATACGTGCAGGCAAGAATTCCTTCAGCAACAGCTGCCGCGCGTGCTCTTCGTGCAGGTCCTCCCGGAGAGGAGTACGGATTGATGACGCTTCCTTCTCAACGAGGCCGGTGAGTAGGCCTTCCAGAGCATTCCATGAGTGTGTTGCGTGATCCGCAGGGACCTTCGTACGTTTGGAGGTATAGGAGGTGCGCCGGTACTGCGCCGACTCTTCGGCGATGATGCGATTGAGATCAATGAGCACACGGCGCGTCTTGTTCTGCAGGACCATCGCCGGATCCGTGCCGCCGAGCGTCAACCGGAATGCCTTTCTGCCGGTGTCGAAGCCCTTCTCGGTTCTCGCAAATGTCGAAAGCGGGACCATTCCAATTCCCTGCCGTGCAAGCCCCGAACCGACCCAATCAAGCGACAGACCTGCCGGGAGTTTGTCGATGATCATCAGGGGATACATGCTTCCTGTGGGGGGCTCAATGTGAATGCCGAACGGATTCCTGTCGGCGGGGAGGTTGCGCAGTGCCGAGGTCAAGGCCTCCATCCGTTCATACAGGAGAGTGTTCCTCAGCCGCCAGTACGCTCGTGTCGTCTCCAGGGAATTGCGGTAGAAGAGATAGGAGAGGAGAATCGCCCCAGTGTTCGGCCTTACAGTGGAGAGGATCGTGCAGAATCGCTCGCGAAGGGCTGCATCCCTGATCTCAACGATCGAGAGACGAGCACCAGCCATACAATCGGTTTTCGACATCGAGTGCACGGTGATAAGCCGGCTTGCCTCCTGTGAGGTGACGCCGCCCGTTGCGACCAGTTCATCCGCTATCTGACGCAATGTCGGGATTTCGGGCAGGTCAGCGACCGGCGCCACGTTCTGGTAGGAGAGATCGTCAATGACGGTGATCCCTCTTCCCAGCAAGTTCCGCAGGAGCTCTTTGACGGTGGCAATCCTGAAGACCCTGCCGGTGGCGTTGTGCGGGTTGTTCAGGACTACTGCACCGTGATCGCGCCAAGATGCATCGCCGCGCAGGCGGTCCTCCACCGCAATCACAATGCCATCTCCGTCCAGTCCAAGTTCCGGCGTGAGAGGTACCGCGTACGTCGCCGGGAAGCAATGCTCATATGTCCAGCTCAGGTCGGGCATCACCACATCGGTGATTCCGCAATGAAAGCCCAGCAGACTCAACGCCGTCCGTGCTGAGCCGCTCACCACAACGCAGCTGTGCCGGTCATACTCCGGGTGGTGCCGGGCAAAAGCCGAGATCAAGGACTGCTCCAAATCGGCATGCCACCGCGGATCATCAACGTTAGCCGCCAGGGCGTTCAGAAGTCCGCGCGGGTCATACTGCAGGAAGTGATCGGCAGGCAGGTTAGGCATGTGCGCGGGAATAGTTGCCAGAATGCGGCTGACCCGTGCATCTAGTCCTGCCAGTGCAGCGGTGAGCCGTTGCTCGTGTGCGGTTAGCACCGACTCGACTTTGCTTCCGATCCGCCCGCCTGCCCGCACGAGCGCTTGTTCCCGGCCACTGTTGAATGCCAGGGGTTCAAGCGGAGCCTCGACGGTGAGCGGTATGCGATATGGTACGGCGATTTCGTGGGGTTGATGATCCAGCAAGTAGGTGAGCAGTTCCACTTCCGACGCGGACGGGGTCCCTTTCAGTTGAAAATGCAGAGTCTCAAGCAGCTGGAGGTACTCAGCATTTCCAGCGACAAAGACAATCGAGAGGTTAGCGAACCGGGGCGAAAAGATAGCCGGCGTAAGAAACCGGACCACCCGGTCAATCAGTCGGGCCTCTCGGCCGAGAGAGAGGTGATTGGGCGCATCATTCACTTCGACAAAAAAGACGGGCGACGCAAGACTAAGCTGTCGGAGTGACCGGCGAGTCTCCTCGTTGGTGACCGCACCAAGAACAAGAAACACCGGCCGGGATGGCGCCTCTGCCACGACCGTACGAATATGTGTCAGGGCATCGTGTTCATCATCCGGAAGCGTCTCAAACTCCAGTCCATTGAAAGACCGTACGTGCGGCGGGAGGTCAACATGAAACAGCAGGACTCTCGCGGGCAGTGTCGCAAGAAATGCTGAGAGCGCATGGAAGAACACGCGAAGTGTCTCGATGCGACCCCCGGACGCCAGTATGATTTCGCGGCGCTCCGAGGCCTTGCCGGTGTCATATACAAGAGGCTCCTGTTGCTGCTGGAGCCAGTTGCTGAATGCCAGTACCAGCGCGGGAGGTGTTGCACGCGTAAAACCGCCGCGGGGAAGATACGGTGCGCTCCTGCGGACCAGATTTACCAGCAGATCAAACATAGGCCGGTCCGTGTCGGCCCAGTCCAACGCCTGCATCATCATCTCGGGGAACTCATCCGTGAGCTCCTCGTCACGTATGTCAAGTCCGGTAACCGCCCGAAGGTATGCTGATGAGAGGCGTGTCTCCTGCACGGGGTTGCCGATGTGAAAATTCACACGATCTTCAGGAGGGACGGACGCCGCTGCTGTGGTTTCACTGATCTCGGAGACCTTCGCAGCTCTCGTGGGCTTAAGTCGGAACGCTGAATGCAGAGCAGGGGTGGTTGTGGCCATGAGAACCGTACAATATTTTACTTCTTGTTGGTCTTTCGGTACGCCTCAATGGCGCCCTGCACGAATGTGTGGAACATCGCCAGCAAATCAGTCCCCTGCATTGTTTCCCCCGGAGAGAGCGACACCACCGTGCGTGCGTTCTTCAACGACTGGCTTGCCTCTGCGAGACGTGCCGCCTGGGGTGTCAGCAGCAGAAGTTCGGGGCTCTCCTTCAGCAATCGCATTTCTTCCTTTTCAAATTCAAGCTGTTTCTTCTTCAGCCCAAGTTCGTGTGTCGTCCGTGCTTCGGCGAGCATGGCGTCACGTTCAAATTCGGACTTCTTGAGATCGTAACGTTTTAATGCGAGTCCATGTTCGAGGAGTGCAACCTCTTCATCCGCCTTCACACGCGCCCTGGCTTCGGTAATGCGGGCTTGCTGGTTCAATGTTTCCGTTTGCTCGAGAATCCGCGCGTGCTCGCGTTGACGCATCGCTTCGGCAATCTGTGTGTTCACCGGCTCAAATGAAGTGATGGCGAGGTTCACGATTTCCAGCCCAAGTGCACTATTGATGTCTTTGAACCTTTGTTGGAGATGTATACGGAGGCCGTCAGACGTCAGCTCTTCGATCCCTCTCGCTTCCGTATATTCTTTTGCATACCCCAGGAGGAGTGTTTCGAGTTCCTTGCCGGCCCTCGCGACGGAGCCAGCGGTCCAGCCACCGGCGCGGACGAGCGACGCGAGGTGGCTCATCGAAGCAGCCACGGTCACGGCAATCTTGAAGCGCACATCCAGGTTTCCTTTTGCGGATCCTTCGATGGTTTGCGTAAACGAATGTGCGGTGCGTGTGATGGGTGTGCTGAAATGCCGGGGGTAGAAGCGTCCCCTCCGGATGCCGACGCCGTCATGTGTTTCATACACCACGATCTGATCGGGTTTGCGGAACCGGTACTCGAAGAGCACTGCCGCTATGATGAGCGCGCCAATGATCAGGACGAATTCCATGGGTAATCCTCCTAGGGGAGCTAAATAATAGCCGATCTGGCATCAAATCGCAAATGTTCCTGCGTGTGCCAATTCCGGTGCCACCAGGCAACTTCGCGAGGAACACTCTTCAGCTATTAAGCGACTTCAGTGGCTGAGCCTGTGCAAAGACCGACCACGCTTCGCGGCCTTGAAAATCGCATCAAACATGGGACGGGTGAGCTTGCCTGTGAACGTGTTTTGCTGGCTGGGGTGATATGAGGCTATGAACGTCAGATCGCCGAAATCGTATCTGGCACCATGGGCAAATCGCGGCATGCGGGAGACGGTAATGCGACCGGTTTCGCCATAGGCTCTGATCGCCGCCTCGAATCCTACCTTTCCCAGGCCAACTACAACTCTGACGTTTTTCAGAAATGCCAACTCCTGAACAAGAAATGAGCGGCACGATGAAATTTCGGTCGCGGTGGGTTTGTTCTGGGGAGGAGCACAACGGAGTGTGGCGGTGATGTAGCAATCCTTCAACCGGAGTCCGTCTTCGCGGTGCACGGACTCCGGTTGATTGGCAAAGCCTGCATGGTGGAGGGCACGGAAGAGCCAGTTGCCGCTCTCGTCGCCAGTGAACATCCTTCCGGTGCGGTTCCCCCCGTGGGCCGCGGGAGCAAGACCCACGAGGAGCAACCATGCGTCAGGATCACCGAAGCCGGTGAGCGGTCTCCCCCAGTACTCTTCGCGGTCGAATCGACGCACCTTCTCAGCCGCGGTCAACTCGCGCCATGCAACCAGCCGGGGGCAGAGGCGACACACAACTATCTTTCTATTCAGCAGATCAATCGTCAATTGTCAATATCAGATTGCCGGTGCTTTTCCCAGCACATCGTCAACAGTAATATTCTTTAGCGGGCCAAGCTTCATTGCCGCCACCTTCGACTCGATTTCTTTCCTGTCTCCAACGAGTACTATCGCCATCTTTTCCGGATCCAGATACTTCTTCGCCACCCGTTCGACATCAGCCTTCGTGACGGCCAGAATATTGCTGATGTAACTGTTGTAGTAGTTTTCTGGGAGTCCATAGATTGCCAGCTCTTCGAGTTTCCCTGCAATCTCCCCCACGGTCTGGAAATCGGCCGGGAACCCGAGTGCAACATAATTCTTTGCGCGGTCCACCTCCTCCTGTGGGATCGGTTGGAGAATCCTGTCGAGTTCCTTCATGAATTCCATCAGGGCGGAGTCAGTCTTTGCCGTGTGTACGGAGGATCCGGCGACGAATGGTCCCGCCAGCTTGCGGAAACCGAACGAAGAGCTCGCACCGTAAGTATAGCCATGCTCCTCGCGGAGGTTCTGGTTCAACCGGGAGCTGAATGAACCGCCGAGGATCGTATTCATCACGACTATCGCGTAGTAGTCATCCGTCATGCGGGGAACACCGATGCACCCCATTCTGATCTCCGTCTGGGCTGCTCCCGGCTTGTCCACAAGCGTCACCGTCCGTTTCTGAACCTGCGCAATGGCAGGAAGCGATGGCTGGGGCACCGGTCCTTTTTGCCATCCGCCAAATGCCGCTTCAAGCCTGGGCTTCATCATCGACACCGTGACATCACCCACGATCACAAGAACAGCATTATTGGGCCGGTAATACGTTTCGTGGAACTTACGCAGATCATCCACACTCAGAGCGCGGATTGCCTTCTCATCGCCAATGGCAGTGCGTCCGTACGGGTGATCCAGTGAATAGAGTACGCGAGAGAAAAGCGCAGACGCCTGAGCACGCGCTTCATCGCGCCAGGAGAGGAGGGTCGTGAGACGATCCTTGCGGTGCCGTTCCAACTCGGCAGATGCAAATGTCGGCCGCTGAGCGGCATCGGCGTGCAGGGCCAGCGCCGAGTCGAGTTTGGAGACAGGCGTATGCAGACTCACCGATGATGTATGCTGCCCGGCAGATCCGTAGAGTGATGCGCCGAGGTAGTCCACCGCATCGGCGAAGGTAAGGGCATCTCGCGATCCCGCGCCGTCGGTGAGCATGGTCGCCACCATTGACGCCAAACCGGTCTTTCCAGCGGGGTCATGTACTGCACCGGAATATATCACAAGGTTCATCTGCACGAGCGGAACCTGATGTTTCTCAAGCAAAGC
>Ga0105095_10002214_pt1 | contig 10414 bp, 11 predicted proteins | sample PPLLak2March2015_2_FD_79180 | JGI IMG/M metagenome (GOLD analysis project Ga0105095, IMG submission 79180) | Freshwater sediment microbial communities from Prairie Pothole Lake near Jamestown, North Dakota, USA - PPLs Lake P8 Core (3) Depth... | ecosystem: Environmental > Aquatic > Freshwater >... | reverse complement strand
TGAAAGTGCGGCACGAAAAGGATCGCACGCGCGTGATGTTCAGCGGCACTTACGATGCCGGTTGCGGCAGCAACGAACTGTTCCGCGTGGTGTCCGAGCCTGCATCGTATATTCTCGGGCTGTTCCGCGCGCTATGGACGGAACTCGGCGGGCGACTCACGGGCGACGTGCGCGAAGGCGTGGTTCCATCCGAGGCCAGTTTGCTCCACACGGCCTGGTCGCCGCCGCTGGCCGATATCATTCGCTCCATCAACAAGTACAGCAACAACGTCATGACGCGCCAGTTGCTGCTGACGCTGGGGGCGGAACGGTCCGGCGCGCCCGGCACCACCGACAAGGGCATTGAAGCGTTGCGCGAATGGCTCAAGCAGAAGAACTTCGTGTTCCCGGAACTGGTATTGGAGAATGGGGCCGGGCTGTCGCGCGAAGAGACCATCTCCGCGCACCATCTGGGCCAGGTGCTGGTGGCCGGCTGGCAAAGTCCCTATATGCCGGAATTCGTTTCCTCGCTGCCGCTGGCGGCCATGGACGGAACCCTGCGCCGGCGCTTCAACGGCGCGGTGCTGGAAGGGCAGATGCATCTCAAGACCGGCCTGTTGCGCGACGTGCGCAGCGTGGCCGGCTACGTGCGGGACCGCGCCGGCCGACGCATGGCGGTGGTGTGCCTGCATAATCACGCCCGGGCCGACTCCGCCGCCGGCGAGGCGGTGCAGGAGGCGCTGCTCCAATGGGTTTACGAGCGGCCCTGAGTTCCGGGCTGGACACTCATTATGATATGGTCAATCCTTGGATTTTGAGCCGACGAGGCGGACGCATAACATGACCAAGAAATACGTCAACGCAGTGATCTCGGAAGAGAACAACGACGGCAGCCTGCCGGTGCTGGAGGGCGCGCTCGGCCCCAGCGCCGTGGACATCCAGACCCTGTACGCCCGGCACAATCTGCTCGCCTTCGACCCCGGCTTCCGCTCCACCGCCTCGTGCAAGAGCTCCATCACTTTCGTGGATGGGGACAAGGGCATCCTGCTCTACCGCGGGTATCCGATCGAGGAACTGGCCGAACACAGCGATTTCATCGAAGTCGCTTATTTGCTGATGAACGGTGAGTTGCCCACGGTGTTGCAGCGCACCCAGCTGGATCTGGCCCTCGGCAGCCACAACCTGCTGCACGAGCAAGTACTGTCGTTCTACCGCGGCTTCCGCCGAGACGCGCATCCGATGGCGGTCATGGTGGGTGTGGTCGGCGCGCTGTCGGCCTTCTATCACGACGTCATGAACATCCGCGACGCCAACGATCGTTATGTCGCCGCCGTCCGGCTCGTCGCCAAAATGCCGATGCTCGCCGCGGCCAGCTACACCTATTCCATCGGCCGGCCGATGCGTTACCCGAACAACAAGCTCGACTATGCCTCGAACTTCCTGCAAATGATGTTCGGTTCCCCGGTCCAGGAATACATCGTGGACCCGGTGTTGGCGCGGGCACTCGACGTGATCTTCACCCTGCACGCCGACCATGAACAGAACGCCTCGACCTCCACCGTGCGGCTGGCCGCCTCCAGCGGCGCCAACCCTTTTGCCTGCATTGCCGCCGGGATCGCCTCGCTCTGGGGTCCGGCGCATGGCGGCGCCAACGAGGCGGTGCTCAAGATGCTGATGGAAATCGGCTCGGTCGAAAACATTCCCAAGACTATCGCCCGCGCCAAGGACAAGAGCGATTCCTTCCGCCTCATGGGTTTCGGACACCGCATCTACAAGAACTTCGACCCGCGTTCGCGCGTCATCCAGGCGCAGGCGAAAAAGGTTCTGGCGCATCTCGGCAAGGACGATCCGCTGCTGGAGATCGCCATGCGGCTGGAGGAAATCGCGCTCAAGGACGAGTACTTCATCGAACGCAAGCTGTACCCGAACGTGGACTTCTATTCCGGCATTCTGCTGCGCGCCATGGGATTCCCGATGAATATGTTCACCGCCGTGTTCGCGGTGGCGCGCACCGCCGGCTGGGTCAGCCACTGGCTTGAGCTGCAGGGCGAATCCCACGGCATCGACCGTCCGCGCCAGCTCTACGTCGGCCCCACGCTGCGGCATTATTCGAAGAATAAATAAATCCCCTGGCAAGCTGGTTGGATTATCTATTACCCAGGTTTATCCAGATTCAGAGGAGTTGGGCCATATGCGCGCACATATTCTGGTTCTATTGCTGACGGCGATACTGGGCGGTTGCGCGTCGTATGCCTCAACCTCCGGTCGGGTGGTGATCAAGGACGATACCGCGGTAGCAGGTGTGCGTATCGGTGATCGCGACCGGACAGTCATCCGCGATTACTACGGAAACGAAAAAGGCCGCCCTCAGAAATCCGGGGGCAATCTGCCCTCAGGGCTGGCCATTCGCGACAAGCTGCCACCCGCTTTGCAGGGCGAACCGTTGCCATACGAACTGGAACGCAAGCTCGCAAAGCTGCCGTCGCCCCATGCCCGCGTCCGGGTCGGTCAGGATGTCGTCTTGATGGACCGGAATACGCGCGTGATCTTCGATATCGTTTACGGGGCCGCGCGTTGATCAAAAACTCAACGCGAAGACGCAAAGAAAACCAGAATACCCAAAGTAGGTTGAGGTAAATGAAATGAACCCCAACAATGTTTGAAACATGTTTGTGGGTTCGCGGCGCACACCCCGACCTACGGAGCTATCTCTTCGGAGGGCCGCCACGCAAGGCTTCTTTCATATCCTCAAACTTTTGCCGAAGTTCCTTGTCCAGCTTTCGAGCGGCTCTCTCTCGTTCACGCGATTTAAGGTATTCATCCTGCTCCTTGCGCCGTTCTTCCAGGAACTTATCCGGCAGAGGATCTTTCTCGATTGGTATGATCACTGATTGATGTTCTGTAGGCGCGTCACTATAGTGGACCTTGCCTTCCGAATCGGTCCATTTATGAACCTCTGCTGCGAAGGTGGATGCAGAAGCAGCCAATATGACAACCGGTATGCGAATGCATTTTCTGGAAACCCTTGTCATTGGCCCTGAACCTCTCGCACCATTGTCAATTTTTTTAATTTATTTTTTCAGAAATCGCTGTGTGAGCGCCCGGCGTTTTTCGTAGGCCTCGCGCGCGATCGCCACGTCTTCCAGGAAATACGGCAGCTCTTCCAGCAGCAGCGCCTGCGGGCCGTCCACCAGCGCCTTGGTCGGCACCGGATGAAAATCCACGAGCACCATGTTGGCGCCGGCGATCACGCCCTGCGCGGTCACGTGTGAAATATCCAGCATGCCGTCGGGCGCGCGGTCGCGGGTGCCGACGGAGTGCGAGGGGTCGATGCACACCGGCATGCGCGTCAGGCGCTTGACCACCGGGACGTGGGCGAAGTCGACGAAGTTGCGGTGCGGGTCGCCCATGTTGGTCTTCATGCCGCGCAGCCCGAAGACGATGTTGCGGTTGCCTTCGCTCGCCAGATACTCGGCCGCGTTCAGCGATTCCTCCAGCGTGATGCCGAAACCGCGCTTGAGCAGCACCGGCAGCTCGCGCTGGCGTCCGACGATTTTCAGCAGTTCGAAATTCTGCGTGTTGCGCGTGCCGATTTGCAGCATCACGCCGGTCGGTTTGCCGGTCTTTTGCAGCGCCTCCTGGATTTCGACCAGGTGCGAATCGTGGGTGATCTCCATGGCGATCACCTTGATGCCGTAGCGGCCGGCCAGCTCGAACACCCACGGCAGGCAGGCCTTGCCGTGGCCCTGGAACGAATACGGGTTGGTGCGCGGCTTGTAGGCGCCCATGCGTGTGCACACCTGGCCGTTGTCGCGCAGCGCCTTCAGCATCATCTCGACGTGCTCGGGATTGTCCACGGCGCACAGGCCGGCGAAGACGTTGAGATTGTCCTGGTTGAACTTGACGCCGTTGTATTCGAAGCCCGTCGCCCGGCGGTCGTCGCGATGCCGTCCGAGCACGCGATATTCCTCCGAGATACGCACCACGCGTTCCACGCCCGGCAGGCTCTCGATCTCGGTCTTGTCGAGCGCGGCGGTGTCGCCGATCAGGTAGATTTCCGTGAGCGTCTGCTGCGCGCCGATTTCCTGGTGCACGCGGGTTTTGATGTTCGGCTTGTGCGCCAGAAAATCGAGAATTTGCCGGTATTCCGGATTCTTCTCGCCCATGTCGGGTTTGAGGATAACGATCATGCGACTTTTCCTTTATTATTCGGTACAACTCAAGGGCGCGTATTTTATCAACTGAGCCGCGAAAAACACGTTTTGCACCGGTCTCGACACCGCATGAAGCCAAAAGCCGCCAAATCCCCGCCCTATGCCCTGGACCGCGCCACCCTGGAACGGGAAGTGCGCGTGGACACCTATCGCGCCTCCGGTCCCGGCGGGCAGCATGTCAACCGCACCGAGTCGGCGGTGCGCCTGACCCATGCGCCCTCGGGGGTGGTGGTGACGGCCACGGAGAACCGCTCCCAGATACGCAATCGCGAAGTGGCGTTCGAGCGCCTGGCGCATAAATTGCGCGCCCTGAACCGCGTGCCCAAGCCGCGCAAGGCCACCCGCATCAGCCGGGGCGTGAAGGAGCGTCGGCTGGCCGCCAAGAAGCATCGCGCCTCCATCAAGCGCGGCCGCTCCGGAAGCCGTGAAGAGTATTAAGGAATATTAGAGTTTGCTCAAACGTCCCCCCGCCATAGAGTCCGTCTAAACAGAGTTACGTCCCTGCTTCCCCGGGCTGAATTGTTTTGTCGGGTTAGTTGACGTAGGATGTTTTCACGCCAGCCCCGACCGCAGGGCGGGCGGTTTCAGGTTCCATATAAGAAAGGGGGATGTATGCAGACCGGTACCGTGAAGTGGTTCAACAACGCGAAGGGTTATGGCTTTATCACCCCGAGCGACGGCAGTGAGGATGTATTCGTGCATTTTTCCACCATCGAAGGCGATGGATACAAAAGTCTGAACGAGGGGCAGAAGGTCGAGTTTGAACACACTCAGGGACCGAAGGGCAAGCAGGCCACGCGCGTCATCCCCCGCTAAAAAGATACGAACAGACACCAGATTTTTATGTTTTAAGGCCCCGTCCCCGTACGGGGCTTTTTATTGGCTGCACACGGCTCTCCGGATTCTGAAACATTACCGTCCGGTTCGAGCGGCACTGCAAACTCAGCCAGGAAAAGTCTGTATTACTGCTGGCTTCTTTCCAGCGCCACGGCGTAAAAACCATCGGTTTGATGGAGGTGAGGCAGGAGACGGAGCGCATCGCCCGCCATGGATAACGGTATGTGGCGTCGCTCGAGAATTTCATTTACCGGCACCATGTGAAATTCCGGTCGCGCCGCCAGGAATTTTTCCACGATATCCTCGTTTTCTTCCTTCAGCAGGCTGCACGTCGCATACACCAGCCGTCCGCCAGGCTTGAGCAGCTCGGCCGCGGCCGCCAGGATGCGCTGCTGGGTGTCGGTCAGCTCTGCCAGGTTGATGTCGCGCCACTTGATGTCGGGGTTGCGCCGCAAGGTGCCGGTGCCGGAGCAGGGCGCATCCACCAGCACGCGGTCGATTTTTCCCTTCAGCCGCTGCACGCGCGCGTCGCGCTCGTGGCTGATCGTGACCATGCGGACGTTGTTCAGGCCCGCGCGCCGCAGGCGCGGCTTGAGCTTCTCCAAGCGCTTGGCCAGCACGTCGAAGGCGTAGACCGTGCCGGTATTGGCCATCAGCGCGCCGATATGCAGGGTCTTGCCGCCGGCGCCGGCGCAGAAGTCAACGACCATCTCCTGGCGCCGGGGTTCCAGCATCAGCGCCAGCAACTGGCTGCCTTCATCCTGCACCTCGAATAATCCCTCTTTGAAGCAAAGCGTCTTGAAAATCGGCGCACGGTCATGGCGTCGAAGACCGGAAGGCGAGCAGGGCGTAATCTCGCATGGAAACCCTTCTTGCGTGAGTCGCGTCCGGACTTCGTCGCGTCTGGCCTTGATCGTGTTTACGCGGATGTCCACCGGCGCTGGCTGGTTCAGCGCCAGCGCCAATGCCAGCGATTCTGCATCGCCGAATTGGGCGCGCAGTCGTTGCGCCAGCCAGTCCGGCATATTCGCCTGAATCGCAAACGGTAATGTGGTTTTGTCGAGCGTGCGCGCACGTTCCACCATTCCGCGCGCGTCTCCGCGAAAGCCCGTTTCTTCGAGCGCGCGGGCGCTGTAGCCATGCGTGAGCAGGTAAGCGGCCACCACGTCGAGCAGCAGCGCGCTGCCGGCGATGTGTTCCAGCCAGCGCCTTTCACGCAGGCAGCCGTAAACCGTTTCCGCCACGAAGCCGCGATCACGCACACCCATGTCCCGATGCGTCCGGAAATAGCCCTCCATCTGCCGGTCGGCGGGAATTTTTTCGCTGAGAATGCGCTGGAGCAGCTCAGCGGCTGAGTTGAGGAGGATGGGTTTGGACATAAAATAAAGTTACGAGTACAGAGTTCAGAGTACAGGGTTAGAGCCCACAACTTTGTACTTTGAACTCTGTACTCTGAACTCCTATTTCCCGTATCGCTTCAGCAGGTCCTGGTAGGCGTCGATGCGCCGGTCGCGGAAGAACGGCCAGATGCGACGCACGTCTTCGGAGTGTTTGCGGCTGATTTCCACCACCAGAATTTCGGGCTTGTCGGTCGCGGCCTGCGCCAGGAATTCTCCCTGCGGCCCGGCGATGAAGCTCGATCCCCAGAATTGAATGCCGGGCGTGCGCCCGGAGGGGTCGGGTTCGGTGCCGACGCGGTTGCACGCGACCAGCGGCAGGCCATTGGCGATCGCGTGCGCGCGCTGGATGGTGATCCAGGCGTCGCGCTGGCGGTTTTTCTCTTGCGCGTCGTCGCGCGGGTCCCAGCCGATGGCGGTGGGGTAGAGCAGGATTTCCGCGCCGTGCATGGCCATCAGGCGCGCCGCCTCCGGGTACCACTGGTCCCAGCACACCAGCACGCCGAGCGTACCGATCGAGGTGGCGATAGGCGTGAAACCCTGATCGCCCGGCGTGAAATAGAATTTTTCGGAAAATCCGGGGTCGTCCGGGATATGCATCTTGCGGTACTGGCCCTTGAGGCTGCCATCCGACTCCAGCACCACGGCGGTATTGTGATGCACGCCGGGCGCGCGCCGCTCGAACAGCGAGCCGACAATGACGATGCCCAGTTCCCTGGCGAGTTTACCCAGTTCCTGCGTGGTCGGACCCGGGATCGGTTCGGCCTGGTCGAAGCGCTTGGTGTCTTCGGTCTGGCAGAAATAAACCCCGGTGTGCAGCTCCTGCAACAGCACCAGTTGGGCGCCGCGTGTGGCCGCTTCACGTATGCCGCTGATCGAAGCGGCGAGATTGCTGTTGCGGTCCTCGGAGCAGGCATGCTGCACCAGGCCGACCTTGAGCGTGCTGTTCATGGCGCCAATGTTAGCATGTTCCGGCGCGGCTTTTGGTTCGTGCTTGACAGCTATAGTCCGTATTTTTATCGTCCATGCCCCAACAACAAAAAGGAGCGAAGCATGAAACGGAGAATGATCATGGCGGCGGCCCTGCTGCTGGCCAGCCCGCTGGCGCTGGCCTACCAGGTTACCGGCCCGGTCGTGGAAATGACCGACAGCAAGATCGTCGTCAAGAAGGGCAAGGAAAACTGGGAAATCGCACGCGATGCCGGCACCAAAACGATGGGTGACGTCAAGGTGGGCGACAAGGTGATGGTCGACTACAAAATGACCGCCACCAGCATTGAGCCCAAGGCCCTGAAAAAATCCAGAGCCAAGTCCAAAAATAAAGACCAGTAAATCGCTTTGGTTGTGTTAAGGGACGGGAAGGCCCGACAGGGCCTTCCTGTTTTTTTATGGTTCGCGCGCTTTGCGCGCGACTCAAAAGCGTAATTGCGGTTTCCGCACCGCGGGCGGGTAACTTCTCTTTGCTCGTGCAAAGAGAAGTTACCAAGAGAAAGCACGCCCGACGCCGCCGGAACCTTCCTGCGCTTCTCGCCGATCCCCGGCGCGCGCCCCAACTCGCCGGGCGCTGGGAAACGCGCCTCGGGCTCGAACACGAGGCGCGCGACTGCTCCGGGGACCGGCTGCGATGCTCGGCGGCGGCGACGGGGTTAAAAAGAACACCCGTGCCAGGGATTGAGGTGGGGTGCTCACCTCCCCGTAGCGCGCGCCGAGTACCGCAGCCCGAGCGGGAGCATTTAAGCGAGCCCCTGTTCGAGTCGAGCCGCGTATTTCGCGGCCGACGAGTTGGCGAGCGCCCGCTCGGGCGAGGAACGGAGGGAACCGGCGTAGCCGGCGCGCGCTCCGGGGTGTGTTTCTTTTGGTTACTTTTCTTTGCACAAGCAAAGAAAAGTAACCTGCCGTGGGTCAGCCACCCACAAGTATGCGTCGCCGCAGGCGACACAAAGCCAGCAGCGCTAACAATTGCTCCACACTTAAGTCGGATTCCGCCTTTGCGGGAATGACAACAACCTAAAGAACTCCCTCCGGCAACTGCATGGTCACACAATGCAGGCTGCCGAACTGATAAATGAGCGGCAGACAGTCGATGGCGACCACTTCACGGTCCGGGAAACATTCCTGTATGCGCGTCAGTGCTTCGCTGTCCGCCGGGTCCTGATAGGTTGGCACCAGAACCGCGCCGTTGATAATGAGAAAATTGGCGTAGGTCGCCGGCAGGCGGTTGCCGTCTTCATCGAATTTCGCGCGCGGCCAGGGCAGCGGCACGAGGCGGTAGGGCTGGCCATCCGCGGCAATGAAGGATTTCAGTTCATCTTCCATGGCCTTCAGATCTGAAAAGTGTTCATCGCCCGGATCATCGCAGCGCACGTAGGCAATCGTGCGGCTGTCGCAGAGGCGCGCCAGCGTGTCGATGTGGCTGTCGGTATCGTCGCCGGCAAGATAACCGTGCTGCAGCCACAGGATGCGCTTGATGCCCAGCATGTCCATGAGCCGCTTTTCGATCTGTTCCCGGGTGAGGGTCGGGTTGCGCGTGGGCGCCAGCAGGCAGCGGACGGTGGTGAGCAGGGTGCCGGAACCGTCGACCTCGATGGAGCCGCCTTCGAGAACCATGTTCACGGTTTCCATCGGGACATTGCCGAAGGCGTCGGCGATGTAGAGTTTGCGGCTGATCTGGTTGTCGAGCTCGTAGCCATACTTGCCGCCCCAGCCGTTGAATCCGAAATCGAGCAACAGGGGTTCACCGCTGCACATGACCGTGAGCGGCCCGTGATCGCGTGCCCAAGTGTCGTTGGAGGGCGCGGTGCGCAGCATGACCCGCCCCATGTCCACGCCGGCCGCGCCCAGCAATTCGCCGACGTGCTCGCGATGCGCGCGGTCGTAGCACGAGATCAGCACCTTCTCCCGCCGGGCCACCTGCCGCGCGATGTCGGTGAACACCGGCTCGACCTGTTTCAGGAGCCTGGCCCAGTCGCCGTGCACGTGCGGCCAGGTGAGCATGACGCCGCTTTGCGGCGCCCATTCGGGCGGCAGATATTTGCGGCAGGATTCGGCCATAGGGTCTGTATCGTCTCCGGGTCGAAAACGCCGCGTATGCTAGCCCAGCCGTGCCGGCTCCGCCAGCGTGGCGCGGCTGAAGCCCGGTTTGATTTCTGCCGGCAAGTGGTTTTGAATGTGCGCTCTTTTTTGTCTTCCGCGGAGCTGAAATGTCCCTGATTCGTCCCTTCGCCGGTTTGCGCCCGGCACCCGGCCGCGCGGCCGAGGTCATCGCACCGCCCTACGACGTGCTGAGCACGGAGGAAGCGCGCGTGCGCGCGCAGGGCCGGCCGTGGAATTTCTTGCACATCTCCAAACCCGAGATCGATCTGCCCGCGGGCACCGACCCCTACAGCGCGGCGGTGTACGCCAAGGGCCGGGAAAATTTTGAAAAGATGCTCAAAGAGGGCGTGCTCGGGCGCGACCCGGAGCCCCGTTATTATGTTTATCGCCTGGTGATGGGCGCGCACCACCAGACCGGCATCGTGGCGGCGGCCTCGGTTCCCGATTACGACAGCAACCGCATCCGCAAGCATGAGTTCACCCGGCCCGACAAGGAAGACGACCGTGTGCGCCAGATTGACGCGCTGAACGCCCAGACCGGACCGGTGTTCCTGACCTACCGGCGCTCACCCGCCGTGGATGCGATCGTCGAGAGCGTCACCCGCGGGGCGCCGGACGTGGACGTCACCGCCGATGACGGCGTGCGCCACAGCCTGTGGGTCATGGGCGAGCGGGGCCGGATAGACGCCGTCACGGCGGCGTTCGACACCATGCCATGTCTCTACATTGCCGACGGCCACCACCGCTCGGCCGCGGCCTCGCGCGTGGCGGCGGCGCGCAAAAAGGCCAACCCGAAGCACACCGGGGAAGAGCCCAGCAATTATTTCCTGGCCGTGATTTTTCCCGACAACCAGATGCAGATCCTGGACTACAACCGCGTGGTCAAGGACCTGA
>Ga0105095_10002213_pt1 | contig 10415 bp, 9 predicted proteins | sample PPLLak2March2015_2_FD_79180 | JGI IMG/M metagenome (GOLD analysis project Ga0105095, IMG submission 79180) | Freshwater sediment microbial communities from Prairie Pothole Lake near Jamestown, North Dakota, USA - PPLs Lake P8 Core (3) Depth... | ecosystem: Environmental > Aquatic > Freshwater >... | reverse complement strand
TCGAAGGATTGAACAATAAACTCAAGGTGCTCAAACGGCGGTGTTATGGATTGTTCAACCAGAAGCATCTTTTCCAGCGCATCTTTCTTGATTTGGAAGGCTACCGCCTGTTTGCACGCTGACTACCATATGTGGCCGAATCACGGTAACTCCCAATGAGCCAGTATTTGTAAGGCGCCAGTAGAAATGGATTGTGGTAAGATTAGACGCTCAGAACACCACCTGGATCACAACTATTCCGGTTGGCTGTTCTCTCAGGGGCTGAGATTCAAGTAGAGAGCTTCAGCAGGATGACAGGTGAAGAGTAATTTTCCAACCTTTATCACTCAATTGTGGAGGGTAGTTCCAATATGAAACAAATCTGTGTCGTTGGTGTCGGCTACGTGGGTATTGTGACAGCTGCATGCTTTGCGGATCTGGGCAACCGCGTAATCGCGCTGGACATTATGGAAAGTAAGATCGAAGGCTTGAAGCGGGGTGAGATGCCGATCTACGAGCCAGGTCTGAAGGAATTGATCGATCGAAATGTGCGCGCCAACCGGCTGCTCTTCACTACTTCATATGAAGAGGGTCTGGATGGGAGCGAGTTTGTGTTCATCGCGGTCGGCACACCTTCCGGAGTGGATGGAGAGGCTGACCTGCGGTATGTGGCCTCCGCTGCGCGCATGATCGCCGAAACCATGAAAGAGCCGCTGATTGTCGTGAATAAATCTACGGTGCCGGTTGGTACAGGCGACTGGGTAGCCGATATCATCCGCAGCCACCAGCCGAAGCTGATCCCCTTTTCTGTGGTTTCATGCCCCGAATTCCTGCGCGAGGGGTCAGCGATTAGCGATTTTATGCAGCCACACCGCACAGTGCTCGGGTCATTGGATCCGGATGCAGCCGATAAGGTGGCGCAGCTCCATCTTCCGCTGCGTGCCCCGATCGTCATCACCGATCTGCGTACAGCCGAGATGATTAAATACGCCTCGAACGCTTTCTTGGCGACCAAAATATCCTTCATCAACGAGATTGCCAATATCTGCGAAGCTCTGGGAGCAGATGTTAAAGAGGTGGCGGCTGGGATGGGTTATGACAGGCGCATTGGCTCGGCTTTCCTGGATGCTGGTCTGGGCTATGGTGGATCGTGTTTCCCTAAAGATGTGAAAGCTCTGGCGTACATGGCAGCCGAGAAAGGCCGACACCCGCAGCTGCTGACTGCCGTCATGGAAATCAACGACGACCGCCGTCCGATGATGGTTAACCGCCTGGTCGAGATGCTTGGAGGTGTGTCAGGCAAGGTCATCGGCCTGTTAGGTCTTTCGTTCAAGCCCAATACGGATGATATGCGCGATGCCCCTTCTATCACCATATCGGATGCTCTGCTTGCACAAGGCGCCAGGGTACGGGCTTACGACCCTGTGGCCATGGATATTGCCAAAACGCTCTTACCCAGTGTGGAGATGTGCCCGGATCCGTACACCATGGCGCAGGACTGTGATGCCTTGATGGTGGTCACGGAGTGGAATGAATTTAAACAGCTGGACCTGGCACGGATCCGAGAGTCAATGAGGCATCCTGTGCTCATCGATGGTCGTAATATCTACGATCCACGGATCATGCGGCAATTTGGATTTGAGTATCGCGGCATTGGTCGGGGCTACAACGGCAGCAAACTGAAGCTGGAGCTGAAATCCGCGCAGGCCTCATAGTCCTGTCAAGGACTTGACATACGCAAGAAATAGTGTAAACATCAGCCATCAGGACTGTGCGGCCTGGCAGCCGTGAGCCCTGATGGCTTGTTTTATTCAAATGGATCGTAGGATGCCGAGGTGATGATGCCGGAACGACCGCCGGTGTGCGATTATGAAGGCTCAGACTACCAGACTGTATTCTGGGAGCAGGGTGGGCGAGATTACGAAGACCAGGTTGAGGCAGTAGCCCTGCAGCGCCTGCTGCCGGCTTCTGGAAGATTATTGCTGGAAATCGGAGCCGGGGCCGGCAGGAACACGCCGCGCTACCAGGGCTACGAGCGGCTTGTCTTGTTGGATTACTCGCGTACGCAGCTGCAGCAGGCCCAGGAGCGCCTGGGACGCAGCGACCGCTATACGTATGTAGCTGCCGATGCCTACCGGCTGCCCTTTGTGTCAGGGCTTTTTGACGCAGCCACCATGATCCGCACTCTCCATCATATGGCAGACGCCCCCCAGGCACTGCAGCAGGCGGGTCGGGTGCTGAAACCCGGCGGAGTCTTCATCCTTGAGTACGCCAACAAGCACAATATCAAGGCCATCCTGCGTTACTGGTTGGGTCGCCAATCCTGGAATCCCTTTGATAACAACCCGGTGGAATTTGCTGCGCTCAACTTCGATTTTCACCCCCAGGCCATTCGAGAGTGGCTGCGTGCAGCCGGCTTCACCATTGAGCGCCAGCTCACGGTGTCGCACTTCAGGATTGGCGTTCTCAAGCGCTGGGCGCCGTTAAAGTTGTTGGTAGCCATGGATGCGGCGGCTCAGCTCACGGGCGACTGGTGGCAGCTCAGTCCCAGTGTTTTTGTACGCGGACGCGCCGGGCCGGGTGGAAAAGCCGGTGCTCCTGGTGCTTTCTTTCAGTGTCCTGAATGCGGTTTCAGCCCGCTGGAACAGGATGATGGCACTCTCGAATGCGCTCAATGCCGGCGCTGCTGGCGAGTGCAAGACGGCATCTACGATTTCCGCGAGCCAGTTGTGTGACCATCAGCGTGCCTTCTCGATTACCCAGAAGTGTGACAGCCCAAAGAAGCGCATTGGGGTTTTCTCCAGCCACTGAAGCACGGAGCGCATTATCCGTCCAGGCCCCGGGTAGCGAGCAATGATGTTGTCGTAGGCGCCAAATATCACCGTCCGGGTGACGATAGAGGCCGGGAGACCCGCAAGCAGACGCCCCAGGTCGGCGGATGAATAGATGCGCACATGCGGCGCTAACCGGTCTCTGATGCGGCGGGGGAGGTAGTTTACCAGGGGAGCATTGCCGAAGCGATACCTGCCTCGCCAGTAGATGCCGTGGGTTTCGAATGGATAGCCCCGGTTGGGTACGAAGAGCGCCAGCCGGCCGCCTGGTCGGAGCACGCGCAGCATCTCGTTCAGTGCCTGGTGGTCATCCTGTACGTGCTCCAGCACTTCGTGGCTGAGGATGAAGCTGAACGAGCTGTCGGGGAACGGCAGTGCTTCGCCTGCAGCGTTGACGATGATCTCGGATGCCTGCCGGGCCTGCAGGGCGCGATCGTATTCGAATTCCAGACCAACCACCCTGCCGGCATAAGGAGCCAGGTGGGCGGCATACATACCCACCCCACAGCCGTTCTCCAGCACATTGCCCTGTATGTTCTTGCCGGCGGCTTGCAGGATCATTCTCAGGCGCCGCTCCTGCCCATCTCGCCAGACATACGAAGGCTCTCCGCGCAGAGCGGCTTTTTCAAAATCGCGTCCATCCGTTGTGGGGCGGGCAACCCGACTCATGGAAACTCCCACTCCTGCTTGGTGCCGAACCCGCGGCGGTTATCCACCAGCCGCACCCAATTTGGGACGAATACGTACAGGGTGTTGCGGGCGACGATCTCCTTTAAACTGGACACGAAAGGGAACTTAGATTGGTACTGCTCCCAGGCCTGCTCCCATTCTTCGCCGGGTTCCACTGCCTGCACCGATCCGCGCATCTGCAGGCCGCGGATATCCTGCCAATCGTAGCATAGTGGGTAAAGCGCGGCCGCGGCGCGGGGGTTCGTGGCTGCGTCCCTCCCGTGCTGGCTGTCTGGCTCGGAGAAGAAATACAGACGCAGCCGGCTGCCAGCATCAGAATCGATAACTGCAGCAAAATAAACCGGGGCGGCATGTGGCTGGCCGTCTGCGCCGGTTGTGGCGACAGTCAAGGTAGAAAGCGCCAGCAAATCGGCGAGCTCATCTACCCAGACATGCCTTTCCATTCCATATACCATTCGTTTTCGATGCCCAACCGGGCCAGTACGCGCCCCACAATGTTATCGACCATGGCCTCCATGCTCATTGGGCGCGCGTAGAAGGCTGGTACTGGCGGGAAGATGATTGCCCCTGCCTCGGCTGCCAGGGTCATCAGCCGCAGGTGACCAGTGTGTAGAGGCGCCTCCCGGACGACGAGCAGTAAAGGTCGCCCTTCCTTCAGTGTAACATCAGCGGCGCGGGTGACCAGGTCATTGGCATACGAGTTGGCAATCGACGAGAGGGTCTTGATCGAGCAAGGGATGACCACCATCCCCGTGGTTTGATAGGAACCGGAAGCGATGGCTGCGCCGATGTCCTGGTAGTTGTAGTGGCGGCTGGCCAGGTCCTGCACAGCGCTGGCTTTCCAATTGGTTTCCTGGGCAATGGTAGCGCGCGCCGCCGGGGAAAGCACCAGGTGCGTTTCGATCGGCGTGGGGCGCAGCACCTCCAGCAGTCGGATGCCCAGGATGACACCGGAAGCTCCCGTGATGCCCACCACCAGGCGTTTAGGAAGGCTGGTTTTAACAGGATCAGGGTTCATTTTTCACCCCAGTGAATTGCAACTGTGGCAAGCATCAAGCGGTGATAGCCAACATGACGGAAGCCCGTCGATAAAAATCGCTCGGCAAGCTGTTCGGCTGCCAGGAATGCCTCGGTGGATTCTGGCAGATAGCGGTAGGCATCTGGATTGCCGCTGATCATACCTCCCAGGGTAGGGATCACGGTGTGCAGATGGAAATTGACCAGCGGAGAGAGGGGTGTCTTAGGCGGGCGAGTGGTATCCAGTGTGATGATTCGACCACCCGGTTTGAGCACCCGGTATTGCTCCTGTAGGCTCTGCCGCACATCGCTGACATTCCGCAGTAAAAAACCGGATACAACGGCGTCGAAAGTCCCTGAACGGAAGGGGATGTTTAAGGCATCGGCGGCGGTCCATTGGATGGGCAGAGAATCGGGTCGTGCTTGCCCAACCCGCATCATTTCCAGGGTGAAATCGGCAGCAATGACGCAGCAGCCCGGCTGCTGCCGTAAAGCCTCCCGCGCCAGATCGCCTGTACCCGCTCCAAGATCCAGCACGACGGCGCCAGGCGTAAGCACAGCCCGGCGGATCACCTCCTGCCGCCAGCGGATATCTTGACCCATGGTCATCAATCGGTTCATTAGATCGTAGCGGTGGGCGATGCGCGCGAACATACCCTGCACGTAACGCGCTCGCTCGGTTCCGGTCAGGTCGGACATAGGCTCTATTCGACTGCTCCGGCTAGCAAGGCAGCATCTTCCTCTTTTGCCACGCGCCGTCCTTCCTCTACATTCACCTTTGTAAGCAGGTATCCGCCGATAATGAAGAAGGCGATAATGCTCAATACGGCGGGGCGGCTGCTGCCGAAGGTTGCCGCTGCCAGAGCAAACAGCAGCGGTCCGATGATTGCAGAGAATTTCTCCATGATGCTGAACATGCCGAAGAACTCACCGCTCTTGGCTGCCGGCGACAGGTTAGAAAACAGGCTGCGGCTCAGCGCCTGGCTTCCACCCTGTACCACCGCCACCATCCATGCCAGGAACCAGAACTCTACCACCGAATTCAAGAAAAAGCCCCACACGGCGACAGCGGCGTAGATCAACAGCGCCAGCAAGATGCCGAGGCGAGTGTCCATTTTTTTCGCCAACCCGGAGAAAAGCAGCCTCCCGAAAAGGAGCGCCAGCAGAAGTCCCACCAGCTGCACCGCGACCACCAGTCCGATGATGACAGCCAGGTTGCTTTCCCGCAGCGGCACCAGCACTTCGATCTGGGAGATGTTCATGGCTGTACCGGAGCTCTCGGGATTCCGCTCGCTGGTATTGCGCAGGCTCAGGGTATGCTCTCCCGGAGCCAGTGCCTGGAATGTGCTGCTTGCTCCATAGCGGATCGTGGGGTGGTAGGCGTCGATCGTCAGCGGCTGGCCGGTGTCATCATCCAGCAGAGGCTGACCATCCATCTCGACTGCCCAGATTCCCTGATCTGGTCCGGTGTTGTAATTGACCTTCACGCGCTGCCCGTTAAAGGTAAACGACAGCCGCCCGCCGGATTGGGAGGTCGAGCGATATTCCATATCAGCATCCGAGTCGATCTGTTCGGCGGAGATCGTTTGGGCGGTCCAGGTGCCCTCGTAAACCAGGCGGGCATCTCCAGCCAGGTAAATACCTTCACCGGCTGTGCTGGCTGTGGTTGCGTAGGATTCAGGAGGCATCCCACTCACATTGACGGGGAGCAAGCGCGAACCAGTGATCCCAACCAGAGGTAGAGCAATTAGATTGTAAAGCACGAAGGCCAGGTAAAATGGGCGGTTCTTCTCATTTTTGCTGGGCAAACGACCGAAGATCAGGCTGTAAGGAATGCCGACGAACTGCACGAGCAGCAGCGCCAGGATCAGCTCGACGCTGCCGAAGCCCAGCTCGGCGCCGTAGATCGCGGCCACCTCGATGATTGTGCCAATCCCGTCTGCGTAGATGAGGAATGCTACCAGGAATTTGAGCAGCTCTTTGTAGCGCCGGACATCTTTCAATGTCGCAGAAAGGCGCTTGAAGCTGGCGCCCAGGACCGTCTCTCCCGGGGCAAGCTTCGCGGTGGCGGAAGGTGGTTCAGGCACATGCCGGAAGAGAGGGATGGAGAACACACCCCACCATATCGCCACGCTCAGGAATGACAGGCGCGCCCCCCAGGTTCCTGGCAGCATGAAGATCATCACCACATTCACCGCCAGGAGCAGCCCGCCGCCGAGGTAGCCCAGGGCAAAACCGCGCGCCGATACGCTGTCCCGGTCCTCCTCTCGGGCGATGTGGGGTAATAACGCATCGTAAAAAACGAGGGAAGCGGTCCAACCGATGCGGCCAAAAATAAACAGTATGGAAGCCAACAGCCAATCGCCGGTCTCGACTAAGACCAGGAGACCGGTGCCAACGATCCCGATGCCAAAAAATATTGCCAGGAAACGCTTTTTGCCCCGCATGACATCCGAAACTGTCCCCAGGATGGGTGAGAGAATCGCCACGACAAAGAGGGAGATGCTCAGACCGGCGCTCCAATATGCAGTTGCTGTAGCTGCGCTTGGCAGGGTGGCACCTGCCTCCTGGCTGTAATAGACCGGCAGGACGGCAGCCAGTATCGTCGTGGCAAAAGCGGAATTGGCCCAATCGTACATAGTCCAGGCCCGGATGCGGCGCTTATATTCTGTTTGGCTTATTGTCTGTGGGGCGGTTAAACTGATGGACGCCATATTGTTCTCCTCGAGCCCGGTGCGATTGGCCCTATATCCTTCGTCCCGCGTGCAGTTGTAATGGGAGCACTAAAAAGTTGCTGTTGAATGAGATGGGTTGTGTGGTGTGGGCGGCGTAGCCGCCCACACCACACAACCCAAACCCACAACATTTGAGCGCACCCGTTGTAATTATAGTCGATGACTCAAAAGTAATTTCTGCTTTATAATATAGTTGAGTTACGCATATGAAGGGAACAACCCTCCATCTGCTGCGTAAGTCCTAATTTATACAGGCCCTGATTTTATTCCCAATATTATTTGCAGGGCTGTTTTCGTGGTTGCGTTCATCCGAGTCTTCTTTTATAGCCGGATACATCATTTTCTCGATCTTATCCGCCGGCATCCAGGTATAGAATCCATCGTAGGAACCAATTGGGTCCGTCGTTGGTTCGTCGCAGACTCCGGGTGAGCGCAGCAGTTATGCGCTCTTTTTTTATTCAATAGGAGCTATCATCATGAGTCTGGAATTTGTCCTACGTCTTATCGGTATGGCGGCATTATTTGCTGTGGGTGCCTATTGGGGAGCTTACCTGGGAGATTTGCTCGAAGGACCGCGCGATCTGTATGCGCTTATCCTGGGTATGCTGGGCGCGTTGATCGGACTTATCTTAACCCCCTTCGTGACCACTCGCCCCGCGCGCGCTCTGCGCAGCCTGATCGCCCGTATCTCTGCCCATACGCTGGTGGCAGGTCTGGCGGGTCTGATGGCCGGGCTGGTGGTTGCAGCCTTGCTGGCATTCCCGCTCTCCCTGCTGCCAGAGCCCTTCCGGAGCGTTCTGCCGTTTATTGGCGTGCTGCTTCTAAGCTATATTGGTATTTCTGTGTTTGTCATGCGCCAGAACGACATCTTCTCCGTGCTGCGTTTGAATATCCCATCCCGTCTGGGTGGCAGCGATGATTCGGGCGTACCTTCACAAGAAGCTGGACGGACGATCCTGCTGGATACCAGTGTGATTATCGATGGGCGCATTGCCGATATTGCCCGGACCGGTTTTCTGGTTGGCACGTTGCTCATACCGCGTTTTGTATTGAACGAGCTGCAGTATATTGCCGACTCGGCAGATAGCCTGCGCCGGCAGCGGGGTAGGAGAGGTATGGAAGTGCTCTCCCAGCTGCAGAAAGATACCACTGTGCCGGTCAGGATCAGCGATATCGATGTGGAGGGCGTCCGAGAGGTCGATGACAAGCTGGTCATCCTTGCCCGCCAGCTGCGCTGCCCAATCTTGACCAATGACTACAACCTGAACCGGGTCGCCGAGCTGCAAGGCGTAGCAGTGCTGAATGTCAACGAGCTGGCTAACGCCGTGAAATCCGTGCTCTTGCCCGGGGAGACCCTGGAGGTGGATATTATCCAGGAGGGCAAGGAAATCGGTCAGGGGGTAGGCTATCTGGATGATGGCACGATGGTGGTTGTGGAAGATGGGCGCGACCACCTGAACGCCAAGACCAATGTAATGGTGACCAAAGTGCTGCAGACTGCGGCGGGTCGCATGATCTTTGCCCGCCTCGAAGAACGGTTTGACAACGATCGCTAGACCCAGATAGGTGTGTATGGGTGAGTGGCTGTACGGCAGGAATCCGGTCTACGAGGTGCTGCGCGCCGGGCGTCGGAAAGCCTTCCGGCTGATCGTAGCCCAGGGCGCGCAGGAGAAAGGACGCCTGGCAGAGATCTTGCGCTTGTGTTCGGATGGGCATGTTCCGGTTGAGCAGGCGACCCGCTCGCGCCTGGACGGCATCGCCCACGGGCATCAGGGAGTGGCTTTGGAAGCCAGCGGCTATCCATATGTCAACCTGCTCGATATCCTGGAGGCCGCCGAAGATCGCCAGGAGGCCCCCTTTCTGCTTCTGCTGGATACTTTGCAGGATCCCCAGAACATGGGCACGTTGCTGCGCACTGCGGAGATCGTCGGCGTGCATGGCGTCTTGCTTCCCCTGCGCCATACGACCTCGGTCACACCGGCAGTGGTGAGCGCTTCATCGGGGGCGAGCGAACACCTTCTGATTGCTCAGGCGAACCTGGCGCAGGCCATCGAGAAGCTGAAGGAAGCCGGGGTGTGGGTGATCGGTTTGGAGAACAGCCCGGGTGCGAAGCTCCCTGCCGAGATCAGGCTGGCAGGCCCTCTGGCGCTGGTGGTCGGCGGCGAAGGCGAGGGTATGCGCCCGCTGGTGCGTTCCTCCTGCGACCTGCTGATGCGCTTGCCCATGCGCGGGCGCATCGATTCCTATAATGCTGCTACAGCCGGATCGATCGCCTTGTTCCTGGCCTGGCAGGCTAACCTATCTGGATAACGGATTAACCATTGACGTTTACTTCGAATCCTGATAGACTCCGACGCCGCCATATCAGCACTTTCAAATCATGACTTTCGCAATCAGGGGTGGGGGGTTGTCGGTGGCGGCCGCACCGCCACCGACAACCCCCAATTGCTGTCTTCCGGTACTAGCTGAACCGGGGCTTTCACATAAAGGTGAAAACTCCCGACTTTCAAAGAGCAAACCTTGTCGCTGGTAAAGGCCTCTGGTATAATGCCATTCGCCTTACCGCAGGGTTGTTTCTTCCACGCCGACGTAGCTCAATCGGCAGAGCAACCGCCTTGTAAGTGGTAGGTTATGGGTTCGATTCCCATCGTCGGCTTCCATCGGTTTCCGAGAAGAATCCGATGATGGTTTGCGATCAGAGCTTGTGAAAAGCTCTGGTCTATAGACGGCAAAGACTGGTTAGCCTGCAGTCTTGCCGAGCACAATTTGTCCGGGCGGTTACCCAAGTGGCCAAAGGGGGCTGACTGTAAATCAGCTGGCGGACGCCTTCGGAGGTTCGAATCCTTCACCGCCCACTGGACCGATGAGCTGACGGGTGGATAACATGCACCTGTCAGCAGTTAGTCATGGTACGACGCCCTCATAGCTCAGTCGGTAGAGCACGTTCTTGGTAAGAACGGGGTCATGGGTTCAAATCCCATTGAGGGCTCTCGTTGCCGCAGTCATTACTAGATATTATCTGATCAAGGAGATAGAAGGCATGGGCAAGCAGAAATTTGAGCGCACGAAGCCGCACATGAATGTAGGGACGATGGGGCACATCGACCACGGGAAGACGACCTTGACGGCGGCGATCACGAAATACAGCCAGATGCTGGGGTAT
>Ga0105095_10002212_pt1 | contig 10418 bp, 7 predicted proteins | sample PPLLak2March2015_2_FD_79180 | JGI IMG/M metagenome (GOLD analysis project Ga0105095, IMG submission 79180) | Freshwater sediment microbial communities from Prairie Pothole Lake near Jamestown, North Dakota, USA - PPLs Lake P8 Core (3) Depth... | ecosystem: Environmental > Aquatic > Freshwater >... | reverse complement strand
TTCCTTTTCCTGCTGGATTATCTTCAGGTTAGATTTAGCAAAACTTTTGGAAATGAAGATCGACATGCAGATAAATAATCCTATAGTTCCGAACGGATATCCGTTGCTAAAATTTCCTATTCTTTTAATAAGATTAAAATCCAGCAGCCAATCATATAATGAGAATAAAAATAAGATTGAAAAACCGGCGGCAATAATCCAAACTCCCTCGATTTTTTGATTTGAAGATCTTATTACTATTTTGAAGCATTCAATAAGCAGAAGTATCATCCCGACCTGGAGATAAACAAAATTTTCCACAGGATTTAGTGCAGCTATGGGAGCAAAAACAATATAGTATCCAATTATAATCCAAGAAGATATTTTAATTTTCTGCTTTAATATGGAGTGCAAGGAGAGAAGAACCAAAATCTGGCTCAACGGCATTAAGATTCTATGGATTCTTAAATAAAAAAGTTGTTCCCTCCCATTTACAGCCAGGCTGGCCTGATAATCAAAAAACATACTTCCGGCAAAAGCAAAAAGGAAAATAGAATATACAAGATTTTCTTTAAACTGCTTATTATATACGAAAAAGACGAAATGGAACAATCCGAATGCTAGAGTTATTGCAGTAAAAAATATCTGTTCATTTGAAAGAGAAAAAGTGAATGCCTTTTCATCTCCGGATATTAATTGAAAAAATGAGAATAAAGAAGAGGCCATAAATGATTTATCCATATCATCAGAAAGTTTTTCTTTAAAAGATAAATAAACATTTCCGGTTCTACAATTTTGAAACCAATGGGATATATTTCTGCAGGGTTAAATTTCGATTTTCTATAACTTCTTGAAAGAACTTTTTAATCGGATGAAACTTTACCATTCATTTTTCGTATAAAATTTTTATTTTAAAACCCTAAATTTTCAGTCATTTAATAAACCTATGAATATTGTTGTAGAAAATCTTACAAAACAATACGGTACCCAAAAAGCGATTGATTCCATTTCTTTTCAGGTTAAGACCGGGGAAATATTAGGTTTTCTTGGACCAAACGGAGCAGGTAAAACCACTACAATGAAAATACTTACCTGCTTTATGGCACCGAATAACGGCGATGTGAAAGTCGGTGAATATTCAATTCATGATCACCAGGAAATCATAAAATCCAAAATCGGGTATTTGCCTGAAAATAATCCTTTATATTACGACATGCCGGTGCTTGAGTACCTTGAGTTCACCGCAAAGCTTCACGGCGTTGAAAGCAGCAGTATGGAAAGCAGGATCGGAGAAATGGTTCAGGTATGCGGCCTTAATGCAGAGAAGCATAAAAAAATCGGCGAGCTTTCCAAAGGATACAGACAGCGTGTCGGTCTCGCACAGGCAATGATACACAATCCGGAAATATTAATTTTCGACGAACCTACATCAGGCCTGGATCCAAACCAGATAATTGAAATAAGAAACCTGATAAAAAGAATCGGCAGGCAGAAAACTGTAATTCTGAGCACGCATATTCTTCAGGAGGTTGAAGCAATATGCGACAGGATTTTGATAATCAATAAAGGGAAAATTGTTGCAGACGGGACTCCGGAAACTTTAAGAAAACAAGCCCAGGGAGAAGAAATGCTGCGCGTAAAAATTGAGGATGAATCAAACAGAGATTTAATCTCTTCAAGCTTAAGATCTCTCGATTCAGTTGCAGCGGTTGACCCGGTTGCCGATGCTTTAAATACATTTATGGTTCAAAGTAAACCTGGATCCTCATCCAAAAGAGCTGTATTCCGGATGTGCGTGCAAAAAAACTGGACACTAACGGAAATGAGCCCGGTTGAAACTAAACTCGAAGATATTTTCAGGGAGTTGACGACTTAAAGATTGCATGGATGCATGGCTGCATGATAGAATGATTTTAATAAATTTTTAACTAAAATCTCAAATAAAATCTTATGAACAAAACCTGGATTATAGCAGTAAGAGAATTAAAGCAGTTTTTTGATTCTTTAATCGCTTACATATTAATAGTTCTGTTTCTCGGGCTGACAGGGTTATTTACGTGGCTTTACGATTCAGATATTTTCTTCATCGGACAGGCAACACTGCAGCCTTTTTTCTCCGTTGCTTATTGGACTCTCTTCTTTTTTATACCTGCATTAACAATGAGAATGATTGCCGAAGAAAATAAATCGGGAACAATTGAACTACTGATGACAAAACCTGTAACAGATTGGGTGATTATTCTTGGTAAATTTTTAGCCTGCCTGCTGCTTATTATTATTGCTTTGGCACTTACTCTCCCATATTATATAACTGTTGCTTCAATCGGTAAAATTGATCATGGTGCGGTATGGTGTGGGTATCTGGGACTTATTCTAATGAGCATGGCTTACATCGGCATCGGACTTTTTGCGAGTAGCTTGACAAACAATCAGATTGTGTCAATTCTAATAGCTCTTCTCATCGGTGTTTTCTTTCTTTTTATTTTTGATTTATTCGCACGAAATTCTGCGGGATTAATCGGGGAGATTTTAGATTATTTAAATCTTCAAACTCACTTTGAATCTATTACGCGGGGAGTAATCGATTCAAAGGATGTAATTTATTTTTTAAGTATTTCATTATTCGGTTTAATCCTTGCCGAAACAATGCTGTCCAAAAGAAATATTGTTGATTAATATGCTTACTAAGAAAAAAGTAATAACAGGAATTCTTTTAATACTCGGTATTTTAATTTTAATTAATTTTTTCGCAAACCGGTTCTTTTTCAGGCTGGACTTTACCGAGGACGAACAGTTCACACTCAGCGATGCCACGGAAAATATTTTGGAATCCCTTGATGGGCCTGTAACAATAACTGCGTATTTCTCCGAAGATCTCCCTCCCGATGTTGCCAGAGTAAAAAAAGATTTGAAAGATCTTTTAGTTGAATATGACAATGCTTCCGGGGGAAAGGTAGTTTATCAGTTTATAAATCCGGGAGAGGATCAGGAAACTGAAATGGAAGCTCAGCAGTCAGGTATTCAGCCTATTATGATCAATGTTAGGGAGAAGGATCAGATGAAGCAGCAGCGGGCTTATCTGGGTGCAGTGCTTCAGCTTGGAGATAAAAAAGAAACTATACCGTTTATCCAGCCGGGTTCTGCAATGGAATATGATCTCTCAACTAATATTAAAAAACTATCCCTGAAAGAAAAAATTAAAATAGCGCTGCTTCAAGGAAATGGTGAACCTTCATTATCCGAACTTCCCCAGTTGTACCAGCAGCTTTCGATAATGTATGATGTATCTACCGTTCAGCTTCCTGATTCTGCAGAGATTGGAAACGATATTAAGACGGTAATTGTAATTGCCCCTGCGGATACTATAAAACCTGAGCATTTTGCGAAGCTCGATAATTATATCTCTAAAGGAGGCCGGATTCTAATAGCTTTAAATAGAGTTGCTGGTGATTTGTCTAATGCTACCGGTTCATTAGTTAATACAGGATTTGAAAACTGGCTTAATAAAAAAGGAATCGATGTTCAGGGTGAATTTGTAATTGATGCAAACTCAAGCAGTGTTATGGTTCGTCAGCAGAGCGGGATGTTCATTATGAATACACCCGTGAAGTTTCCCTACCTTCCGGTTATCACAAAATTTGCAGATCATCCTATTACAAAAGGGATTGAAGCAGTTGTTTTTCCTTTTGTAAGCCCGATTAAAGCTTCTAACAACGATTCTTCCCTCACTGTAACAAATTTAGCAATGACAAGCGACAAAACCGGATTCGAAAGACCCCCGGTTTATTTTGATGTAATGAAGCAATGGACAGTAAATGATTTTCCTGCATCTTCTCTTCCCGTTGCCGTTGCAATAGAAAGTAATACGAAAGGGATTGCATCTAAAATGGTTGTTTTTGGCGATGGTGATTTTGCAGTAAACGGCAGCGGGCAGAATGCTCAGAGACTTCAGGAAGACAATATAAGCTTAATGTCCAATGCAATCGACTGGCTTTCAGACGATACAGGCTTAATTTCATTAAGAACGAAGGGAGTAAGCTCGCGTCCGATTGATCCCGATCTTGAAGACGGTACTAAAACATTCCTGAAATATCTTAATTTTCTGCTTCCCATTTTTTTGATAATCGGGTTCGGTGTTGTAAGATATCAGTTTAGAAGAAGACTTAGAAATAAATGGATAAGTGAAGAATATGTTTAAGAATCTTTCTTCTAAAAATCTTTCTGTTGTTTTTGGAATTCTTTTACTGCTTGCAGTTATTTTTATCTATTACGATTCTACTCATGAAGAAAGAACATTTAAAAAGGATATTGTAGACATCGATACTTCTAAAGTAACGGCAATTTCAATTTATCCAAAAGCTACTAATCATAAAGAAGTAAAGTTATTTAAGGAAGGAAAATACTGGAAGGTTCAGCTCGGGAATAATAAATCATATCCGGCTGAAGCATCTAAAGTTGTAAACCTGATTAATATGCTCGGCGGAATAAAAGCAAACAGCGTGGCTGCACAAAGCGAAAGCAAATGGAATGAATTCAGGGTAGATACTTCCGGAACGAGGGTAAAAGTATTTGAAGGAAGCGACAATACTCTTGATATGACAATCGGGAAATTTTCTTACCAGCAGCAGGTTAGATCGATGTCGTCTTACGTCCGTGTAAAAGGAGATAAAAATATTTATGAAGTGAACGGATTCCTTGATTTTGCTTTTAACCAGAAACCGGATTACTTCAGAAACAACACTTTGCTTAATGTTGATTTTACCCATTGGAAAAGATTGACTTTCACCTACCCCGACACTTCTTTCCAGCTTGCAAAAGATTCTTCCGGCTACTGGTTAGTAAACAATGTTAAATCGGATTCAATAAAGACTGTTAATTTTTTAAGAACTCTCTCACATCTTTCCGGCAATGGATTTATTGATAATCCGGATCAATCTCTTCTGAATAAATCAACTTATACTTTAAGCATTGAATCCTCTGCATTGGGAGAAATCAGGTTATCTGCCTTTGTTAGCCCCAATCAATTTTTAATTCATTCCACCCAAAATCCGGAAGCATATTTTAACGGAAATGCAAATGATCTTTGGAAAAAAATATTTGTGGGAAGAAAATATTTGATGAAGAAGGGGTAAGATTAAGAGAAAGATTAAGAGAAAGATTAAGAGAAAGATTAAGAGAAAGATTAAGAGAAAGATTAAGAGAAAGATTAAGAGAAAGATTAAGAAGAGTTAATTATACAATACTCTGCGGATCTATATCATAAAATAATTTTACATCACGGAATCTAGATTTTTTACTAAATTCTTTAAAGGATTCCAGCACCGCCTTTCTTAGAATTGCACCGCCGGGATCAGTTGTTTTTGAGCTTTTAATCAAAATGTGGAACCTGTAAAAACCTTTTAGCCTTGCTATAATTGCGGCAGTGGGATTAGTAATTTTTAACCATTTTTTATATACACGCAATTCTTTATAAAAATCGTTGATTGCGCCTTTGGCTTTTTCTTCCTTTTCATCTTTAGTTTCAATCAGGCATATTCTTGTAAACGGGGGAAATCCCATCCTTTCACGGTCGGCTATTTCCTTTAAGTAAAATCCTTCATAATCGTTTTGAACAACCTTCCTGAGCGTAAAATGTTTTTCATTCTGGGTCTGAATAATTACTTCGCTGGTGCTGCTGCTTTCTGCGCTTCGGCCTGCTCTTCCTGAAACTTGTGTAAGAAGCTGGAAAGTTCTTTCATCCGCGCGGAAATCGGGCATCCACAAAGATGTTTCGGCAGAAATAACTCCAACCAGTGTAACCCTGGAAAAATCCAATCCTTTAGAAACCATTTGCGTACCGACGAGGATGTCCGTTTCTCCCTTACTGAATTCAAGAAGCATTTTGCTTAAGGAAGATTTTTTAGAGATAGAATCGGAATCTATTCTGTTTACCACCGCATCAGGAAAATAATATTCGATTTCATCTTCTACTTTTTCTGTCCCGGTGCCGAAATGCTTTAAATTAATTGATCCGCAATGCGAACATGAACCCGGTATTTCTTTTGCAAATCCGCAGTAATGGCATTCCATAATATTTTTAGTAATATGAAAAACCATCGGCACGGAACAGTTATTGCAGATTTCAAGTTCGCCGCAATCATTGCAGTAAATTTGTGTTGAAAATCCTCTCCGGTTTTGCAGAATAATTACACCTTCATTTTTAGATAACCTGCTGTTGATCTTTTCCAGCAGTGTTCTAGAAAAAATATTCTCCATTCTTCTTTTTTTTCTTTCGGCGGTTACATCTACCAGTGTAATTTCAGGAAGCTTTGCATTATCAATACGATGCGTAAGTTTCAGCAGTTCATACTTTCCTGATCGTGCATTGTACATGCTTTCAATCGACGGAGTAGCCGATCCAAGCAGAACAGGGCAGCTGTTCAACTGTCCGAGTACAATTGAAGCATCTCTTGCATTGTACTTGGGAATTGTATCGGACTGCTTATAGCTTGCATCATGTTCCTCATCCACTACAATTAATCCTAAATTCTTTAAAGGAGCAAATAATGCAGATCTTGCCCCTATTACAACTTTTGATTTCCCCTTTAAAACTTTTCTCCACGAATCGTATCTTTCTCCCAGCGACATCCTGCTGTGAATAACAGTTACTTCATCTCCGAAATTATTGTAAAGTCTTGAGGTAATCTGGGGTGTAAGAGATATCTCCGGGACTAAAATCAGCGCAGATTTATTTTTAGAAACAGCTTGTTTGATCAGCTCAATATAAACTTGAGTTTTGCCGCTTCCGGTAATGCCATGCAGCAGAAAAGTTTTAAATTTATTCAGACTTATACTTTCTGCTACACTTTCTATTGCATTCTTCTGTTCTCCCGAAAGCTCAAACTCCGGCATTTCCTCCTTATATTCTTCCGTGTATTTTCTTTCAACTTCTTTTTCAAAGATTTCTATCAAACCTTTTTTTTCAAGAGAATCGAAAGAGGATTTAGAGGATTTCGTCTTTTTAGTAATAGCTGAAAGAAGCTCCGGTTTTTTTCTTTTGGAAACAAGCTCTAAAAGAATCCTGACCTGCATAGGGGATCGATTTTCTATTTCCGGGATTGCCTCGTACACTTCGGAAATATTTTTAGCAAGTCTCACAAACTTTGAATTCTTCGGCTTTACTTTGGGATTTTCAATCTCATCGAGAATTGTAACTGCCCCTTTTTTTTCCAAAGTTCTCAATTGAGAATATATATTTTTCTTCTTAACAAGTCTTTGCAGATAGCCTAAATTAATTTCATCTCTTACCGATAATTCCTTTAGAAGCTTGCCGCTTAAGGAATTTTTATTTTTTTCTCCCGCAAAAATCTTTGAACAAAATTCAGAGTCAATAATTATTTTTCTTTTTGATTCTACTTCGGAACCCTGAGGAACAGCTGATTTTAGCGACTCTCCAAGTGAACATAAATAATATTCGGAAAGCCATTTGTGGAACTTCAAGCCTGTCGGGGTGAAGACTGGGATAGCATCAATTATATCTTTCAGCGGTTTAATTTTTCCTGTATCGCCGAGGGATTGATTTTCGATTTTTGGGGAAACACTAATGATAAAGCCTGTAAGTATTCTTTTCCCGAATGGTGCTGAGGTTCTAATACCTGGTTTTGCATACTCCTCAAGGTCATGCGGAATTAAATAAGTAAATGTATTTCTAAAAGGCAGAGGGAAGACTATTTCCGCAAACATTATTCTCCCTGTTTGAAATAAGGAGCCAGGTTTTTAAATTCTCCATCTTCAAAAGGATTGCCTAACATTTCAAATTTCAAAACTTTAATGCTCTCATCCCACAAAATTCTTTTATAATCAGCCGAATGGATCACTTCACCGTTAGTAGATAATATACTGTCTTCCGGAGAAAGAGTTAAAAAATGAAAACCTTCTTCAAAAGCAATTCCTTCAACTTTGCTTATATCATTATAGATGTAAACAACTTTCCCTTTCAGAGTATCATTATTTACGAACAGCTCCCTTGAAATAATATTTCTTCCTCCTTTTTTGAGCGAGTCAAGGAATGCGGTGCTTTTCTGGTAATAATCAAAAAGCTGGTTTTTATCTTCTGTGAATGAAGCGGCATTTCTTGCATCCGAGCGGATGTCGGATATTATCAGCAAAGCAGTATTATTATCTAAATTAATTTCGTATGATATCCTGTGAAAGACCAGGCATCCGTTAAAGCCGATAAGAATTAAAAAAAATAAAAATAGTTTAAACAAATTTTTCATTTTTGATTCCCTCATTTTTAACTGAAACTTATTTTAATCTTCATTGTAATTAAAATTAATTGCAGGCCGGTTCAAGCAGTGTAATTGTTTTATCGATGGTGTTCAGCTCTGCTTCAATTCCAAAAGGCAGTGTAAATTTATTAACGATATGGCCGAAGGACATTCCGTAAATTGCAGGAATATTCAAATCAATTAATCGATTTAAAAGAACTTCAGTCAATGAAAAAGAATTTGCAATACCCGATTCGCCCGGTTTTGGTATGCATTTATCGAAAACACCTAAAGCTATACCGGCAGCTTTACTGAGTTTTCCGGCCTGCAGCAATTGAGTCAGCATTCTGTCAATTCTATACGGTTCTTCACCTACTTCTTCAAAAAAAACTATTTTGTTCTCATAATCAATGTCGTAAGGTGTTCCTATCAGGGATACTGCCACTGAAAGATTTCCGCCTATCAGTTTCCCCCTTGCCTTTCCGCTCCTTATTATATTAACCTGATATAATTCATCATTCTTTTCCGGAATCTCCGGGTTAAACATTGTGAATTTTTGCTGAGGATTAATTACCACATTTTCAAAATTCTTTATGCTGAATTCATTATAGGTGGATGTTCCTACCGGTCCGTGGAAACAAACCAGTCCGGTTTTTTTGAAAATGCCGAATAATAAAGAAGTAATGTCACTGTATCCCATGAGAATTTTAGGATTATTTTTAATTAAATTGTAATCAAGGAGAGGCAGGATTCTAGTACAGCCGTATCCGCCTCTTGCACATACAATAGCGCTTACATCTTTTCTTGCAAACATTTCGTTTAAATCGGCGGCTCTTTGTTCATCAGTTCCGGCAAAATATCCGTTCTTTAATAAAATTCTATCCGAATACAATGGTTTAAGTTCAAAAGACTCAAGATTCTTTATCGATTCTTGAAGCTCTTCCCGACTTATAAAACTTCCCGGCGCAATAAGTCCGACTTTACTCCCTTTTTTTAATCTCGCAGGTTTAATGATAATATCATTCTTACGGATTTTACCGGAACTAGTTATTGCTGAATAAGGTATGGCTAAAAGGGCAGCTGAAGAGATAGACTTTATAAATTTTTTTCTTTGCATTATTCGGTTTTTTCATCATATATCATATGATCGAAAGTTTCACGGCCGCGTACAACGGAAAATTGGCTGCCGTTTACCATTACTTCCGGAGGCCTTCTTCTTGCATTATAGTTTGAGGACATAACTATGGAATAAGCACCGGCTGACATAATTGCCAAATATTCACCTCTTTTACTTTCCAAAATAACTCTGTCCTTCGCAAAATAATCTCCGCTTTCACACACAGGGCCAACAATATCTGCCGTCATATCGGCTCTTTCCCTATTTAAAATTACCGGCTGTATATGATGGTAAGCATTATAAAAACTTGGTCTCAGCAGATCATTCATTGCTGCATCCAGAATGAAAAAATTTTTATCTCTCAAAGCCAGGTTATTCTTAGTATAAACAATATTTGCTGCAAGCATTCCGCCGTTTGCATTTAAGTACCTTCCGGGCTCGAAGAATATTTTACATTTAAGCTTCTTCAGCTTCGGCAGCAGTGCCTCGGCATATTCTTGAATTGAAAAAACATCTTCATTATTATATTTAACGCCGACTCCGCCGCCCACATCAAAATGTTCGGGTGTCAGTCCGTAACTTTTTATTTTAAAAAATATTTCGGAAAGTTTTTCAACCGCATCTTTAAACGGACTCAGGGAAGTGATCTGCGAGCCGAGATGCATATCGATCCCGGTAAATTTAATGTTGTGATATTTTTTATAGTCTTTAAATATTTTTAAAGAAGACTCGGAATCGATGCCGAATTTATTTTCACCTAATCCGGTGGAAATATAAGGATGAGTTTTTGCATCCACATCGGGATTGACTCTGATCGCCACTTGAGCAGTTTTTTTCAGTTGGCCAGCTGCTTCATTGATAAGATCAATTTCCTGTTCCGATTCGGCTTTGATCATCAATAAATTTTTTTCAAGCGCTAATTTGATTTCTCCCTCTGTTTTACCGACACCTGATAAAATGATTTTTTCCGGAGGTGCTCCGGCTCTAAAAGCACGGTAAAGTTCTCCTTCGCTGTTAACATCGACACCGCTTCCCAGATCTAGAAAAGTCTTTATAACACTTAAGTTAAAGTT
>Ga0105095_10002208_pt1 | contig 10431 bp, 11 predicted proteins | sample PPLLak2March2015_2_FD_79180 | JGI IMG/M metagenome (GOLD analysis project Ga0105095, IMG submission 79180) | Freshwater sediment microbial communities from Prairie Pothole Lake near Jamestown, North Dakota, USA - PPLs Lake P8 Core (3) Depth... | ecosystem: Environmental > Aquatic > Freshwater >... | reverse complement strand
TCGCTGGGAGCTCACTCGTCTTTCTGGCGCTGTTGGGCCTCCTGTCGGCACGCGCAGGGGGTGCGCCCGTGCTCGCGTCAGTCATGCGCGTCACGTTCTGGGGCGCTCTGGCAATGGCATTGACCGCTGCCGTGGGCGCTTTGTTTGGGGTCGCCGCTTGAACGCCGCAGTCGCGACGCCTATGGGCAGTCTTTGGGGTAGCGGCGACGCTTATGAAAAATACATGGGCCGGTGGAGCCGACGCGTTGCGCCTCATTTTCTGGATTGGCTGTCTGTCCCGCCGGGTGCGAATTGGACCGACATAGGTTGCGGGACGGGTGCCCTGAGTGCAGCCATCCTCGCGAGGTCTACCCCGAGCAGTGTCGTGGGCATCGAGCCTTCCGAGGCATTCATCGAGATTGCGCGATCGCAGGTCGGCGATGCGCGCTTTCAGTGCAGGCAAGGAAACGGCGAGGCGCTGCCACTCGAAGACGCCAAGTTCTCTGTGGCTGTCTCCGGACTCGTCCTGAACTTCGTCGCGGACAAGCGCAAGGCCGTGGCGGAAATGAAACGCGTCGTAAGGCGAGGCGGCAGCGTTGCCTTGTACGTCTGGGACTACGCCGGCCACATGCAGGTGATGCGTCACTTCTTCGATGCGGCAACGGAGCTGGATTCCGGCGCGCGGGAGTTCGATGACGGCATAAAGGCGCCGATCTGTCGGCCGGGCCCACTGTCAGCGCTATTCAAGGAAGCGGGCCTTGCCGATATCGAGGTGCAAAGCCTCGACATTCCAGCCGCCTTCGAGAACTTCGATGACTATTGGACGCCCTTTCTGGGCGGGACCGGATCCGCGCCAAGATACTGCGCATCGCTGGCCCCTGACGCGCAAGGCCGGCTGCGCGAGAAGCTCCGAAGTCGCCTCCCCACGGGCCCGGACGGCGAGATTCTCCTGGCGGTCCGAGCCTGGGCTGTAAAGAGCAGGGTACCGAAATAGCCGAACCGGCGGACATTAGTCGTCATGGCACGCGTCCACAGTTTTCCACCCACCTCCACCGTCTGCGCCACACGGCTGATCCTGGGGTCGATGCCTGGAAAGGCTTCACTGGCTGCACATCAGTACTACGCACATCCGCGTAACTGCTTTTGGCTGATCATGCACCGGGTCCTGGACGTCCCCTCCAATGCATCTTACGAAAAGCGGTGCGAGGGCCTGGCCGATAAGCGCGTCGCGCTTTGGGATGTCGTCAAGCTGTGCACGCGAACCAGCAGCCTCGACTCCGATATCGTCGAATCGTCGATCGTCCCAAACGATTTCGAAGCCTACCTGCGTGCGCACCCCAGCATCAGCACGATCTTCTTCAACGGCGCCAAGGCCGAGAAAACGTATTTACGTCATGTCCAGCCGAGATTGCCTGATGGTCTCGCCCGCATTCGAACGGTACGCTTGCCCTCCACCAGCCCCGCCAACGCCTCGATTCCACTGGCCGTCAAGCTCGAGCACTGGAAGTTGCTTAGATCCCCCGCAGCCACCGCTCGAACCGCCGCAGCTCGACCAGCGCGAAGAACGCCGCCAGCCGCGCCCGGGTGACAAGGGAGGGCCGCCAGTTGCCGGCGAGCACGGAGACGATCGCCCCGTAGAGGCTCGAACTCTTCCTCGGCGTGAACCACAGGTCGCGGAACGGCGGATCGTAGAACCCGGTGGCGAAGCGCCGGAAGTGGTGGTAGCGCCGCCGCACGCGGCGCCCGTAGCGCTCGAAAGCCCGCGCCGACAGGTCCCCGCGCCGCAGGCCGGCGTCGATCGCCTCGGCGGCCTCCAGCCCGCCCTGCATGGCGAGCAGCACGCCGGTGGAGAAGATGGGATCGAGAAACGCGGTCGCGTCCCCCACCGCCACCCAGCGCTCGCCCGCCATCTGCGTCGCCAGGTAGGAATAGTCGGCATCGACGCGCACCTCGCTCACCCGCCGCGCCCCCTCGAGCAGCGCGGCCGCTTGCGGCGTGTCGGCGAGATAGCGCGCGAGGTTCTCCTCCGCGCCCGGTGCGCCCTCGCGCCGGTGCGTGGCTGTCGGGATCACCGCCCCCACGCTCATCACCGTATCGGAGACCGGGATGAACCACAGCCAGCCCATGTCCTCCCGCGTGAACATGCGGATGTCGCCGGCGCGCCGCCCCTCGGCGCGCGGCACGCCGTCGTACTGCGCGTGGAACGCGACGTTGCGCAGCAACGTGTCGTACTCGTGCCGGCCGTAGCGCTTGACGAGGAAACCCGATCGCCCCGAGGCATCGACTACCGCACCCACGCGCACGGCATGCTCGGCGCCCTGCGCATCCGCGAAGCGCAGCGCGACGCCCTCGGCATCGAACGCGGCGTCGAACAAGCGGTGCTCCTCGCGCACGTCGACGCCGCTTTTCTGGGCGTGGCGCAGCAGCACCTCGTCGAAGCGCTCGCGCAGCACCTGGAAGCTCTGCGGCGCCGGCGTCTCCACGGCGGCGGCAAAATCGGCGTACTGCTCGGTGTCGCTGCCGGGCCGGCGGAAGCTCGCGCCCCACTTGTGCACGAACCCGGCGGCGCGGATGGCCTCCTCCACGCCGAGGGCGCGGAACACTTCGTTGCTCCAGGGCAGCTGCGACTCGCCGATGTGAAAGCGCGGGAAACGATCGCGCTCGAGCAGCAGGACCTTGCGGCCACGCCGCGCGAGCGCCGTCGCGGCGCTCGAGCCGCCCGGCCCGCCGCCCACCACGGCGACGTCGAAATCCCACGCGCTGCCCTTCATGCCGGTGGCATTCTATGGGATCCTGACACGCTCGCATGGACCCGTTTGGCATCGCTTTGGTCGTCGCGCTCGTCGCCTTCGGCATATGGTCGGGGATGCGGCGCATCCTCGCCAAGCCGCCCGAGCTGCTCACGCCGACGGACCGGATCCTCGGCTCGTTCTTCCTCGGCAAGTACTTCGCCCGCCTGCACGCGAAGCGCCACCCGCCGAAGGAATCCTAGCCGTTGGGAGGAGTTGGTGGCGCGGGCCGAGACGCCGATATCCTGGGCAATCGCGCTACAATCGCTTGCGTGAAGACCCTGCGCTTGCTTGCAGGTTTGCTGCTCCTCAGCGCCACCGCCTGGCCGGCGCTTGCGCAAGTACAGGAAGATCAAGCGGTTTTCCTGGTCGCGCACCCGATGTTCCGCGACCTCGACTACCGCCAGACGGTGCTGATCGCGGCGCCTGCGCCCAACGGCGGGCACGTCGGTGTGATCCTCAACCGCCCCACCCGCCGCACGCTGGGAAGCCTGTTCCCGGAGCACGAGCCCTCCAAGAAAGTCGTGGACCCGGTGTACTACGGCGGGCCGTTCTCGCGCGGCGCCCTGGTGGCGCTGGTGAAGACCGACGCGGTCCCGGGCTCGGGCTCGGTGCTGATCATGAAGAAGCTGTACATGGCCTTTCGCGCCAACACCATCGACCAGGTGATCGAGGCGACCCCCAACGAGGCGCGCTACTACGTCGGCTACGTCGGCTGGCGCCCGGGCGAACTGCGCCGCGAGATCGAGAAGGGGCTTTGGTCGGTGATCGACGCCGACGTGGACGTCGTGTTCCGCAAGGACACCGAGGGCCTGTGGGAAGAGCTGCTGCAGCAGAGCCGGCGCATCCGCGCTGCAACGCCGCGGCACATGCGGCTCGCATTGCGGGCGCCCTGAGCATCCTGCCGCGCGTAGCGGCGCTGAGAAACGAACGTTGACAGTCCGGGCGCGGCGCGGCGACCATGGTCCGCACCCCGGGGGACGCCACCATCGAACTTACCGACCTCACGCTTGCGGAGCAGGCCGAGCTGTTGCGCCGCGCGCAGTGCTCGAGCCGCGAAATCGTCGAAGCGCACCTTGCGCGCATCGACAGGCTGAACGGCAAGCTGCACGCCTTCGTTGACGTCTACGCCGCGGAAGCACGCACGCTTGCCGACGCCGCTGATGCCGCGCGCAAGGCAAAGCTGCCGCTCGGGCCGCTGCACGGCCTGCCGATCGGCCTGAAGGACCTGTGCGACATCGCTGGGCGCATCGGCACCCTTGGCTCGAAAATGTGGGCCGCTCGGGTGGCCGACACTACCTGCGCCACCGTGGAGCGCCTGCTCGCGGCCGGCATGATTCCGCTCGGCAAGACCCACATGGTCGAATTCGCATTCGGCGGCTGGGGCACCAACCCGCTGATGGGAACCCCCTGGAACCCCTGGGACCTCAAGCGCCATCGCGTGCCGGGCGGATCTTCGAGCGGCACCGGGGTGGCGGTCGCCGCCGGCCTCGCGCCGATCGGCATCGGCAGCGACACGGGCGGCTCGGTGCGCATCCCGTCCGCCTTCAACGGCCTGGTCGGCCTGAAGGTCACCTTCGGCCGCATAAGCCTCCACGGCACGGGGCTTCTGAGCTGGACGCTGGACAGCATCGGCCCGCTGGGGCGCTCGGTGGACGATTGCGCCGAGCTGCTGCGCGTACTCGCCGGCCCGGACGAGCGCGACCCGGCCACGCTCGCGCAGCCGCCGCTCGATTTGCCCGATCGCCTCGAGGCCGTGCGTCTGCGCCATTGCCGCATCGCGCTGCCGGAGGCGAGCCAGCTGCCGCCGTTCATGCACCCGGCGGTGATCGCGGCTTGGCAGGACGCGGCCCGGCGACTGCAGAAGCTGGGCGCCGAGATCGTGCCGGTGCGCCTGCCCGAGTGGACGTTCGAGCTGTCCAAGCCCGCCGGCGCCATCATCGCGTCCGAGGCCTACGTGCTGCACCGCCCGCATATCGAGGACCCGAAGCAGGCGATCGGCGACGCGGTGCGCCAGCGCGTGCTGGGCGCCGCCCGACTGGCGCCGGGCGAGTACGCCGAGACGCTGCGCGTGATGGGCGCGCGCCGACGCGTATTCGCCGACTGGTTCCGCGAATTCGACGCCCTGCTGCTGCCTACCGTCGCGATGCCCGCGCCGCCGATCGACGAGATCGAGGAGCAGGCGCCGATCCCCGGCCACCTGACGCGCCCGTGGAACTATCTCGGCCTGTGCGGCCTCGCCCTGCCCGCGGGACTGCACGAGGGGCTGCCGCTCAGCGTGCAGATCCTTGGCAAGCCGTTCGCCGAGCGCACCGTCCTCGGCATCGGCAAGGCATTCCAGGAAGACTCCGGCTTCCACCGGCAGCGTCCCGCGCTCGCGGTCCATGCCGCCTGAGCCGGCGCCCGGCGCATCGCGCTCGGTCGAGCGCGCCTCGGCCGACCGCATCTATTTCACCCTGGCCGCGGTGATCGGCGGCATGGTGGGCATCTACTTCCTGGTGGTGCCGATCCTCGACTTGAACCTGGCGTTCCACTTCTATCTCATGTTGTGGATCACCATGGCCTCGGCATTCAATGTCGCCGCGGGATTCTCCGGCTACATGCCGTTCGGCTTCGTCGCGTTCTACGGGGTGGGGGCCTTCACCACCGCCATCCTGGTGAAAAGCCTGGGCTTTCCGGTGCTGCTGGCGCTGCCCTTCTCGGGCGCGGCCGGCGTGATCCTGGGGCTGCTGTTCGCGCCGACGCTGCGGCTCTCGGGGATCTACTTCGCCATCGTCAGCCTGGCGCTCGCCGGCATCTGCCGGCTGGTGATCTCCAACATGCCGGAGCGCATCACAGGCGGCTCGTTCGGACTGCAGCTCGGCAGCCGGGCCGAGCCGGTGCACTCCTTTTACGTGATGATGGCGACCATGCTGCTGGCGCTCGGCGTGATCCTGTGGCTGTCGCGCTCGCGCCTGGGCAAGGCGCTGCGGGCGGTGCGCGACGACGCCGAGGCCGCCGACATGATGGGAGTGAACGTGACGCGCGTGCGCCTGTATGGCTGGCTGATCGCGGCGTTCTTTCCCGCGCTGTGTGGCGGCATCGAAGCCTGGTACACGAACGTGGTCGACACCGAGACTGCGTTCAACACCCTCACCACCGCCAAGACCGTGATTTACGCGGTCGCCGGGGGCCTGGGCACGGTCACCGGGCCGATCGTCGGCGCGGTGGTCATGGTGTGGCTCGACGAGCTGATCTGGCGGCAGTTTCCACGGCTCAACCTGCTGATCCTCGGCGTGGCCACGGTATTGCTGGTGCTGTTCCTGCCGCGCGGCATCGTCGGCACCCTTCTGCGCCGCCGCCCCGCTTGGCGGCGCTACGTCCCCTGAGGCGCCGGCGTGGAGATCCTGGTCCTCAACGGCATCGTCAACGGCTTGATCGTCGGCGGCATCTACGCGCTGATCGGCATGAGCCTGACGCTGCTCTACGGCGTGTTGCGCATCGTCAACTTCGCGCACGGCGAATTCGTCATCGGCGGCTCGTTCCTCGCCTACGCCCTGTTCAGCAACCTCGGCCTGGCGCCGCTGCTGTCGCTGCCGGTGGCGGCGGTGTCGTTCTTCGCGCTCGGCTGGGGCGCGTACTACCTGCTGCTGCCGCGCCTGCAAAAGAGCGACGACCCCGAGATCATGTCCTTCCTGATGATGTACGGGGTGTCGATCGCGCTCGCCGCGGTGATGCTGGTCCTGTTCGAGGCCGACTCGCGCTCGATCGACTACTCGTTCGAACCGGTCGCCATGAAGCTCGGGCCGATCTACATCTCGACCGCGCGCATCGTCGCCTTCGGCATCGCGATCGCGCTCGCCGCCGCGCTCACCTGGTTCCTGTTCGGCACCCTGGTTGGCAAGGCATTGCGCGCCACCATCATGAACCGCGAGGCGATCCAGATCGTCGGCGTCGACGTGGTCAAGCTGTCGGCCTTCGCCTTCGCGCTCGCCTCGGGGATCGCGGGCGTGACCGGCGTGCTGGTGGCGCTGGTGTTCCCGGCGTTCAATCCGTTCTCGGGCGCCGAGTACTCGATCATCGGCTTCATCGTGGTGGTGCTCGGCGGCCTCGGCAACCCGGTCGGGGCGCTGCTGGCGGGCATCCTGTACGGACTGGCCGAGCAGCTCGCGACGGTGTTCCTGCCGCAGGCGATGGCGCCGATCGTCGGCTTCGGCATCCTGGTGGCGGTGATCCTGATCCGCCCCGCCGGCCTGATGGGCTGGAGGGCACAGCGATGAGCGCCGCGATCGAAGTCCATGGCCTGCGCAAGCGCTTTGGCGGACTCACTGCGCTCGATGGCATCGATCTCGAGGCGCAGGGCGGCGAGGTGCTGGGCATCATCGGCGTGAACGGCGCGGGCAAGACCACGCTGATGAACTGCATCTGCGGCATCTACCGCGCCGACGCGGGCCGGGTGGTGATCGGCGGGCGCGATACCACCGGCTTCACGCCCCACGAGATCGCGCACCAGGGGGTCGGGCGCACCTTCCAGGTGCCGCGGGTGTTCCGCAAGATGTCGCTGATCGACAACCTGCTGGTGCCGGTGCTCGATCGCGACGAGGACGGCGCGGTGCTGATCGAGCGCGCCGAGTCGATGCTCGAGCAGATGCAGCTGATCGAGCTGCGCCACAATTTCGCCGAGGAGCTTTCCGGCGGGCAGCAAAAGCTGCTCGAGATGGCGCGCATGCTGATGCCCGACCCGAAGGTGGTGATGCTCGACGAACCCTTCGCGGGGGTGCATCCCACGCTATGCAAGTTCATGATCGAGCGCATCGAGACCATGGCCGCCGGCGGCAAGACGGTGCTGCTGATCAGCCACGACCTGACCTCGATCTACCGCCTCTCGCGCCGCGTCGCGGCGCTGAACGAGGGCCGCGTCATCGCCATGGGCGGGGTGGACGAGATCCGCGGCAATCCGGCCGTGGTCGAGGCGTACCTTGGCAACTGAAACGCCGGTGCTCGAACTGCGCTCGGTGGACGTCGCCTACCACGGCGACATCCGCATCCTGCAGGGCCTGTCGATGGCGGTGCGACCGGGGCGCATCACCGGGGTGATCGGGCCGAATGGCGCGGGCAAATCCACGGCGCTGCGCACCCTCTACGGGCTCCTGCAACCGGTCGCCGGCGACGTGCTGATCGATGGCGCGATAGTGACCGGCATGCCGCCGTGGCGCTTCATCGAGCGCGGCATCTCGCTCGTGCCGCAGGGCCGCAGCCTGTTCAACGAACTCTCGGTCGAGGACAACCTGCGCCTCGCCTGCTGGTCGTTTCGTCGCGACAAGGCGCGCGTCGCCGAGGCGCTCGAGCGCACCTACGCGCAGTTCCCGGCCCTGAAGGAGCGGCGCAGGCACGCCGCCGGCGCCATGAGCGGCGGGCAGCAGCGCTTTCTCGAGCTGGGGCGCGCGCTCGCGCTCAAGCCTCGCGCGGTGCTGCTGGACGAGCCCACGGCCATGATCGCGCCCAGGTTCGCCGCCGAGATCTACGAATTCATCCACGGGCTGCCCGCGCAGGGGATTACCGTGCTATTGGTGGACCAGAACGTGCGCCAGTGCGTGCGCGTGGCCGACCACGTTTACGTGCTCGAGCTCGGGCGCAACAAGGTCGACGGCTCGGCGGGCGAGTTCGCCAGGGACGCCGACCTGCGCAGCCTGATCGCCGAATGGGTGGATTACCGGATCGACGCCTGAGTATCATTGAACGCTGAAACCCTACTGGAGGAGGCATACCATGCATCGTAGAAACGTTCTGCTGGCGCTCGCCGCGCCGGCACTTTTCGCCCTCGCGGGCGGCGCAGCCGCCCAGGCCGACAAGCCGATCCGCATCGGCATGACGGTGTCCTCGGCAGGCACGTTCGCGCTTGCCGCGCAATCCGGCCATCGCGGCGCGCAGATCTGGCTCGACGACGTCAACCGCCGCGGCGGCATCGACATCGGCGGCAAGAAGCGCAAGGTCGAGCTGGTGATCCTCGACGATCGCAGCGACAAGCAACTGGTCCCGCGCGTGTACGAAACGCTCATCAAGGACGAGAAGGTGGACCTGGTGTTCGGCCCCTTCGGCTCCACCCTCACCGCTGCGGCCGCCAACACGACCGAGACCAACGGCAAGTTCATGGTTATCTGGTCCGCGTCGGCCGACTCGATCTACAAGCAGGGCTACAAGTACGTGGTCTCGGCCACGCAGATCGCCGGCACGCTGCTGGGCCAGCCGGCGGTGCGCGCGCTGCACAGCATGGGGGTGAAAAAGGTCGCCTTCGCGTACGTCGACGAGCCGTTCCCGGCCGCCCTCACCCAGGGCGCGATCGACCTGGCGAAGCAGCTGGGCATGCAGGTGACGATGGACGAGAAGTTCGCCAAGGGCACCAAGGACTTCAACATCCTGATCCAGAAGGCCCGAGTGAGCGGCGCGGAGGCGTTCTACCCGACCGCCTACGAGGGCGACCAGATGACCATCGCACGCCAGATTCGCGAGACCAACGCGGATTTCAAGGCGGTGTACCTGGTCTACGGCTCACAGCCGCAGTTCCTGCAGCAATCGGGCAAGGACGGGCACTATGTCTTCAGCCAGACGCTGCTGCACGAGAAGATCAACTGGAAGGTGACGCACGGCCTGAATCGCGCGCAGATGGTGGCGGCCTACGAACGGCTGTTCCCGAACGCGCAGTACGCGGCGGACTTCCAGACGATCCTCGCCTACGGCGCCGGCGTGATCACCGAGCAGACGATCAAGACCGCGGGCTCGCTCGATGCGGCCAAGCTGAAGGCGGCGGCGCTGCAGCTGTCGGGAAAGATCGTCACCGCCTGCGGCGAGTACCAGATCGACGAGACCGGCAAGCAGTACAAGAACGAGTTCTCGATCATGCAGACGCTGCCGAACGGGCTGGAGGTGGTCTATCCGCCCGCGGTCGCGACCGCCAAGCCCGTGTATCCGGTTCCGGCGTTCGCCAACCGCAAGTAAGCAGGCTGCAGCAGGGGCGGGCGAACAGGATCGCCCGCCCCTTTTTGTTGCGTCCTGCCCCGGTCGCCTACGCCGCCGCGCGTGCCGGCGCCTTCTCGAACACCATCCGCCCGCCCCTGTGGTCCACGCGGATCGTGTCCTTGGGCGCGAAGCGCCCTTCGAGGATCGACTTCGCCAGCGGATTCTCCAGCTCGGACTGGATCGCGCGCTTCAGCGGCCGCGCCCCGTACACCGGGTCGAAGCCCATCTTGGCGAGTTCGGCGATCGCCGCATCCGAGATGTCGAAGCCGTACTCCAGCTTCGCCAGGCGCGCTTTCAGCACGCCGAGCTGGATCTTCGCGATGGACTGGATCTGCGCCTCGGCGAGGGCGTGGAACACCACCACCTCGTCGATGCGGTTGATGAACTCGGGCCGGAAATGCGACTTCACTTCGCCCATCACCGCGAGCTTCACCACCTCATAGTCACTGTCCGCCATCTGCTGGATCATGTGCGAGCCGAGGTTGGAGGTCATCACCAGCACCGTGTTCTTGAAATCCACGGTGCGCCCCTGGCCGTCGGTGAGCCGCCCCTCGTCCAGCACCTGCAGCAGCGCGTTGAACACGTCGGGGTGGGCTTTCTCCACCTCGTCGAACAGGATCACCGCGTAGGGCTTCCTGCGCACCTGCTCGGTGAGCTGGCCGCCCTC
>Ga0105095_10002207_pt1 | contig 10433 bp, 9 predicted proteins | sample PPLLak2March2015_2_FD_79180 | JGI IMG/M metagenome (GOLD analysis project Ga0105095, IMG submission 79180) | Freshwater sediment microbial communities from Prairie Pothole Lake near Jamestown, North Dakota, USA - PPLs Lake P8 Core (3) Depth... | ecosystem: Environmental > Aquatic > Freshwater >... | reverse complement strand
TCCGAGCAAGCGGGCTACCCCACGGCCGAAGCTGGTGCACAGTTTCTGGTCGTGCTGTCCGGCACCGACCCGCTCGTCTGGCGCCGCATTCAGGTGCCCGAGCCGTACTCCTTCTGGGACCTGCACGTCGCCATCCAGGATGCGATGGGCTGGCTGGACTACCACCTTCACGAGTTTTGATTGCTCGACGCGGCGGAGCGGAGTGTGGTGTCGATCGGCATTCCCACCGATGACGACCGGAGGATCGTCCTGTCGTGCCTGGCTGGGAAGTGCCCCTGTCGAAGTTCTTCGACCGGCGGGCCTGGCACTCCCCGCCCGCGATGTACGCGTATGACTTCGGCGACGACTGGCAACACGTGCTCGTGCATGAGGGCTTCGAGTCAGCCGATGACGACCGCAGCCATCCGCGTTGTATCGCCGGCGAAGGCCCGTGTCCGCCCGAGGACTGTGGTGGCGTCCATGGCTCTGCCGAGCTTCTCCAGATCATGGCTGATCCCCATCATGAGGATCACGAGCCGACCCACCGCTGGCATGAAGGGCACCGCCACCCTCACGCTGCATGGACGAGGTCGTGTCGAAAATCGTCCCGAACACCCAGCCATAACACGTTCAAAAGCAACGAGTTCCAGTCACGAAGAGTCTAGCGAGAATCCCTGCCTCTCACTCCGGCTATCCCGTTCTCTGACTTCGACTTCCGTTCAGGCGCACGATGTTTTGCCTGTCGAGTGGGGCGACCTCACGATCACCTTGCCGTCGGCAGTCTTCTTCCATCGGCTGGGATCGCCCAGGCAGCGAAAATCAGCGAGCACCATCGCCGGCCGGGCCAGGTAGACGCCATCGACGTACACGGCCGAACTCGGATCCGATGCCGCGAAGACGGCGTTGGTGCCAATCCCGCGGATCGTCAGTTGAGCCAGCCCCGCGTTCTGTGAGAACGAGACGGCCGGGGCGCGCCCGGCGATGTGCTCGATCGTGCGATCCTGCATCCGATTCAGCTCTGCCCCGCTCAACACAGTCACGGCGATCGGAGTCGTCTGCATATCCGTTTCACCCGTTTTCGATGCCGTGACGACGGTGCCCTCCAGGAGCAGGGGTGTGAGCGTCACTGAGACGATCGACGCGCTTCCCGACGCCAGCCGGGCCGTTCGGCGTGTGGGTGCGAAACCAGGGAAGGCGGCAGTCAGTTCGTACTCTCCTTCGGGAAGGCCCTGGAGGTCGAACTCGCCTTCAGCATCGGTCTTCGTGACCCTGTCGGTGGCTCCTCGGATCGTGACCGTCGCACCGACCAAGGGAAGGCCACCTCCATCGTGAACAGATCCGGAGAGTCGGGCCTGACCCTGGGCATGTCCGATGACACCGATCCACAGCACGCTGCCGAGGACACACGCGCCCCATACGCGTCTACCTGGCGCGCCAGCCGTTTCATATTCAATAGGTCGGGCACGCGCTCGGCCCACCCTCAGTGCAAAGTGAATGGCCGAGGACACGGAAGAGGCCGCAGGATACCCTCCGATCGGATGCCCGTCAACCGCACCTGAGGGCCCGAGGCGGCCGCGTGCGCTGCGCCAGTCGAGGCACCGACGGGTTCGGTTGTCGTGGATGGCCGGACCGTCAGGGTGCGGCGCCCACACGCGACGTGCTCGAGGTGGGTTCGGCGGCCGGGTTGCGCGATCTGATCCCGGGTAACGATGTCGGCCCGCAGACCTCGTTCGCCGCCAGCGGCGTCCCGGCAGGGCGCTACTATGTCCGCGTGCGGGCAATGCCGCGGGCCTGGGGGCTGCGTCGAGCGAAGTGATCGTGCAGGTTCACCGGCTCAGCGACGCTGAAGGGGCGACCGCACCGCTACGTCCGCGTCAGCAACATGGCGTCCTGCAGGCCGTTGCCGGGGCGACCACACCAGTTGCCGAACGTGATTTCGCTGACGCTGAAGCCGGCATCGCTCGTGAACTCGCGCATCCGAGCCTCATCGTGGGCCGTGGCGTGTTCCGGCACCTCGAGATCCGCGACCCGGCAGAGCGGATCGCCGTCCCATTCCATGCGCATCTTCACCACGTCCAGGTCCTTCGCGACGAAGGCGCGCGATTCCTCGTTCAGCAGGAAGTAGGTGATGAGGGCGCGGCCGCCAGGTCGCATAACGCGGCCGAGCTCCTGCAGGTAATGCCGCACGTCGCGCGGGTGCATATGGGTAAACACGGACTTGAGGAGGGCCTGTGTGAACGTACCATCGGCGTACGGGAGGCGGTACTCGGCGGCGGTGACCGTGCCGCCCGGGTTGTACATCTTGTTGAAGACGTTCGCGTGCGTGAAGCGGAACGACGGCCGCCCCGCATAGCGCTCCTGCAGCCACTTGACGCTGACGCCGTTGACGTCGAGTCCTTCGTACCGCCCCGGCGCCTGCAAGTAGCTGGTGAGTGCCCGGGCCACGGAGCCGTTGCCGCAGCCGAGATCGAGGAACACGTCCGAGGGCTGCAGTCCCGCTCGAGGAATCAAGAAGGTACTGACCACCCCCTCGCCAAACGCGATGAATTGCTCGACCGACGAGGAGCCGTCGATGAGCATGTCGACGGGAGGAATCAGGGAGGTGTCGCCTACTGCTGAAGGGTCTGTAGACATCCGTCGCGACTATAGCACGCGGACTGTTCGGGACTGCTCGCCGCGCCTTCAGCTGGGCCGCGAGCGCGGCCATTCAACCTACGATGAATCTGCTGAGATCGCCGAGGAGGGATCTGCCGTTCGACTCGAGACGATCAGCCATAGTCCGATTTTCGAGTGGAACCAGGAGGTAATCCCAGTAGTACCGATCAACGCAGGGATCGTACAGCTCGCGGGTTATCTGTCCGCCAAAAAGGTCGCATACGGCATAGTTGTGACGTGTGGCCCAATCGAGCATCGACTCCTTCGGCAGGCCGTAGGTATGGTAACCGGCCCATCCGTATTCGACCGAAATGAGAGGCCTGCATCGCGCAATCGTCGATTCGGCGCCTTGCAGAACCAGCATCTCTGCGCCCTCGGCGTCCATCTTGATGAAATCGACGATGTCGAGGGCGAAGCTGTCCAGCGTCGTGACCGTTACCAGCAGCTGCTCCGTCACCCGGCCTGGCCTGTCTATTCGGCTTTTCAGCCCAGACTCGGCGAGCACCTCCGTGTCGATGTAGTACGTGGCCTTTCTCGGAGCCTCAGCCAGCGCGACTTGATGCACCGTCACCAGACCGTCTGGATAGAGCGCGGCCAGGCGACTTGCGAGCGACGGGATTGGTTCGAATGCCAGAATCTTCCGACATCCCATGTCGACGAACTGAGCCACGTGCGCACCGAGGTTTGCGCCAACGTCCACGATGCACCGCGGGTCCGGACATGCAGCCCGGTACTGGGCTGCGAGAATCGCTTCCCAGTTGATGACTGTGGATGCCCAGTTCGATTCGAGGAGCTGAAGAGTCTCCGTCGGATTCATGTTGGTCGGGGAGGAAGTGCTGATTCTACTCGGAATCACCGGCGCGTGACCCGTCAGATTCGCATCGCCGACACCGGATTGATCCTCGCTGCCCGTCGCGCTGGGAGCCAGCTCGCCGTCAGCACCGTGGCGAGGAGCACCGCCGCGGTCGCGACCAGCGTCAGCGGATCCTGAGGTGCGATGCCGAAGAGGACGGATTGCGCCAGCCGACTGACGGCTGCCACGCCGAGAGCACCGACGACACAGCCCACCACAGCGAGCGTCAACGACTCCATCACGATCAACCATGCCACCGAAGACGATGACGCCCCGATGGCCATCCGTACCGCGATCTCGCGTCTCCGCTGGGCGACCGTATAGGCCAGTAACGCGTACACGCCAGTCGCGGCGGTCAGCAGGCCCGCCGCGGCAAACAACGCCACGAACAGCATCGCGAATCGATCCTGCTGCATGGTGTCATCGAGCAGCCGCTCCATCGTGGTGACGGAGTGTACCGGTTGGTCGGGGTCCACCCTCAACGCCTGGGTGCGTGCCGCCTGGGCCAACGCGCCCGGGTCGGTCTTCGTTCGCACCACGACGTTCATGACCAGATAGGGGTTCTGCGCGTGCGGGATGAAGATCTCCGGTGCCGGATCGCTGCGAGGGCCGTCGTACCTCGCATCGCGGACGACGCCGACGACCTGGCGCTCGGTCGCGCCGCCCTGGTAGTCGAGGATGAGGGTACGGCCCACCGGATCCTCGCCCTGCCAGGCGCTCCGAGCCAGGCTTTCGTTGATGATGACGACACGCGGCGCGTCCACCGCATCTTGAGCCGAGAACTCGCGGCCCGACACGAGCGGGAGTCCAAGCGTGGTGAAGTATCCTGGCGTCGCCATTCGAACGTTCGCCTGCGGGAGAGCGTTCCCCGCAGGCCGGGCACCCTCCAGCCAATACGGCCGATAGAAGTCCGAGCCGATCGTGCTCATCGGCAGTACCGTGACCGCGGCGGCCGACGCGACGCCGGGTAACTCGCGGATGGAGTCGAGAACCCGACCGTAGTAGTCGGTGACCAGCGGGGCCCTTTGGTACCTCGTGACATCGGGCGCGATTCGCAACACCAGCAGGTTCCGTACGTCGAAACCGGGGTCGACGCGCTGCAGTCCAGCGAAACTCCGGGCCAGCAGTCCGGCGCCGACCAGGAGCACGACGGTGACGCCGATTTCGGCGACCACGAGCGCGCGTCGGACCCGACTCGCGTGCTGTCCGGAGACCGGCGCGCCGTCCTTCAATGTGGACGCGATGGCCGGAGAACGGCCTCGAAGGCCCGGAAGCACCACGCCGATGATGGTGACCAGGAGCGCCAGGGCCACCGAGAACGACACGACGCGGGCGTTCAGGTCGACCTCGTGCAAGCGAGGTATCTCCGGCGGAGCAAACGCGATCGCGGCACCCAACGACCATGCCGTGAAGACGATGGCCACGAGCGCGGTCAGCACCGCGCACAGGGCGGCCTCCGCCAGGTGCTCCCTGACGATGCGTGGCCGGCCGGCGCCGAGCGCGAATCGAATGGCCGTCTCCCGCGCACGCGCAGCGCTCCGCGCAATCGCGAGACTCGCCACGTTGGCGCAGACGAGCAGGAGCAGACAGAACACAGCGCCGAACACGAGCAGTAACTCGGTGCGGCTCGAGCGTACCAGCTCCACTCTCAGCGGCACCAACTGAACGCCCCACTCGGAATTGGTGCGCGGATGATCTGCAGCCAGGCGGGCCGCGAGGATCTCCATCCTTTCCGCCGCCGCTTCACGCGACAGGCCAGGTGTCACGCGACCGACGGCGCGCAGAAATCGGGCTTCCCGCGGCGGCCCGTCGGGGAAGCGCGCGCCACGATATGACTCGCGCATATCCCAGGGCGTCCAGAAGGCCGCATTCGCATCCGGAATGGCAAAGTCGGCAGGCATGACTCCCAGGACACGCCAGTTGCGACCTTCAACGTAGACGGTTCCTCCGACCAGCGCGGGATCGGCGCCGAGGCTCTGCCACAGCCGATGGCTCAGCACCAGGAGCGGCTCCAGGCCGCCCGTCTGACCGGACGGGATCGACGGCCTGCCGATGTACTCGTCGGCCGCGAAGGTCCGCCCCAGGAGGGGCGCGCGGCGGAAGACCTCGAAGAAGCCTGTCGTCACCTGGACTCCCGTCACCGGCGCGCTGCCATCCCGGCCACGCAGCGTCGCCTGGGCGGTCCACCACCCGGTGAGCGCCTCGAATGCCTCGTTGTGTGCGACCCAGTCGTTGAGGTTGCCCGGCGATGGCCCCTCGCGCAGACGGTTCTGCGGCACGTTCGACTCCCAGAGCATGACCAACCGCTCCGGGTCGTCATAGGGCAGGGGTTTCAAGAGTACCGCGTTGACCAGAGCGAACAGCGTGGTCGTGGCCGCAACGCCCATCCCGAGGAGCAGAGACACCGTCAGTGCAAATCCGGGTGCGCGCACCAGCGATCGAAGCGCTCGTGCGAGGTCATGCCCAGCGCCGACGATGACGAGGTCCCACATCAGGGCGAGCCACGTCGCCGCCAGTGCACCCCGGCCCCGCTCGCGGGCTGCGTCGAGAAGCCGTTCCGCGTCGTCCTTGATCGCTCGCTGCTCCTGGGGATCCCGGCCGCGAAGCAGCCAGAGCAGTCGGCCGTACGCACGACTGGCTCGCCTGCCCTGAGCGGAGTCGAAGGGCGGCTTCATGCCCGTTCCTCGTTGCGCAGGGCCCGGCTCGCGCGTGCGTGAGCGACGATCGCTTCCAGGCGCCGGACCTCGCCATTCAGCACGCGCTTGCCGAGTGGCGTGAGCGCAAAGTATCGGCGCCGCTCGTCATCCTCCCTGGGTCGCGTGTCTGACTCCGCGATCAGGTCGAGGTCTTCGAGCTCGCGAAGGGCTCCATACATGGCAGCCGGCCACACGCGGACCTGTCCATCCGTGCGGGCAGCGATCTCCTGCATGATGCTGTATCCATGACGCGGGCCATCAGCCAGGGCCAGCAGAATATGCAGGACCTTCGGTTTCAATGGCAGCAGGCGATCGACGCTTCGTGGTCTGTCCGGCATATTGGGACGGACTGTATATCATTTCGTATACAAACGCGATCGTCACTACCAGGGGCCGGCTCGAGCAGCATCCTAGCCAGCTCATCATTGAGGACAGGCGGCGAGTTGGGCTCACCGACGGCTTGCAGCGCCTCCGCGCAGCAGCGAGGAGCCCCTCCCCCGGGCGCCCCACGCCGAGCTCGCTCACCGGAATCTCACGCAATGCTCACCCCCGCGTGAAGACGCATCGGAGTTCCCGAGGCGATCCTTATCAAGCTGGTCAAGGGTCAGAACCGAGAGACTCAATCGCAGCGGAGGAGACGTGTCGAAGAGTTGGAATCGGATGGAGACCTGGCTCGTGCTGATCGTCGTGGCCGTTGGCGTGCTGCTCACGGCGATTCTGGGACTCCCTATGTACATGAGCGCCACTGCGACGCCGCTGCACCCGGACCCGCGGGACGTGCCATCCGTGACGCATTCGGCCCCGTTGCCCAGGTGGACCGACCCCGTGGAGCAGGGACGGCAGGTCGTCCGCGCGGGTCTCGCCGAGCAGAACCTGCCGGGGCTCTCGGTGGCGGTTGGTGTCGGTGGCGACATCGTGTGGGCGGAGGGCGTTGGCTGGGCAAACCTCGAAGAGCGGATGCCCGTCGCGCCAGACACGCGGTTCAGGATCGGCACCGCCTCCACGGTACTCACGTCGGCCGCGGTGGGCCTGCTGGTGGAGAAAGGCCGGCTGACGCTCGACGACGAGATTCAGACCCAGGTGCCTGCGTTCCCTCGGAAACAGTGGCCCGTCACCCTGCGCCAGTTGATGGGGCATGTCGCCGGCGTCAGGAACGACGGCGGTGACGAGGGGCCGCTGCTGTCGGCGCGTTGCGAGCGGCCGGTCGAAGCGCTCCCGCACTTTGCAGAGCGATCGCTGCTGTTCGAGCCGGGAACCCAGTACCGCTATTCGAGCTACGGCTGGATCCTGGTGAGCGCAGCCGTTGAAGCCGCCGCGGACGAGCCGTTCCTCAGGTTCATGCGGACGCAGATTTTCGAGCCGCTGGGCATGGACGACACGAGAGCCGACGCTGCGACGGCGTCGACCTCGAATCGGGCGACTCCTTACTTCCCGAGGTTCGCGGCGGAGCCCCGCTACGGCCCGGACCCGATGCGCGACATCGACTATTCCTGCTACGCGGGATCCAGCGTGTTCCTGTCCACCCCGTCCGACCTGGTGCGCTTCGGTATGGCGATTGACAGCGGCCAGCTGCTAAAACCTGCCACGGTCCAATTGCTCCAGACGCCACAGCGACTGGCCTCCGGGGAGGAGACGGGGTACGGTCTGGGCTGGGACCTCGACACCGTTGCGCTGGCGGGTGAACGAACGCGCCTGGTCGGCCACGATGGGGAGTCACTGGGCGGGATGGTAGCGTCTCTCATGACGTTCCCTGAGCACGGGCTCGTCGTGGCGGTGACCTCGAACATCTCTTACGCGGACACGTACGCTGTTGCGGTGAGCATCGCGCAGGCCTTCGCGCGACAGGCGGGGAGCCCAGCACGCAAGTGACGCGCCGAACGCGTGCTTCCCGAGCGCTGCCGGATCGTGCACATTCGTTTCCGCTGGAGCATCGATGGACTATCGACAACTCGACGACTATGTACGCGGACTCCGGAACGAGATGATCGACGTCACGAGCGAGCTGGTGGGCATCGCATCCGAGAATCCCCCGGGCAACGCCTATCCGGAATGTGTGCGAGCCATCGAGTCCCGGCTGCGGGCGCTCGACCTGCCGTGCGAGATCGTGAAGTACCGCCCGGCGAAAGGTGTGCGTGACGATTCGGGTGCGGCCATCGTCCTGAGCAGCGTCGGCCATCACGCTTCGCGTCACCGTGCACGGGCGCGAGGCGCACGTCGGGCTGCTGCACCAGGGCCGGAACGCGTTCGAAGATGCCGTGCGCGTCGTCGCCGGCCTCCAGCGGCTGGCGCGGCGCGCGGCGCGCCGTCGCACCCGGTTCCGGGTGACGCCGGATGCGGCTCGCCGATCGCTCATGCTCATCGGCGGGCGCGTCGAGGCGGGCTCCAATTTCAACGTCGTGCCGGGCCGATGCGTGTTCACCGTCGACCGGCGGATGAACCCGGAGGAGGACTACGAGGCCGAGCGCCAGGCGCTCCTCGGGGTCCTCGACGAGGCGCGACGGGACGGTATCACGCTGGATGTGGAAGTGTTCCAGGAGGGACGTCCGTCCGGGACGCCGGAGGCGGCGGCACTCGGCCGGGCACTCAGCAGCCAGGTTCGCGCCGTGACGGGGAAGGCACCGAAGTTCGAGATGTGTCCGGGTCTCCTCGAGATCAGGTTCTACGCCGAGCAGGGCACGCCCGCCTACGCGTACGGCCCGGGCCTCCTGTCGATTTCTCACGGGCCCAGGGAGTTCGCCGACATCGACCGGATCGTCGACTGCGCGGCGATCTATGCTCGTGTGGCGGCGACGATGCTCGTCACGACGATCGCATGACTCCCTGGCGCCCCCTATGAAACGCATCGCGCGACGAATGTCCACGCCGGGCTCGCCCGGGCCACCGCTCACGGACGCGCGGCTCCAGCCGGACCTCCTCGACGATCAGCTCCAGCGCCTGAAGGTGTTCGCCCTGATCGGCGCCGGATTGTGGGGCATGGGCCTGCTGATGGAGGGGGTGGTCTTCCCGTGGATCGTCGGCGCCGGCCGGCTCAGGGCGGCCATGGTCATCGAGAGCACGGCGGTCCTGGTCTCGATGGCTGTCTACTTCTGGCTGCGGCGACCCTCCGGATCATTGCTTGCGAAGTCGGACGCCGGGCTCTGGCTGATGATGCTGAACTCGGCAGGCGTCGCCCTGCTCGAGACCTGGGTGACCGATCCGACGATGATGATGGGCCACCTGTCGTGGACGTCCATCGTGATCCTGCTGTGCGCGATGATCGTGCCGAGCACACCGCTGAAGATGCTGGCCGCGGCGCTGGTCTCCGCATCGATGGGGCCCTTCGGCGTGTGGCTGGCGCACCTGCGCGGCGTCGACACCCCGTCGATCCTGAACACCTTCGTGATGTACCTGCCCAACTACTCGTGCGCCGTCGCGGCCGTCGTGCCGTCGCGGATGTTCCAGAAGATGGGACAGCGCCTGAAAGAGGCGCGAGATCTGGGCAGCTACGAGCTGGAGGAGCGACTGGGCGAGGGCGGCATGGGCGAGGTGTGGCACGCGCGGCACCGGCTGCTGGCACGGCCGGCCGCCATCAAGCTGGTGCGTCCGGCCATGCTGGCTGCCGGCACCGACGCCGAGGCCCGCGCCACGTTGCGCCGCTTCGAAGACGAAGCGCAGGCCACGGCGGCCCTCACCTCGCCGCACACGATTCGGCTGTTCGACTTCGGCATCACCGACGAAGGCAGCTTCTACTACGTGATGGAGCTGCTGACCGGCCGCGACATGGCGTCACTGGTCGCCGAGTTCGGGCCGCTGCCGCCGGCACGCGTGATCTTCCTGCTTCGGCAGGTCTGTCATTCCCTGGCCGAGGCACACAGTCGCGGGATGGTGCACCGTGATGTCAAGCCTGCCAACATCTTCGTCTGCCGGATGGGGCTGGAGCACGACTTCGTCAAGGTGCTCGACTTCGGCCTCGTGCAGGTACGCCCACCGAATCCGGCGCAGGATCTCACGCAGTCGCTCGCCGCGCTCGACGGTGTGGTCGGCACGCCCGCGTTCATGGCTCCCGAGGGCATCACGGGCCACAGGAAGGTGGACCACCGCGCCGACATCTATGCCCTGGGGTGCGTCGCCTACTTCCTCCTCACCGGGCAGCAGGTGTTCCAGGGCGGCACCCAGCTGCAGACGCTGATCGACCATGTCAGCACCGCGCCGAAGCCACCGTCGGCGCGATCGTCGACGCCCATTCCCCGTTCCGTCGACGCGCTGGTGCT
>Ga0105095_10002204_pt1 | contig 10437 bp, 9 predicted proteins | sample PPLLak2March2015_2_FD_79180 | JGI IMG/M metagenome (GOLD analysis project Ga0105095, IMG submission 79180) | Freshwater sediment microbial communities from Prairie Pothole Lake near Jamestown, North Dakota, USA - PPLs Lake P8 Core (3) Depth... | ecosystem: Environmental > Aquatic > Freshwater >... | reverse complement strand
GGTCGGAGCGCGCGGTCGTCTTCGGCGTCTCGGAGGGCGGGCCGATGTCGATCCTGTTCGCCGCGACGTATCCGGCGCGGACGATCGCCTTGGTGCTGTACGGGACGGTCGCCGATTTCACGGCCCGTCAGCAGGACTACAAGGAGGACTTCCCGGCCTACCTCGAGCGCCTGGAGCGCGAGTGGGGGACGCCCGAGCTCGCGAGGAAGGAGATCCGGGACTGGGCCGCGCCGGGGCACGAGGACGACGAGCGACTCGTCCGGTGGTTCGCCTCGTACCTCCGCAAGGCGGCGAGCCCGGGCGCGGTCGTGGCGCTCGAGCGGATGAACCGGCAGATCAACGTGAGTCACGCGCTGCCGGCGATCCACGTTCCGACACTGGTGCTGGCGAGGACCGGCGACGTGGATTTCGACATCGCGCACGTGCGCGAGATGGCCGGCCGGATCTCCGGCGCCGAGCTCGTCGAGTACCCGGGGACCGCCCATCTCCCCTGGGTCGGCGAGTTCGAGCGGATGCTCGACGAGATCGAGCGGTTCGTGTCCGCCCTCGGCGAGGTCGAGGCGGAGCTCGACCGGGTGCTCGCGACCGTGCTGTTCACGGATATCGTCGGCTCGACCGAGAAAGCGGCGTCGATGGGCGACCGCGCGTGGAAGGAGTTGCTGGAGGACCATCACGCGAGGGTTCGCGGCCAGCTCGCTCGGTTCGCCGGCGTCGAGATCGATACCGCCGGCGACGGGTTCTTCGCGACGTTCGACGGGCCGGCCCGCGCCGTCCGCTGCGCGCGTTCGATCGCGCAGGCCGTCTCGTCGCTCGGGATCGAGGTGCGCGCCGGCGTCCACACCGGCGAGGTCCAGACGATCGACGGCAAGGTCGGCGGGATGGGCGTCGTGATCGGCGCCCGGATCGGCTCGCTCGCCGGACCGTCCGAGGTGCTGGTCTCCTCGACGGTGAAGGACCTCGTCGCGGGCTCGGGCCTCGCGTTCGAGGACGCCGGCGAGCACGACCTCAAGGGCGTCCCCGACCGCTGGCGGCTCTATCGCGTGGCGGGCTGAGATACTCGTCGGGATGTTCGGGAACAGGCGCGTCCGATTCCGGCCGCCGGGGCTGAAGCCGACCACGAAGGTCGGGACGCTCGGCCCTTACCGAGGGCGCCTCGGCCTGGCCTGGGTCATCGCGCCGATCGTGGCGGGGGTGGTCATCGTCGTGGCCGGGTACCTCGCGCTGTTCCGCTGAGACCATGCGCGTCGCCGTCTTCAGCTCGAAGCCCCACGACATCGACTTCCTCGGGGCCGCGAACGCCAGGTACGGGCACGAGCTCGTGTTCCTCGAGCCCCGGCTCACGCTCGACACCGTGGCCCTCGCCGAGGGGTACCCGGCCGTATGCCCGTTCGTGAACGACGAGCTGGACGAGCCCGTCGTACAGCGGCTCGCCGATTCCGGCACCCGGTTGCTCGCGCTCCGCTCGGCCGGCTACACCCACGTCGACGTGAAGGCGGCCGCCCGGCTGGGCCTTGCGGTGACCCACGTCCCGGCGTACTCACCCCACGCCGTGGCGGAGCATGCCGTCACCCTGATCCTGGCGCTCGACCGGAAGATCCACCGCGCCTACGCGCGGGTGCGCGAGGGCAACTTCTCGCTGGACGGACTCCTCGGCTTCGACCTCAATGCGCGAACGATCGGCGTCGTCGGCACCGGCGCGATCGGCCGCGCCTTCGCGCGGATCATGCTCGGGTTCGGGTGTCGGGTGACCGCGTTCGACCCGGTCCCGAACGAGGAGATGCGCTCGGCGGGCGTCGAGTACGTGCCGCTCGACGAGCTGTTGCGAGGCTCGGACGTCATCTCGCTGCACTGCCCGCTCACGCCGGCGACGCACCACCTGATCGACGCCGGCGCCGTCGCGAGGATGAAGCCCGGCGCGATGCTGATCAACACGAGCAGGGGCGGCCTCGTCGACACGGGCGCCGTCCTCGACGGACTGAAGCGCGAGCAGATCGGCGCGGTCGGCCTGGACGTGTACGAGGAGGAAGCCGGGGTCTTCTTCGAGGACCTCTCGGCGAGGATCATCCTCGACGACGTCCTCATGCGGCTCCTCACGTTCCCCAACGTCCTCGTGACCGCGCACCAGGGCTTCTTCACCGAGGACGCCCTGCGCGAGATCGCCGAGACCACGCTGGCGAACATCAGCGCGTTCGAGCGAGGGGAACCTCTCCCCGATCCCGTCCCCGGAGGGTGATCCATGCGCTGGGACACGTTCGAGCGGGCGTGCCCCGAGATCGCCGGGCCGGCGAGGGAGCGGTTCGCGAAGGACCAGGTCGTCCTCGTCGGCACGATCCGCAAGGACGGCTCGCCCCGGATCAGCCCGAACGAGCCCGACTTCGGGGCGGACAGGTTGTTCGTCTCGATGATGTGGCGCTCGAAGAAGGCGCTCGACCTCCTGCGTGACCCCCGGGTCGTCGTCCACAGCGCGCCGGGCGGCCGCATGAACCCCGGCGGCGACATCAAGCTGTACGGGCGCGTCGTGGACGAGCGGGACCCCGCCGTGCGGCAGGCGTTCCGGGAGGCGATCTCGGCGCGGATCGACTGGGCGCCCGACGAGCCCGAGTTCCACTGCTTCTCGGTGGACGTCACCTCGGCAGGCATCACGGTCTTCGGCGAGGGCAGCCACGCCCTCGCGTGGGATCCGGAGCGCGGCCTCAGGCGGCTCGAGCTGCACTGACCGGGGTCGACGGGTGCGGCTCGATCGCGCCGTACGCGTAGAGCCCCATCGCCACGGCTGAGAGCAGGTGCCAGATCGCGTGCCACTGGAACGTGCTCTCGGGATTGCAGAGCCAGGCGTCGGTTCGGCCGACGAGGAACGCGGCCGACGCGAGGCCCAGCACCGCCAGGACCGACAGACGCGCCAGGCGGCGAGCCGTGAAGCCCTCGCGCCGGAGACCGGGCATCTCGTGCCGGTACTCGACGACCTCGGTCGCGCCGGCGGCCACGGCCAGCACCCCCGAGAGCCCCTGCACCGTTCCCGGCCACAGGGCGATCACCGCGCCGAGCGCCGCCAGGCCGGTCCCGAACGCCATCATCGTCCACCGCGTCGGGCGTTCGAGGAGCCGGGCGGCGCCGAACGCCACGACGAACCCGAGCACCGCGATGATCGAGACGTCGTGGATCCAGCGCGCCCCCCACGCTTGCACGCCGTGGAACGCGAGGCCCCCGACGGCGTTCAGTGCGACCGCCACGCCGAAGACCGCCAGCTCGACCCGCCGACCCGGCGACCTGGCCGAGAGACCGAGGATCCACAGCCCCACCAGCAGGTAGGCCAGGCTCGAGACCGTGTTGACCGGCTGGGCGAGCAGGCCGGCGCCCGTGCGCTCGCAGTCGGAGCGGGCGAGATCGAACAGCGGCGTCATGCGCTACACGTGTCGCTGCCCGAGTCTTCGAACGACCCGCCCGCGGCGGGCACGAACCGCCAGTCGTAGCCGTCGGCGCGTAGGCTCAGCTCGAGCACGCCGAACGTGTCGTTGTTGCGCACCTGGCTGTTGGGCTCCGGAGCACCGAACGTGTAGAGGTTCCGGCCACCGGTCCCGACGACGAACTCGCGGATGCCGTTGCCGTCGGCGCGTTGCCTCGGATCCTGTGGTGCGAACCGCTCGTACGTGTGGTCGTGCCCGTTCAGGACGACGTCGGCGCCCGCTTCGTACAGGGCCCGCCAGAAGGCGGCCGAGGTCGCGTTGTTGCCGTGGAGCCCCGAGGAGAACCTCGGGTGGTGCCAGTAGGCCAGGGTGCACGTCGACGGATGCGCGGCCAGGTCCTGCCGGAGCCACTTCTCCTGGCGCGAGCCCCGCTCGCAGCCGCCGACCTCGCCGCAGTTCGAGTTGAGCGCGACCACGTGCCAATCGCCGACGTCGAAGCTGAAGTACCCCCTGCCGCGCCGGCCCGCGGGCGGGCCGAAGTACGAGAAGTAGTCCCTCGCGTCGGCGACGTGGTAGTCGTGGTTGCCGACCGAGGGCCGCGTGATCGCCTTCACGCGCCCCCACGACGCCGAGTAGGACCGCCGGAAGTCCTCGAGGGCTCCGTCGTCGTACTGGTTGTCGCCGAGCGTGAGCACGAGCCAGGGATCGCGCCGTGCGAGTAGTCTCGAGGTCGCCTCGTGCTGACACGCGGTCTCGCTGGGCGAGGCGCCCGGCGGGCATGCGATGTCGCCGGCGGCAGCGATCACGGGCGACGACCCCGGCCCCCGGCAGCTGGTCGCGCGGTCGTGCTGCCTCGCGTGGCACCGGTCGCCACCGGCGCCGCCGTCCAAGACATCACGACGCGGCCCTCCATCGAGGAGGTCGATATCGCCGCCGCCATCGAGCGAGTCCGCGCCGCCGCCGCCGTAGAGCCCGTCGCTACCCGGGCCGCCGATCAGCGTGTCGCCTCCCCCGCTCCCGATCAGGACGTCGTGGCCGCCCAGCCCGCACAGCGTGTCGCCCTGCGACGTGCCCCGCAGGACGTCATCGCCCCTCGTGCCCGAGATCGAGCAGGCCTCGGCGGCCACGGCGGCGAGCTCGAAGGTCGCGGCGGCACGCTCGGAACGTGGGAGCGACGCCTCCACCGAGCCGCACGAGACCACGACGCCCACCAGGAGCGTCAGCCCGAGCGCGCCGTGACGACGGTGGCGACTCATCCCTTCCGGAGCGGAGCGTACGCCAGGAGCAGCCGTTTCTCTCCCGCGTCCTCGAAGCGCACGGTCGCCTCGGCGTCCGAGCCGACCCCGCTCACGTCCAACACCACCCCTTCGCCCCACTTGTCGTGGAGGACCGTGTCGCCGGCGCCGATCTCCAGCGGCTGGCGCCGGCCGGTGACGACGGCCTCGCGGATCGGCGAGCGGCCGCCCGCCCCGATGATCGCCCCGCCCTCCTCCTCGTCGGCCTCGAGCGAGCGTAGGAGCCCGCTCGGGATCTCGCCGAGGAACCGCGACGGCGGATTGTACGAGGTCGTGCCGAACAGCGTGCGGCTCCATGCATGGCACAGGTACAGGCGCTGCTGCGCGCGCGTGATGCCGACGTACGCGAGCCGGCGCTCCTCCTCGAGCTCCGCCTGGTCGCCCATCGAGCGGTAGTGGGGGAAGACCCCGTCCTCCATCCCGATGATGAACACGACCGGGAACTCCAGCCCCTTCGCGATGTGGAGGGTCATGAGCGTGACGCTGCCGGCCTCCTCGTCGTACTCGTCCTGGTCCGAGACGAGCGAGACGGACTCGAGGAAGTCGGTCAGCTCACCCTCGGGGAACCGCGCCTCGAGCTCGGCCGCGACGCCGCCGAGCTCGCGGATGTTCTCGATCCGCCCCTCGGCCTCGACCGTGCGCTCCGCCTCGAGCTCGAGCAGGTAGCCAGACTCCGTCGCCACCGCGTCGACCATCCGCTGGGGTCCGGCGCCCGAGTCGAGCGCCTCCTGCAGCCGGTCCATCACGTCGATGAACCCGGCGACCGCGCCCATGGCTCGCGGCTGGAGCGTCGAGATCTCGTCCACGCGCCGGCACGCCTTGAGGAACGGGATGTCCTCGACGACCGCGAAGCCCTCGAGCGCCGCGACGGTCTGGTCGCCGATGCCCCGCTTCGGCGTGTTGACCACGCGACGGGCGCCGACCACGTCCTGCGGGTTCACGAGCAGCCGCAGGTACGCGAGCACGTCCTTGATCTCCTTGCGCTGGTAGAACCGGACTCCGCCCACGACGCGGTACGGCGTGCCGGCGCGCATGAACACGTCCTCGAGCACGCGGCTCTGCGCGTTCGTCCGGTAGAAGACGGCGACGTCCGCGTACCGGTAGCCCTCCTCCTCGACGAGCCGGTGCGTCTCCTCGGCGACGAACAGGGCCTCCTCGTGCTCGTTGTCGGCGCGGAAGCGCACGGCGAGCTCACCGCCCTCGGTCTCGGTCCACAGGCTCTTCGGCTTGCGCTGGAGGTTGTGCTCGATGAGCGCGTTCGCGACCGCGAGGATGTTCGACGTGGATCGGTAGTTCTGCTCCATGAGGAAGACGGCCGCGTCGGGGTAGTCGCGCTCGAAGTCCAGGAGGTTCTGGATCGTCGCGCCGCGCCACGAGTACACGCCCTGGTCGGCGTCGCCGACGACGCAGACGTTCCGGTACTTCGCCGCGAGCAGGTTCACGAGCTGGTACTGCGCTCGGTTCGTGTCCTGATACTCGTCGACCAGGATGTAGCGGAACCATTCCTGGTAGTGCTCGAGCACGGCGGGATGCTCGCGGAACAGCCGCACGACCTCGGAGATCAGGTCGTCGAAGTCGAGCGCACCGGCCGCGAGCTTGCGCTCCTCGTAGGCCGCGTAGACCCTGGCGATCGTCTGTTCGTAGAAGTTGCCGGCGGCAGACGCGAACTCGCTCGCCGACACCACGTGGTCCTTCGCCCTTCCGATCGCGGCCGCCATCGCCCGCGGCGGGAAGCGCTTCGGGTCCAGGTTCAGGTCCTTCAGGAGGCCGACGATGAGGCGCTCGGTGTCGCCCTCGTCGTAGATCGTGAAGCTGCTCGGCAGGCCGAGGTGCTCGTGCTCGCGTCGGAGGATCCGCGCGCACGCCGAGTGGAACGTCAGGATCCACATCCCGCTCGCGATGCGCTCGCCGAGGAGGCCCTCGACGCGCTCGGCCATCTCGCGCGCGGCCTTGTTCGTGAACGTGATCGCCAGGATCGCGTACGGGCTCACCCCGTGCTCGCGGATCAGGTACGCGATCCGGTGCGTGAGCGCCCGGGTCTTGCCCGAGCCGGCGCCCGCGACGATCAGGACCGGGCCCTGCGTGTGCAGGACGGCCTCGGTCTGGACGGGGTTGAGCGACTCGAGCAGGGGGGAAACGGTGGCCACGGGGAGATTCTAGGGTGCCTCCGAGACGCTCAAGTCGGCGCCCCAACTCTGCGACACTGGAACGATGCAGGACTCGAGGACCGTGCCGGGCGACGCGCTCTCCGACGTCGAGGAGACGCCGCGGCGCCGTGGCCGCCCCGGACGCATCCTGCGGGTCGTCGGCGTCCTGTTCCTGCTGGCTGCGGTCTCGATCGGCGGGTACCTCGGCTGGCTGCTCTGGGGCACGGGGCTCACCACGAACCGCGCCCAGTCCGATCTCCGCGAGGGCTTCGAGACGACCATCGGGACGCGGGACCCCTCGGCGGGACCGTCGGCCGAGGAGGTCGTCAAGATCCCGGGCAGGGCCGTCGCGATCCTGGTCATCCCGAGGATCGACCTGGACATGGTCGTCGTCGAGGGCACCGGCACCGAGTCGCTGAAGAAGGGCCCCGGGCACTACACGCAGACGGCGTACCCGTGGGAGGACTCCGGTCGGGTCGGGATCGCCGGGCACCGGACCACGTACGGGGCGCCGTTCTGGTCGCTCGACAAGCTCCGCGAGGGCGACCTCATCACGCTCGAGACCGAGTACGGCGTCTTCGAGTACCGGGTGACCCGCCGCGAGATCATCCTGCCCACCGAGAGCCGGGTGCTCGACCAGACGAAGCGGCCGACGCTGGTCCTCACGACGTGCAACCCGCGCTTCTCGGCGTCGCAGCGCCTGGTCGTGTTCGCGGACCGCGTCGACCGCTGAGTCAGGCGCAGCCGAGCGCGGCCGGCCACAGGTCGTCGATCCGGTACACGCACGGGTCCACCCGGATCCACGGGGAGAACGTGAGGTCCTCGGCCCGGCCGGGGAAGCACGGGTCCTCGACGAGCGAAAGGCGCAGCTCCTTGCCCTCGAGCGCCCAGGCGAAGACGCCGCGCGCCTGCGGGCAGATCGGATCGTTGAAGAAGGTCGCGCGCTCCGCCTCGACCTGGACGTGACCGAGATCCGTGAACCCCGAGAGCTGGTGGCTCACGTAGAAGGCGCCCTCATGGATCACGAGCGTGTGGACGCCGGGATCGAGCTTGTACGGGATACAGCGCAGGCAACGCCGCGGGATCGCGTACCGGAAGCCGCCCGCGTCCTCGAACGTGACGATGCGGATGTACGTGCCGTCGAGCTCGGTGCGCTCGGGCGAGGGCGTCGGCGTCGTGTACGGGTACGGCAGGAGATCGGGCGGCAGGACGACCTCGCGACGGACGGTCGAGATGCCGCCGACCGCCGTGCGGACCTCGTCGCCCTCGGGCGACGGCGTCGCCGTCGGACTCCGCGAGGGCCCGCCGCCCGAGCGCGACGCGGCCGAGGCCGGCTCGGAGCCCGACGTGCACGCAGCCGAGCCCAGCACGAGCGCCAGCGCCGCCAGCGCGGGCAGCGCGCGTCGGCTCCGTCTCACTCCCATTCGATGGTGCCCGGGGGCTTGCTCGTGACGTCGTACGCGACCCGATTCACGCCGGGGACCTCGCGGATCACGCGGCTCGCGATCCGGTCGAGGACCTCGTCTGGCAGTCGCGCCCAGTCCGCGGTCATCGCGTCCTCGCTCGTGACGGCGCGCAGGATCACCGGGTGCTCGTAGGTGCGCCCGTCGCCCATCACGCCGACGCTTCGGACCTCGGCGAGGAGGACACAGAACGCCTGCCAGGTCTCGCGCTCGAGCCCGGCGCGCCGGATCTCTTCGCGGACGACGCGATCGGCGCCCCGGACCATCGCGAGCGTTTCGGCGGTGACCTCGCCCACGATCCGGACCGCGAGGCCGGGACCGGGGAACGGCTGGCGCTGCACGATCTCCTCGGGCAGGCCGAGCTCGGCGCCGACGCGGCGGACCTCGTCCTTGAACAGGTCTCGGAGCGGCTCGACGAGCTCCAGGTCCATGTCCTCGGGCAGCCCGCCGACGTTGTGGTGGCTCTTGATCGTGGCGGCGGTCTTCGAGCCCGACTCGATCACGTCCGGGTACAGCGTGCCCTGGACCAGGAAGCGGGCGTCGGCGTGCTCGCGCGCGACCTCCTCGAACACGCGGATGAACTCCTCCCCGATGCGCTTGCGCTTGGTCTCGGGGTCGGTGACGCCGGCGAGCCGCGCGAGGAACCGATCGGCGGCCTTCACGTGCACGAGCGGCACTCGGAAGTGCAGACCGAAGGTCTCCTCGACCTGCTCGGGCTCGCCCTCGCGCAGCAGGCCGGTGTCGACGAACACGCACGTCAGCTGCTCCCCCACCGCCTTGTGCACGAGCAGCGCCGCGACCGCCGAGTCCACGCCGCCGCTCAGCGCGCAGAGCACCTGCGCGTCACCGACCTGCGCGCGGATCGCCTCGACGCTGCGCTCGATCACGTTCGCTGGGGTCCAGTCGGGGAGCAGCCCGCAGCCGTCGTAGAGGAAGCGCTTCATGACGGCCGTGCCCTTCGGCGTGTGCGCGACCTCCGGGTGGAACTGGACCGCGAACAGCCCGCGCTCGGGGTCCTCCATGGCCGCGATCGGGATCCGGTCGGTGTGCGCCGTGACCCGGAAGCCCTGCGGCGCACGGGTGACGGCGTCCCCGTGGCTCATCCACACGGGCTCCTCGGGCGCGAGGTCCCGCAGCAGCGCGCCGCGCTCGGTCACACGGAGCGTCGTGCCGCCGTACTCGCGCTGGCCGGTGGCCTCGACCTCGCCGCCGAGCGCCCGCGCCATCAGCTGGTGCCCGTAGCAGATCCCGAGCACCGGCACGCCGAGCTCGAACAGGGCAGGATCGACCGAGGGCGCGCCCGCCTCGTACACCGACGCCGGCCCGCCCGAGAGGATCAGGCCCGCCGGGCGCCGCGCACGGATCTCCTCGACCGGCGTGTCGTGCGCGACGATCTCGGAGTAGACGTGGCACTCGCGGACCCGCCGCGCGATGAGCTGCGCGTACTGCGCGCCGAGGTCGACGACGAGGACCGGCCTGGGCTGCTGCGCGCTCACCCCGTCAGTGCCCCATCCCCACGCGCTGCTGCGTCTGGTACGTCTTGCCCTCGGTCTTGATCGACGGCGCGACCACAAGCTCCGTCTTCTGGAACTCCTTGATCGTCGCGTATCCGGTCGTGGCCATCGACGTCTGGAGCGCGCCGAACAGGTTGAACGTGCCGTCGTTCTCGTGCGCCGGGCCCAGCAGGATCTCCTCGAGGCTCGCGACCTGCTGCGTCTGGACACGGGCGCCGCGGGGCAGCGTGCTGTGGAACGTCGCCATGCCCCAGTGGTAGCCGCGTCCGGGGGCCTCGTACGAGCGCGTGAGCGGCGAGCCGATCATGACGGCGTCGGCCCCGCAGGCGATCGCCTTCGCGACGTCGCCACCGGTGCGCATCCCGCCGTCGGCGATGACGTGGCAGTAACGGCCGGTCTCTCGCAGGTGCTCCATCCGGGCGGCGGCGGCATCGGCGATCGCCGTTGCCTGCGGCACGCCCACCCCGAGCACCCCGCGCGTCGTGCACGCGTTCCCCGGTCCGACGCCCACGAGCACGCCGATCGCGCCGGTCCGCATCAGGTGCAGCGCGGTCGTGTACGAGGCGCACCCGCCGACGATCACCGGCAGGTCGAACGTGCGGATGAACTCCTCG
>Ga0105095_10002202_pt1 | contig 10437 bp, 7 predicted proteins | sample PPLLak2March2015_2_FD_79180 | JGI IMG/M metagenome (GOLD analysis project Ga0105095, IMG submission 79180) | Freshwater sediment microbial communities from Prairie Pothole Lake near Jamestown, North Dakota, USA - PPLs Lake P8 Core (3) Depth... | ecosystem: Environmental > Aquatic > Freshwater >... | reverse complement strand
GGCTACCAGCTTGATCGTCATCGCATTCATCTGCGGGAACCGATCAAACGCATTGGCGACTTTATCGTACCGCTGCGGCTCCATCGCGACGTGACGATCGATCTCAACGTCAAAGTCGTTCCCGAGGGAGAGGTAATCGTTGGTCATCTAACGCCCGAGCAGGAAGCCGAACTGGTTAAAGCTGGAGACGCAGAAAAGGAAGCGTCCGAAGTGGCTGAATAAGGCATTAGTGAAATTTATCCAGCGAAAGTTTGACGCGTGACAGAGCGCCATACTAGTTTGACGCTGCAAGTTGCCGTAGGTGACTTGCAGCGTTTTGCGTTTTGCCTAATCGTTTTCCAGTGACTCACCAACGATATAACTGACAGCTCCAATTCCTTATGGCCAGTCCTGATCCCATTCGCGAACAATCGCTCGAACGAGCCTTACCACACAGCGCGGAAGCTGAACGCGCAATCTTAGGCGGGGTATTGCTCGATAACGCATTAATCAGTCAGGCAGTTGAGTTGCTGCGTCCGGAAGACTTCTATGTTCCTTCGCATCGCAGGATCTTCAACGCAATGATTGCCCTTTTTGAACGAGGAGCGGAAATCAACCCGATTCTGATCGGTGAAGAACTGAAGAAAGAGGCAGCGCTGGAGTCAGCCGGCGGGATCAGTTTCATTACGAATCTCACCTATGGATTGCCTCACTCCACGAACATCGTTGCTTACGCGAAGGTTGTTCGTGGCAAGTCGATGCTGCGGCAACTGATTCGAGCCACCAACAAGATCACCCAGGAAGCGCTGGAGCAGGAAGACGAACCTGAAATAATTCTCGATCACGCTGAACAGGCAATCTTTGAGCTCGCCGACGAACGTGTGCGGCAGGGCTTTGTTCATGTGAAGCCGGTGGCAGAACAACTGCTCGAGAAGATTCAGGAGATGGAGGGGCGTGCTGCGTTACTGACGGGTTTAACGTCCGGTTTCGCCGATCTGGACAAGATGACATCCGGGCTGCAGCGCTCAGACCTCATCATTCTTGCGGCGCGTCCCTCAATGGGCAAAACCAGTTTCGCCTTAATGCTTGCCGAGAATGCGGCGATCCAGGCCGGCGCGGTGGTGGGGATCTTCTCACTTGAAATGTCGAAAGAGGCGCTCGTCATGCGCATGCTGTGTTCGCAGTCGAACATTGATGCGCAGCGCTTTCGCAACGGCTTCTTGTCCCGACCCGAGTGGTCCCAGGTGGCAAAGTCACTGGGCACATTAGCCGACGCGAAGATCTTCCTCGACGACACGCCAGGCATCACTGTACTAGAAATGCGGGCGAAGGCGCGGCGATTAGCGGCCGAACAGAAGCGACTGGATTTGATCATCGTCGACTACCTGCAGTTGATGTCAGGATCGTCGAGAAGAGTTGAATCCCGGCAACAGGAAGTTTCTCAGATTTCCCGGGAGTTAAAAGGCCTGGCGAAAGAATTGAACGTGCCACTGGTTGCGCTGTCTCAACTCTCCCGTGCTCCGGAATCGCGCTCCGATCATCGTCCACAACTCGCGGATTTGCGTGAGTCTGGCGCGCTTGAGCAGGATGCGGACGTAGTGGCTTTCATCTATCGCGCCGAACAATACAAGACACCAGAAGAGCGCGACAGTTTGCCTGAAGATCAGAAGAACGTTGCAGAGCTTATTGTGGCCAAGCAGCGCAATGGCCCGACCGGCACGGTAGACTTGCGATTCACACCTTCGAGCATGCGTTTCGATAATCTGTATCGCGAGTGATGCTCTGCCCGTCCTCTGTGCCTCATCGCTCTCCGTGTTTATTGTGCCGTCGGGTTATTTGGCTGGCCCCATTAAGAAACAGAGAGCGTACGGCGTCACCCAGAATTCAAAAAACCAAATGAATCCAGAGAACATCACCGGGCGGCCTACCTGGGCCGAGATCGATCTCGATGCGCTCGCGTCAAATTACAACCTTGTTAGAAAAAAGGTTGGTCCGGAAGTAGTTGCGATGGGCGTGGTTAAGGCCAACGCCTATGGGCACGGTTCAATCGAGTGTGCTCGCCGGCTGCAAACGGAGGGAGCGCATTGGTTTGGCGTCGCTCTACCCGAAGAGGGAATTCAACTGCGCTCGGCGGGCATCAATCAGAACATCTTGTGCCTCGGTGGATTTTGGCGGGGACAAGCGCAAGCCTGTATTCAGCATTCGCTACTCGCAGTGGTCTATCGTCTCGACATGCTCGAATCGCTTAATCGGGCCGCTAAAGATGCAGGTGTGATTGCCGACGTCCACGTAAAGATCGACACCGGCATGGGCCGCCTGGGTGTGCGTTTTGATGAGTTGAATGATTTTGTGGCAAGACTAAAGCGGTTCGAAAATATTCGCGTAGATGGGTTGATGACACACTTCGCCGCTGCGGACGAACAGAGTTGCGAGCCACTAACTGTCAGCCAGACTCAGCGCTTTGAAGATGCTGTGAGAGAGTTTGGTCAACATGGCTTCACTCCACGTTATCGTCATCTCTCGAATTCGGCCGCTATCTACTCACGGGACGAAGCCTGGGGAAATATGGTGCGACCCGGCGGCGTTCTCTACGGACTCTGGCGAGATGTTCTGGCGCCAGGCATTGAGCCGCCGTTCAAGCCAGTGATGTCTTTACGAACTCAGATCACACTTCTGAAATGGGTTCGTGAGGGAGAGACCATCGGCTATGGCTGCACCTTCGAAGCCTCGCGCAAATCGCTTATTGCTACTCTGCCAGTCGGTTATGACGATGGTTACATGCGTGGGCTGTCGAATCGAGCTCATGTGATTGTGCGCGACGTGTTTGCGCCGGTCGTGGGTCGGGTTTCAATGGACCTCACGCTGGTGGACGTCACTAATGTACCGGGCGTTTCACTCGACGATGAAGTGACCATGTTTGGTGTCGCAGGCAATAAGCGAATCTCCGTCGAAGATCTGGCAAAGACCGTGGGAACACTCTCATACGAAATTACGTGTCGGGTAGGTGAACGTGTTCCTCGAATTACAAAGTAAGAATTCCTCGCCAGGAGCACCGCTCTGTTGATGTCACCCGAAGTTGAAAACCTGACGGTCCGTGTTACCGATAGCGACGACATAACCGCACTGCTTTACCGCGCGCCGGTCAAGCAGCGCAAAGGAACCACGCTGATTCTCGGTCATGGTGCCGGTGGAAACCAACTGAGTCCGTTCATGCGTTTATTTGCCGCCGGCCTCGCCTCACGTGGTGTCGATACCTTGACCTTCAACTTCCTATACAGCGAAAAGCGGCGCGGCGCCCCGGATCACAAAACAAAGCTCGAAGCCTGTTATCTTGCGGTTATCAATTCAGCACTGGCGAATCGAAAGTTGAAAGACAATCGGCTGATGATCGGAGGCAAGTCGATGGGCGGCCGTATTGCTTCGCAGGTGGCAGCAGCTTTAGAAACGGGCGAGCTCACACTTGATAGAAAGGCAGACTCCACTGAGATCTCCTCACTCGTGTTTCTGGGCTACCCCCTTCATCCACCGGGTAAGCCTGATCAACTCCGTGACGCCCATCTAAAACAGATTACTTCACCAATGCTCTTCATGCAGGGCACCAAGGATCCCTTTGGCACGCCCGCTGAACTGAGGGCGGTAATCAAGAAACACCGCCTGCCGGCGACGCTCTATTTGATCGAAGGTGGCGACCACTCGTTCAAGATTCCTAAGCGAGGAAATGTTTCACAAGAACAGCTCTACGAGAATGTCATGGACGGGATTGGGGAGTGGTGTGAGAGCAGTTTGAGCTCGTAAGTACTGCTTCGTTTCCCGCTTCTCATCCTCAAAGGTTAAACTCACTAACCCAAAAAGAAATTACCCGAGGACGCCGACACAAAGAGGTCGCAGAGAACACTAAGCACCTTGAAGGATCACTGCTTTGGTACATCCGCACTCTTTTCGACTGGCAAGTCGGCTTTCCGGCTCCACTCTTCAAAACTTCCATCGTAAAGATGAGCGTCGTATCCCAGATAACGGGCTGCAAAGTAGAGCAGACTTGCTTGTTGGCCGATGTGACAGTAGGTGGCAACCTTGTTCCCAGACGCTGCACCGGCTGCTTTAAAGATGTCACGCAATTCAGCCGGCGATTTGAACTTATTCGTCTTGTCGTCAACAAGCGATGAGAAGGGAATGTTAACGGCGCCGGGAATGTGGCCGCCGCGCGGCATTCGACCAACCTCGGCTCCGGTGTAAAACTGCGGCGTGCGAGCATCCAAAATCTTCACGTCCTGCCTCTTCAGATTACTGTTTACCCAGGCGGAATCAACCAGTAACTCGCGTTTGGGTTTTACTGTAAGTTTTCCCATTTTGGGAGTGAAGATCTCCGTCGTCACGGGCCGCCCTTCGGCACGCCAGGCTGGCAATCCGCCGTCGAGTATCGAAGTACGATCGCCTAATCCGAGGTAGTCAAAAGTAAAGAAGACGCGAGCTGTGGGCGACACCCAGTCTTTGCTGAAATACACGACAATCTGGGAATTGTCTGAGACGCCCAACTTCTCAAGCACGGCCTGAAGTTGGATTGCGGGTGGCAGTTCGAGCGTAAGGCCTTCGCCGTGCGGGGTGGAAAGGTCTGCGGTAGTGATGAATTGTGCTCGCGGAATGTGACCAGCTGTAAACTCATCCTTTTCACCGACCTGCAAAAGCACCAGCGACTCGTCGTTCAAGTGTTTCGCCAGCCACTCAGTTGTCACTATCATGCCATCGCGAACCTTGGCTTGCTTCTCATTGTGAGTCCTTGGCTGCGTACCACCGAAGACGACTGCGGTAGACAAAACGGCAAGAGCGAAAACTATCGTTGTTCTCATATTTCCTCCGGGCCCGGACGAGCTTGCGAGCCGTCAATTCACAGCCTTCGCGTTAGCAGACTGGGCCACATCAATTGTGTAGACATACTGATTGGAAGTCATCACGACCAATCGTTTACCCTCCGCGCTAAATCGCAAAAGGGAGATTGGACTTGAAAACACCAACTCATCAAGTTTTTCCATCGTTGCGAGGTTGTAGACGGCGAGTTTGCCAATCTCATTCTCAACGCAGAGAAAGCCTGTGGATTCTGCTACGGTAGCAAACGCACCGAACACACGTCCTCTCTGTCGACCGGTCTTTAGCGAATAGATTAACACGCGATTGTTGGTATCGGCAGCAATGACCCAATCGCCAGCTGAATAGACATTATCAAGCCGAAATGACCCTTTACCTGTTTCAATGAAGAGTCTACCTAACACTTGCCCAGTTCGAATGTCGAGTATCTGAACAAAGTAATCACCCTCTTTCTCCTTCATTCCGGTCAGCTGTTGCATCAGTTGTGGGTCATCTTTTATTTCGTACTTAACTGCTTCGTCGGTTACATCCCAGACGTTCGCGGCGGTATTGTGCTGCGGCGCTGCCCATACTCTAGGCGCTTCTTTCGGATAGGTTCGGCTCCATAGGGGTGCATTCGTACGCGCATCAGATACCTTCAGCGTTACATTCTTCGCATACTGCCTTCGATCTGTTTCTTTCGCGTTTTCCTTCGCAGGTTTCGTCACGAAAAGATACTGACCAAGTTGTCGGGCAACAAATGCATCAATCGTGGGGCCGGGAGCAACTTCACCAGTAGTTAGCCTGAACCGAGCAACGTTGCGATCAGCCGGTTCGTATTTGGGAAAATCGGCAAAAAAGTAACCATCCTTGCTGATATGGGCGCCTCGAAAACCACGGAGGTACAAAGCTGCATCACCGTTATCGAGCTTCCAAACACCGCCACGTGAGCGGCCCGATATGGCCAACCACTTCATGTCGGGTGAGAGATCCGCCGCCCATAAACGTCCCAAACTGAAATTGGAGAGTAGGGTCGTCGCCAGTACCTCATTCCTCTCCATTCGATAAAGACTTAGCTCGCCATTTCGCATCTCTGAAACAAACACATCGCCAAAAATGTCCAACGCAGGTTGCTTGCTGGATTTGAAAATTACCTTGGTGTTTAGATCCATCACGCCTAGAGCAAAATCCTTGACGGGTCGAACCAGCGCATAGTTGCCGCGTGTCACTCCTTCGACCGAGCCGCGCAGGGGAAACTCTGAAACAACTTCTCCCGCTGGAAAAGTCACTAATGCAGATTTTTTGTAGTCGTCGTAATTGACTCCAATAAGGCGTTCATTGCCGAGGAAGCTAAAGCCGCCAAGGACTAGTCGCTCGATTGGATCTGGCAACGAGAATTTCTTGAGTGTGGTCATGTCGATCGCCTCGACATACCTCTGTGTTCGAGTGCCGCCGAGATTGTCCGGACCTACATAACCAGCCACAAAAAAGTGACCGTCTGGCGAGAACCCCATGTTCATCAAATCCAGCCCGGCATCACCGTTTTCAAATCGTCTCGTAGCCAGTGCGCCATACAACCTAAGCACCTGAAAGTAAGTAGGTTGAAAAAACTCCTTCTGCCGCAACGCTACTTCGCCATTGGCAACCGTGACGAAGATCAAATCAAAATTGGTATTCAAACACGCCAGATATTTTCCATCCGAGGAGAGTTCTGTTTGAATGCAACCGCCACGTATAACCACCTCCTTCATTTGCAGCACTTGTTGTTCTGAGATGCTCCATCTCTCCACACGCAGGTTGTCAGTCGCAAAAACAATGTTCTGCGAATCCGGCGAGAACATCGCATGTTTAGCCTCTGGTGCTTCAATCCTGAACAATGGAGCGAATGGCTGTCGACTTAGAACGGTAATGCCAGAATCGTCCTGGGCCAGCACATATTCGCCATCAGGACTGAAGCGAAGGTGCTTGATATCGCTGCGCAGTGGTGGCGTAAGCTGCACCTTAGAAATCACTCCATGTAGAGCTTCGCGTCGCCCCAGACCGGTATAACTAATGACTGCTCCTTGCCATTGTTTGAAGACTTCGAGCTGCTCCGCAGACGGTTTGTGCAAACATTCTCCCGGAAGGGTACGAATTCCTTTCAGCATTTCACGGAGCCGTCGTTCCTCCGGTCTGGTCGTTCCGAAAAGGTCTGAAAGAAAACCGCCAGTGCGACCCTTTGTCTCCGTCATTCGATCCCAGTAGCGAGCGAGAGCCTCGGGATCGTAACCGGAGGTGACCAGCGCATAGAAGGCCGCCTGGTCAGCCATCATCTGCCCTTCCTCACGGTCACGGCGTTTGAAGGCCTCTGGTTTTCGAGCGACGTTTTCTATTAGTTGATTATATTTTTCGAATACATCAGCGCGATCGCCGACCTTGGTGATTCCCAGCACATCACGCAGCTGCCTGCTGATGGAGATTGCCTGCTCGTGCGTAACGAGATGGCCCATTTCGTGAGCAATGACACCTGCCACTTCGTCTTCACTCTGAGCTATCGCGATCAATTTGCGGGAGAGATAGATGCGGCCACCGGGGAGAACAAATGCGTTCGCATTCGGAAGGTCAACGAGAAAGAACTGAAACCGTAGTTTGGTTAACGGCAGGTGCTTTAGCAGCTTGTTACCAATAGCGGTTAGGTAATCGGTTACTTCTGTATCCTCAATGACTTTGTAGTTTCTCTGAATGCGTTCGGCGAGTGCGTCTCCCAGATAGATCTCAGATTCGTCTGTGAAAATGTTCGGTTGTACGGAAGTCGGAAGCGAGACCGGAGATAGACATTTTGAGGTTTGTGACGCCACGGTATCGACAACACACAACAGGAGAGCAAGTGCCAAAAGTGAGTAGGAAACTCGACGCATAATCTTTCCTTCCGGTAAGGGGTCAAAAAACGTGGTCGATTCACGGGGAACCGGTTGAGATGTGAGAAATTATCATGGAACTGATAAACACGATGAGTGACGATTTGCAGGGGAGGCAACGGATTCGACAGTGCGGTTCTGTTTTGTTCGTGAATTTCACAACACAGCGGTCTCCTCCAGTAGCTTTCCGGTTTTAAAACGTTCGATATTCAATTGTCGAGCGTCAATCCAGTCGGATGCTCCATTCAAGATCAAGTCTGCGGTAATACGGCCGGAGGCTGGCGAGTGCATAACGCCGTGGCCGCTGAAGCCGTTTACGAAATACAGACCTTCCACCTCCGGTGATGGACCGATGATCGCATGATGATCGGGGGTCATCTCATAAAGACCTGCCCATGCTCGACGGGGATTTACTGATGCCTCCGCCAGGCACGGAACGCGTCCTGCGGCACGTGTCAGGATCTTTTCGACAAATGAAACATCAAATTCTGTTTTGAAGCCCGGAGTCTCGTCAGGATCATTCCAGGCGAGCAAGATGCCTTTGCCTTCGCGTCTGAAGTGAAAACCTGTCGACATGTCGATCACCATGGGAAAGCGTTGCGGAAGTTGATCGAACGCTTCCGTGGGGACGAGTTGGCGCCGCAGCGGCTCGACCGGTAAGGCGACACCGGCCAATAGCGCAATCTGTTTGGCCCAGGGGCCCGCGGCGTTGACTACTACCTTTGTGGTGACGAAGCCACGCGAGGTATGCACCCCCTGTATGCGCGCATCGTCGACGTCAATGCCAATGACCATTGTGTCCAGCCAAAGCCGCACGCCTTTTTCCCTTGCGTTGAGCATGAAGCCCATCATCACGCTGTGCGGATCGACGAAACCGTCAGTGGGACAGAAGGTGCCGCCAATCAAATCGTCAGTGCGCATTTGCGGTACGAACTTTTGTATATCTTCGCGCGTGACTAGCTCTACATTTTCCACACCTAATGAGCGCTGCCGTTCACGGTTTGCCGTCAAATAGTCGAGGTGTTTTTGAGTAGTCGCGCAGAAGAGATAGCCGTGTGGCCGGTAGTCAGCTGGATGTCCCACTACCTCCTCAAAGCGCGAGAAGAAATCGATCGAGTAGCGCGACATCTCAATGTTGACTGAAGTTGAAAACTGAGCGCGCACTCCGCCCATACTCTTCCCGGTCGATCCTTTGCCCTGGTGCGCCTCACGCTCAAGGACCAGTACGTTGGTGCAGCCTTGTTCGGCGAGGTGATAAGCGACACTTGAGCCGACGATCCCGCTACCAATGATTACGACATCCGCAGTTTCTCTCATTATTTGTCGTCTCAGAACTTCGACCGTAGAATACGGCGCGAAGAATAAGCGCGAAATTGTTCAGTTACAACTGCGTTGATGAAGGCGAGCGACCAGGACAATCCAGCCGCGTACGGCGACAACTGCGCCGAGTTCTACGACCAAATCTACAACAACGTCGATCGCAAAGTGATCCAGTCGCTGGTGCAACTGGCGAACGGAGGTCGAGTTCTTGAGTTGGGGATTGGCACAGGTAGAGTTGCACTGTTGCTAGTCGGGTGCGGAGTGGCAGTTAGCGGCATTGAGGCCTCGCAGGCCATGCTCTCGGAATTGGGCAAAAAGGCCGGCGCGGATCAACTGCCGGTGACCAGGGGCAACTTTGCCGACTGTCCAATTGAAGGTCCTTTCTCACTTGTTTATGCTCTCGTCAGTACTTTCTATCTACTGTCATCTACAGACGAACAACAGCGCTGTTTTCATTCGATAGCTCGAGTGCTCGCTCCTGATGGAGTGTTATTGCTGGAGAACTATGAACCATCGGGCACGGTCCACCAGCGCACGTCTGGTAATCCTGTTTATCTTTTCGAGCAGCAAGTGGCGACCGTGTCAGGACCGCGAGCGTATCGTTCGCGCATCTGCTACGCAGCGCCGTCGCAACTTGATGAAATGGCGGCGGGCGCGGGTTTGAAACTGCGCGAACGCTGGGGTGATTGGACACGCCGGCCCTTCAAAGCGGGGGATCCGTTGCACATTTCAATGTACGAACGAGATGCATGAGAGTACATCGTGCAACAAAGCTAAACGCAGAGATAGTAGAGACGCAAGAGAACGCAGAGAAGAAGTGAAAGAACACAGGCAAAATCCTCAAGGGATTTAACGGGACTATCTTTAGGACGAGGAGTTTCACCAAATGGATTTACGGTATCCCATTGGAGAGTTTGACACTGGCGCCCCCATTCTCGTTGAACGGCGGCAAGAGCTTATTGATCAGATTGCGGAGGCGCCTGCCAGGCTTCGTGGTGCGGTTTCCGGGTTAAACGAAGAGCAGCTCGCGACTCCCTATCGACCAGGTGGATGGACCGTCAGACAGGTGGTCCATCACGTGCCGGATAGTCACATCAACAGCTACATGCGGTTTAAACTGGCAGTGACTGAAGAGCAACCGCAAATCCGCACATACCATGAGGAGCGTTGGGCCGAGCTAGCCGATGCGCGAACAGGGCCGTTGGAGATTTCGCTTAACCTGCTGGATTGGCTGCATCAGCGGTGGGTGTTGTTCCTCAGATCGTTGAATGAGGAAGATTTCAAGAAAAGCTTTCAACATCCGGAATGGGGTGTGGTTAACCTCGATAAGGCAATCGCGATGTACGCGTGGCATGGAAGACATCATGTCGCGCACATAACATCATTGCGAGAGCGAAATGGT
>Ga0105095_10002201_pt1 | contig 10439 bp, 5 predicted proteins | sample PPLLak2March2015_2_FD_79180 | JGI IMG/M metagenome (GOLD analysis project Ga0105095, IMG submission 79180) | Freshwater sediment microbial communities from Prairie Pothole Lake near Jamestown, North Dakota, USA - PPLs Lake P8 Core (3) Depth... | ecosystem: Environmental > Aquatic > Freshwater >... | reverse complement strand
CCGGAAGATGCAATGATCATTGATGTTACCGCACAAATGTGGCAGTGGAAATTTAAATATTCAAATGGAACAGAATCGGATACGCTGTATGTTCCGTTGAATAAACCTGTAAAAGTAAGCTTAAGATCTTTAGATGTGAATCATTCATTTTACATACCTGCATTTAAAATGAAAAAGGATGTTCTTCCGAATAGAAATAATACTGCCTGGTTCATTGCAGAAGAACTGGGTTCATATACTCTAACATGCGCAGAATATTGCGGACTTAGGCATTCTTATATGCTGACAAAAGTTGTGGTTCTTCCTTCTAAGGATTTTGATGATTGGCTTAATAAAAAATGAAATTACAAAATTATCCCAACAATGTCGGGAAAAGATTACAAGATTAGAATATAAAATTCGAATCAGAAATTGAATACCGATGAAAGAGAAGATTAACATATTATTTGAGTTGACAAAAATACGGATAACGTCTTTTGTTACATTGACTACTGCATTCGGTTTCATTTGCGCTGCCGGTGAAATTAATTTAAATCTAATTCTTCCAACTTTTGGAATATTAATGCTTGCTTGCGGTTCTGCGGTAATAAATCATTTTCAGGAAAGAAAAACAGATGCATTAATGGATAGAACCAAATTTCGTCCAATTCCATCCGGTAAAATTTCAACATATGATGCTTTGAAAATAGCTTTTGCTTTTCTGCTTGCAGGTTCTCTTACTTTATTTTTTAGTGCAGGCTTGCTTGCTCTAAGTTTAGGCTTGCTAAATTTATTATGGTATAATGGAATTTACACTCCTTTAAAGAAAATAAATCCGTTAGCAATTATTCCAGGATCTTTGGTAGGTGCTATTCCTCCGGCTGTTGGTTGGGTTGCTGGAGGCGGCTATATTTTCGATCATCAAATTTTGATTTTGTCTTTCTTCTTTTTTATCTGGCAGATACCACATTTTTGGCTGTTACTCTTAATATTTGGGAAAGATTATGAGAAAGCAGGATTTCCAACCTTGACCCAAATTTTTAGTAAAGATCAGTTGGCAAGGATTACATTTATATGGATTGTTGCTACTGCAGTTACGGGACTTTTAATTCCGCTGTTTGGTATAGTGAAAAACCCGGTAATTAATTTCGGATTATTTTCAGCAGGCATCTGGCTTACCTGGAATGCATTCAAGCTTATTAAAACCACAAGCCTATCTGCCGTCAAAGCAGATGAAAAAATTCCAGCAACTCTGCCTATTAAGCAAATTGGTTTTGCTTTTAGAGAAATAAACATCTTTGCGCTTTTAGTTGTACTACTCTTATCAATTGATAAACTAGTAAAATTATTTTAATTGAAAAAAGTGAGAGATTAAATGGAGTTTCTTGATAATTTTGTAATACCTCAATCATCTGAGCATATACAACTGCTGCACTATATTTTGATACTGCTTCTTTTCTTGTTCATTCCATTTATCAGCTTGATATTCGGAGGTACAGTTTTATCTCTTTACTATAAAAAGAAAGGATTAGATGAACGTAATAGTATCTATCTTCGCTTTTCAAAAGATATAATTGAAACGGTAACTATAAATAAAAGCATAGGGATAATAATAGGAATTGTTCCTCTGTTTACATCCTTAATTATTTTTATTCAGCTTCTTCATAATTCTAATGCTTCAGTTGTAACTTATCTACTATTTTCATTTATCTTTGCATCAATCGGGTTGATATTAATTTACACTTACAGATATTCACTTTCTTTTAACAATATTTTTGATGCAATAAAAGATTTTAAAACTGATGATCAATTTCTTCATCAAGATATTATGAAGTTTCGAAGAGGAAGCCTTAGCTTAAGCTTTAAATCGGGCAGATACGGGATATTCTTTTTATTCATCTCTCTATGGTTATTTATAAGTGGAATAACTTTAGCAACTTACCCCGATCAATGGGGATCTGAGAACCTGATTAAACTTTTATTTTCATGGAGTGTAATATTCCGTTACTTAAATTTTATATTTGCTTCATTTGCAATTACTGCCGGTGCTATTCTCTTCAGCTTCTTTTATTGGGAAGGCGGCAGAGCCGGACTTGAAGAGACATATAAAGAATTTGTTAAGAAAACAACAATAAAAATCGCTTTTATCTTTTCTCTATTTATACCTCTATTTCTATTTATAAATGTTATTACTCTTCCGGAAGAAATATTATCAAGTTCTGTCTTCGGGTATTCCGCAATTGCCCTCTGCTTAATATTCCTATCATATCATTTTCTATATGCGATGATAAAAAGCTCGAGTGTTAAGTACAGCGCACCACTGTTTTTCATGATCCTTTTTACAATAATGGCGTTGATTGTTAAAGACCAGCTAGCAATGAGCAATGCAACGGAAGTGCAGTCGCAAAAATTAAATTTGAAGTTCGAGGAATATTTAGCTTCATTGAAAGGCGAAAATAAAATTACGGCTGAAGAAATTAGCGGTGAAAAAATATATCAAAATATCTGTGCATCATGCCATCGGTTTGATCTGAAACTTGTTGGTCCTGCTTATGAAACTGTGCTGCCAAAATATGAAGGAAAGATTGATCAATTAGTCTCTTTCATAAGGAATCCAGCAAAAGTTGATCCTGTCTTTCCTCCAATGCCAAATCCTGGTTTAAGGCCGAATGAAGCAAAAGCTATTGCCGATTATGAAATGATTACTCACATGAAAAATGTTTTCGGGCAGCGGATATCAGTTGCGGGTGAAAACGGTGAACAAATATTTAAAATGATATGCTCTGCATGTCATAGTTTTGAAAAAGATATGGTTGGGCCTGCATTTAACAGTGTCGTTTCGAAGTATGTGGGGAATGAACAAAATCTAATTACTTTCCTTTCAAATCCACAGAAGATGAATCCTAAATTTCCGCAGATGCCTAATCCTCAATTAAAAGAAGGGCAAATGAGAGCAATTGCAACTTACGTTTTAAATGAGTTCAACAAGAGAAAACCGCTCTAAATCTCCCGGATATAAAAAGTTAGAGCATGAAATATAATTCATTTAGAATGAGTCGCTAATATTGGAATTATTTCTTTTTGTCTTTCTCCTCCCGTTGCGAGCACTTCTCCATCAGAGGTAATATATACATCTATTTCACTTCTAACACCAAACTCTTCTGGTAAATAAATTCCCGGTTCAATTGAAAATGAAGTCGAAGGGAGAATTAATCTTTCATCTTTAGTTTCATAATTATCCATGTGAGCACCACTTCCGTGAATCTCGGTTGTAATTGAGTGACCGGTTCTATGAATAAAATAATTTTCCATGCCTTCAGCACGAATAACGTTTCTGCAAGCATCGTCAACTTCATATCCTCTTATTTCTTTTTTTTCATTGAAGCGGGAAACAATTAAATCGAATGCTGTGTCTCTTGCTTTTGCAACAATATTGAAAATCCGACTGTATTTTTCCGGAACATCCTCGCCGCAATATCCTACCCATGTTATATCTGCCCAAACAGCATCCACTTTTTTCGTCTTAGCCCAAAGATCTATTAAGACAAAATCCCCTTTATGTATTGGTTTATGTTCTTCCGCAGTAGGAGTGTAGTGAGGGTTTGCACTATTTTCATTCACACCAATAATTGGAGGGGAATCTGTAAAAAAATCTTTTTTCTCAAACTCATCCATAATATACTGCTGAACTTCATATTCATTTACCGATTTAAGATTTGAAAGTTTTTCATTTATAAAATCAAATGCATCAACTGCAATATCCGTTAAAGCATTCGCCACAGGAATATTATCTTCATATTGTTCTTTTGACCAAACGGCATCAAACATCGAAATAAGATCGGCACTGCTTCTAATATCAACACCAAAAGATTTAATCTGCTCTATTGTTCCGGCATCAACTTTGGATACATATGGTATTGCATTTTTGGGAGAATATTCCATAGCAATAGTTTTGATATTCTTGAGTGTATCTTCCAGATTTTTAGTTAATGAAACATGGCTTGAATAGGTTAGTTTATTGCCAGGTAAGTGATCCAAATGCCATGATTCAATTGCATTTACAATTTTTGTCGGGGTGCCGCTTTTGGGAATAAAATAATAAAAGCGTCTGGTAAGATGAGCTAATTTAGAAATATCGAGAATACTATGTGCAAGGTCGTTGGATCCTCGAAAATCATATAGAAGCCATGCATCAAAATCCATTGATGATAAAATTTCTTGAATTCTTTTCAGATTAAATTTTGGCATTTTGTACCTCGATGTTTTTATTCTGTTAATGTTTGTGGGTGAAACTTATTTATAATTCTAAATAAACAAAAATAACAGGGTCAATATTAAATCAGATTATTACAAAAAAAATTTTAATATTTTACCCTTAAATATTATTATAATCAAAATTATTTTAATTGTTATTATTGAACATAATATTTATTATTTTCAATCAATAAAAAAGATTATTTAAGGAATAAATTGTTTAAGAAAAGTTATCATTTCCTTTTTCTTTTTATCTTTGCTGCAGCTTTGGTTTTTGGCCAATCTTACCAGGGACCGGCAACAGGAAATGTTACATCAGGTGATACTGTATCAACCGATAATTTTTTGAGAGTAGCACCTGTTGGTGAACCTCAAGTTAAAGGGACTCATAATGTAATTACCCCTCCATTTAAGTATGAATATTTTGAGTTTAATAAACCTTCTCCTCCTGAAAATTATTTTGAAGATCCCAGTATTAGGGAAATTACTGATTCACTAACAATATTACTAAAAGATTTCTCAGGTATATCGGTGAGTAATAAAATTCCTCCTGATCCACACATTGCTGTTGGTCCAACTCATATTATTGCGACCATAAATAGTCAATTTGGAATTTGGGATAAAGAGGGAAATCTTATTAAAGTTATTGAAGCTGATAATTGGTATGATGGTATTATGCCTAACCCCGGTTCGCCTGGTATATTTGATCCACAAATAATTTATGACCACTTTGATAAAAGATGGTTCATGGTTTGGGACCATGTTAATGATGCCAATCAAACTGCAAATTTTCTAATTTCAGTATCGGATGATTCAATACCATTAGGAAACTGGTATATTTGGGCAATTCCATCAAATACAAATGGTAATACAGTTGTAAATAATTGGGCTGATTATCCCGGGGTTGGATATGATAGAGATGCATTTTATATAAACGGCAGGCAGTTTACATTTGATAACCCTGCACTATTAGTGTATAACAAAATTAGAATAATTCCAAAAGAAGAAATTTATTCAAGTAAAGGCGGTTCACTTTCATGGAAAGATATATGGGATATTTCTTATCCGCATAATGCTTTAAAGCCAGATGTTATTAGACCGGCAATTGTTTATGGAAGTCCAGCGGAATATTACCTTCTTCATGCAAATAGAGGCGGTGCAAATTTTATATCTCTTTATAGAATAACAAATCCTCTTACTACACCAGTCTTATCAGGAATTAACATTTCAGTACCAAACTATTTTGGTGCTCCAGATGCTAATCAATTGGGTGGAGGTACTCCATTAATTGATATAAGAGGTAGTAATTTTAAGACAGCTCCTGTATATAGGGATGGTTTCCTATGGACAGTACATAATGTTCAAAATCCCTCCTTTCCACAAAATACAAGCATTATCTATTATAAAATAAATGTTTCAAATAATTCAATGGTTGAAACTGCTACAATGGGTGCTCAAGGTTTCTGGTATTTTTATCCTCACCTTATGATAGATAAGGATCAAAACATTGCCATAAATTACAGCCGGTCAGGAGAGAATGAATATATTGGTGCATATTATACAACAAGATTAGCTAATGATCCTCCCGGCTTAAGCGGAAGTCATATTCTGCAAACTGGAAAAGGAAATTATGTTGTAACTTTTTCGGGAGATAGAAACAGATGGGGAGATTATATGGGTATAAGCTTAGATCCCTCCGATGAAAATAATATCTGGATGTTTACAGAGTATGCCTCAACAGGGAATAGATATGGAACATGGATTGGTAAAATAAGAATGGTTCCATTTCCAGGGGTTTCAGGATTCATGCAAACGTCAGAATTGAACTTTGGAGATGTTGAATCCAATTTTGTAAGTGATACTTTAAATTCGGTTTTATATAATTATGGAAGTGATGATCTTATAATATCAAGTATTCCTAATTCTGTCGGACCTTTCCAATTAATTTCAGATATTTCACTGCCGCTTAATTTATCTTCCTATGATTCAGTAAAGATTAGTTTGGTTTTTACACCTAACGATACCGGATTTTTTGATTTAAATTTTCCTATAACTTGTAATGATCCGTCCATATCCGGTTTAAGATTAATCGGTAATAGTTATGAAATAAATCCTGCAATTGAAGATATTGTTTATGCTTCTTCCGGCTTTTTAAATAATGGTGGAATTTTAAATATAAATCATTTAAATGGGATAGGTACACCAATCGGCTTATCTTTATTTGATGAATTAAAAAGCATTGCAATTGACCCGATAACAAATGTTATATATGGGATCAGCACAAGCGGGTTAGAGACCAAGATCGTTAGGGTAAATGCCGAACTTGGTGATGCTTATACTCTTTATAATATTTCTCTTGGTGAAATGGCAGGAATTGCATTTGATACCCTTGGAACTCTATATGGTGCAACCGAGAACGGTAATATTTATAGGATCAATCTCGATGATGGAACTTATGATTCAATTTCTACAACAGTTGTTCATCCTTCCGGAATTACTTTTAATCAATTAACAAATGAACTATGGGCATCTGTGCTTGTAATAGTTGGATCAAATAAAGATAGATTATACAAAATTAATGTAAATACCGGAGTTGAAACATTAATCGGTAAAACAGGATTCAATGTTGTTACCAATGATATTATATTCGATAAATTCGGTAAACTTTATGGAGTTACCGGGTTGGCAAATCAAATTAGTAAATTTATCAGCATTGATACTTCTACTGCTGCAGGTACTTTAATTGGAGAAGTTGGTATTAAAAATGTTACCGGGTTAGCTTATAGCCTCGGTGAAATAACCTCAGTTAAAAATGATAAGCAGACAAACCAAATACCAAATGTGTTCAGCTTAAATCAAAATTATCCTAATCCTTTTAATCCATCTACTACTATTCAATTTGCATTACCGGTTGATGCAAATGTAAAATTAACTATTTATAATTTAATCGGGGAAGTTGTTAATATTCTGGAAAATGGATACCTGCATGCAGGTTATCATACTGCAACATGGAATTCTATTGATCACAACGGCAAGCAGGCTAGCAGCGGAATCTATTTTTATGAATTAAAAGCTGCTGCAATTGATGGAACTGATTTCACGCAAATAAAAAAAATGATTTTTCTAAAATGATTTTCCTTTAAATTATTTGTTCAGCCCCGGGTGGTCGGGGCTTTTTGTTTTATTATGAAAATTATATTTATTAAGTATTAGTATCTCAAAATTTTATTTGCGAATTTATTTATCAAGAGAGTATCTTTCTATTTTAGTTTTTGGTTTCTATTTATTAAAAATTTTTCCGGAGTAATAATGCACAAATTTTTAGGTACGTATCATGTTGTTCCCTCCTTACCTAAAGAATTGGAAAGATTAAGGGAGCTAGCTTACAACATTCATTGGAGCTGGAACCCGGACTCTGCAGAGCTTTTTAGGAGGCTTGACCGTGACCTCTGGATAGCCACTAATCATAATCCTGTGATGATGCTTGGGATTATTAGTCAGTCAAGGCTTGAGGAAGCTTCACATGACGATGGTTTCAGAGCGCATCTCGACAGAGTCTATAATAATTTCCAACAATATTTAACCGAAAAGACTTGGTATAAGAAAAATTTTAATTATCCTGAAACCTTCAACATAGTTTATTTCTCAGCGGAATTCGGATTAACTGAATGCCTGCAGACATATTCCGGTGGTCTAGGTGTTCTATCGGGTGATCATCTTAAAGCTGCAAGTGATCTGGGTATCCCTTTAATCGGGGTTGGACTTCTCTATAAGGTCGGTTATTTTCAGCAGTATCTTGATTCAGATGGATGGCAGCATGAGCGATATGAAATAAATGATTTTGATAACCTTCCGATGAAGCTTGTTTTAAACGAAAATGGAACGCCATTAACCTTATCAGTTTCTTTTTCAGATCGGGAAGTATTTTTCCAGGTTTGGAAAATTCAAGTAGGAAGAGTACCACTCTATCTCCTCGATTCAAATGTACCTTTGAATTCCGAAATAGACAGAAAGATTACCGAAACTTTGTATGGAGGAAATGTTGAAACACGAATTCAGCAGGAAATAATTTTAGGAATCGGTGGAGTCAGGACAATGTATGCACTCGGAATTAATCCACGGGTATGCCATATGAACGAAGGACATTCTGCATTCCTTTCCCTGGAAAGGATCCGGATGATGATTCAAAACGATGGCTTAAAATTTAAAGAAGCTAAAGAAGTCGGATACTATTCAAATATATTTACTACGCATACGCCTGTACCTGCAGGTATAGATGTTTTTTCTAACGACCTTATTGAAAAATATCTTGGTTCATACTACAAGAATGAACTCGGCATTTCAGGAAAGGAATTTTATTCTCTCGGCACTATCTACAAAGAAAAAGAATCAAATGTTTTTAATATGGCTCATCTTGCAATGAATACGGCAGGATATACAAATGGAGTGAGCAAGCTTCACAGTGAAGTTTCTAGAAAAATGTGGGTCTCCGGTTTCAAAGAAATTCCTTTTAATGAAATACCAATTGGACATATTACAAATGGAGTACATACACGTTCTCATATTTCTCGCGAGATGGAGGATCTTATTCTTCAATATTTCGGTGAGAAGTGGCTGGAAAATCCTGCTTCCGAAAGCCTTTGGGCGCGTGTAGATAATATTCCCGATGAAGAATTATGGAGGACTCATGAAAGAAGGCGAGAGCGCCTGGTTGCATTTGCACGAAAAAGATTAATGAAGCAAATACATGACAGAGGCGGCAGCCAGGTGGAAATTGAAGCTGCTTCCGAAATTCTCGATCCTGCTGCTTTGACGATTGGTTTTGCCCGGCGTTTTGCAACTTATAAAAGAGCCACATTAATTTTTAGAGATATTGAAAGATTAGCTCTTATAATGAATAATAAAGCCTGTCCGGTACAATTAATTGTTGCAGGCAAAGCGCACCCGAAGGATGAGGAAGGAAAAAGATTTATCCAGGAGATTTTTCAAATTGCTAAGGAAGAAAGATTCAGAAGGAAAGTTGTTTTTATTGAAAATTATGATTTGAATGTTGCGAGCTATTTAGTTGAAGGGTGTGATATATGGTTAAATAATCCAAGGCGCCCTCTGGAAGCAAGCGGTACTTCCGGTATGAAAGTAATTGCAAACGGTGGATTGAATTTTAGTGTGCTCGATGGATGGTGGCTTGAAGGGTTCGATCCTGAAGTGGGATGGAAAATCGGCAATGGTGAAGAATATACCGACCCGGATTACCAGGATGAAGTTGAATCGCGCCAGCTTTATAATATACTTGAATCGCAGATTGTTCCATTTTTTTATTCACGCGGCGAGGATCATTTACCGAGATTGTGGATTGCTAAAGTTAAGAACTCAATGAAAAAGCTCGGGCCTTTCTTTAACACCCACCGTATGGTTCAGGAATATTTTAAAAACTATTATGCACCTTCTTTAGAAAAGATATTTTTACTTTCGGAACAGAAATGGAAGAAGGTTGGGGAGCTTTCTAATTGGAAGGAAAAAGTATTAAAGAACTGGGCTCAAATAAAAATTTTATCTGTTGAGGCAAACAGTAACTCAAACCAGGTATTTGTGGGTGAAGATTTTCCCGTAAAAGCAGAAATAGATCTCGGCAGCCTTACTCCGGACGATGTTGAATTGCAAATATATTATGGTCCTTTTGAGAATGGAAACAATCCTCAAAATTATTCAACCGTTATTATGAAAGTAGAATCGAAAAAAAATAAGGAAGGGTATTATAAATATTCAGGTAATATAAATTCTAAGAAAAGCGGGCAGCAAGGTTTTACAATAAGGGTGCTTCCAAAAAATGAACTGCAAATAAATCCTTTTGAGCTTGGGGTAATTTACTGGGCAAGCTGAATCATTTATAAAAATCAGTATCTATATTTGAATCCTCATCATCTTCTTAGGACATAGTAAGCATTGAGCTTAACATGTCTTTAAATTGTAATCCATATTCCAGCCGGAATTTACTTAGCAAGGAGTATTCAGCTAAGCCATGCAGAACAAATTCCATAAGCATCAACTGGGCTTTTGCATTTTCTTTGGAATAATATTTTTTTACAATTTCTTTTAATCCAGGGACATCATTTAAAACTCTTTCATATTCCTTATCGGAAATATTACTAAGTATATCTACTTTATTACCTTTACCAAACCAATTGATTATTATTTGATAAGGGTTT
>Ga0105095_10002195_pt1 | contig 10445 bp, 7 predicted proteins | sample PPLLak2March2015_2_FD_79180 | JGI IMG/M metagenome (GOLD analysis project Ga0105095, IMG submission 79180) | Freshwater sediment microbial communities from Prairie Pothole Lake near Jamestown, North Dakota, USA - PPLs Lake P8 Core (3) Depth... | ecosystem: Environmental > Aquatic > Freshwater >... | reverse complement strand
TATTAGTTTGAACAGTTAAAACAGTTTGCTAATTTTGAATTAGCTTTTATTAATTTATTTAAATGGAGTTTTTAATGCGGAAAAAAGTTATTGCCGGAAACTGGAAGATGAATAATGATATATCTGAAACCCAAAATCTTATTACAAGGTTAACAAGCGGATTATCAAAAATTAAATATAATTGTGATGTAATTGTTTGCCCTCCTTTCACATCGCTAAGTGAAGCAAGCACATTATTAAAAAATACTCCCATAAAGCTTGGAGCCCAAAATGTTCACTATGAAGATAATGGTGCATATACTGGTGAAATCTCTCCATCAATGTTAAAGAGTGCTGGAGTTGAATATGTAATTATTGGACATTCAGAGAGAAGAACTATCTTTAAGGAAACTGATGAAACAATAAATAAAAAAATAATCAAAGCTCTTGAGAGAGGATTGAAAGTAATCTTTTGCATTGGAGAGACTCTTGAAGAACGCGAAAAAGAAATCACGATGGATATTATAAAGAGACAGGCTATAGAAGGTCTGAAAAATATTCCTGAAGCCAAAATGCCTGAGATAATTATTGCCTATGAACCTGTCTGGGCAATTGGAACAGGACGTAATGCAACACCTCAACAGGCACAGGAAGTTCATTCTTTTATAAGGAAGCTTGTTGCGAACATTTATTCTTCACAAACAGCAGAAAATTTAGTAATTCAATATGGCGGCAGTGTTAAACCGGATAATGCTAAAGAACTTCTTTCTCAACAGGATATTGATGGTGCTTTGGTTGGGGGTGCATGTCTTAAAGCCGAATCATTTATAGATATTATTAAAGCTGCTTAATTTTTTTTGATGGTTACTATAAGGACAAGTCGACAACTTGTCCTGCAATATATTGCCTGTAAATCATAAGGTTTTCATTGCATTCCCTTCGATTCGTTAGTATATTTGTACGTTTAGTTTATACAATTAAGGATTAACAATACCGGATGGGATTTCCCAAAATATTCTTCTCTTTAATATTATTTTTTCTGTTTATTTCATCAAATTTATCAATTTCTCAAATCATTTTTAAGGAACTTCCTACTTATAGGCTTGATTTTTCCGATTCATCCTTTTTTGGATTAAGCAATACAAGAAGTATTATTCCTTTAAATGGCAAATGGAAGGTTTTTTCTGCGGAAGATAAAGAACCACAAAAAATTTCTGTTAATGTTTCATCTGTTTTTTTGGGAAACGGTGAATTTATTTTTGAAAAAACTTTTAATCTTACCAAAGAACAGGTTTCCCGAAATAAGATCAATCTTTACTTCTTAGGTTTGAATTATTTTGCAGATGTATTGGTTAACGATATTGTGGTGTATAAACATAGAGGAGGAGAATATCCCTTTATAATTGAATTACCAAAAGATATTCTCAATTCAGAAAAAAGTAACAGGATTTCTGTAAAACTTTCTTATAAACCTGATTCCGAAAATACAATACCGGTTAAGCAGAAATTTCTATTTCCCGGAATTTTCGGCGGTATAAATAAAGATGTATATCTTTATCTTGAACCAAACATATCTATTTCAAATTTTGATTTTAATTATGACATAGATTCCAAAACAAATAAACTTTTATTAAGTGTAAACAGCAGGATTGAAAATAAGGATGTAAGGAAAAGCACGGACACGAGTGTAGTAAATTATGATTTTGAAATTTCCATTAATGTTTTTAATCCCGATCTTACAATTGCTGCAAAGAGCAAGAATGAAGTTTTTCAGCTAAAAAGCAACCAGGTTAAAAACTTAAAACAAACATTAGAGATTTCTAATCCGTTACTTTGGTCTCCGGATTCACCACAGCTTTACAAAATTGAAATATCAATGGTGAATAATAAAGTTCTTATTGATAGAACAATAAAAGAATTTCCTGTTTACTTTTTATCTTCCGGCAATGATGATGTGATATTAAATAATCAATCGTTCGAATTCAAAGGAGTTACCTACGTTCCATCATTTGGTGAATATGGTAGTCTTGCTTCTTTTAAGCAGATGGAAGAGGACATCAGGTTTATCGCTCTAACAGGTTTTAACAGTATCCGTTTTGCAAAATCAGTTCCACATCCTTACTTCATCAGATTATGTGAAAAGTATGGATTGCTGGCTTTAATTGAAATCCCTCTTAATTACATCCCGGTTAATATTTCTGCTGATCCAAACTTTATAGAACGAAGCAAAAGTTATCTTTCAGATTTCATAAAAGGTTATTCAAAATTCGGTAAGTTTGCGGCTATCGGGCTTGGCAGCTCATACCTGCCCTTTCTTGAGGAACATATAATATTAATCGAAAAGCTCGAAAGTGTAATTCCCAAAGAAAAAGGGTTGTTAAGTTATGCTTCCTTTTCAGGAGTTAATCTTTCTGCAGCAAAAGATCTTGATTTATATGGAATTGAAATTACCGGTGAATCACTTGCTGAAGATACTTTAGGATTAAGTACATCAATTGAGTTGGTGGGGAAAGGGAGGCTTTTTATAAGTGAGATAACCTATTTTGTTAATTCAGGCAGCTCAAGCGGATATGTTAACGAAAATACTTACGAAGCACAGGCAAAATATTTTGAAGATTTTATTGATGCTCTTCCCAATGAAAAAGCATCCGGTTATTTTATAAATTCTGTTTTTGATTATCGCGGAAACTATTCATCTCTTCTTTCAGAATATAATGAATCTAATATTTATAGCATTGGCCTTGTGAGTGAAAACCGGCAAACCAATTACCTGAGCTATAAAGTAATTCAATCAAAACTTCAGAATGCTGAAAGAATAACTATTCCAATCGGGACAGAGAGTGATAAATCTCCAATGGCATTTATTGTAATTGGGCTTGTGCTTGCTTTAATAATAGGTGTACTGGTCAATTCAGGAAGAAAATTCAGAGAAGATGCATCCCGTGCTTTGCTTCGTCCCTATAATTTCTTTGCAGATATCAGGGATCAGAGAATTATTTCGAGTTATCACAGCACAGTTATGTCAATTGTAGTCGCTGTAATTATGTCGCTTATTATCAGTTCTCTTTTGTACTATCTTAAGGATCATATTGTATTTGAAAAAATACTGCTTTCATTTGGAAGTATTACTTTGATAAATACAATTAGTTATCTTGCGTGGAATCCCTTAAATACTATTGTTGTGCTTACAATTTTCTTTTATGTTTTAATGATTTTAATACTAATTGTAATAAAATTCTTTTCTTTATTTGTAAAGAACAGAGTTTATTTCGGCAGTATATATTTTACTCTTGTTTGGTCTTTCCTTCCTATCGTTCTCTTAATACCGGTGGGAATTGTTCTTTACAGGGCACTTCAAGCTGATGTTGCAAACTTTTACATATATGTTTCATTTATTCTTTTTGCTGTCTGGATTTTTAACAGGTTAATGAAAGGCATTTATGTAATCTTTGATATTAACCCGGGTCGTGTTTATATGTATAGTATTATTGTGTTATTTATTTTAGCAGGCACGTTCATACTATATTATGAATTCACAAATTCTCTTTCAGACTATCTTCTGCTTACTTTCAAACAATATAATATTTCCGATTTGTTATAATGTATTTATCCAAGCTTGAAATTTTCGGTTTCAAATCTTTTGCACAGAAGACCTCTGTCCTTTTTAACGAAGGCATTACATCCATTGTTGGCCCCAACGGCTGCGGTAAAACAAATATTGTTGATGCAATAAGATGGTCTCTTGGTGAGCAGAGAAGCAGTGCATTAAGAAGCGATAAGATGGAGAATGTTATCTTTAACGGTACAGCAAATAAAAAACCAATGGGGATGTCTGAAGTTTCACTTACAATTCAAAATACAAAAGGAATACTCCCGACTGATTACTCCGAAGTTACTATTACAAGAAGAATTTTCAGATCTGGTGAAAGCGAATACTTGCTAAATAAAAATATCTGCAGGCTTAAGGATATTACAAATCTCTTTATGGATACAGGCATTGGTGCAAATGCTTATTCTGTTATTGAATTAAAAATGGTTGAAACTATCCTCAGTAATAAAGCTGATGAACGAAGAGTAATGTTTGAAGAAGCTGCCGGTGTTAATAAATATAAGCTGAGAAGACGGCTTGCTCTAAGAAAGCTTGAAGAAGTAAAAGCAGATCTTACAAGAGTAAATGATATTGTAACAGAAGTCGAGAAGAAAGTGAACTCGCTTGAACGCCAGGCAAAGAGAGCCGACAAATACAATAAGATATCTCTTACTTTAAGAGAGCTTGAAATTGATCTTGCTGAACGTGAGTTGGCTTTTTTTAATAAAGAGAGAGTTGATTCAAAGAATAAAAAAGAAGAAAATTTTAAAATCAAAATTAATTTTGAATCACAGTTAACGGAGCTTGAAGATAAGATTAAAGATGTTAAGCATCATCTTTCCGATGCTGAAGCAAAATTGAAAGTTAAGAGAGATGAAGTAACATCACTTAGAGAAGAAATTTATAACCGGCAGAAAAAAATATCTGTTGAGCAGGAAAAGAAAAGATCACTTGAAGAAAATATTATAAGATACAAACAGGAATTAGAGGAACTAAAAATTCAATTACAGAATTCCGAGAAGATTATTAAAGAAGGTTCTCTGGCAATTGCGAATTATGGAAATAACATTAGTTCCAGGACATCTGCAAAAGAAACTCTTGAGCAAGATGTTGCTGATTCAAAATTAAAACTGGAAGAAAAAAGAACCGAAGTAAAAACGGAAAACCAATCTCTTGTTGAAAAGGTAAAAGAGATAACGAATAAAGAAAATGATCTTGTTAATCTTCAGAAGCAGATTGAAGCAAGAAACATTTCAATCAACAAGGCAAATGAGAAGATTCAGGCATTAACTAATAATATTGCAAAGACAGTAGGTTTTATCAGTGAACTGAATGATGAAAAATCAAAAACAGATGCAGAGCTTGCAGAAGCTGAAGCAGAATATTTAAGAAAACAAAAAGAAAAAGAAGAGCTTGGAAAAGAATTTGCCCGACTTAAAGAAAAAGAACTTGGCATAAAATCAATAATAAATGCTTTAAAGGATAAGATCAGTTTCATTCAAACTCTTATTGATAATCTTGAAGGTGTTTCCAAAGGAGCCAAAGCTTTACTTGAAAGCAATGATTGGACAAGTAAAGAAAAAACTCTTCTTGCCTATGCAGGGAATACTTCGGAAGAATTTCGTTTTGCTATTGAAGCAGCTTTAAAAAATAATCTGAATAATATTCTTGTTGATACGATAGAAGATCTTAAGAAGGGAATAAAGTATTTAAAAGACAAGAATATTGGTAAAGCTGGGTTCTATTTAACAAGTACTTTTGAAAAAGAGAATGGCGGTTTTTTCAACAGCATTCGGAATTTTCTGTTAAACAGAAAAAGAAAGTCTATTTCTAAAGAGAAAGGTTTTATTGATTGGGCAAAAGATGTTGTAAAGACTGAGCCGAAATGGAAAACTTTTTTTGACAGGATAACAGAGAACGTTGCAATTGTTGATTCCTTAGATACTGCTTTCAGGTTAAAACAAAAATATAAAGGATTCAGCTTTACAACACTTGATGGTGATTATCTTGATGGTTCAGGTGTTATTGAAGGCGGTTCGTTGCCAAAAGGAGATGATTCTCTATTTGGCAGAAAGCAATATCTTGATAAAATAAAAAATGAACTCCCGGTTCATGAAAAAGAGCTTGAACAACTACAGGAAAAAATTCATAACACTGAAGAAAAAATTGTTAGCATAGATCTCAAGGTTCTTTCAGACCGGGGAAGAATGCTGGTAAACGATCTTGCTAATCTTGAAAAACAGATTGCACAGTTTGAGTATGAAAAGAAAAAATCGAATGATGAAATTGAAAAGACACGGCAGGAAATACATGAACTTGCAGCTGAATCAAATGGAATTGATAACGACAGGATAAAGCTTGGTGATCTTGTTAATTCTCTTCGCTTACAGATGAAGCAGAAAGAGAAGAAAAGAGAATTGCTGGAGACTGAATTCAATTCTTTAGATGATATATATAATAAAAAAGTTTCCGAGCTGAATAATATTAATCTTGAAATAGAAAGGCTTAACGGAGAAAAGAGAAATACTGAAAATGCTGTTCAAAGAGCTAAAGAAAATATTAATAACATTCAAAAGACAATTAATAAAAGGGAAACCGATATTAAAACATCTTCTGATGAAACATCTTCATTAACAGAAGAAATAAAAACCGATGAACAAACTTTACAATCACTTGATGAGAATAAAAAAATTCTTCTTGAAGAAGAAAAGAAAATTGATGCTGAATACGGAGAGATAAAAACTCAAATAAACAATATCGAAAAAGAGCAAAGCAGGATAAGGAACGAGAGAGAAAGAGTGCAGGATGAGATTCATCAATCTGAAATGAAGCTTAGTGAGCTTTCATTAAAAATGGAAAATTTAAGAGAACATATTAAAGAATCATACTCACTTACGCTTGAGCAAAAAACTTTTGATGACCTCGATAGTATTGATTTCAACCAAAGGACAGAAGAAGTTAATGCATTAAAACAGCAGATTAAAAATTTAGGGCCGATCAATCTTCTTGCTTATTCCGAATATGAAGAGGAAAAAGAGCGTTTTGATTTTCTATCCAGGCAGAGAAATGACCTGCTGGATTCTGAAAAGGATATCGTAAAAACCATTGAAGAAATTAATATTACTGCACAGACCTTATTCATGAATACATTTGAAAAGATAAGGGAAAATTTTACAAACATTTTTAGATCATTATTTAATCCTGGTGATGAAGCAGATTTAAGGCTTGAAGAATCAGCCGCAAGTGTAACCGATCCTCTTGAAGCAAAAATAGAAATCATAGCAAAGCCAAAGGGTAAAAGGCCGACATCAATCGAATTACTTTCAGGTGGTGAGAAAACATTAACTGCAATTGCACTTCTTTTTGCAATCTATCTTGTTAAACCAAGCCCATTCTGTATCCTTGATGAAATTGATGCTCCTCTTGACGATGCAAACATTGACCGCTTTACAAAAATAATAAAGGATTTCAGCAAGGACACCCAGTTTATAGTTGTAACCCACAACAAAAGAACAATGGAAGCAGCCGATACTTTATACGGTGTTACTATGCAGGATGAAGGAGTTTCAAAATTAGTTGCTGTAAGATTTAATGAAGATTTAAGCGCTGTATCCTGATTAAAATTATAAATGAAAAAAGAATTTAAAATATTTATTGACTTCGACGGAACAATTACAATAACAGATGTTGGAGAAAACCTCTTTCTTAAGTTTGGCGATAAAGAAGAATCGATAAGAATTATTAATGATCTTCTGCAGGATAAAATATCTTCCAGGGAATGCTGGATTTCTTTGTGTGAATCTGCAGGAGAAGTAAATAATGAAGAGCTGAATAGTTTTATTGACTCGGTAAAGATTGATTCAACATTTAAAGACTTTATTCATTTCTGTTCAAAAAATGATTTTGAAATTATTATTCTCAGTGATGGATTTGATTATTACATAAGAAGAATTCTATATAAAGAAGGGCTTGGTGATTTAAAATTTTTCGCTAACAAAATGGAAATCTCCGGGAATAAATTAATTCCTTCTTTTCCGTACCTCAATATTGATTCCCCGGAGTCGGCAAACTGCAAAAGAAATCATATAATTAATAACAGCAGCGATGAAGAATATACGATTTTTGTTGGTGATGGTAATTCAGATAAGTATGCAGCTCAATTTTGCGATTTTATTTTTGCTAAAAGCGATCTTCTTAAATATTGTGAAAGAGAACGGATATCTTATTTCCCGTTTGAGAACTTTAATGATATTAAACATATAATCATAAATCTTCTTTCTAAAAAAAGATTAAAGAAAAGACACCAGGCTGAACTAAAACGCAGGGAAGTGTATATACAGGAATAGCAAAGTATGAGTAATTCTTCATTATCATCTTTTCTTTTTAAATACCGAAGTTATACTCCGATTCCTTTTGTTATTGTAATGCTCTTTTATGAAAACGCTAATATCTGGAGCTTAATCGCAGGATTTATTTTGGTTCTTAAAGGTGAATTGATAAGGCTTTGGGGAGTAAGCTGGGCAGGAAGCGAAACAAGAGTAACAGGTAAACCTGAAGGTACATATTTAATTGTAAGCGGTCCATTTGCGCATACACGCAATCCTCTTTATACAGGTAACATTTTAATTTACCTCGGGATCGGGATTATGTCTTTCGCAATTTTCCCTTACCTGCAAATCATTGCTCTGCTCTTTTTCCTTTTTCAATATCATTATATCATAAAAGCAGAAGAAGAATTTTTACTTGGTAAGTATGGCGATGATTATAAGCATTATAAAGAAAATGTCCCTAAGTTTTTATGGAGACTTTCGCGCTATAAAAAACAGGATGTGAAGCAGCCCCCATTTAAATTAAAAGCCGGATTAAGATCCGAAAGGAGAACTTTCCAGGCAATAGGGATTATTACAATTACAATTTTTCTTTTATGGTTTATAGGAAGGTTTTGAAAATGGAAGATGGAAAACATTCATCTCATCTCAACTCAATGATTCTTTATTAAATGTTTATCGAGAAAGTGTTGAATAAGTTTTTTAGATGAATGAAAACAATAAAAACATTATGATAATTGCTGGTGAAGTTTCGGGAGATATACTTGGTGCTGAGCTTACAACTGAATTAAAAAAGCTGGATAACAAAATAAATATTATTGGTGTTGGCGGTGATATGATGATGCAGTCAGGTGTTGAAATTATTTATCACATAAACAAATTGTCTTTTCTCGGTTTTGCAGAAGTTGTAAAACATCTTCCGTTTATAAGAAAAGTTCAAGACGATTTAATCAATACAATTAAAGAGAAAAATATTAAGAATATAATTCTGATAGATTATCCCGGCTTCAATCTTAATTTTGCAAAAAAGATTAAACAACTCGGAGTGAAAATTCTATATTATGTTTCCCCGCAGATTTGGGCGTGGGGTGGCGGAAGAATTAAGAAGATAAAAAATCTTGTAAGAAAAATGTTTGTTTTTTTTCCTTTTGAAGAGAAGCTATATGAGGATGCAGGAGTTGATGTTGAGTTTGTAGGACATCCTTTGTTGGACAGGTTAAGCAACTATAATTTTTTATCCAAAGAAGAATTCTTTTATAAATATAACCTTGATCCACAAAAAGAAATACTTCTTTTAATGCCCGGAAGCCGTAAACATGAAGTTGAAAGAATTCTTCCTGCTGTAATGAAAGCAGCAGAAAAGATTTGCAAAGAATTTAATATGCAAATAATAGTTGCAGGAGCAACAGGAATTGATGAAAATTTATTTGCAGATATATCTGGCTCTACTGAGCATAAGGTAGTTAAAGATAACACATATGAATTATTAAAATATTCTAAATTCGGAATTATAAAATCCGGAACATCAACACTCGAAGCAGGTTTATTTGGATTGCCCATGATCATTGTTTACAGGACAAGCTTGTTAACCTATTTGATAAGTAAAAATCTTGTTAGCCTTAAGAACATTGGAATGGCAAACATAATTTTGGGTGAAGATGTTGTCCCTGAACTTATACAGAATAAGGTAAATCCGGATTCGATCTTTAATGAAACAAAAAGAATTTTAAGCAATGGCAATTTGTATAATTCAATTAAGAAAAAGCTTCTTGAGATTAACGAGAAGCTTGGTAAAAAAGGAGCTGCTAAAAGAGCTGCGGAATCTATTTATTCTTTGATGAATGAAGCTTAAAGAATTCAGGCGAAGTGTTCTTCGTCTTGTTGGTTATTATGTTCTTGATAAACTGGTAAATATTCTTTGCTGGAGCTTAAAAATCGAACTAAAGAATAAGGAAAGTATTGAAAAACTTAAAAAAGAAAATAAAAATTTTATTGTTGCCTTCTGGCATGGAACAATGCTTCTTCCCTGGTATTTACATCGTAATGAACAAGTTGCTGCATTGATAAGCAAAAGCAAGGATGGAGATTTATTGGCGAAGTTGTTACGAACCTGGAATTACCAGGTAATAAGAGGATCAAGCTCTAAAGGCGGAGATGTTGCTTTAAATATAATGATTGACTATGCAAGAAATAAAAATTCAATTGCAATTACACCTGATGGACCAAGAGGCCCGGAGAAAAAACTGAAAGCCGGTGTAGTTATAACAGCAAAAAAAAGTGGTTTACCTGTTGTGCTAATGGGCGTTGGTTATAAAAATAAAAAACTGTTAAAGAATTGGGATAAATTTCAGATCCCGGCTTTTTTCAGCAGGGCAAATGTAGTTTATTCAGAACCGGTTTATGTTGATGCAAACCTTGATTATGATTCAACATCCCGGATGATAAATTTCTGCGAAGAAAGAATGAATGATATCCAGGCTGAAGCTGAACGATTTGAAAGATAAGTCTTAATGAATACTCTCAGAGTTTTTTTATCGCCTTTTGTTATT
>Ga0105095_10002194_pt1 | contig 10446 bp, 10 predicted proteins | sample PPLLak2March2015_2_FD_79180 | JGI IMG/M metagenome (GOLD analysis project Ga0105095, IMG submission 79180) | Freshwater sediment microbial communities from Prairie Pothole Lake near Jamestown, North Dakota, USA - PPLs Lake P8 Core (3) Depth... | ecosystem: Environmental > Aquatic > Freshwater >... | reverse complement strand
CGAGCTCCCCCAGCTGGTCCCGTGAGCGGACCTGCACCTTGTAGCCGAAGTCCCCCTGCCTGACGTGCTCCGTGCCCTGGCTCAACGCGTGGACCGAGCCGGTGATGGAGCGGGCGAGCACCAGCCCCACGAAGATCGCGGAAACCTCGATCACCAGGAAGAGCGCCGCGAGAAGAGCGAGAACCCAGAGGATCACCTTTCCCAGGTCGGGACCATCCGGGCCGAGCTGAAGCGCGTTGCGGGCCACGGCGTCGTAGAGGCTCATCGGAGCGAAGCCGAACTGCACGAAGACCAGCTCCGTATCCTGCTCCCGAGGCGCGTCGAGGCTTCGCGACTGGAGAAGGGTGAGCCAGGGAAGGGTGAAGGGCCGTTGCCCCGGGTGGACCTGAGGAGCGATCGCCGCGGTTCGCGGATCCACGACGAGAAGCGAGCTCCGCTGCGCCTCGTCGGACATGCCGGTCACCAGTTGGTCGATATGAAAGCCCATTCCCACCGCGGCATGGTCGAGAACGTTTCGGAGCGGAGAAACGACGAGCACGCTGACGCCTTCCGGAGTCGGCGTCGACGTGCCCGCGAGGTAGTTCTCGTTTCCGATTCGTATGGGTCCCTGGTAGGCCGATTCCATCCAGGTGGGGAGGGGAGTGCCGACCTGCGGAGGATGCGGAAATCCATCGGAAGCGATGACGCGCTGGATGCGACCGCGGCGGTGCTCGAGATAGAGGGCGCCCGAGCCCGGAAAACCGTTCGAAAGCGGGGCGATGCGCGCCTGGAGTACGGCGCGGACAGCCTCGTCCTTGACGTGCGCGGCGCCGCGCCGCGATCCGAGCAGGTCGGCGATCGCGAGGTCGGCGCTCTTGGCCATCTCGGAATCGACGCGCCTGATCTCGGTGTTCAGCACGTAGGAGCTCACCTGTCCCACGATGAAAAACGCGCTCAGGAGGAAGAAGAACAGGATGAGGAGCGTCGGCACCAGACCGATCAACAGATAGGAGATCACGAGTTTGCGCCGGATGCGCCAGAGCAGCTTCGTTCGCAGCCGGGAGACCCGCCAGAGCAGAAAGCCGATGGCGTAGACCCAGAGGCCGGCGCTCGACAGCGAGGTCATCCATGCCGGCCATGACGGCAGGATCGCTCCCAGAAGCCGGGTGAGAATGAGGACGCTCAGGATCCTTCCAGCGTGCGTCCTCAGTAGGAATCGCGTCATACCCGCTTCGGCTCCGGCAGTCGCGACCTCGGCACATGAGGTTCGGAAGCCATGAACTACCTTGATAGAAAAGACTTACAGCGGACTTCGGCAATATAGCACAAGCCGCCCGTGACACCCGTCTTTCGCGCCTCGCGCTTGACCGGATCCAGGACACCGCCTATGCTCGTGCTGTAAGGTCATGATCCCCGTCACCTACCCGATCGGCGCCTTGGTGTGGGTTTCGCTGCTCGCCCCGGCGATGGAGAAAGACCCCGGGCTGCTTCTCGATGGAGTCATCGTCGCCGAGAACCCGGCGGATTCCGTGGCGCTCGTTCGCCGGTCCGAGGCGGGACGAGCTCAGATCCTTCGCGTGGGCCAGGAGCTCCAGGGGTACGTTCTCCTCGAGGTCGCGAAAGGGTACGTTCGACTCCAGAGGCGGGATTCGGAGTTGCGCCTGTTCCTGGCGGGAGCGCCGCCTCCGGCGGGACCCGAGGAGCCGGAGCCGAAAGGGGACGGAGATTCGGAATGGATCCGGCGAGCGTTTCCGCGCGAGGTGGCGCGCGCGCGCCTCGAGAAAGAGATCCCGGTCATCCTGAGCGAGACCAATCTCACCCCGCGGGTCGAAGAGGGCGAGGTCAGGGGACTCAGCGTCGCGCGGCTCCCCGACGGCACTCTCCTCTCCGAAACGGGTCTGCTCCCCGGAGACCTTCTCGTCAGCATCAATGGCGAGCCGCTCGTCGGGGTCGAAGCCCTCTGGGAGCTCATCGCCCGCCTCGTCGATCAGGACGAGATTCGAATCGTCGTTCGAAGGCGCGGCGAGGTTCTGAAGCTCGCCTACGACTTCACCCAGTGACGGGCTTCGTCGACTCGCTCCCGGTCCAGGTCGCCCATCGCCCACCAGGATAGGAACCTCGCTCCGTCCGCGCTCGCTCCCGGCTCGTTTCCGCCGAGCGCGTGTATGCGCCCTCGAAAGAAGAGCGCGCGGATGAAAGGTATGGGCCAGTGGAGCACTGCCTCGGCATCGCGCAGCACCTCGTCGAAGGCAGCGAGAGCGGACTCCATTTTGCGTCGTTCGAGCAGCGCCGAGGCGAGCGCGAAGCGGACGAGGATTCCCGCGGACGCCGCGCCGCCTTCGGTGAGCGCGAGGCTCGATTCGCCCTCGGTGAGGAGCTCGACCGCGGCCTCGGGCCTGGTCTCGGCGGCGACGTGCCGAGAGAGGGCGCGCCCGAGGGGAGATCCCGGACGGGCGAGATCCCGGGCGATCGACTCGGCTGATTCGCGCTGAGCGAGGCGGGCATGGGCGAGACCGCGGAGGTACGAGAGAACCGGAGTCTCGACATCCGCCTCGAGCGCGGCTTCGAGAGCGCGACGCGGCCTTCCCGTTTCCATCCAGAAGTGAGCTTCGATCTCGAGCGCGGGCGCCCGGAGCCCTGGGACTTCCCGAAAGCACGCCTTCGCGGCCTCGAGCGACTCCCGGGCGCTCTCGCTCCGTCCCTGACAGAGGTGCGTCACCGCCTTGTCGAGCGAGCCCTGCCATCGCCAGAAGCGGTCCCGCGACCGCGCGAGCTGGTCCGCGTTCTGGAGCGCGCGGGGAAAATCCGCAGCGAGAAGAGATCTCCGCCAGTTCTTGAGCGCGAGCTCGTGGAGCAGGGACTCGTAGTCGAGGGACGACGGCTGCTTTCGGTCCATCGAGGCTTCCAGGAAATGAGCCTGTCGAGTCTACAATACCCGGCCATGGATCGGCCCAGGTTGTGGATCCGGTACGTCGTCCGCGCGGTCTCGAAATTCCGCCGCCACCAATGCTTCGATCGAGCCGCGGTGATCGCCTACTTCGCCCTGCTCTCCTTCCTCCCTCTCACCGTGGTTCTGGTGGCGGTTGGCGCCCAGCTCTTCGGCTCGCTCGAGGCGGCGGAGCGGGGAACGGAGCTCCTGCTTCGGAACGTGCTCTACGCTCTGCCCCCGTGGGTGATGACGCAGGTGAGGTCTCTGCAGGAAGGGATCTGGTCGGGGCTCTTCTACCTTCCGATCGCGGTCTGGAGCGCCAGCATGGTCTTCAACAAGATCGAGGCGAGCCTGGACCGGGTGTTCGAGGTCGAGCAGCCGAGACACTGGGCTCTCAGGAAGCTCTTGGCGTTCGGAGTCGTCGGGCTCCTGAGCGTGCTCCTGGTCGCCGGTATGGTCCTCGGATACGTCCTGGCCGCGGTGGATCGCTTCGTCGACCAGAGCGCGTTCGCCGCCCTTCGTGACGCGCCTCTCTACCAGATGGTGAACGGAGTCGTGAGCCGGTACCTCGTCCCCTGGGCGATGGCGATTCTCGCCTTCTTCCTCGTGTACTGGATGGTTCCCGCCCGGGAGGTGCCGTCGCGGGCGGCTTTTGCCGCCGGCTTCGTCGCGGGCACGCTCTGGGAGGGTCTGAAGATCGGGCTCACCTACTACGCGAGTCACATCGCGACCTACACCCGAACCTACGGCGCTCTGGCGACGGTGGTCATCTTTCTCCTATGGGTGAACCTGTCGGCCGTGCTCCTTCTGTGGGGAGGAGAGCTTGCGGCCGTCCTTTCGGGAGAAGGAGAGTCTTCGGCGGCTCAGCGCGGCTCGGGATGACGAATGGTGAGGACGACTTCTCCTTCGCGCGCCATCCCCAGCGTCTCGCGGGCCAGGCGCTCCACCACCAGAGGGTCGCTCCTCAAGGCATGGATCTGAGCTGATAGCCGATCGTTCTCCGCCTCCAGCGCTTCGACTTCCAGAAGAAGAAGTTCGTGCTCCTTCTGCGCCTTCAGGAGGCCGAAGATGCCGCGCTCGCCGAAGAGCGAGTTGAGGACCGTCGCGGCCACCATGAGAAAGGCGGCGAGGACGAGCGCCTTTCGTCGAAAGGCGGTTTCGACGACACGGCCTCCCTTGGTCGAGGGCGTCGGGCCCGCGCCATCAGGGTCGGAGCGCGCTTTCATGTCTACCAAACCGCATAGTATAGGGGAACTGCGGTCGCGGAGCTACGAGTCCGTCAGCGAGACTCCCGGTAGAAGCGAATGAGATCGGTCGAAGGCGGCTTCGCGCCGAGCTGACGGAGCATGGCGGCCGCCTGCCCCCGGTGATAGGTGGAATGGTTCGCGAGGTGGCGGAACATGTCGGAGTAGCTGTGCCGGTAGGACGCTCCCGCGGTCGTGGTCATGTCCATCTCGCGCTCGAGGTCGGCCTCCCCGAGCGAGGCGATGTAGGCGTCCCTTTCGGCTCGCACCGCTCCCCACCAGGAAACGAGGGCGTCGAGGCTGGGAACCTCGTCGACCCCGGTGAGCCTCGAGTGGGAACCGCGTTTGAAGCGCGAGAGCCAGAGCTCCTCGGCAGCCACCAGATGGACGAGAGTGCCGAGAATACTCTGGTGCGAGGTCCCCAGGTCGCGGCGCAACGATTCCTCGGGAATTCCCCGGGCGGCATCGAGCAGCAGCTCGTTGGCCCAGGAGTCGTAGGCGAAGAGGGTGCGGAGCTCGTCGATCGTCATGGCGAGAGCATCCCAAGTCGAGAGCGCCGATTGCAAACGTGGACCCGGGCGGGGGGGAACCCACCTTTACCGGCGGCGGGGGAGTCGAAACGTGGGGAATCACCGACTAGGGAAATCCTCACTCTAGACAGCCCTCGGCGACGCCTCGATAATCGTCGCCCTGAGGTCCGCTATTCATTTTTTGTTCGAGATGGACCTCCTGGCTCAACCTTCATTCGAGGAGTCATAGCCGTGAGCGTCGATCGAGAACGCATGGCGAGGATCGCGGTGCTGAGCGTCGGATTGTTCGTCCTCAGTCAAATGTGGGCGCAGCTGGTCATGGAGATAAGCTTCCCGCTCGCCTTCCGGGTCGGCCCTTTGACCGCGGTGCTGTTCCTGCACTAGCAGGCTGCGGAAGAAATGCTTCCGCAGCCCCGCGCGAGCGGAGCGTGCGCCTTCGCCAAGGCTTCGTCGAAATCCCGCCGGAGCCCGGAGGGCGAGGGCGGAAGCGCAGAGGCGGGAGCCCGGCCCGCCAAGTGGGAATGCTTCGCCGACCTCTTCAGGCCGAGGGGGGCCCCGCGGAAGCGATGCGCCAGACGCCCGGCTTTCACTGGAATCGCGGCCCCCCGAGGATCTATCCTTTCTCGGATGGGAAACCGCCGAAAGGGAGGGATTCAATGAGCGATTCCAGGACGTCGATCTCGCGCCGCCAATTTCTCGGGGGAAGCGCCGCCGCTGTCTCGGGCCTCGCCCTCCGCCCGCTTCCCGCCTCGGGGGAAGTCCCCAGGCCGACACCCGCCCTCGCTCTCTCCGACCTGGCGCCGTCTGCGGCGCCGGACGAGCGGTACTGGTGGAAGGTGCGCTCCCAGTTCGACCTGGTCGACGGCCTTACCTTCATGAACAACGGCACTCTGGGGCCGGTGCCCATGGTGGTGCAGGACGAGAACGAGAGAGTGGCGCGGGAGATCGGCGCCGACCCCACCAACGGCTATCGAAACGAGGAGCTTCACGAGAAGCGGAAGGCTCTCGCGCGCTTCGTCGGGGCTTCGCCCGAGGAGATCGCCTACACCCGCAGCACCACCGAGGGGATGAACGTCTTCGCCCACGGAATCGATTGGCGCGAAGGCGACGAGATCCTGATGTGCAACCACGAGCACGACGGCGGCGTCGAGCCCTATCTCATGCTGGAAAAGAGGCGGGGTATCAAGATCGTGCGCGTCGACATCCCCTCGCCTCCGGAGAGCGTCGATCAGGTTGTCGCGCTGTACGAGAAGGCGATTACTCCCAAGACCCGGGCCATCATGATAAGCCACATGACGTACGTCACCGGCCTTTTGATGCCGATGAAGGCGATCTCGGACATGGCGCGGCGCAGGGGCATTCTGACCTCCGTCGACGGAGCCCATCCGCTGGGAATGATCGATCTCGATCTCCACGATATCGGCTGCGATCACTACGCCGCCGCCGGTCAGAAATGGCTCCTCTGCGGCACGGGCACGGGGCTCAGCTATTTCCGCCAGGACCTGCAGGATCGAATCTGGCCGCTGATGGGCGCGGGCGGCTCGATGGGCGCGGACGGGGTCCGCAACTTTCACAAGGACGCGCGGAAATACGAGGACTGCGGGCAGCGCGACGTCCCCTCGGCGCTGGGGATGCTCGCCGCGGTCGAGCTCCAGGAGACCATCGGCAAGAAGAACATCGAGGCCAGGGTGCGGGAGCTGTCGAGCCGCCTGAGAGAGGGCCTCGAGGAGATCGACGGGGTGAAGCTCTGGACTTCGAAGAGCCCGGAGCTGAGCTGCGGGCTGACGCTGTTCTCGATCCGGCAGATTCCGATGAAGAACATCAAGGACGCCATCATGGAGCGGGATCGGATCTTCATTCGGGACATGAGGACCGGGAATCTGAACGCGGTGCGCGCATCGACCCATATGTACAACATGCCCGAGGAGGTCGATCGCTTGATCGAGAGCGTGCGCTACGTGGCCGGCCATTGGGCCGATTACATGAGCGCCCCGACCGCCTGAGGGCCCGGGAGAACGAGCCGATGCCGATATTCGAGTACCGCTGCAAGGAGTGCGAGAACGAGTTCGAGACCCTGGTGCGCGGTCGCGAGCGACCGCAGTGCCCCTCGTGCCGGAGCGCGAAGCTCGAAAAGCTGCTTTCGACGTTCACCGCGGTGACGGGAAGCTCGCGCCGGCCCGCCCGCGCGGAGGGGCCGGGCGCCTGCGGGACCTGCGGCGATCCCCGCGGCCCCGGCGCCTGCTCGATGAGCTAGGGGCTCGTCGCTCGCGTGCTGTGGCCGCGGTCGGACCCGCTCGATCGCGTCGGTTGCGAGCTGCGCGCCAGCTGCGCCACCTCCACGTTCTCGTGGTAACGTCGCTGGAGCCGCGTTTTGAGGGCTCCGATCTCGACACCGTCGCTTTCCGCCCTCTTCGCCAGTTCCCCCTCCGCGGCGGCGACTCCCGGCCACAGCGAGCCTCCGAGGCGCGATACCAGGTCCTCGTCGTAGCCGAACCCGAAGGCGGTGATGCTCGGCGGAGGCACCTGATAGTTGTCCCGGAGGCCCAGAGCGGCGAAGGGAAAATTCCTCGCCCAATCGGCGTGGTAGCCGATGAGCTTCTTTCCCGCGCTCACCGAGACGAGGCCGTGAGGAACGCAGTTGAGGTCCTCGATGCGGTAGCGCGCGCGCAGCAGGTCGGTGAGGCTGAGCGCCGCCTGGATCTGCGCGGTGGTGATGGCGTCGCCGCCGGCGGCGCTCCACTGGCTCTCGAAGGCGATTCCGATGAAGCTCTCGTTGAGGTTGAAATAGTAGTTCTCTTCGTCGCCCCAGATGGAGACTCCGGCGTGGATGGCCACGGTGTCGTCGGAGACCAGGCGATAGACCTGACCGAAGCGGTCGATGATGTAGTGGTAGATCCGGCGGCGGCTGAGCCAGCCGACGAGGTCGCGAGTGGTCGAAAGGATGTCGCGATTGAAGGCCGCCCCGAAGGGCGCCATGTCGCTCTCGCTCGCGTGATAGACGATCCCGACGGGCGTCGGTCCCATAGGCACCGGCGGCGAGCCGTCCCTCGGGAACGCGAAGAATTGACGGGGCTCGCCCCTGGTTTCGAACGTGGTTACCACTCGAAGTCCGTTGCTCCAGAGCTCCTCGTCGGCTTCCTGGGTGACGAGCCAGACTTCCTTGGGGGCGCTGCCTATCCGTTCGGCCGCGAGAGCGGGCGCTTCCAGTCCGCCGGCGGCGGGCGGGGGAGAGATCTGCTCGAACACCCAGTCGGTACCCGCGCGCGCGAGACCGTAACCGTAGGCGCCGGCGGCGACGACCCCCGAGGTGAGGGCGAGGGCCAGAAGGACGAATGCGGCGTGGCGGAGGCGGTATAGGCCCCACAAGGCGGGGAGGGGCAGGGAGACGACTCCGCGGCGCGGACCGAAGACCAGCTCGCCGAGGGTCTCGATGGAGACGAAATGGAGGAGAAGAGAGCGCGTGAGCGGAGTCCTCTTGAGCGCCGCCGGCTTCGCCTCGAAGGACTCGATGGTTCTCTTGATGAACCAGAGCTTCTCGCCGGGATCGGGCACGCGGGAGGAGTACCGGTCGAGGCTCCGCTGCAGCGACCGATGCGCGAGAAAGCTGGCGGGTGCGGAGCTCAAGAGCCACCACTCGACGCCGGTTCAAGAAAGGGGGAGGTGGCGATAGGAGGGGATAGGGGGATACGGATAGGGCTCTGATTCATCCCCCCTATCTCCTCCTATCTCCCCATCCCCCTTCTTACACTCCTAGTTGTCGTAGACCGCGGCGATATAAGCGCCTTTGGCGGTGGCCTGCGTGGGGTGAGGCGAGAGCCTCACCTCCGAGATCGGCACCGGGCACTTCGACTGGAGTAGAGCCTTCTCGAACCGCTCGCGGAACCCCCGCGGCTGCGCCGTCCCGCCGGCGAGCACTACCGGCACGGCGCGGTCGAGCTTGTGGGACTCGCTCGAGGCCCGGGCTACGGACTCGTTGAGGGTCGAGATGAGCGTCGCGATCATGTCGTCGTAGTAGATGTGGAGCGCTTCCTCGAGCTTGTCCTTCGGGGAGCGGGCGAGGTCGAGCGACTGCTCCTTCACCATCTTCACCCGGGTCGCCGACTCGCCGGTCACCGAGCCCACGCTCTGGTCGATGTAGTCTCCCGCCTTCGACGTGGAGAACGAGACCACGGGAACCGACAGGTAGGCGAGGCAGGCGTTGCACATTCCGCCTCCGGCGGAGATGCCGATGCCGGTGAAGTTCTCGCTCTCGAGCTCGGAGAACACGATCGCGAGGCCCTCGTTGACGCTCTTCGCCTGGTAGCCGAGCTCCGTGAGGAACCCCTTCAGGAGCTGTTCGTGGTAGATGAGATCGTTCGGGGAATCGGCGGGGGCGCCGGGAACGGAGAAGCAGACGAGCTCGTCTTTGCCCTTGGGCTTCTTCAAGAGCCCCTGGAGCATGACCTTGATCAGGGTCAGGGCCGAGGGCTCGTTGGGGTTGATGAGCCCCCGGCTCATCGGCCGGCGGGTCTCGGAGTTGAAGAGCCCCGCGAATTTCTCGGCGTTGTTCCCGTAGACGTAGAAATGCCCGTTGCTCTGGTAGTAGTGGACCTTGTTCTGGAGGAGGATGTTCTCGGTAATACGGGAGTAGGGGAGGGGAAGGAACGCGTTCACTTCGATCGAGGCTTTGAGCTGGTTTCCGGACTGGCGGATAGTCATGAGCTTGCTCGTGCCCACGTCCAGGCCGATGCGTCCCTCTCCGTTCGAGATCACGGTCTCCATCGTAGTTCTCCTTGCGAGCTTCGCCGAACGAAATCAGTTCTCGTAGAGGGCCGCGAGAAGGGCGCCGCGCGCCGTCGCCGTGAGAGGCTCCCGGGCGAGCTTCACTTCGCCGAGCGCGATCGGGAGCTTCTTCGCTTCGAGCGCCCGGGCGAACCGCTGGGCGAACCCCTTGGGAAGCGCGGACCCGCCGCCGAGCACCACGGGAAGGGGGCGATCGAGCTTCGGCATCCTCTCGGCCCGCGAAAGGGCTTCGGCGATCGCGTCCACCACGGTGTCGATGAGATCTTCGTAGTAGATGTGCAGGGCGCCTCCGACCTTGCTTCGGGGCTTGTGAGTGAGGTCGAGTCCCTCTTCCTTGATCGCCTTGACCCGGGTCGCGGTCTCGCCCGTCACTTCACCCACCGCTTCGTCCACGTCGTCCCCGCCCTTGTCGACGGCGAAAGTGAAGACCGGCACCGAGAGGTACGCGAGGCAGACGTTGGTCAGACCGCCGCCGAAGCTGATGCCGATGCCGGAGAAGTTCTCTTTCTCGAGCTCGGAGAACACGACCGCCAGCCCCTCGTTGATGGAGCGGGCTTCGAATCCTTTGCCCTCGAGCATCTGCTTCATCAGGGCCTCGTGGTACACGAGGCTGGAAGGCGCGCCCTTGGGGGCTCCGGGGACGCTGAAACAGACGAGCTCCGGCTGGCTTTTGGAGCGGGGCTTCCCCACGAGCTTCGCGACGATGACTTCGAGGAGCTTCTGGGCGTAGGGCTCGCTCGCGTTGACCAGCCCGTGGCGCATGGGACGCCTGGTCTCGGTATTGAACATGTTGGCGAATCGAAAGGCCCCGTTTCCGAACACCACCAGGTGACCGTTCTCGCGAACGAAGTCGATCTCGTTCTGGTGAAGGATCTGCTCGGTGAACCGCGACGTGGGCAGCTCGATGAAAGCGTTGAGCTCGGCTTCGGCCTGGATGCCGCGCCCGTTCTGGCGCGCGGAGACGACGGAGCTGGTTCCGAGG
>Ga0105095_10002190_pt1 | contig 10450 bp, 10 predicted proteins | sample PPLLak2March2015_2_FD_79180 | JGI IMG/M metagenome (GOLD analysis project Ga0105095, IMG submission 79180) | Freshwater sediment microbial communities from Prairie Pothole Lake near Jamestown, North Dakota, USA - PPLs Lake P8 Core (3) Depth... | ecosystem: Environmental > Aquatic > Freshwater >... | reverse complement strand
ACCGGGATTCTGCTTTTAAATCCTCCTTCGACGTTGTAATCATGATTGCCTGTGCAATGCCAGGTTGTGATCCCCGCTGATTTCAGAATAGCAAGAACAGGAGCAAATGAGCTGAAATCCCTGTCAATAAGATCGCCGAGACAAACTATAAATGACACTTTCTCCTGTTTGAAAACACCTGTAGCCTCAGTGAGTTTTCTGAGCGATGCCCTGTAGAATCTCGTCCCGGCCGGGGGACAATCACAATACTGTGGATCAGCTATCAGCCCGAATGAGAGCAGGGGTGCATCGCTCTTATCTTCAGGAATGGTCTTTCTCATATTATTCCTTTCATTCACCTGCAGGCTCAGAAAAGCTGCAATAAAACACATCAGGATAAGTTTCATAATTCTGGTTAATTGGAGCCCTAAAATTAACAAGGATTTTTGGCATGCGGTAATTTATTGCAGTTAACTTGAAAATACGTATTATAATACGTATTACTTATTAAGAAAATACGTATTATAATACGTATTTTTCATAAAAAAGACCTTCCACTTTCGGCAGAAGGTCTTAACGGAAGTTCAGACAGACAGAACTCCGCATTAATTAACAGATGGATCAGTGACCCGCCCCATGAATATTATTGAATTGGTAGAAGTTTCGCGTATCAGGTAAATGAACGGATGATCGAGCCGCAGAACAACCGTAATGGGAGCCGAGGTAGTCCCGATATCAACTATGGTGGCTGCAGCAGCTTCAGTGCCTTCTTCATTTGTTTCGATGAATGCCTGATGTGTGACATCATTTATCAGAAGGTCATTGAGTCCGGAGATGTTTGAAAAATCTGCGCCATCCCGGAAAGCTATTCCCATGCCCATATCGGAGAGTATGTCCTTAAGCTGCTTTTTAAAGCCATATTTAAACCTGGGGAAGGAGAGATCGATTTCGCTAGTCCCCATCTGAGTTATCCAGCCCCTGAATGCCGTTTCGCTGAATCCGGTGGTAAGGCTGCTGATGCCGTCAGGATCGTCAGGAAGAATGACATCCATGACAAAATTGCCCTGCCCGTAAGGGAACTCGGCAAGAACAAATCCATCGCCGTCGAAGACCTTAAATTCGGTTTTCTGTTTCATCATCGGAACATCAATACTTGATCCATCTGACTTGTAAAACGGCATATCAACGGTATTTGACTCATCGAACTGTGATTTCCACTTTCCTTTGAAATAAATCGCGTTAATAAGCAGCATTACAGTGTTATCTTCCAGCCTGTCAACCATTTTCTTTATAAGACCATTGGTCTTATCCTCGATCCAGGCATTAATCTGATCCGGGGCCGCGGCATCATTGATGTCGAATGACCTCGAATCTGCATTATAACTATTTGTCAGTATGTCAATAAAATCTTGCTCCACTGCAAAATCATTTTCGGTCCAGACGGAGTTTGCGATCTGCATCAATACCCGTTCATCTACTGAAAGCAGGGCATCGGATAGATTTTTATAGGAGCTGTTTATGGTTTCAGGTGAGAAGCCGTTCAGTCTTAAAGCCTTAAGTATTGAGTCGCGGGTAGGACCTCCGGCGCCATTGACCGTCATTGACAGTGCGAAGGAAATGCTGAGGGGTGAGATGATCACATTCTCACCATCTCCTGAATTTTCGAGCACCTTGTTGAAAATATCAAATGCAAATGAATTTTCTGATTCAATCAGACTGACCTGGTCCAGGCTAAGATCAATGGGGACTGGTTCGGTGGGCAGGTTATCTTCAGTTTTGCTGCATGAACCAAAAAAGAGGATAAATATTAAGAAGATGGCGGCTGATGTTATTTGTTTCCGGGTTTTCATGATAATAAACTCTTGAAATACTATTAGGATGAACCTCAGGATGCGGTCAGACCCGATCCGGGTTATCGCTGTAAGAAAACAAAAATCATGCCATGAGTCACCTGCCTTTACCCCGTTTTTTGCGTTCATCGATAAAAGCTTTCAGGTAGATGAAGGAGACGGTGAACAGGATGAGGCTTAAGGTAAGAAGTACAATAAATGAAAAGAGAGGAGGAGGATCATCAGGCACGGGATTCCTGAGTTTGAGAATGAATCCCAGCACAGTATAGATCAGTACCATAATGGCAATTGCAAAGTTGAAAATAATGGATGACCCGTTCAACATCCTCGTGGTCCTGTAGTACTTGCTATTCTTAAAGCTGAGATATGATTTCCGGGCGTAATACTGGGCGCGCTGACGTGAACGGTCCTGCCTGTATTTCCGCCATTCCTCCACTATCCTGATAAATTCCTGCTCGTCGGTCAGGATTTTTCCATGATTTATAAGCAGGAAATCATACGCTTCGGTAGCTTTGATGAATTGATCCTTTGCTTCAGGGGCATGGTTGATATCGGGGTGATACAATCTGGCTTTATTCCGGTAAGCTTTCTTGATATCTTCAACGGTGCACGTTGCTGTAAGGCCAAGAATATCGTAATATTCAGATTGTAACATAATTCAAAATCTGTTGAACCATGATACAATTAACAAATTATTTTCAAAGTCTCCGTCTTTTTGAATAAAAATAAAATTCCGGTATTGTTAATTACTTCACAATTCCCGTAAATCCCATAAATGCAAGAGCCAGAATGCCGGCAATTACGAGCGAAAGGGGAACGCCCCTCATACCCCTGGGAATGTCGGCAAGTTCAAGCTGTTCCCTTATTCCGGCCAGAATAATCAGTGCAAGGGCAAAACCGACAGCGGTTGCAGCACCGTAAACGACTCCTTCAAGCAGGTTGTAGTCTTTCTTTATAACGAGGATAGCCACACCCAGAACTGCACAGTTTGTAGTTATCAGGGGAAGAAATATGCCAAGCGCCTGGTAAAGAGGCTGGCTTATTTTCTTAAGAATGATCTCCACCATCTGAACCAGCGATGCAATGACAAGTATGAAAGTAATTGTCTGCATGAAACCAATCCCCAGCTTGTCAAGGACATAAACCTGGACCAGGTAAGTTACAATTGTGGCCAGGGTAATGACAAAAACAACAGCGATTCCCATACCCATCGCTGTTCCGACTTTATTCGAAACCCCGAGGAACGGGCATATTCCAAGGAACTGGGCAAGGACAACGTTGTTGACAATTACGGCTGAAATAATAATTAAAATATATTCCATTGATTTCTTATTTAAGTCTTTCTGATTTTGTTAACAAGCGCAATAAGATATCCGAGAGCCAGGAATGCCCCCGGGGCAAGGATAAATACCAGTATTCCGTCGCCTTCAATAAACTTTTGCCCGAAAATTGCGCCGCTTCCCACAATTTCCCTGAAAGCTCCGAGGATTCCGAGGGCAAGGGTAAAGCCGAGTCCCATCCCCAGTCCGTCGAGCAGTGATGATAATACTGAATTTTTGCTGGCGAAGGCCTCAGCCCTGCCGAGAACAATGCAGTTGACAACAATGAGAGGAATGAAGATCCCGAGGGTTTTGTACAGGTCAGGTACATAGGCCTGCATTACCAGGTCGACCACTGTTACAAATGATGCTATTATAACGATGAAGGCAGGGATCCTGACCTTATCGGGAATGACGTTTGCAAGCAATGAGATCATTACATTTGACCCGACAAGGACAAATGTTGTTGCAATCCCCATTCCCATTCCGTTGAGCGACGATGAAGTCGTGGCCAGAGTGGGGCAGGTACCGAGTACAAGGACCAGGATCGGGTTCTCCCTCAGCAGTCCTTTAGTGAAATTCTGAAGCTGATTCATTTTATACCTCCTTTCTTAAGGGTGTTATATGCACGCGATACAGCATCGCAAAATGCCCTTGAACTGATTGTGGCGGCTGTAATGGCATCGACAGTACCCCCGTCCTTTATCACCTTTAATTCAAAATCAGCCGGATTTTTATTGTTGAACTGGTCTTTGAATTCGGGCTCTGTCATCTTTGTGCCCAGCCCCGGGGTCTCCTTCTGTTCCAGCACCGAAATATTTATTATCGTTCCATCTGGTTTAAACCCGGCCATCAGGCTTATATTACCACTGAAACCGTTGTTTGTATATGTATTGACCGCATACCCGATAATTGTACTGTCTTTCTTCGCAGGATAGACTTCAAGGCTGTCGCCTTCGCCTGTTGGCAGACGGAACATGTCATCATTTGGATTATTTGTAAATTCAGGAACAACCTCCCGTATGGCATTCAGTTTCTTATTCAGGTTTGAAAGTTCTATCGGTTTCTTTGTCAATTCGTAAACAAATCCGAGGCACGCTGACGCAACCACGGAGATCAGGGTCAGCGACAATACCATGTTTTTAAATGTCGATTCAGTTTTAGCCATTTTTTACCTCCTCACCAAATCGCTTTGGTTTAATATAAGCATTAAGCAGCGGGACAAATGCATTCATGATCAGGATAGCGAAGGATACCCCTTCAGGGTATGCTCCAAACACCCTTATGATTACTGTAATTATGCCGATTCCGCATCCATAGATTATCATTGACTTTGGTACCATGGGCGAAGTAACATAGTCGGTAGCCATGAATATTGCACCAAGAAGGACTCCGCCGGCAAGGATATGGAACATTGGATTCGCATTCTGTTCAGGATTCACAAGCCAGAGGATCGCTGTAAAGATCGCGATGCTCCCCACGACCGAAACGGGTACATGCCAGGTTATAACTTTCTTGTATAATAAGTAAACAAATCCTATGAGCAGGGCAATGGCAGCAACTTCCCCCATTGAACCACCCATGTCACCCATAAACATCTGGGCGGGCGTAGGGATCTTATCCATTAATTGGGACAAAGGTTCCCCGTTTTTCAGGCCTTCCTTTATAATTGCCAGCGGTGTTGCCCCGGTAGTTGCATCGGTGTAGCCGGTTGCAAATCCGGCGGGCACGGGCCAGCTTGTCATCTGAACCGGGAAAGATATCAGCATGAATACGCGTCCTACAAGTGCAGGGTTAAAAGGATTATTGCCTAATCCCCCGAACGTCATTTTAGCTACTGCAATTGAAATAAAGCTACCGATGATAACAATAAGCACAGGTAAATTGGAGGGAAGGTTAAATGCCAGGAGTATTCCGGTAACAATTGCTGACCCGTCAGTGATTGAAACCGGTTTTTTCAGGATAAACCGTTGAATAAGGTATTCAAAGATCAGGCATGAGATTACTGATGTGGCAGTTACTATTATTGCACCAACTCCGAAATAAAAGATCGATGTAAACAGGGCGGGAATAAGAGCCAGCACAACGTTGAACATCAGTTTTTGTGTCGACTCCTTTCCGTGAGTATGGGGCGACGGAGATACGTTTAGCAGATTACTCATATGGATGATAAAAATTCCTTGTTACTTCAAATTCCTTTCGCGCGCCATCTTTATTACAGTTGATTTGCCCAGCCTGATATAATCGAGCAATGGTCTGTCGCCGGGGCAGGTAAAACTGCAGGAACCGCACTCCATGCAGTCGGTTATCCCTTCTTTTTCGGCTCTTTCAAACAATCCTTTTTCGGAGAGACTCATCAAAAGATAAGGTTCCAGATTAACCGGACAGGCTGCCACGCATTTTGCGCATCTGATACATGGCTTTATTTCCTTTCTTGATGCTTCGATTTTGGGAACGACAATTATCCCCGACATACCCTTAACAACCGGTACATTTGTATTGCTGATGGCTTTCCCCATCATGGGGCCGCCGTTGATTATCTTTCCCGTATCTTCCGGCATACCACCTGCAGCCTCAATAAGTTTTATAACCGGTGTTCCGGTTCTTACGAAGTAGTTGCCCGGATTGGACAGCGATTTACCTGTAACTGTAACAACTCTCTCAAAGAGGGGCTTGTTCTTCTGAACTGCTTCGTAAACAGCAAATGCGGTACCTACATTATGGACCACTGCGCCTATATCGATCGGAAGGCGTCCTGAAGGAACTTCCCTGTTAATAAGGGCTTTAATCAGCTGTTTTTCAGCGCCCTGCGGATATTTGACTTTAAGGGCATGAACTGAGATACCATTGAAATCGGAAGCAAGCCGTGTCAGATGTGAAATGGCATCGGGTTTATTGTTCTCAATACCGATCATAGCCTTGTCAACCCTGAGCGCTTTCATGAGTATTGAAACTCCAACAAGCACCTCTTCCCCTTTTTCAATCATCAGCCTGTGATCGGAAGTAAGATATGGTTCACATTCCACTCCGTTTATGATGAGTATCCCGCATCTTTTACCTGATGGTACGGTAAGCTTTACATGTGAGGGGAATGTAGCGCCTCCAAGTCCGACAATTCCAGAACTGAGGCACCGTTTTGTGATCTCTTCGGGGGTGAGTTTTATTTCTCTTACGATATCACTGCTTCTGTCAATCGTGTCAACCCATTCATCGCCTTCAACATCGATGAAGACTGCGGTCTGCTTAAAACCCGTCCCGTCCACTATAAAGTCAATTTTATTGACTTTTCCTGATACGGAAGAATGAATATTGGATGAAAAAAATCCTTTTGCTTCAGCTATTACCTGACCTGTCTTCACCGCATCGCCTTTGCCGACAACCGGAGTTGCCGGAGATCCGATATGCTGTGCTACCGGTATAGTAACACTTTCGGGAACAGGCAGATGCACAATTGGTGAGCCGGCAGTTAATTTATTCTCAGGTGGGTGAACACCTCCTTCGGGAAATGTTTTCAAAATATTAATATCTTTTAAATTATCTTTTAAATTATCCTCTAAATCTATCCGTTGATAACCTCGGCCTGCACCTCTGTCCTGGTTTTTCTTGGCGGGAAATTAAGTTCGATTATTGCATTTGTGGGGCATTCAGAAGGGCATTTCCTGCAAAAGGTGCATTTGTAGGAATCAATATATGCAAGGTTGTTTTCAATGGTGATTGCACCGAACTCGCAAACCTTGATACACTTGTTGCAGGCGATACAGGCAACCTTGCACGCTTTTCTTGCAGGAGCACCCTTATCGCAGTTTGAGCATGCAACGTAAATCTTTCTGTCCTTTTTGGCTTTCTTCCTCAATTCAATAATATGTCTCGGACACGCTTTAACACATGCTCCGCACGAAACACATTTTTCGTCAGAAATGACGGGCAGTCTTGTCACCGGGTCCATATACATTGCATCAAACTGGCAAGCTCTCATACAGTCTCCTTTACCGAGGCAGCCATAACTGCAGTCGGATTCCCCAATGTAAAGGTTATTGGCGATCCTGCAGTCGGGAGCACCGTCATATTCTGATGTTTGTGGCCTCGATTCAGGTGTTCCGTTACAGATTAGTACTGCTACTTTCGGATCGACAACAGGTGCGGTTTTCCCAAGGATCGCGGCTGCCTGGGCCATTATCGGGGCTCCTCCGACCGGACAGTTCAGACCTTCAAAAGTGTCAGCCTTTACAAGGGCTTCCGCAAAATTCCGGCATCCGGCAAACCCGCATCCACCGCAATTTGCAGCTGGAAGTATCGCCTGAATCTCGTCAATCCTGGGATCTTCAATTACCTTGAATTTCTGGGCTATAAAGTAGAGGATCACTGCCGAAAACAGGGCAAGCAGACTAAGGCAGATTATAGTTATAATTACTGTAGAACTCATTATTCAGGTTTTTAACGTAAAAGTAAAAATCCGGTTAATTCTTCTTCTTAATAAAAAGAGGACAAGAAAGTACGGAAGCAGTACTCCAATAGAGATTAATCCGGCAGTCAGCTCCGGGATATCAAGGGAAACCAAAACGACAAGGCTGACGATTACGACAAGGACGGGGATCAGGTAACTTAGTGCGATCGCCTTGTATCCCATCGATTGCTGCATAAGCACGGTAACGGTGTCGCCGGGTACCACATTGTATTTTCCCTGAACATCTATTATCTTTTCTTCCTTTCCTGTCATATTGCACAATCCTTCGGCATGACAGCCTGTACAGGCTGAGGATGCAGATATGGCAACAACTACTGAATCGTTTCCTACTTTCTGCACTATTCCATCATGTTGAATGGTCTCGTGAGTATTCCCTTTTTTCATAAAAAGTGCCGATCAGATTACGGCCGGCAAATTTACAAATCCTCCAAATGATAGTGTCTGATTTATGTTATATTTATAATTTCCTGGAATTATTTATAATGGTTCTAAATAAGAAAATCAGCTTATATTGCTCCATGACTGCCTGACGCTGAACAGCCTTGTGAGTTCACTTTTCAGGATCTGATTCGCGGTGTTTTCGAGGAGAGGGTCTTTCGACAATATTCCATCTGCTATATTCCTGACATACTCGATTATCTGGCCATCCTTGCTGAGGTTCGCTATCTTCAGATCGAACGGGATCCCGCTTTGAAGAGTTCCCTCTATATCACCGGGTCCCCTCAGCTGAAGATCGGTTTCCGCAATCTCAAAACCATCATTCGAGCTTACCATTACCTCGATTCTCGTGGCAGCCTCTTTTGAGAGCTTGTCCGTGGTCATCAGGATGCAGTAAGATTGTTCCGCCCCTCTTCCTACACGTCCCCGGAGCTGGTGAAGCTGCGACAACCCGAATCTTTCAGCGCTCTCAATAATCATAACCGATGCATTCGGTATATCCACACCGACCTCTATCACTGTTGTAGCCACGAGAATGTGTGCATGACCGTCCCTGAAGAGCCTCATCGACGCTTCCTTGTCAGCAGGGGTCATTTTGCCGTGTACTATGCTGATGCAGTATTCAGGGGCAGGGAAAACCCTGGAGATCGTATCCCAGCCGTCTTCCAGATCCTTGTAATCTATTTTTTCCGATTCCTTTATCAGAGGGTAAACAATAAAGATCTGCCGTCCTTCTTCGATCTGCTTTCTGATGAACCCGAATACTTTATTTCTTTCTGAATCAGTAAAATGCATTGTTTTCACGGGAATCCTGCCCGGAGGCAGTTCATCGATTACCGAAACGTCAAGGTCGCCGTAAAGGGTCATTGCTAAAGTTCTGGGGATAGGGGTTGCCGTCATAACCAGGATATGGGGAGGTTCAGTGCTTTTTTCCCATAATCTCGCCCTTTGTGCAACCCCGAACCTGTGCTGTTCGTCAATTATCACAAGGCCGAGATTGCTGAATTTAACATTTTCCTCAATCAGTGCATGGGTTCCGACAAGAATCTTCAGTGAATTGTCCTGAAGTGCTTCATCTATTGCCTTGCGCACGCTTTTTCTGGATGAACCGGTAAGAAGACTGACCTTTATACCTATCCCTTCAAGCATTTTGGTTATTGTATTAAAGTGTTGGGTTGCCAGTATCTCGGTTGGTGCCATCAGACACGCCTGGTAGCCGTTATCGATTGCAATAAGCATGCTCATTAATGCAACAAGTGTTTTTCCGCTGCCGACGTCGCCCTGCAGGAGGCGATTCATCTGCCTGCCCGATCCAAGGTCCCTCCTTATCTCCTTTATTACTTTTTTCTGGGCTTCAGTGAGTGAAAAGGAGAGATTATTGTAATAAAAGCTGTTAAAGAAATTTCCCACGCTTGAGAAAACAAAGCCTTTGTATTTTCTGCTTCGGCCGGTTTTATATCTCAGGAGGTTCAGCTGGATATAAAAGAGCTCCTCAAATTTCAAACGGTATCTCGACTTTTCTATTTCTGCGGGATTAGCCGGGAAATGAATTTTGTTGAGGGCATCGTGAAGATCCATCAGGTGGTAACCCGAAACAATATATGTTGGAAGTGTTTCAGGTATCCTGAATTTGATCTGCTTGAGCAGGTTACCGATAAGTTTGCTGATAGTTTTGGATGTAATGAATTGGTTTTTAAGCTTTTCTGTGGTGTTATACTGAGCCTGGAGGGGAGATGTCAATCGTTGTGCTGCTTTTTCAGAGGCTTCGATCTCGGGATGAATGATATTCACTATTCCGTTGAAAACGCCAGGCTTTCCGAATATGATGAACTCTGTACCGGGAGAGTAACTTCCGATAATCCATTTAGCGCCCTTGAACCAGACCAGCTTAAGGGTCCCTGTTTCGTCGGCAAAATCAGCCACCAGCCTCTTTCCGGCCCCATGCCCTTCAGTGTAATACCCCTTTATTACCCCTTTAATCTGTACGAAAGGCAGGTCGGGATCAAGCTCAGCTATTTTATAGAACTTACTCCTGTCGACATACTTGAACGGAAAATAATAGAGGAGGTCGTGGAATGTATTAATATCCAGCTCTTTGCTGAATAATTCAGCCCGTTTTGGTCCTACACCCGTCAAATATGTGATATTCGTTTCCAGAAAATCCTGCATGTCTGGTCTGTCCTGATTATTTTTGGTCAAGTAAATAATACCTGATTTTCTTCGCTCCATTTTGTATAGGGATGAACGAAGAAAATCGGGGCTGCATATTTCGTTCAAAGAAATCAAATTTCAAATGATATCCGAAATTACTTAATTTTGAAGACCTGACCTAATCCTGAAATTATGTTATCAGATGGATATTAAACCTGCCCTGAGATACCTTAAATACTTTCTGTTTT
>Ga0105095_10002185_pt1 | contig 10467 bp, 6 predicted proteins | sample PPLLak2March2015_2_FD_79180 | JGI IMG/M metagenome (GOLD analysis project Ga0105095, IMG submission 79180) | Freshwater sediment microbial communities from Prairie Pothole Lake near Jamestown, North Dakota, USA - PPLs Lake P8 Core (3) Depth... | ecosystem: Environmental > Aquatic > Freshwater >... | reverse complement strand
TCCTGTGTGCCAGTCCAGAAACCGGGCGACAGGTTGGGTTCATTCCAAACCTCAAAATACCAGGTCTTTACTTCATCGGCTCCATATCGTTCCGTAAAATGCTGAGTAAGATTGCGAATCAATGCCTCCCACTTTTCGTAATCTTTTGGAGGAGTAACATTGCCCCGCCACCAGAATATGGTAGTATTTCCACTGGCCAGCGCTGAGGGCATAAAACCCAACTCAACAAAGGGTTTTATATCAATGCTGAGCAAAAAATCGAAAAGCGCATCTACGTACATATAGTTATATTGCGGATTTCCATTTTTGTCTTCTTTATAAACTGCCATATCATCGGTTAAAAGCCCATGCATACGGATATAACTGAAACCACATTCTTTTTTAACGTAAGCAAGCTGCTGCTGCCAGTCAGCTCTTAGACCCTCGTTGGCTCTTCCGGCACCGACACATTCCCTGAACATGGCGTTTAAAGGACCTTTTTTTAAACTATAGTCTAAGTTTATTACCCTTTCCGGAATTTTTGTTTTTGGATTTTGTGCAAAAACAGAAAATACTATAAGAATGGAAATCAGAAATGTTATAAGATGATTTATCTTCATTGTTAATTAGATTAAAATAATTAAAAACTAATATAAAATTTATATTCGATAGCTTTCTTTTATCTTTGAAATAATCTCTAAATTCTTTGCGATTCTCTCATATTTGTTTTAAAATTAGCTGTTTTTCATGAGATAATATTTACAATTTTATCTTCTTAATTTCAAGTTTTGTAAATAACATTAACTTCATGGATATTATATAATAAATAATACCACTTACTGAATTTTTGGATTAAGAATTTAATTGGTAAATTATAAACTTCATAGAATTCAAAACTAACGCATAGAATTGTAAAGTATTTTACTTTGTAATTCTCCGCGTTAAACATCAATTCCCTGCGATAGTATAAATTAGTTTTGAAAATAATAGGAAATAGCCAATTAATTATTTTAAAACTAACTTATGAAATTCGGTTGATGAATTGTTGTCCAACTTGATCATATATATGCCTTTGTTCAAGGATGTTAAATCTACCTGATTATTATCAATTTTACCAGATTTAACAAGTACACCTGCAACATTGTATATGTTGTATTTTGTGATGTTGCTGTTATCGCTTAATGTAATATTTATTATCCCGTATGTCGGATTGGGGAATATATTGATATTATTTATCAAATTCTTTTGAATTATATTATTTGCATTTAAGTCTATTAAACTTAAATTGTCAAATAAAAAGTCAAAAGTTGGACCACTGCCTACCGCATTCATACATCCCGTTTTGATAACAACATACCAGTCATTGACAGTCACTGTATCAGGAATAGTAATTTCAGGGCCTGTTGGTATCGAGTCCCCACCACTTGCATTCATACCTTTCCATATTAATTCAGTTACATCTTCCAGTTTTCCGTCTAAACCGTCAAAATTTCCATATGGTGCAGGCTTCCACGTGCTGTTTGTGTACCAAAAATCTCCAGTAACTGCACCATAGCCCATTGATGAATCCGTTTTATTCCTTGAAAAGAGTACCTCTGCCCAGGTATTTGTTACAGTTTCGGTTGATATACTTTTTAACAAACCCGAAAAAGAATATTTATGCCCGGGGACAATCGTAACTTTTTGCCAGGTATAACTTTCGTTGTCACCCATTCCGGTAAGTTCTAAACATCCCCCGCTTCCGTCTGCCGGAAGATCTAAGGTATAATCAAAAGTTGCTTCAACTTTATCAGTTTTATCCGTGCGGCTTGCGAAATGCCAACTGTTTACATTTTCCATTTCGCCTCCAACAATAGCTTCCTGGGAAAAAGAAACCGTTCTGGCTGCAAAAAGGCTTACTGCAAATAATAGTAATTGTTTTTTCATATAATTAAAGTTTGGTGTTATTCGTCAAAATTAGCTTCATTAGCCTTACTGAATCTTGAAAATAATCTCTAAATTCTTGAGGATTCTATCATATTTACATTAAAATTGACCCGATTTCACGAAACATTATTTATAATTATTTCATTGAACCTTTCTATTTTTGTATTTTAAGGGGCCTCATGGTTGGCAACCAACATAACTTATATTTAAATGAAGTTATTATTATCCAATAAAAGGCTAATTACATATTTTGGAATGCTTCTATTTTCTTACTACAGTTTTTCAGCTGAACAAGAAAGATATTTGCATTTTTCTGAAATTGATGGCCTTCCCCGAAACATTACTACCTGCCTTGAACAAGATCAGTATGGATATTTGTGGGTTGGTACTTCAAATGGAATTGCCCGCTATGATGGAAAGAATTTCTATTGTTATAAAGAATTATCTGGTGTCGGGATCATATATCTGCTCTATGACTCCCATAATATACTTTGGGTTGCTACCGGTGAAGGGCTTTTTAAGTATAACCGCCTTACGAATTATTTTGATCGGATAGTTCAGGGGTTTGTTTCAAAAATTGAGGAAGACAATGGTGAAATCTATTTTTTAATGGTATCGGATATTTATAAAGTTATTGACAATAAAATTTTGAATGTGTACCAGGGAAATGATATTTCTGATTTTTGCTTTTCAAAAGAAGGGATTTGGCTTGGCAAAAGCAATGACGGAGTCATGCTTCTAAGTCGAGAAAGTAGTTTTACAAAAATTGTTGCTTCATACCTAAAAAATAAACCTGTCGTGCTTGTTAGTAAAATAGATGACAAACTCTTTGTTGGTTGTTACAATGGTCAGCTTTATGCTATTAGGGAAAATAGACAGCCATTATATATAGAGATAAATAATCATTATTTCTTAGAAAAGATATTAAAAGTTAACCAGGAATTTTGGTTGGCAACTGATGGTTACGGGATTATTGTCCTTGATAAAAATTTAAAAATTTCAAGAATACTAAACAGATCGTGGAATATCAATGAATCTATCAATAGTAATAGTATTTATGATATATTACACGGAAATAGTCATGAAATCTGGCTTGCTTCCTACGGTGCCGGATTAACATGTATTTTACCTGATAATTTATTGTTTCAAAATTTTCTTCCGGAAAAAGGAAATGAAAATTCACTGATAGCTAATGAAGGAGTTTCCGTTTTCATAAAAAAACCTTTTATCTATTTTGGGACTAACTACGGATTATCTGTATGGAATGAAAATACACGTCAATTTAAAAATCTTACAAGCGATAAATTAAGAAAAGATTTAAATGGAACTAAAGTTACCGCAATAACGATAAGCGCAGATAAAAATATCTGGCTAGGAACCTATGACGGACTTCTCGGAAAATATAATTCTAACTATAACCTCTTAAAAACATATCATCCAAGCAGTAATGGCCCTGATGAAATGCAACAAATTGTTCAGTTAAGAGAAATCAATAAAAGCAATTTATTAATATTAACACAATTTCAAAGTCGCATTTTATTAAACTTCGACATTGAGCACGAAACAACCAGCTTATTTGAATTATATTATAAGGGGAGCAACATTACCTATTGTTTGCTAAATTCTTTAAGAGAAAACCAACAAGGTGAATTGTTGGCCTTGATTTCAGACAAAGGCTTATTTCATGTTAATTGTAAAGATAAAGTATTGGAAAACAAATTATCGGAAATGAATAAGCGAATTGGTTGTTATATCGCTGATTTCTATCATGATAAAAAAGGTTATTACTGGCTTGCTTCTTCCGCCAATGGCCTGATACATATTTCACAAGATGGTAAAAGTTTTAAAAAGTATACAGTAAAAGATGGCTTACCTTCTAATACGCTGGTAAGGATTGAGTCTGTGGATGATCGTTTCCTCTGGATCAGTACTATTTCAGGTATTTGCAGGTTTGATACCGAGACCGGGGAAATATTGAATTTCAACCATAGCGATGGACTCCCGGCAAATGAATTTCATGAGAGGGTTTCTGCCAAAACACACGATGGAAGAATACTTTTTGGTTCTTTGGCCGGATTTACGATTGTAGATCCTTCAAAGGTCAATACTGAAGCTTCAAAGACCGAAGTGGTAATTTCAGATATTACGCTGCAAAACCAAAGTATCAGGAATCCTCAGGGAAAGCAGTTTTTAAAGCAACCCCTGGAAGAAACAAAAGAAATTAAGTTGCCTTATAGTAAGAATTCATTTTCCATCCATTTTTTTCTTAAAAACAAAAGTTTTCTGAAATATCACAATTATGCTTACCGGTTGACAGGTCTGGAAAAAGAGTGGACTTACCTGGCGGAAAACAATTATGTCACGTATACAAATTTATTTCCGGGTAACTACATATTTGAAATAAAGAGTACGGATAAAACCAGGGAAGGAATACCAACCCGGCTGGCAATTCGCATTCAATCACCCTGGTATTTAAGCTGGTATGCTTACCTGGCGTATGTAATTATATTAATAACCATTTTATACCTTTCTGTATACGCATATTTAAAAAGAATGGAGTTAAGGAAAGAAAAAGAAATATCAGAATTTAAGATCCAGAAAGAGCATGAACTTACTGAAAAGAAACTATCGTTTTTTACCAATGTATCTCATGATTTAAAAACTCCCCTGACGCTTATCGACGCTCCTGTTAGTGATTTATTGCAGTCGGAAAACCTCAGCCAGGAACAGGTTAATAAACTTATGATTATTAACCGGAATTCAAAACGACTCTATAAATTAATTACAGATTTGCTCGATTTCAGAAAAATAACACAAAAGCAGGTTGAACTGGAAGTTAAGGAAACGGCTATTGCTGATGTTTTAACAGATATATATGAGGCCTATAGGGAAGAATGCAAAAACAAATCGATTGATTTAAGATTTTCTGCAGACAGAAATCTCATTGGTTTTGTTGATGCAAAAAAAATTGAAAAGATACTTTGGAATCTCTTGTCTAATGCAGTAAAGTTTACAAAAAAGGGTGACCTTATAACACTCAGCGCAGAAGAAGTGATAATGGATGAACGTAGGCATATTAAATTCGTGGTTAGCGATAATGGCATAGGGATCCCGGAAAATGACATAAACAAAATATTTGATCGCTTCTATAAAATTCAGCATTCCCAGTCGATGAATCAGGAGGGTACCGGAATAGGCCTCTCGATTGTTAAGGAACTGACAGAGATGCACCATGGCAAAGTCCAGGTAGAATCTGCTTTAGGATCAGGTACAACTTTTATCGTTATTCTTCCTTGCGGAAAGGAAAGTTACTCCCATAATGAATTGATTACAACTGATGGATTAAATTACCAACAAGAAGGAGATAATGAAGCAGCTAACCTGGAAGTTAATCCTCTGCAGGAAGCAAAAAAGCAATATAATTCTCCGGGAATGTTAATAGTTGAGGATAATGCTGATCTTCGGGAGTATTTATCAGGTCATTATAAAAAGAGATATAAGGTATATTCGGCAGAAGATGGTTTCGTTGGTTTAAAGCTGGCGAAAGAAAATAATCCCGATGTCATCTTAACTGACATACAGATGCCGAATATGAACGGATATGAATTTTGCAGGGAAATCCGGCGGAATTTTGACACATCGCATATCCCTGTAGTCATGCTTACAGCCAGTATTACAATTGATCATCAAATAGAAGGGTTTTCAACCGGTGCCGATGCCTATATAACAAAACCCTTTGATATTAAATTACTGGATGCACAGGTATATGCATTATTGGAAAACAGGAAAATGCTGCGGAACAAATTTCAGGGAATTGAAACCCCGGAAAATCTGGAAAAAGCCTTACCCCGGAAAGATGTCGATTTCATTCTCGAGCTGAAGCTTTTCATCGAAGAGAACATGATGAACCAGGAATTGAGTGTTGAATTACTTTCCCGGCATTTTGCCGTCAGCCTTGCACAATTGCACAGGAAAATAAAATCACTTATGGGCTCAACTCCTAATAATCTGATTAAATCCATCCGGCTGAAAAGAGCCTACAAACTTATTCGCGATGATGGATTAAGGGTTTCAGAGGCAGCTTATCAGACTGGCTTCAATGATCCGAATTATTTTACTATCTGTTTTAAAAAAGAGTTTGGCGAAAACCCATCGCAAATAGCAACCTGAATACAGGATCTGAAAAATTGCTTCAGCCCGGTCCATGCAAAGTAACTTTTCATAAGATTTTCTACCCTGATTGCACCCATGGATATTGCTCCAGATAAACGGTCAGCATGACCGGTATCCGTCAATATCCTTAAAATCTATCTCATATCTTTTATCGTTGTTAAGGATAATGACTGCCCCCAACGCCGAAAAAGAAGACGTAATATCCATGATCTCGATTTTTTTTAAAGGCGACAATTCTTCCGTTGTCCATTCGCTGTCGTCGAGTTTATGAAGCAGTACCGTGATCATCAGTTCCATGGCCGGGTTCTTCGCCATTCTCTTTTTCCGGGCAAACAAAACCATACTTTCATCGGCTTCGGCATTCCGTCCCTTATGGTTAATACTTTCCACCCTATCCCATCCGCTATAGGTAATTAAAGCCAGCCTTCTTCCCGGGATGGAAGCGGTAATAACCTTTTTTGCACCATCTTCAAATTGACGGACCTCTGCCTTTATGCCGTTTGTATGCGGTAAACCATAGTGGCCAAGCGTGAGTTCATATTCAAAAGCCAGGCGTGAACGGTCAACCCTTATAACACCCCCGGGAATAATTATCTCTGCAAGGTCTATGATGTATCCCACACCGTTGTTGGGAGGTTTTCGCATAATGGCCTGCCGGTATATCACATCGTTGCGGACACCGTTAAAAAGCATGCTTTGCGATGTGGTAAACGCCATATTCTTTTCAGCACTGTTTTGAACCGTCAGCCCGGTGAGATAGAAATTAATGTCATCGCCCCTGACATCGCGCGGATCCAGACTGCGAAAACTGTATTCCATCGATGTTCCGCCCTGCGGATTATGATCTTCCCAGGGGAAATGGGTATTATAGGCAAGCTTGGAATAATTATGGTCATCGTAGTAAACTTTGCCCGGTATAATTTCAGCAGTGCCGGTTTTACCGTGATTCACAAGAACAAGACCCGGCTTTTCAAGAACTGTTAATGATGAGCCCTTCCCGAGCTTTTCCCAGATCCCATCATTTTCCTTTGCAGTCCAGAACGGTGAATCTTCGGGCAGCGCCAGGCAAATGAATGGCAAAAACATAATAAAAGGGCTCCCGGAACAACTGTAATTTTGTATAGCATATTCTCTGTGCCCGTAAAAGCCGAGGCTTGGAATATCATTTTCATAAAAGTCTTCGCGTGTCACAAACTGAAGCAGGGATCCTGAACAAAGCCTCCTTGCCCAGCCCGGATCCAAAGGAGACTTATCCTTCAGCATGAATGAAACCGGGAATCCTCCTGAAATCCATGTCCTGTAACATATGCTCCTTGCCCACATATTGATATAGCCATCCCTGGCAAAGAAATTCGTGTAGGTTTTCATCAGTTCCTGAGCGGATCTTTCAATTGTTGCTGCTATTTCGGGATAAAATTCATCGCCGAATGCCCGGTTCCATATTGTCCCGTAAACAACAAAAAGGCTTATGGTATAATAATTATAGGTTTGCTCAAGGTACCATCCGTTGCCTGAATGATAGGAAGCAACCCATAAAAGATGGCTCTTTAACAAATCGTCGTCTATTTCATAACCTTGTTTTTTAAGGAAGGAAAGCGTAATGATATTAAAGATCCTCCAATTGTTCTGGGTCGTCCTGTGATGTCCCCATTTTGAAATACAAACTGCCATTTCATCTTTTTGTTCCTGTGCATAAGCTGACCATATGGTTTCGGGCATCAGCAAAAGAGTCTTAAACAAACCGCCAAACTCGCAGGTGAACTGGTAGGTGGAGTCGGGCAACTCTTCAGGCAGGGGTAATGAATTCGGATGCCCCGGAGTAAGGGCATTGTAGATATGCAAACAGTAATAGTCGCGCAGATTGATATTCCCGATTTTTGTTTCAGGATCAACGTGGATAAGCGGCCCCGCAAGCGTAAACGTTCTTTCCAACGCTTCAAACGCTGCCGAACGATAACGCCAGTCGGGAGCATCGGGTTGCGGATAGGTTTTACCGGGAATCACCGGAAAGGTAATCGGGTCATCTATCGACCTTACATGTTTAAAAGCCCTTTCCAGCAAATATTTTGCACATTCTATATAATGTCGTTTTGTCATTCCCGTGAACGGGCTAAGTTCAACGTCGGGATTCACAACTTCAAATGCATTTTTCATATTGGACTACCTCCTTAATCAGTATAAATTCATGCCTGTTCTCTCAATGCGTTGCGTATAATATGAGCTGATCATAATATCACTGCCTGAAATACAAAATTAATCTAAAATCACCTTCTCCATGACAGGTTTCAGGAACAGGTCTGTCAGCATTAGCATTCGCATTCTTTCCCTCTGGCTTTCTCAAAGGCTTCTTTGCCCTCGGATATGGAAAAGTATATCAGGCCTGCGGCTCCGATAACATCGGCATAGGCAAAGCCTGTAAGTTCGTATATCAGGCTTGATGCAAGGAGCACCAGTGACATATATACACATACTTTGGTGCAGTTGCTGTCGGCAATAACAGGTTCGGATTTTAACTTTTTGCCCGTTTTTCTTTTGGCGTACATAAGCCATAGCATCACGGCAATAGATACCAGCGATATGATGATGCCCCAAAAGGTTGTTTCGGGTTTATGCCGGGTAACAAGATTAATTATAATACCCGTCAGCAACCCGGCAGAAAGTATATAAAAGGCTGTTCCGGTAATCCTGAGCGCTGTGGTTTCAAAGGTACTCTTAGGACTGCCGGGGTTCTTTCTCATTCTTATAATCATCACTGCAATACCGATTCCCGACATTACTTCAATAAAGCTGTCGACCCCAAAGCCCATTAATGCAAGGGTTTCATCTTCGTAACCCAGCAACACCGAAGCAATGCCTTCAATGATGTTATAGAATATGGTAAAAAGACTCAGTAAGTAAGCCCGTTTGTAAAGCTTTTGTTCACCGGATTCCATGCTGTAAAATTATGCTGATCATTACAAAGATAGTGGTGTATTTTTATGATTGTTCTCTTATTGCAACTTTCAATAAGTCAAAAATGACTACATTTACGCGTTTCCCGTATGTTTCATTCATTAATAATAACCTTATGAAAAAGTTTTTTGTTCTGTTCTTTCTTGTCATTGTTTTATTCAATACCCGCATATCCTTCTCCCAGGGTCAAATTGACTCTGCAGAAATTACATCCGATGTTCCCGAGCTGACTGAATTTCATGAGGTTATTTATCCCATGTGGCATGACGCATATCCTGCAAAAGACATCGATGCTTTGCAACGATTTGTTCCGCAAATAAAAGCGTCTGTGGATGCCATCAACAGGGCAAAATTACCGGGAATTCTGAGAGATAAGGAAGATGCCTGGAAAAGTCAGTTAAATGCATTGAATATGTCGGCTCAGAATTATTATGATGCCGTTGAAAGAAGTGATGACGAGGCATTGCTGGTGGCCGCGGAAAGACTTCATTATAATTTTGAGAGAATGATGAGGATTATCAGACCCTCACTAAAGGAAATCGACGATTTTCATCAAACACTGTATATAGTTTATCATAAACTATATCCCGATGGGAAATTCGACGAAATAGCCGGACTGGCCGATGCCCTTATTGAAAAAGCCGACGCTATAGTTAAATTTCCTCAGGACAAGTTGAAAAAACGTCTTGGGAAGAAAACTTCCAGCTATGATGTTGCAGCGAAAGAATTGTTCTATGCTGCCGTTGCGCTGAAAGAAGCGCTGAATGGAGACCAAACCGGAAAGAAAGGGGAAGCCGTTGAAGCACTGCATACAGCCTATCAGAACCTGGATGCAATTTTTAAATGAATTTTGTTACCTATCCGATACCCTGACAGGGTCCCCCACCCTGCCGCAAGATTTCAGCTTGTGGCCAACCCATTGGCATTAATATCAGCATATCCACTGTTTTGTTTGTTTTTTCGCATCATTGAACCTGTAAATAGGGGTCGGATAACTGATATAATGCTTACAAAAACCTGTTAAATACATTTGCCATTATCTCCTGTTCAGCCTTAGGAAGCTGATACATGTGGGCTACATTTCGCCATTTGCTGACAGATCTTTTTATCTGGTCGATTATTTTCAATGCACGCTCTTTATTCAGCCTGAATAATTCAACTACTTCCAACGGAACACCCAGGTTGAGGGAATTATCCTCCAAAGAAATATTGAGTGATAAGCCGGTACCATACTCATTTGGATTAATATCAAATGCAGGAGAAAGAATCCAGCCTTTTTCTGTCAATATAAAACCATGGTTTCGTAAATGATCATCTGTATTGGATACAAAAATATTAAAGACTATTCTCCTCCATAATTCTTCCAGATCATTAACGATATTGGCTCCATTATTTGTCAGAAAATCAGCCATTTCAAGATAACTGGCACCTTCATTA
>Ga0105095_10002183_pt1 | contig 10467 bp, 6 predicted proteins | sample PPLLak2March2015_2_FD_79180 | JGI IMG/M metagenome (GOLD analysis project Ga0105095, IMG submission 79180) | Freshwater sediment microbial communities from Prairie Pothole Lake near Jamestown, North Dakota, USA - PPLs Lake P8 Core (3) Depth... | ecosystem: Environmental > Aquatic > Freshwater >... | reverse complement strand
AGGATCTCCACGATACCCTTGTCCAGCGCTTCAAGTTCGCGCTCATTGTGTACTTCAACAAGTGTCTCCAATCCAAGACGCTCCGCTTCCTCCTTCAGTTCGAACAACCGTTCACTGCCAAGTGCTGCAACGATGAGCAGTACGGCATCCGCCCCGTATGCTCGCGCCTCCGAGAGTTGGTACGAATCTATGATGAAGTCTTTTCGCAATATGGGGGCCGCATGGCCCTCGCGAGCCTGCAGGAGATAGTCGATCCTCCCTTTGAAGAATGGCTCATCAGTCAATACAGACAGGGCTGCGGCCCCAGCCCTGACATAGGAGAGCGCGATTGCGCCCGGGTCGCAATCGGCCCGGATCATTCCTTTCGAAGGAGAGGCTTTCTTGATTTCGGCGATGACCGCCGGCGACCGCGAGATCAGCGCAGCCCTCAGTGATCGTCGTGGCAACTGGTAGCCCGGCAACTCCATCAGCTGAACTGGAGGAATTCGCTTCCTGCGGTCGCTGACCTCTTCTTTTTTTGCTTGAAGGATGCAGTCGAGGTAAGTCATGGGCGTTGAGTGAACTCTACAAGATTCTTCAGAGTCCGGCGTGCCCTGCCGGAATCGATGGACTCCGCTGCAAACTTCGTTGCTTGTTTGAAGTCTCCCGCCTTGCCGGCAACATGTATGCCTAGCGCCGCATTTGCCAGGACGACATCCCGCCCGGGAACCGGCTCGCCATTGAGGATGTTCATCGCGATAGCGGCATTCTCACCCGGATCTCCTCCACGGCTGGCGCCCGGAACCGCCCGCGGCAGTCCAAAATCCCCCGCATCAATCGGGTACCGCCTCACTGTTTCCGCCGCTCGTACGTCATGGATATGTGTCTCTCCATCGAGACTCACCTCGTCCATTCCGTCACCTCCGCTGAGGACATACGCCCGCCAGGTTTCCATTTGTTTGAGTGCTCCGGCCATCTTTCCCGCGATCGTGGGGTCGTACGTCCCCACTACCTGGCGCCGAACACCCGCCGGGTTCGTCAACGGACCCACCACGTTGAATATCGTCCTGATGCCCATCTCCTGGCGGGGCTTTGCGGCGTGCTTCATAGCCGGATGAAACAGCGGTGCAAAAAGGAAACCGATACCGACGATGTTGACGCAGGCCTCCACACGCCCCGGCGGAAGTTGCACGTTCACTCCAAGGGCTGAAAACAGATCTGCGCTTCCGCACCGGCTTGAAACTGAGCGGTTACCATGCTTTGCCACGGTGACACCAGCTCCTGCGGCAACGATGGAAGAAACGGTGGAGATGTTGAACGTACCCATTCCATCGCCACCGGTTCCGCACATATCGATCGCGTCGGGGTCGTCAGCTGCAATCTTCACAGAGTGGTGCCGCATGGTGCGAACGAAACCGACAAGTTCATCTTCGCTTTCACCTTTTGCCCGGAGCGCCACTAGCAATGCGGCTATCTGGGATTCGGTGGCCTGATTCGTCATGATCAGTTCCAGAGCCCGCGCGGCCTCATCCGTCGTGAGATCATGGCCTTCCAGACATTTTTCGATAAATGCTTTCATGTTGTACTCTCCATCCAGTTCAACAATAGTTGCCGGCCCTGGACAGTAAGGATCGATTCCGGATGAAACTGTACTCCCTGGATCGGCAGAATCCGATGGCGCACTCCCATGATGATGCCGTCGGATGTCTCGGCAGTGATCTGCAAGTCCTCCGGAAACTCCTCACGCGCAATGACAAGCGAGTGATACCGCGTGGCGTCGAACGGGTTCGGGAGATTTCGGAAGAGATCCCCATCTTGATGGAACACTTCGGACGTGCGGCCGTGCATCAACGAAGGAGCAGGGACAACGTGCGCGCCAAAGGCGGATCCGATTGCCTGATGGCCCAGACAGACGCCGAGAATCGGCACAAATTCGCTGCAACGCCGAATCACCTCGACAGTGACTCCCGCACCCTCGGGTCTTCCAGGGCCCGGCGAGAGAAGGATACGTGCAGGAGGATGCAGCAAAATTTCTTCCACAGTGACCGCATCATTACGGCGCACGATGATATCGTCGCTCATTGTCCCGAGCATCTGGACGAGATTGTAGGTGAATGAGTCGTAGTTGTCGATCACGAGGGTCATCCTGCACGCCTCCTGTCACGTTCTGTGAGTCGCGGTGAGAGCAAACCTGACGCGGCGAGATCAACCGCTTCAAGAAGAGCGCGGGCCTTGTTGACGGTCTCGTCGTACTCACGGGCGGGATCCGAATCTGCGACAATCCCCGCACCCGACTGGATCTTCAGGGCGTCTCTGTGGGCCACAACGGTGCGGATGGCAATGCACGTCTCAAGAGCTCCGTCAAGTCCGACATAGCCTGCCGCTCCGGCGTATGCCCCACGGGGAAAGGACTCCAGTTCCTGGATGATTCCCATTGCACGCACCTTGGGTGCACCCGAGACCGTTCCTGCAGGAAAACAGGCCTCTAGAGTGTCCATCGCGGAGAAACCACTCCGAAGACGGCCCCGCACTTCCGAGACGATGTGCATCACATGCGAGTAGCGATCCACCCGTTTGAAGATCGGAACCTCCACAGATCCATATTCGGCAATGCGCCCCACATCGTTGCGCCCCAGATCGACAAGCATTACGTGTTCCGCAAGCTCTTTGGCATCGGCGAGGAGTTCCATTTCGAGCATTTCGTCTTCCTCTGGTTGCTCCCCCCGCCGGCGTGTCCCCGCGATCGGCAACACTTCAACCACGCGGTCGCGTAAGCGGACCAGCACTTCAGGCGAGGAGCCCGCCAGCTTTGTCTCGCCGAAATCCAGATAGAACAAGTAGGGAGACGGATTGATCATGCGGAGGGCGCGGTACACAGCGAAAAGATCTCCGGAAAATATCCTGCAGACACGGCGTGACAGCACAACCTGAAAGATATTCCCGTCGGTGATATACTGCTTTGCCCGTTTCACGGCAGAAAGAAAGGCCTCCCGATCGGGTTCATCGCGATCACTCGCGGAATCACACGAAAAGGATGTCGGACCGAAATAGGGATGACGCAGTCTCAGCTCAAACTCGTTGAGCGAGCTTAACGCGGAATCATACTGCGCTTCAAGGGGTTCACAGGAATCCATGAACGCATTGTGGATGATCGTCATCACCTGCAGCCGATGGTCGAATTGCACCACCGTGGCGAACAATCCAAGAATGGCATCGGGCTCGTCGTTTGGCCCCGGCGCTGGAATCGGAATCCGTTCGAGTGATCGGACGGCATTATAGCCGATGTACCCAACAAGACCTCCCATGAGGCCATGAGGCTCAGCGAAGGGCGCAACACGGTACCGACCCAAGATGCCGCGCACACAATCGAACACGCTCTGCTGCCGAGTTGTGTTGCGCCCGCCTTCCTGAACGGTGACACTGTTCCCCCTCGCCTGCACGAGAACGCGCGGGTTGATGCCGATAAATGAATAACGGCCGATCTTCTCGTCGGGTTCGACGCTCTCCAGTATGAACGACGGAACGCCCTCCTTCCGCAACGCAAGATAGGCCGACACCGGAGTCAGCGTGTCAGCCATCGATCTGCGAACCAGGGGAATGACGTTGTGCATTGCCGCAAGGGCTGAGAATTCCTCGAACGAGACCATAAGCCTCCTTGTATAAAAACGAAAAACCCTTCCCGGATACCGGAAAGGGTCGTGATGTTGCACGATGAAACTATGCCAATGCTATCCGCCTACCGGCCTCCTTGAGAAAATCGTGCGCCACCACCAGCAGTGGTTTGGGTTCAGGCTAGCGGTATGGACGGACTTCGTGTTCATGATGTCAAATGAGTATACGTGTTCGGACACTAAGAGTCAAGTGGGTGGCAATGGAAATATCCGCCAAGTGACCCAGAGATAAGGACTTCTAGCTAAAACAGCAACCGTAAACTGATACGCTTATGATCGAGGTTGAAGCAGCATGCAATTTATTCCGAGAGCAGCAGATCTGAATTGCGATAGCATGTCCGGCGTCCCTTCTGATAGCAGTAGCCGTCTTGTGGCTATGCTCCGTGCTCCCGGCTCTATTCGCGCGAGGAGGCTGTGAATCCAACCGACACGAAGGCCGAGCGATGCCGGTCCGGGAACTATTCAAGTGGATTGAGCGCCTACTTCAGGGGGCGCCTGATGCGATCACCAGGGAAGACATAGACTATGCTCGCAAGCTTGTTGCCAAACCGACCTGGTCATTCGGGGTATCCCGGCCTCCACTCCTATTGGGCAGTGTCTTCACGGGCATTCAGATAGCAGCACGACCTTAAAGTGTATTCTATTGGAAGAATGACCTTAAAGTGTATTCTATTTGCTTTTTTCAAGTCACCCATGTATCTTCACAGCCCCCAGTGGACCGTCATGCTAATCGATATGGAGGTTGGTCAATGGAAGCCAGTAAACTATCCATTGCACTGGACTCCGCTCCCCGCTATATCACGCCGGGGGGTATGAATTCATTGCAAGACACCAACACCCGGAGGTGAGAATGGCTGCTCGAATGCTCTTTTTGCTCTCCGTTCTGTGCTCGCCCTTGCTCCTCTTTGCACAAATCGAGGATGAGGCTTTGACAAGAGGCTGGCCTAACGGACGTTATTGGGAAAAGCTGGATGAGCAGGGGAAGATGTTCTGCATCTACGGTGTATCGTCTGGAGCGGTACTCGTTCTGGACAAAATTCTAGATGCGAACATTGGGCGTGAAGTACGTGAACGAATAAGGCCGATAGAGAGCGTTATTAACCAAAGGGGGTTCAGACATGGCGATGTTGCCGAACATGTAACGGCTTTCTATTACGATAGGTCCAACATGGACATACCTATAGCATACGCCTATGTGTATGCCGGGAAGAAAATGAGAGGCGAGCGTCAAAGGAATCTGGATGAGTTTACCTCCTCGTTAAGGAAGCGGTGGAATGCAAGTAAGTAGGACGAGTAGGTAAAGTTCACAGAGCCACAGAGTGAGCGGAGCAATTGATTTTGTCATGATGCTTCCGTATATCGGGAATGCCTAGCAACGTTGTCACCCAGTATCCCGTGTAACAACGGGAGAACCCTTCACATGGAATGGGTTTGACAGTTGGGCGTTACTGGTAGCTGTAAAAGAGAATGAATCCAAGCCTTCAGCGACTCTTTGAATGGTTGGTTTATTTTGAAAGTTTCTTCGTGGTTTTTACAGACTCAGCGACTAGTTCTTTCAAGACCTTTTTATCCACATCATCCAATTTCTTGATATATAAACATCCTACGCTCGTTTTATATTTGCCGAGTTTCTTTAGTAAATCTCTATGGAAATCAAAACCTCCCATAATGTATAGCGTCAGGTTCTGTTTACGAGGGGAGAAGCCAGTCAGCAACCAGTCACCTTCACGTCCGCTGGCACCTTTGTAGTGATAGCTTCCAAAACCGACAATACTTGAACCCCACATCTTTGGCGCCTCTTTTGTCACTTGCTTCATTAATCTGAGAATCTCAAAACAATCTTCGCGTTTTTGTTCATCTGTAACAGAATTGAGAAAGACTTCTACGCTTGCGGCATTAACTTTCGTCTTTAATTCAACCTTCTTTACCATTTTGGCCTCCAGTTTTTATTATCATCGTGAACTTGTTCCAAAATGTTTTCAGCGAATTAACAAACTTATCCGAACGATGAGCCTCCTTCCGTTGACGCGGATAGGCGATTGGATTTTTCGGTTTTCACGCGTCCGGAACTATTACAGGAAGTTAAAGTAAAAGCAGGGTCGGATCAAGAGGGCGAATTGCCTCAACATATTTCTATTCGAAACGGCTTCGTTGCCTCATGTATGTTTCAATTCCACATACGGAGTAGAAACCGGACGTTCTGTCGAGATTGCGGGAGGTCCCCATAGGGCTCACGATGCGCGAACGTCATCGATTGTGGATATCTGATGCCGGCGGAGAGGTCTGTCGAGACGGTCCTGATGCATGCGTTTGGAACGTCCGAGGCGGTCGATGGCGTGCGGTGAATGCTGATGGGTTACACACGTACGTGCCCGAAGCCAGTGATCCCCTGTAGTGCCAAAAACAGACAGTTTGAGCGGCTTCCAGGATTGGACCGGCCTGGGCGTGGTCTGTGGGAATGTTCCTGCAAAGAAGGGCCTTGAGTTTTCAAAACGATTATCTGGAATTGTCCTATATAGAGATTGCGCAATACGGTTTGTATATTCCTGTTGTGTGCCTGTACCTCTCCTCACCTGCACTCAGTTCTCATGTGCGGCCGCATGTCGCGCGTGCCACGCGATGATCATACCAGTAGTGATTGCTCCAAAAAGGGGGCAACATGACTACCCGGTTCTTCTTCACCTCACTCGCAGTAGTCCTGCTTTGTTCCTCTGCATCCGCTCAATGGCTGCAGACAAATGCCCCAGCTGTGGGCGTTGTGTATAGCCTTGTCGTTTCCACCGGGGATGGTGGCACCGATCTCTTCGCAGGGGTTTACAACGGTGGAGTCTATCGTTCAACCGACAACGGGGTGAATTGGACTCAAGTCAACACGGGTCTGACGACCACGCTTGTCTATGCAGTTGCTGTCAGTCCCGCGACTGACGGGACAGGTTCTACGAATCTCTTTGCGGGGACCAAGGGCGACGGTATCTTTCGTTCGACTGACAGGGGCGAAAGCTGGACTGCGGTCAATACAGGACTGACGCGATGGTATATCACTGCTCTTGCTGTTGCCTCTAACGGGACAGGTGGTGCGAATATTTTCGCCGGAACTGTCGATATGGGCGTCTTTCGTTCCACTGACAATGGAGCCGGGTGGACTGAAGTCAACACCGGCTTACCAAACTTCGACAGCAAGAATATTGTGTCGCTGACCGTCATCGGCACGGATCTCTACGCCTGCACATGGGGTGGCCTGTTCCGTTCCACGAACAGCGCCGAGAGCTGGACTCAGGTCACTGGCATTGAATCAGCTGAACCCTTCTTGGCATTTACGATATCAGGAACGGATCTCTTAGTCGGGGCCAGGAATAGTGGCATCTTTCGTTCCACCGACAACGGTACAAGCTGGAGTACGGCGAATATTGGTCTGACGAGCACGAATGTTCGTGCTTTCGCCAATTCGGGCGCCAATCTCTTTGCCGGAACATCCGGCGGCGTCTTCCTCTCGACCGACAACGGAGCAAGCTGGTTTGAATTGAACGATGGGCTGTCTTCCACTTCGGTCTATTCTCTTGCTGTCATCCCCGGCTCCGGTGGGGGAGAGGGCATGAGTCTCTTTGCCGGGACTACTGGCGGGGGTATCTGCTTGCTGAACAATAGCAATCAAAGATGGACGGCTGTGAGCACCGGCCTGACGGACATGATATGCTGGGCTCTTGCTGCCTCTGGTAGCGATCTTTATACGGGGACGTATGGCGGGAAGGTGTTTTTCTCGCCCGACGATGGAACAAGCTGGTCCGAGGCCACCCAGGGCCTGGGTACCGCGGCTGTCCAATCTCTTGCCTTCAGTGGCACAAATCTCTTTGCGGGGACCAAGGGCGACGGCGTTTTTCTTTCTACAAATATGGGCACAAGCTGGACTGCGGTCAATAAAGGACTGACACGACTAGATATTCCGGCTCTTGCTTTATGCCCCACCGGGTCAGGTAGCACGAGTATTTTCGCCGGTTCTGCTGACATGGGCGTCTATCGTTCCACTGACAACGGTGCAGGCTGGACTCAGGTCAACACCGGCTTACCAAACTGGGATAGCAAGAATGTTTTGTCACTGACCGTTGTGGGCACAAATCTCTACGCCTGCACGTGGGGTGGTCTGTTCCTCTCTACGAACAGCGGCGACTGCTGGACTCAGGTCGCCGGCATTGAATCAGCTGAGCCCTTCTGGGCATTCACGATTTCAGGAACGGATCTCTTTGTTGGGACCAGGGGGGATGGGATCTTCCGTTCTACCGACAACGGTGCGAGCTGGAGTGCAGTCAACGACGGCTTGACGAGTCTGAGTATTTCAGAGTTTGCCGTCTGTGGAACGTATCTCTATGCCGCGACCTTCTACGGCGGTGTCTTTCTTTCCACCAACAGCGGGGCGAATTGGACTTCGGTGAACTTGGGCTTGACAAGCAAGAATGTTTATGCTCTTCTTGCCAGTGGCAAGTATCTCTTTGCGGGAACATGGGGAGCAGGCGTCTTCCGGATTGAAATTCCCGAAATCTCCCTGCCTATTACTCTGCGCAGCTTCTCAGCCATGCCTCTGTCCCAGGATGGCAGTGTCACGGTTCGGTGGGAGACCATGTCGGAGATTGACAACTACGGCTTTGTCCTTGAGAAAGCCCTCGCACAGTCACAACAGGCGTTTACCGAAATACCAGGGAGCTTCACTCCCGGGCAGGGAACTACCCAAGAGCCACACACGTACACATTCGTTGACAAAAACGTCACATCCGGGAAATGGGCCTACCGGCTGAAGCAGATTGATCTTGATGGCACTGTCCATGTGTTTGAGCCAGCGGTGGTCGAGATGATCACGACGGGAGTGCGTAGTGAACCGGCAGTGCCAACAGTAACCTGTTTGCTACAAAACTATCCCAACCCGTTCAATCCGGTAACGAAGATAGAGTATGCGGTCTCGGGTCTGGGATGCAAGTGGGTACGGATTGCCGTATATGACCAACTCGGAAGGGAAGTGGCAGTACTGCACAATGAGATGAAGGAACCAGGGAGCTACGAAGTGGGGTTTGACGGTTCAGAGTTGTCAAGCGGCGTATACTTCTATCGAATGCAGGCTGGGGAATTCGTTCAGACGCGCAGCCTCCTTCTTCTCAAATAAACTTGCAGGATGTCTTCTCTGCAGAAGGGCGGACATCACGCCGCCTAGGATAGGCGCCAACTCATGAGGCGCCGGATTCGGCTATCGGGCCGATGACCTGTTCAGGGCTGCAGCGGCGCGTATGAAAACGAATGTTCCAGTTTTCACATTAATCTTTCACCCTTCATTGAGCAGCCCCCGGTTCGAGTAGCAATGTTGAGATGAGTACCGTTTGACTCCAGGGGGAAAAGGGTCTGCATTACTCACCCACCTGCACCTGGCATCGGGTGACGTCATTTTATCAACACCATTTTTTTCGTTTGAGTGAGCATTCCTGATGTAAGATTGTAGAAATACATTCCACTCGAGAATTTGGAGGCGTCGAAGTAGACAGAATGTCTTCCCGGCTCTTGCATCTCATTCACAAGATTCTCCACCTCTCGGCCAATTACATCGTAAACATTCAACGAAACAATGCCCGCGTGAGGTATGTCGTAGCCTATGGTTGAGTTAGAATTGAACGGATTTGGAAAATTCTGCCCGAATTCATAGCCATCGATTGCTTCCATAGGATTTACCCCAACCGATGTAGGATCTGCTTCACCCATGCCCTTTGGAGCGACCAAAAAATCGGTAATGCATAGTTTATCAAGACAGGCTCCATCTTCGCGATAGCCAATGGTAAGGGTATGACTACCCTTGGTCAGGAGATAACTGCTCAAATTCATCCACGCCCATCCGCTTGTTTTCAATCCGTTACAATTCACAAACGTACTATCGTCCACCCTTACCCAAAATGAATCGTCATCGTACGTTGGACAACTTACACGGCCAAATACGTAGTATGTTGAGTCTTTAGTCACTGTAAAAGGGATAGTAAGTAAACCAGCACTATCGGTTGGAGCTGCTGAAAGGGATTGTACGCCAGCCTGAACCGTTATATATTTTCCATTTGAAGCCGCCGCATCACTTACTATAGTAAATCTGCTGTCAACCGTCGGAAAACGTTCAGCTTCAAACCACAACGACTCAATTCCCGTTGCTTGCTGGAAAATCGTATCTGCCCCAGCAAACAATTTGACATCAATGGATTCACCCATCGTTTTGTATCCTGCCGCATCAGGATGCAGACCATCATTCTGATATGATGACACAAGCCTCGTAGTATCCTGTGGATTTCGCATCATCTTATCGAAATCAATAAACCCATCAAAATTGCCTTCGGTTCGAATCCATTGATTAACGGAATTTCGGCATAACTCGCTATAGAGATTATAGTACGAATTCCCATTGAAGGGCAGAATGGTACCACCGTATATCCTGATATTTTTGATATGAGCTTTGACAATCATCTGCTTGTAGGCACCAATAAGACTATTGGCAGTCGAAGTTGCAGAAGTAGCAGAGCTGACCCCCCCAATATCATTAACCCCTTCAAAAACGATAGCCCAACGTACCCCTTGTTGATTGAGAATGTCTCGATCATATCGGCTTACTCCGGTTGGACCCAGACCACCCGAAAGCACGCAATTCCCTCCAATGCCCAGATTAAGAACACCTACTTGCTGAGTACTTGAGTCCTTCAGAAGAGATTCTGACAACACATCTGTCCATCGATTTTGCAGGTTTGTTGTTGAACCTCGTCCATCGGTAATGGAGTTACCAAGTATAGCAACACAAGCTGCAGTT
>Ga0105095_10002182_pt1 | contig 10470 bp, 10 predicted proteins | sample PPLLak2March2015_2_FD_79180 | JGI IMG/M metagenome (GOLD analysis project Ga0105095, IMG submission 79180) | Freshwater sediment microbial communities from Prairie Pothole Lake near Jamestown, North Dakota, USA - PPLs Lake P8 Core (3) Depth... | ecosystem: Environmental > Aquatic > Freshwater >... | reverse complement strand
CAGGAAACTGCCATCGCGCTTGCTTAAGGTGCAATTCCCCCGTCAAAGTACATCCGTTTTGCGGGCGCTAAGAGGTGATTCCGTGGTTATGATTGTTGATTCATAATGCTTTTTTCTTCTCTGAATTCTACTCTGTTGTGGTGTAAAAGCTGAGTCTAAAGTCCCCATCACGTAATTTCAAGTTCAAAATGGTAGTTTTGCTGGTTAGTATTGTGATTGCGGTTATCGCCTATTTCTTGTTGACTCAGATTGATCTGATCGTTCACGGGCAACTTTATGATTTCGGCTTGATATTCAGCCCCGAATGGGCGAATTCGTATTGGGTTATTCTGAGGTCGGTTTACGTCTGCCTCGTTACCCTGGTGGTTTTGAATTCCATAGCTTCTTTGTCCGGTGTTCTTCGGAAGAAACAAGAACTTGCGCGCTCGGGTACGCAGGGATTTTCTGAGAGGGCTTTGGCGCGTGCGCGCGATTTTGAAGAGAGAGTTCGGGAAACGTTAGAGGTTGAAATGCTTTCAGAGAATGACTCGGGTGACCTGGTGGGGGATTTGGAGGTTGGAGTTGAACAAGAGAAGGAATTTCAAGTGGCTGCTAAGTCCCTGGAAAGTGAGGATTAGGGCAGTGATACGATAACCTTTTGGCCCCATGGAAAAGAACATGCCGCAGACCTTTGGTCATGCTTGATTTCTACGGGGTCAAATCTAGACTGGTGAATGGTGTCCTTACTGTAATCGAATATTGGGGAGTCAGGAGGAAGAAGGTTTGGATGAAGTGCAAAAAGGTTCTATGGGTTCATTTCAGCCTTAGACCAAGGGGTTCTAGTCGTTGGAAGTGGTCGTCTCCTGTTTCCAGCGTCACATCATGTGCCATGGCAGTTGCGGCTATCAGCAGGTCTGCGTCGGGCAGCGGGGTGCCCTCTTTTTTAAGTGACTGGTAGAAGCTGCAGTAAGTCTCGATGACGCTGTTGTCTAAGTCTATGAGCGGGAAGCTTTCTTCAAGCAGTCGCTTGACTTTCGCTCTTTTCATGGTATCGATTCCCCTCAGCACCTCGATGAGCGTTATTGGAGAGATCGCGCCAGGGGCGTATCTCTTTTCTCTGATCATTTGGATGATTATGTCAGTGTCGAGGAGGTTCATCTCAGCGCGAACTTCTCCCTGAATTCTCTGCTGGATTCGGTTGCTGCTTTTAGGTCTTCTCGAGTTAGGATAGCAGTTAGCTCTTCGAAGGCTTTTTTGCTTTTCAGCCGTTTTCCCTCAGTATACAATTCGAGAAGGAACTCGCCCCATTCCTTTTTTCCCTTAGCTTTTTCCAAGCGCTTTTTGACGTCTTTAGGAACCGATATTGTGGCGTATTCGGTCAGCTTAAACACCAATTAACCATATAGTTACATAACTATTAAAACTTTTTTTGGCGCAGAGCGGCGCCTTGCGTCTGTCTGCGTCAGAGGTTACGTGTGTTGCAGCTGACCGAGAAAGTAAGGCTCAAAACTGTGTAGCGCGCGGTTCAGAGCATCTTCGAAAAGTCATCGTAAACCTTGCTTCTGTGCCCTACAAAAAGAATTACAACTTGATATTTGTATTGGTTTATTTGATAGATCACTTGATAGTCATCTATTCTCATGCTCCAGAAATCAGATTGCCGAAGTGTTTTTCCGTTTTTGGCTGGGTTTTTATGGAGCTCTTTTGCGCGTTCGATTATTCTGGCTTGAGCGCTTTTTTCTGTTTTCTTTAGCTCTTTCGCTGCTTTGGGGTGCAGCAAAACAGTGAAGGTCACTCTATTTCCTCTAAACTGACTAGGGATTCAGGGTGCTTCTTTGCTTCTTCGCTTCGCTTCATGAGCATGTTGAAGAAGCTGATTGTTTTTTCGCGTTCTTCATAGTAGGTGATTATTGATTTTATGGCGTCGCTTCGGTTTTTGAAGCGACCTTCGGCCACCCATTTATCTATTTCCTCGAGCATTTTTTGTGGTAGTCGCAGTTGAACTTGGGACAGGGCAATTCACCGTAAACAGTATTGTTTACAACCCATTTAAACATTTCTTCCCTCGACGTTTGGGCGCGCGCAGAGCTGTTTTAATCATTGACGGTCAAAGTGGCAACAAAAACAAAAGAAACGAAGAAGAGAAAGCAACAATAACGCTGCCTGCAGTCTTATCCAATGAAAGATAGCGTTTCAACCTGATTTCAGTTGTAGAAGGGGCACGCGTTTCAGGTCCATCTTGTTGATCTCCTTGATGTTTTGGGAATGGAGGGTCGTCAGAGGTACGCGAAAAGCAAAAATATGCGGGCTTCAGAAACATGTTTCTTGTGTTGTCGTTTGGCTGAGAGGGCTATTGGCGGGTTTGCTTTTGAGAGCACACGACAGAACGTAGCAGCGGCTGTCAAGGCAGCTTTGCCTGTTGTTGGAGTCGCGAGCGCGTGGAGCTGCAGGGAAAAATAGGTGTGAGGCTAGGCATGGGAGGCATGTTGTTTGAAGCCGTCTAGTCATAGGGTAGTTACTGAGGTTGCTTTTGATCTGTTGAGTTGCACGGAGCATTCTTTTCCTTTTTTTGAGAATAAGAGTGTTGTTGCATGCGAGTCGGAGGCCACTGACTATTACATGGATTTGGAGTTTGTTGATGTGGGCGGGTTTGGTTCTGACGTTCGTGATGACCCTCACGAGACGACGGTTGGGTTGTTGAGGATAAACCTCATAAGAGGGCGCGTGTGCTTGATGACGACTTCTATTTTACCTCTTTTAACCATTACACTGACATAAAGAAAGGGCCCGGATTGTTCGATGATTATGATGGCTATAGCTACAGTTACGGTTCAGCCTCGAAAGATCAATTTCAAGAAGCGAGTGGGCCCGCGTCGAATTTCGGTGTCCAGTTCCTATCAAAGATAGTGCGCAAATTCGGCGGGTCCGTCAAGGTGGACCAAGGGATTAACTGGTGGTTCAATGATGAATACGTTCATGCTCCGGGTCAAGAATGGTATAGGGACTGTTCGCCATCCGTGACGCGGTACTCCTTCTTTGGTGATAAAGGCGTATATGGTAGCGTTGAGGAAGAGGCTAGGGATAGGTTTCCTTTGGCTGTTTCGGTTGGAAAAGTTGGGATGGGCATTCCCTTCAGCGTATTTATGCCTGTGGATAATATGGCTCGATTCTATTTCAACCGTTTTTTTGCTGAGGCGGAGCCTAAGTTTTTGGGTCCGGTGATGCATGCCGTTCAGGATGCTAGCATTCCGCATCATGCTGCGGGCTTGTGTGGAAATTGGCATGGAAAGTACGAAGAAGAATTGGACAATAAATTATTGGTTTGGAAGAGTGACCCGCGATTCCTAGACAGAGTCAAATCTTGGTTTTCGGAATGGGGGACCATAGGTGATGTGCCCCGGCGGTTGAGTAGTGCTGACTGGAACGTGACACCGCACAAGAACTGGAATATCGAGGATTTGGTGACTTGGATGGCTCTCAACTCATACAGGGAGTATGCGGATGTTTATGACCATTTCAGGAAGGGTTATGTTTTCGTTGAGGAAAGCGTGAAAGAATTGGCTGAGAAGGCGGCGGCTATGAGTATGCTTGCTATCTGTAAAGCAGTTAGCCCTGACTCGAGAGCGCGCTTGAGGTAATCGAAAAGCTCAAGTGCAATGTTCACGATACTGTTTTTTGTGAGAACATGCACATAGTAAAAATCATAGAGTTGGTCGGTTCCTCCCCAAAAGGTTGGCAAGAGGCCACAGAGGCCGCGCTCAACGAAGCTGCAAAAACGGTTAAAAACATAAAGAGCATTCATGTGAAGAGATGCACCGCCAAAGTAGAGAACAACAAGATTTTCGAGTACAGAGCAGTTGTGAAAATAGCCTTTGCAGTAGAGCATGAACGTTAAGGTTTGTTGCTTCCGCGCTGGGTTTGGGAGCAGTTTTCTTTCACATTTACAGAAAGAAGAATACCAGACAGGAAGCGTCACGTTAGCGCGCTAAAGACTGAGTTTCTGACGGATTATGATTTGGAATGCCTCGGTTGCTGAATTTGCCTATATACCCAAAAGGATAGGCTAACAAAAGTATCTCAAGTAAACCCATAAGTAAAGAAAACGGCACGCCCGCAACTGTCTGTATCATTAGGTTTATGGTGGAGAAGACAAGCAGGAGGAAGAAGCCGTTTAGCCAGAGTCCTATTTGCCATCCTTCAAGGTTGTAGAAGCGATGAAGAACGATAATGTTTAGCACCCCAACTACTATGGGTTGTAGGCCGTATGTGGCGAGCAGGAAGAGGGCGAATCCTATGGGAGGCATGTACAGGAGGAAGGAACGCTGAAAAGCGTCTAGAAGCAGTTGAATAACGACTAAGGCGACTACTATTATTAAGCCCTGGAGGAAGATTCGTTTAGACAGTTTAGGAGTTTTGGGCAATCCATTCACCAATTTCTTGTTCTGCGAGTCTCCCGCGTATTCCATATACATTGTCGGCGCTGTTCCAGTAGACTATCCAGCAGCCTCTGAGCCCCATGCTCTTGAACAGGTCTAGACCTTTTATGATGTATTCGCTTTGTGCGTTGTCGTCGCTTGTTGACCTGCCAAACTCTGAGATCACGATCTCTTTGTCGGTTATTTTTTGGAGGAGCTGTACCATTCTCGGAGACAGAGTTAAGAATGAGTCCATGAAGACGTCGAAGCCTATGAAGTCAAGTTTCTCGCTGAATTCGATTGGAAGGTTTGTTCGAACCATGAAGGCTGGCCCGAAGTTAGTGTAATACTGTGCCGAAAGCTGATGCTGTTCAACTAGTTTGTAGACTTGTTCGAATTTGGAGCCGGCTTCATCGTCTGTGAACAGAGCCCCCATGTCCCAGGATGAGGCAACGTCAGGTTCATTGAGAACTTGAACGTAAGTGAGGCCTTCGCCCCACTCGTTAAGACAGTAATTTATGTTGTCGAGGCTGTCGTGGTTGTTGATTATGAGAGCAACTTTAATGTTAAGCTCTTCGACGGCGCTGAAAAACACGTCCGTAAGCGTGTTCGAATAGGCGCTTGGATTGTGCGAGTCGGAGACTAGATTAACTCGGATAACGTCAAATCCTAGGTTTTTGATGCGCGCTACTTCATCGTAGATTTGACCGGGGTTGTCTCGCTCGTAGACGTAGGTTACTCCAACCTCAAACGGTGAGGTTTGGTTTCCAGGTGAAAATGAATGATAAAGGTATGGGAAGAAAATTTGTGTGAAAACTAGGAGCACAGTCAGGCTAATTATTGTCAAGGTCCATGCGATCTTGTTGTTTGCGAAGGCAGCGAGGTGTTGTTTCTTGAGAAAGCCGGTTAAACCTCTTTTTTTGTAAGCTGAAAGTCTGTCTCGCTTGAAGTAGGTCAGAAAACCGATGCTTGCAGCAGCTACGACTGTTACGCTTGCGATAGCCAGTTCTGTTGGGAAACGAGCGACAACAGTGAATTGAATTGTTGACGATGAGCCAATTAGCCCTGCGGAGTCTTGTGCTGAGACTGTTATGTTGTGCGAACCAACCGCTAGTCCTGATAGGGTTGTGTTTCCAGTTATCGTCACTTCAGGGTGTGCGTCAAGGACGTAAGATATTGCTGAAACTTGCTCGTTGACCGTAACCACTAGCGGAATTTCACCGGTCTCGTACGTTTTGCCCTGAGGGTTTATGAGGGTGACTACGGGTGGCTGAGAGTCGGGTTCTGGTGAAACCTTCGTTATGAAACCGGCTTCAAAAACTGTGCCGGTGGCGCCGGCAACGACGTATCCGCCGTCTTTGCTCCGCGCAAGGCATGTAGACTGATAACCTTCTCCGCTGTTCAACGTCAGTCTCCAGAGTTCGCTTCCGAGTGAGTCTGTCCTCAGCAATGCTGCTTTCTGCCCTAGAGCTACGACGCAGCCTTCATCGTCGGTCTGGAGCACGGCGTTGAAGCTCTCGTTTGGAAACTGCATGTAGGGAGTGTTCCATGTAGAGTATCCGAGAGAATTGATCTTAACGAGCCAGGGAATGAATCCTCCGCTGTCTTGCCATTGTCCTGTTCCCGCAAGCATGAATCCTCCGTCGTTGGTTTTCGCCACCGAATAGGCAGTATGCTGGTCTAGGAGGCCGCCGTAGGTGTAGAATTGTCGCCATTGCTCATTGCCGTTTGAGTCGAGTCTGGTTAGCCAGAAATCGGTTTTCCAGTTGCCTGCCAGAGCGCAGCCACGGTCGTCGGTCTCTACGACGTCGTAGACTGTGAATCCGCCTGTGTAGGTATTATTCCATACAATATTAGCCTGTGCGTCGAGTTTTTGCAGCCAGGCAAAGTATTCTCCGTTATTTGCAGCGGTGTTGCCGGCAAGGATGTACTCTCCGTCGCTGGTGAGGATGCCTTCCTGAACGCCATTGAACTGTAAGGTGATTGTCGCTTCTGTTTCCCCTTGAGCATCGGTCTTGATTATTTTGTTGTCTAGGAATAAGGCGTAGCCTGAGTCGAGGGTTTGGACCACTGATATGATGTTTCCCAGTGTTCTTTGCCATTGAATGTTGCCTGACGCGTCAGTTTTGATGAAGGTAGCTGTGTCTGGCGACCATGATGCTCCGGCTACGGCGTAGCCTCCGTCTGAGGTTTGAATAACTGACAATGCATGTAGGCTGTTGTAGGTTTGGCTCCATTCAACCGAAGGCGCGTCAGCAGCAGAAACCATCGGAGAAACACAGACAATCAGAATTAGAGCAATCAGTAATGTAGCAGTTACAATTCTAGTGGAAAGAGTAAATTGGAATTGTCTTATACGAATGTTCTTCAATGAGGGAATCTCAGGCTCCGATTGGATAACATCATTCGGATCGTTTGCACTTATAATTTATGGAACGAAAATACTAACCACTCTGACACCATGCAGTGGTCTTGTGTGCGATTTGCTCAGACAGATTCCCATCAAACATTGTCGCTTAGGGCTTTTTCGAGCGTGCGCTCATTACGCATTTTACATGATTTCCATGTTTAAAGACAGCGCGCACGTTTTTGGAGCTCCAGTAAACCCTGATTTCGCAGTTCAGCCTTAGCTTGCATTTGATGTTGAGGTTGTCTTCTCTGGGGTAGATTTCGGGATTTCTAGTGCCACTTCCCATATCATGTCAAAATAGTTTTGAGCCAAGGCGGCAAAATTAGTGTTGTTTGACCACAAAATAGGAGCGTTTCCTAGACTCTCGGCCTGAGTTGAGAAGAAGACTTGCTCCGCGTCAAACACCGAGAATATTACGGGCTTATCAGTAGAGATTAACCTGACTTTGAAGCGTGCGTCTTCTGTGAGATGCCGCATCATTCTCAAAAACGCTTCAATCTCTTTCTCAGGGAGATAAAATATGAAGCGAATCTTTACTTGTCTATTGAGTGCTTGTTTGGAAATTGTTAAGAAATGCTGTGTGTTCTTGGCGCTGTTTTTCCAAGGAGTCAAAACGCATATGCTATCATTAGCCTTTTTTATTGCCTTCCCTGACCTCATCATTATTGTCTTCTTTCCTGAGATGATTGAGAATTGAGATGTGTTTTGTTCGTTTGTGCCAATTTCTGCGTCTTGTTTCAGTAGCTCTACGAGTTTTATGGTTTCTTCATGCAGAATAGAGTTTTCCTTTTCTTTGCGTTTAAGCAGAACCGAGAGGGTCTGGTCAGGTGAACTAGCTCTGAAAAGGTTTGGTGAGGCAACCAATTTTTCCACCAATCCGAGTTTCTGCAACTCGGGCATCACGCGATAGATATCCTGCTGGGCTATGTTGGAAGTCTTAGAGACTTCTTTTGCATTAGAAGGGCCCAGTTTGATCAGTGTAAGATAGGCTTTGGCTTGGTTAATCGTGAGTCCAAGCTGAATTAGAGTCTTTATGCTCTTTTCGGTTTTCAACATGATTACAACAGTAGTTTAGTCTTTGAAGCGTTTCCTTTATAACTCTTGCATCTTTCAGTGGGTACAACACTTAACAAGTCTTATTAATTTTAAGCTATAGAGGGAGAAACTGGAAATTCTTGGAGGTTAAAACTTGAATCTCCAAAAAACAAAAACACTGTCTATACTATCATTGACTTTGCTGATACTCTCTTTGACGCTATTTGTCAACATACCTGTTGCAAAAGCTGCTGACATCAAAACGTATGCGTTCATAGCTGTCAGTCCGAACCGAATCTCGCTTGGCGAGTCAACAGTGGTGAATATTTGGCTTCAACCGATTCCGCCGAGTCAGTTTTACGTCTTTCACGGTCTTTCGGTGACCCTCACAAAACCTGACGGAACCACTGAAACATTGGGGCCATACACTACATACACTATCGGGTCAGCCTACTTCAACTATGCGCCGTCGTCGCTTGGCAACTACAGTTTCAAACTAACGTATCCCGGTGAGGCCTTCGCCAATGGTACGGTAAACTATTTGCCTAGCGAGAGCCCGCAGAGTGCAACGCTCGTTGTACAGCAAGAGCCAATTCCAGGTAGATCGGAGAATCCGATTCCCAGCGAATATTGGACTCGCCCCATTAATGCAAGAAACAGACCGTGGAGTTCGATTTCGGGAAACTGGCTGATACGCAGTTACAACACAAGTTACGCTATGGGAAATAGCGACGCGGGTAAAGGTTTCAACCCATACAGCCAAGCGCCTAGAACCGCCCATATAATGTATACGAAAGAGCTAGCGTTGGGAGGTCTCATTGGTGGAGAATATGATTCGACAAGCTTCTACGCTGGGCTGACATACGAAGCAAAGCTTACTCCGCCGATAATCATGGATGGCAAAATGTACTACCGCACTTACCCAAGCGATTTCGGGTACTTCCAGGGAGTAGCAGGAATGTATCCGGGCACCGTCTGTGTGGATTTACGTACGGGTGAGGAACTCTGGAGAAACGACAAAGTGAGCATAGACGCAGGTCAGATATACGATTATGTCTCTGGAAACCAAATGGGCGGCATCCCGTACCTGTGGGACTTTCAATCTTGGGGGGCTTTCGCATTCTTCGCGGTAGGTCCTTCTCTAATGTTTAGGCCTACCACATGGCATCTGTATGACGGAAACACTGGAGACCTGATCGCCAACTTCACGGGTGCACTGCCGTCAAGCTTCATACAGACAGCTGCTGTCGTTTATGGAGATGACGGAGCAATGTACGTATACTTCCTCAGCGGAGCAGGCGGGTGGCTTGCAATGTGGAATTCAACCAAAGCTCTCGAGGGCGCCAACATTGTTTCCAATACCATGGGAACCAATATCGGCTTTTTGAGAAATGTGCCTGGAACCTACAGCTGGAGCAAGGGAATACAATGGAACGCGACTGTACCAGTCCATATGGTCATGGATTCATCTGGCGCACTCTTCCAGTCCGCGATGGGAGTCACCGGTAACGTGCTCGTAGCCGCGGTTGAAAGCAGGGCCATTTCGTACATGGAGATAGGCTATAGCCTGACAACGGGGCAAGAGGTATGGGCTCATAATCTGGATATCGACCATTACACGGCTGCGCGAGCCTTCGGAGAGGGCAAGTATGCCGGTATGAATCCAAACAGCAGGAGCTGGTTCGGCTACGATGCTAATACGGGGAACCGGTTGTGGACGAGTGATCCGGCTGATTATCCGTGGGGAACTTATGGGCTTTCAGGCGTGATCGCGTACGGTAAGCTCTACGCTCTCAGCTACGACGGACACGTGCATGCTTATGACCTTGAAACGGGACACGAAGTCTTTGGCTACTACAGCGGAGACGACGTGTATCGCGAAACGCCCTACGACACTTTCCCATTCTACTACGGCCCAATAGTTGCTGACGGGGTTGTCTTTGCAGGTAACGGTGAACACAGTCCGACCCAACCTCTGTACAGAGGATATCAATTGCACGCTTTCGACGCCGAAAACGGAACAGGAGTGTGGACCCTGCCAGGCTGGCACGTTATCCAGGCAATTGCAGACGGTTACCTCGTATCGTACAACGCGGAAGACAACAGCATGTATGTTTTCGGCAAAGGACCGAGTGCAACAACAGTCTCAGCTCCTAACGTCGGGATACCCTTTGGTTCATCGGTAGTCATCGGTGGGCTTGTTACTGACGCTTCGGCTGGTGCAAAACAGAATGAGCAGGCAGCCCGTTTTGCGAACGGAGTTCCGGTTGTCAGCGACGAGAGCATGAGCGCCTGGATGGAGTACGTGTATATGCAACAGCCCTGTCCTGCAGAAGTCACAGGAGTCACGGTAAAGATTGATGTGATCGATGCCAACAATAACTATCGAAACATAGGAACTGCGACAAGCGATGGGTACGGCGCGTACAGTTTCATGTGGACTCCCGACATTCCTGGCAAATACACTGTTATCGCTACATTCGAGGGTTCTGAATCGTACTACAGGTCCTATGCAGAGACATCTTTCGGTGTTGACCAGGCACCAGAACCAAATCTCGGACCAACAGCCCCACCTGCATCCCAGACTGAGATGTACATCACAGGCTTCGGAATCGCCATAATCGCTGCAAT
>Ga0105095_10002181_pt1 | contig 10473 bp, 8 predicted proteins | sample PPLLak2March2015_2_FD_79180 | JGI IMG/M metagenome (GOLD analysis project Ga0105095, IMG submission 79180) | Freshwater sediment microbial communities from Prairie Pothole Lake near Jamestown, North Dakota, USA - PPLs Lake P8 Core (3) Depth... | ecosystem: Environmental > Aquatic > Freshwater >... | reverse complement strand
CTATCGCGCAGCCAACGCTAAACCGAATGCCACACAAGCCCCCGTGCCCGCACCCAGCGCCGTTTACGAACTACTACACTTCGGCCGCGTTATCGGCCCGGATGCCCTCAACCCCGCCAATACGCCGCACTGGCGCAAAATCTGTTTTGGCGAGGGGTATGGCTGGGTCAATTTGAACGCGCCAGGGGTAATGAAATTCAGCGATGCGGATTTCCCGCACTGGAAAGATTGGAAGCTGATCGACGACAGCAAGGACCTGGATAGCCGTTGCGATTCAAAGACCATCAAGGGCTGGCTGGACGAAGATCAAGACGGCAAAGTCGATCCCAACGAAGCGGTAAGCTTGTTATCCGAGGACCACATCCAAGCCAAGATGCGGCATACGATCTGCAAGCTGCCCACAGAATGGGAAAAAGCAACCGTCGATCATCGCTGGGGATGGCTGAAAGAAGAATCCGAAGAAAATCCTGCGCCGCTAAGCGATGCGGACTTCTTGAAGCTGCGCGAGCACATCGAAGAATTGGCGTTTTGGGAGGAGGCGGGTATTGGTATCTCGACCAATCATTGGCATTTCCAGCCGAGGGAGTTTATTCGGCAGTTTCGGATGTGTGGGTGGATGAGCAGCAGTGAACTCGATCATAGTCTTGCTGCAGCACCTGCCGCTGGTAGAGTGCGTGCCGAGGCCTTGCGTCTATCGATGAACAAGATGATGCGAAAATTTTCAATCCATACTGGTAGGTTGCGTTCTGCTCATTTTCTCGCGCAGGTGGGTCACGAGACTGGTTGGTGGCAGTACCGTGAAGAGCTTGGCAATGAGCGATACTTCCGAACGATGTACGAGATCATCACAGTGCAGGAGGCGGCCGAGGACTACCGTTCAGGGCTTGCGCAACGCTTAAATTTGGTTCAGCGAGGAGAATCAGAGCAGGGTTACGCGGCCCGTAGACCGGGGGTGGTTGCCGCAAAGGCTGCCACAATGGATAACGGAGCAGCAAATGCTAGTCATGGAGGTCAAACGGGAGACGGTCCTCGTTTCCGTGGCCGTGGTTTTTTACAAATCACAGGTCGGCGGAACTACATCGGCTACGGAGCCTTCCGTGGGCGTGACTTCTTGACCGATCCAAATCCTCGTTTACTCGCAACTGACGATTTCAATGCATGCGATGCGTCGGGCTTCTACTGGGCGCGAGAGCGTGCAAACATAGAGGCGGACGCAGGTTCAGAAGCCAGGAACGTGACACGAGTCGGTGGCGTGGTAAATAGAGGAAGTGCAGCCAGGGTACCGTTGCATGACCGTGAGCGGCAAAATGTATTCACAGCTATTTGGGAGCGATTGAATGACGATGTCTAGTCGATTGATTATATTTGCCCTGCTGGCGATCGTCACATGTATCTCACAAGCTGATGGGGTCTCAACAACATGCTCTGGTTTGGCACTCGATGCTGAAGGACTCCAACAGACTGAGTGCTCTACCAAGGATGGACTCACGGTGGTGCGGTATCATGGGCCGGCGCCGTCGTCTGTCTATGCGACGGAATTTGATCGGCGAGCTGTAACGGTTGCAAGTGGAGTAAATGCGAGAATAGTCAGGGAAGCCGCAGGTATCACTAGTGGGGCACGTGGTATGTCTATCGGCCGAAGCCGCCTGGTAAAACCGCCAGTAGAAGCTCAGATCGTCCATCGGACCACTGCGAAAAAGACTCAAAAGCATCTTCATTGGACAATTTTGGTCGAGGAGATGCAGTACGGGGCGCAAGGAGATGCCCCGGGCTTTGTGATCGACTGCGCCACAGCCCTAAGGTCCAATCGGTACGGCACGATTGCAGTGGCAGAATGTTTTCCACTCGAAGAGCGACAACGATTCCTCCGTACTTTGCGTGCGATAAAGTAGTGCACAGTACCGTGCACCATGTTTAAAAAAAGCAAATTCTTGCCCATTGTTATTTGCCTCCTTGTCACTACAAATTCCTTTGCCGGCTCAGTTGCTGAATTAACGAAATTTGGCGTTACCGTTCGAGTGCCGCCATCGTTGTTCACAAAGAAGGACAAGAAGGCAAAACTGACAACATCAAACGATAGAACGCAGTGCTTGCGTTTCTTCTTTAAGGCCACAAAGAAATATGCGGGGGAGCTTTGTGCATCCTCTAATCCGGATTTTCTACTCGATAGGAGCGTAATCTCATACGACTTGATTCCGGCTCATGCCAGTTCAGTCGAAAGGTCTGAGTCTGATCTAATGGCCATGTCCCCGATTTCGCAGTACCCAATGGAGCCGTTCGTCAACCAAAACTTCAAGAGTTATGGAGCTATCATTGATTGCGATGAGATCAATGATGCTATTTACAGGGCCACTTCAAGTTGCCATATTGCCGTTGCCGCTTTCCAAAGCGGCACATGCTTCTATAGTAATTTCATAGTCAAAAGCCATATCAATGGTAGTGCTAGGGTTTTAATTGAAGACATAAAGATACTCTGGAGTAGTCTGGCTGCAATGTAGGCTCACTTCCTGCGACAACACGCTAACCGCGCTTAACGACGCAGCGGCGCTTTATGGGAAGGTCTTTTTTGATTCTGCTTGGCAAAGTCCGAAGAATAATGCTGGCCTCGCTATATTGAGCTGAATCCCGTACGTGCGGATTTGGCGATGAAGAATGGCATGTGGTCTGCCCCCATGGCATGGCAAACGGGGCCGGCTCTTTCGGAGCTGGTTCTTTTTTTTACCCTCCCCACCCTCCTGCACCCATCCTGAAATTTCATGCAATTCCGAGCAGCAATCCCGCCCTTGCCCCGCATTTCACCCCTTTCTTTCTGTTTTTATTCGTTTTTTCCCCAAACCAAGTCTGGCATGATAATAAATATTAGTAATTATTATTAAACAAGTACTTACTGATCATTTCAAATATAATTATTAGATGTTATCCATATCCATATAATTTACAAGAAAATAACTTATCGCATCCCGCCGTTAAATAAGTCATTGTCAACGTTAGAGAAAATTAAGAATCCCTCCGGTTTTATTCTTGACCATGCCATTTAAATCACCTATAGTGGGGTATGGTGGTAAAAAGTGGGGGATGGTGGGGAATGACGCGATTTAAAAGGATGGCATGTTTCGCGGCGCTACAGCGCTAAATCTGGATGCCAAGGGGCGGCTGGCCGTCCCGGCGCGGCATCGCGATGCGCTCACAGTGCAGGCCGGCGGTCGTCTGGTGCTGACCGCGCATCCGCATCGCTGTCTCCTGCTTTATCCGCAGTCCGCGTGGGAACCCATTCAAGAGAAAGTCATGTCCTTGCCCAGTCTCGACAAGCAGGCGAGCCTGCTGCAACGGCTATTGGTGGGTTTTGCGGAAGATATGGAGTTGGATGGCGCCGGCCGGGTGTTGGTGTCGCCGGTGTTGCGCGAATTCGCGGGCCTGGAAAAACAGGTGATGTTGGTGGGTCAGGGCACGCACTTCGAGTTGTGGAGCCAGGAGGGCTGGCGCGCGCAATTGGATGAGGCGCTGGCGCAGGGCGATGCGGTGTTGCCGGCGGAACTGGGGAATTTTTCCTTGTGAACACAGCTGTGAGCGATAGCTCACAACATGTGCCGGTGTTGTTGGAAGAAGCGCTCGCCGCCTTGAACATCAAGCCGGACGGCGTGTATGTGGATGGGACCTTCGGTCGCGGCGGGCATGCCCGGGCGATCTTGGCGCGTTTGGGAGACAAGGGTCGTTTGATCGCTTTCGATAAGGATCCGGCGGCCATTGCAGCGGCGCGGGCGATACAGGATCCGCGTTTGAGTGTGGTGCATGCAGGGTTTGCACAGTTGCAAGACGAGCTGGGCGCAGCGGGGGTAGAGCAGGTGGATGGGGTATTGCTGGATTTGGGAGTGTCGTCGCCGCAGTTGGATGAGGCGGCGCGCGGCTTCAGTTTCCGCATGGACGGCCCGCTCGATATGCGCATGGACACCACCCGGGGGAGGACGGCTGCGGAATGGCTGGCCACGGTAGAACAACGAGAACTAGCGGAGGCGATAGCGGAATATGGCGAAGAACGGTTTGCTAAGCAGATTGCAAGAGCGATTGTTGCGGCGCGCGCGGGAGGGCCAATTACTACAACCAGAATGCTTTCCAAGATCGTGGCAGAGGCCGTGCCCACGCGCGAGCCAGGCCAAGATCCGGCGACGCGTACCTTTCAAGCTATACGGATTTACATCAATCAGGAGCTTGAGGAGTTATCGTTAGTGCTACCGCAAATTGTGGAACTCCTCACCCCCGGTGGCCGTTTGGCGGTGATTAGTTTCCACTCTCTCGAAGATCGTATTGTGAAGCGCTTCCTGAAATCGGAAGCGCAGCCGGACAAACTCCCCGCGAATTTCCCCATCAAGGCCGCCGACCTGCCGCAGCCCAGAATGCGCGTGATCGGCAAGGCGCAACGCGCCGGCAGCGCCGAGTCCAGCGCGAATCGGCGCGCGCGCAGCGCCGTGCTGCGCGTGGCCGAGCGCACCAATGTTCAAAAGGAGTCGCGCGCATGACGCGGCTCAACTTGCTGCTGATGGGCATCCTGGTGGTGTGCGCCTTGGGCGTGGTCACCTCGCAGCACCATGCGCGCAAGTTGTATGCGGAATTGCAGCACGCCCAAGAATTCGCCAAGCAGATGCAGACCGAGTTTGGTCAGTTGCAACTGGAGCAAAGCACTTGGGCGATGCATGCGCGGATCGAAAAAATCGCGGTCGAGCGTCTGCGTATGCGCGTGCCCGAGCCGAGCCAGATTCAAATGGCCCCGGCGGCGCCTGCAATCCCAGCGGCGCCGGCAATCCGGGCGGCAGGTGAAAAATCATGATGGCCGACGCCGTCCTCAACCGCAAAGGCCAATTGACGGTGCGCCTGCCGGTATGGCGCACGCGCCTGATCCTGATCGTGCTGCTGCTCGGTTTCCTGGCCTTGATCGGGCGCGCGGTATACCTGCAAGGTGTGAACAAGAATTTCCTGCGCATGAAGGGCGAGGCGCGCTACTCGCGCGTGATCAACCTGAATTCCAATCGCGGCAAGATCACCGATCGCAACCATGAGCCGCTGGCGATTTCCAGCCCGGTGGAATCGGTGGCGGCGAACCCGCGCGAGACCGAGATCAACCCGCAGCAAATGCAACGTCTGGCCAAGTTGCTCGGGGTAAAGCGCGCGGAACTGGAAAAGAAATTCGGCGAAGAGCGCGAGTTCGTCTATCTCAAGCGCCAGCTGTCGCCGGAAACGGCGGAGAAAGTGCTGCGCTTGGATATTCCCGGTGTGTTCCTGCAGCGCGAATACCGGCGCTACTATCCTTATGGCGAAGAAACCGCGCAATTGCTGGGCATCACCAATCTCGACGACCAAGGCCAGGAAGGCATCGAACTGGCCTTCAATGAGCACCTGGCCGGTGTCGATGGCTCGCGGCGCGTGCTGAAAGACAGGCGCGGCAATATCATCGAGGGCGTGGAGAGCATCCGCACGCCGCAGGAAGGCCAGGACATCGTGCTGGCCCTGGATCGCAATATCCAATATTTGGCCTATCGCGAATTGGGCGAGGCGATGCACGAGCATCGCGCCAAGGCCGGTGCGGTGGTGGTGCTGGACGCCAAGACCGGCGAAGTGCTGGCGCTGGTGAACCAGCCCTCCTACAACCCCAACAAGCGCAACAAGAACATGCATAGCGGCCTCACCCGCAACCGCGTGGTGACGGATATTTTCGAGCCCGGCTCGACCATGAAACCGTTTACCGCCGCGCTCGCCATCGAGTCCGGGAAATTCAGGCCGGACACCTTGATCAATACCGATGGTGGCAAGATGAGCATCGGCCCCGCGACGATTCACGATGCGCATAGTGCCAGCACGCTGATCAGCGTCTCCCAGGTAATCCAAACATCCTCGAATGTCGGCTCGGCAAAAATGGCGCTGGCGATGAGCCCGGAAAGCATGCACGGCCTGTTTGCCAAGCTCGGCTTCGGCAAGGCGCCGCAATCGGGTTTCCCCGGCGAGGTCGCGGGGCGGCTGCGGCCCTATCAATCCTGGCGCCCCATCGAGCAGGCCACCATGGCTTACGGCCACGGCATCTCGGTCAGCCTGATGCAATTGGCGCGCGCCTATACCGTGTTCACTTCGGATGGCGAACTGAAAAAAGTTTCCCTGCTCAAATTGGAACAGCCGCCGGAAAGCGTGCGCGTGCTTTCGCCCAGCACCACGCAGGCGGTGCGCGCCATGCTGGAAATGGCGGTGCAGCCGGGCGGCACCGCGCCGCGCGCACAAGTGCTGGGTTATCGCGTGGCCGGCAAGACCGGCACCGCGCACAAGCTGGAGGCGCACGGCGGCTATGCGCCGGATCGCTATGTGGCATCGTTCGTCGGCTTCGCCCCGGCCTCCGATCCGCGCCTGATCATCGCGGTGATGATCGATGAGCCCTCCGCCGGCCAATACTACGGCGGCACGGTGGCGGCGCCGGTGTTCTCGCGCATCATGGCCGGCGCTCTGCGCATGCTGGCGGTCTCGCCCGACCTGCCGACGCAGAGCATGTTGTTGCCGCCAGCCGATGTGCCGGAAGTGCGGGAGGAAACATGATCCCGCATCCCCCGCCGCAAAGCCGTTTCGAATTCAATCTGGTGGATGCGCTGCCGGTGCCGGTGACGAACCTGGTCAACGACAGCCGCCGCGTTTCGGCCGGCGATACTTTCCTGGCCTATCCCGGCGAGCGCCAGGATGGGCGGCAGTTCATCCCGCAAGCCATCGCCCAGGGCGCCAACGCCATCGTCTGGGAAGCGCAAGGCTATGTGTGGGACCCGGCCTGGCAAGTGCCGAATCTGCCGGTGCCGCAGCTGCGCAGCAAGGTCGGTGAATTCGCCTCGGAAGTGTATGGCCGGCCCTCGCGCAAACTGTGCGTGATCGGCATCACCGGCACCAACGGCAAGACCTCCTGTTCGCATTGGCTGGCGCAGGCGCTGAGCCAGGCCGGGCGGCCGGCGGCGATCATCGGCACGCTGGGCAATGGCTTTCCGGAGCAGTTGGAGCCTTCGCCCAACACCACGCCCGACCCCATCGTGCTGCAAAAAAGTTTGCAACGCTATTTGCAGCAAGGCGCGACCTGCGCCGCGATGGAAGTGTCCTCGCATGCGCTGGATCAAGGCCGCGTCAACGGCGTGCATTTCGAGGTGGCGCTGTTCACCAACCTGTCGCGCGAGCACCTGGACTACCACGGCGACATGAAGCGCTATGCCAGCGCCAAATCGGCCTTGTTCACCTGGCCGGAATTGCGCCATGCGGTGATCAACGGCGACGACGCCTACGGCGAAGAGCTGCGGCAAAAAGCCGAGGCGCAGGGCGTGAAAGTCGTCAGCTACGGCTTCGAGTACGGCGAAGTTCGCGGCAGCAATTTGCGCGTCGGGCCGCAAGGCTTGGCTTTCGACGTCGCCACGCCCTGGGGCGAGGCGCGCCTGGAAAGCAGTGTGCTGGGCCGCTTCAATGCGCACAACTTGCTGGCGGTGCTGAGCACCTTGCTGGTCGGCGGCGTGCCGTTTGAGCAGGCCATCGTCAGCGTGCAGCACGCGCAAGCGGTGCCGGGGCGCATGCAGCAGATCCGCCTCCCCGGCAAGCCGCTGGTGGTGGTGGATTACGCGCACACCCCGGACGCACTGGAAAAAGTTTTGATTACCTTGCGCGAGATCAGCGGCGAATCCAAGACCTCGGGCGCGCGCCTGATCTGCGTGTTCGGCTGCGGCGGCCAGCGCGACAAGGGCAAGCGCCCGCTGATGGGCGATGTGGCGGCGCGCCTCGCCGATGCGGTGGTGGTCACCAGCGACAACCCGCGCAACGAAGAGCCGCGCGCCATCATCGACGACATCCTGGCCGGCATGGTGGACAACTACCATGTGGAGGAAGACCGCGCCGCCGCCATCGACTACGCCATTGCGCACGCCCAGGCCGGCGACGTGGTGCTGATCGCCGGCAAGGGCCACGAGGACTATCAGGAGATCAAGGGCGCGAAGCTGCCGTTCAGCGACGTCGAAGTGGCGCTCAGATCCCTGGAACGTCATGGGGAGAGAAAAGCATGATGCGCCTGAGCGAAGCGGCGCAAGCCATTGGCGCAAGCGTACAAGGCACTGATGTCGCATTCAGCTCGGTCAGCACCGATACGCGCACATTGCAACGCGGTGCGCTGTTCGTGGCGCTGCGCGGCGAACGCTTCGACGGCCACGATTTCGTGCGCCAGGCGCTGGACAACGGCGCCAGCGCGGCCATGGTGGACGCGGCCTACAAGCCCGCAGATCTGGGCGACGATGCGGCGCTGCTGGTGGTAGCGGATACGCGTCTGGGTCTGGGCCAGCTGGCCGCGGCCTGGCGCAATCGCTTCGACATCCCCCTGGTCGCCGTCACCGGCAGCAACGGCAAGACCACGGTGAAGGAAATGCTGAAGTCCATTTTGAGCGCCGCCAGCGGCGATGCCGATGCGGTGCTCGCCACCCAGGGCAATCTCAACAACGATATCGGCAGCCGCAGCAGCATCAGCGGCATGCCGACCATCATCGCTATGCGGTGATCGAGATGGGCATGAACCACCTGGGCGAGATCGATTATCTGACCCGGCTCGCCACGCCGACCGTGGCGCTGGTGAACAACGCGCATTCGGCGCATGTGGGCGAGCTGGGTAGCGTGGAGAACATCGCGCGCGCCAAGGGCGAGATCTTTGCCGGCCTGCGCCCGGGCGGTATCGCCGTGATCAACGCCGACGACGCCTTCGCGCCGCTGTGGCGCGAACTGAACGCCGGGCGCAGCGTGATCGAGTTCGGCTTGGAGCATCCGGCGCAGGTGACCGGCCGTTACGAATTGCTGCCGGCCGGCGTGCGCCTGGAGATCCAGTTGCCGCAACAAACCATCGCCACCCATTTGCAAGTCCCCGGCCTGCACAACGTGCGCAATGCGCTGGCGGCCAGCGCCGCGGCGCTGGCGCTGCAAGTTGCGCCGCCAGCGATAGCGCAGGGGCTGGATGCATTCCAGGGCGTGCAGGGCCGCTTGCAGAGCAAGGCCGTGCTGCACGGCGCGACCCTGATCGACGACAGCTACAACGCCAATCCCGGCTCGGTGCGCGCCGCCATCGACGTGCTGGCGCAAGCGCCGGGCGAAAAAATTATGGTGCTGGGCGACATGGGCGAGCTGGGCGAGAACGGCACGGCGCTGCATGCCGCGGTTGGACACTATGCGCGCGACCAGGGTATCGACGCGCTGTTCTGCCTGGGTGATTTAACTCGTCACACGGCGCAAGCCTTCGGCGCCGGCGCCTGCCATTACGAGCGCATCCAGGAATTGTTGGCGGATTTGGAAAATCGCCTGTCGCCGACGGCGACGGTGTTGGTGAAAGGTTCCCGCTTCATGCAAATGGAGCGGGTGGTGAAGAGTTTTGAGATTGCATGAGCGGCGAGGAGTTGAACATGAAACGTAACAACATAATGCCGACTTGGAGCATGTCATGCTACTAACCCTGTTCCAGTGGCTGGCGCAAGAACAGCACATCCGCGTGTTCAACGTGTTCAACTACATCACCTTGCGCGCGGTGCTGGCGGCGTTGACGGCGCTGGCCATTTCCTTCGTGGTCGGTCCCGGCATGATCCGGCGTCTGACCGCCTACAAGATCGGCCAATCGGTGCGCGACGACGGCCCGCAAACGCATCTGGTCAAGGCCGGCACGCCGACCATGGGCGGGGCGCTGATTTTGGTGTCGATCCTGGTGTCCACCTTGTTGTGGGCCGATTTGAAAAACATCTACGTCTGGGTGGTGTTGTTGATCACCGCCGGATTCGGCGCGGTGGGTTGGGTGGACGACTATCGCAAGGTGGTGCATCGCAATCCGAAGGGCCTGTCGGCGCGCGCCAAGTTGTTCTGGCAATCGCTGATCGCCTTGTGCGCGGTGGCCTTCATTGTCTACAACACGAACCTGCCGGCGCAGACCGAATTGATCGTGCCCTTCTTCAAGACCGTGGCGATTCCCTTGGGCGCCTTTGGCTTCATGGTCTTGGCCTATTGCGTCATCGTCGGTACCAGCAACGCGGTGAACCTGACCGACGGCCTGGACGGTCTGGCCATCATGCCGACGGTGATGGTGGCCAGCGCCCTGGCGATCTTCGCCTATGTCGCCGGTAACGTGGTGTTCGCCAAATACCTGCAACTGCCCTACATCCCCGGCGCGGGCGAGCTGGCGATCTTCTGCGCCGCGATCGCCGGCGCGGGCCTGGCCTTTCTCTGGTTCAACGCCTATCCGGCGGAAGTATTCATGGGCGATGTCGGCGCGCTGGCCTTGGGCGGTGCACTCGGCGCGGTGGCGGTGATCGTGCGTCAAGAAATCGTGCTGTTCATCATGGGCCGCGTGTTCGTGGTGGAGACCCTGTCGGTGGTGCTGCAAGTGGCCTCGTTCAAGCTCCCCGGCAAGCGCATTTTCCGCATGGCGCCGCTGCACCATCACTACGAATTGAAGGG
>Ga0105095_10002178_pt1 | contig 10489 bp, 6 predicted proteins | sample PPLLak2March2015_2_FD_79180 | JGI IMG/M metagenome (GOLD analysis project Ga0105095, IMG submission 79180) | Freshwater sediment microbial communities from Prairie Pothole Lake near Jamestown, North Dakota, USA - PPLs Lake P8 Core (3) Depth... | ecosystem: Environmental > Aquatic > Freshwater >... | reverse complement strand
GGAATTCGGCGCCTTGTCGTAAAAAAAGACAACAAGCTAGTTGGAATAGTCACCACCACCGACTTTGCAAAGCACCTGGGCAAGAAAACTTTCTCCGATGGCATTCTTGAAGCAATGGGCCGAAATCACTACCCGATTCCCGAAGTCTTCGAAAAATAAAGCAAGGTTTGCTTTGAATCCAGTAACGACAGTGTACCTCAGCGTTAAGAACCGAATTTGTACCTGTGGTTCCAAAGCACATTGTCCGCATCTTTCAGGTGGAACTGCGGTATCGGAAGCCGAAACTCTTCACTGGATCAAGAAGATACAACTGTGGACCCTGGAGAATAACTGGCTTATGCTGCAAAAAAATCAGCGGGTTTTTTAAAGTCTCAGGTCTCGTACCTGCAACATCGTTTAGACGCTTGTTAATATTGGGAGTATGAGTAAGGCTGTCATACCTATGAGTTTCATGAATATGAGAACCGAGGGGCCTGCGACGTCCTTCAAAGGGTCTCCTACGGTGTCGCCAATTATTGTTGCTTTGTGCGTGTCTGATTTCTTTCCTCCATATAGTCCACTTTCAACTAGTTTTTTTGCATTGTCTAGCAAAGCGCCTGTATTGTTAAAGAAGAAGCCTAACATGGCGGCAGAAGCTGTTGCCCCTATAAGCAGCATTCCCAACTCTGTTGGTCCAAACAGCAAGCCCACGACGATTGGGGTTGCAACCGAAATAAGTCCTGGTAATACCATTTTCCTGAGTGCATTTTTTGTGGCTATATCGATGCATCTAGCATAGTCAGGAGTGGCTTTGCCTTCTTTGAGTCCTATGATCTCTTTGAACTGGCGGCGTGCTTCATCAACCATTTGGAAAGCTCCGTCAGAGGTTGCTCTCATCGTCAGTGAGGCTAATGGCAGAGGCAAGACTACGCCTAGAAACAGTGCTGCAATGGGATATGGCGTTGCAAGCGAGACTACAGAGATATTTGCCGTTGCGAAAAAGGTTGCGAAAATCAAGAAGGAGGTGACTGTGCCTGAAGCCATAGCATAGCCCTTAGTTGACGCCTTCATGGTATTTCCCACCGCGTCTAGAGAATTCAAGGTCTCAGAGGCTTGGCCTGAAATTCCAGACATTTCAGCAATTCCCGCAGCATTATCGGTTATTGGACCGAACGTGTCAGAAGCCATAATAAACGCAATAACCATGTCCGTGCCAATGTTTGTTATAACTAATCCGTAGAGGGATTCGCCAGTAATTAAGAATGAAACCACCACGGCAGCCAAAACTGCAATCATAGGAAATAATGGAGTTGCCAATCCAGTCGAAATTCCAGTTATTAGGTTTATAGCAGGACCCGCCTGCGAGGACTCGGCAACATGATGTACAGGTCCACGCCCCAGACCAGTGTAATACAATGTTAATAGGACACAAACGAGCATCGCTGAAACACCAAGCAAACCTGCAAAAAACAATGATACATCATTCAAAAAGAACGTGGACAAAAAGAAAAGACCAATCAAGGCGAGAACTGCTGTTACAAAGAGGCCGATAACCAAAGATCCTGTTGCACTTATTCGCCTCCACCGTCTAACCAACGAAATCCCAAACATTGACGCCAGAACACCAGTTGCTTCGAGTATGAATGGGAAAACTATTCCGTTGGGGCCGTATCTCGACATGAAGAGAACGCCCATCAGCATGCCGGTTATTATGTCGTCGCTGAAAGTCTGGAACAGGTCTGATCCTCGACCCGCGCAGTCGCCAACGTTGTCGCCAACCAAATCGGCGATCACAGCCGGATTTCTCGGGTCGTCCTCAGGAATCTCCATTTCGATTTTACCCACCAAATCGGCTCCAATGTCCGCTGCCTTGGTGTATATGCCACCCCCGATCTGCGCAAAAAGTGCCGCTAGGCTTGCCCCAAATCCAAACCCAACAAGCGCCGAAACATCATTCAAGGCCGTGTGTAAAATGAATAACGCAACCAGACTTATTCCTGGAACCGCTAGACCCATAACCGAACCTCCCAAAAAACCTGTCCTCAAAGTTTCCCCTAATGAACGCGTAGCAGCACTTGCTGTTCTCACGTTGGCTCTTACTGCAACGTTCATGCCAACGTATCCTGCCAGAAGGGATAGAAGGACACCGCAAACGAAAGCCAAGGAAGTTGTCCAATTGAAGAAGACGAGGATTATTATGGCCAGCCAGGGAATGACAAGAATGATAGTTCTTAGTTGCCTCTTGAGATACGCGTTTGTTCCAATCACTATGTACCTGCTAACTTCTCGCATGCGAGCCGTACCAGAATCGCGTTTGAGTATCCAACGAGTAATAAGCGATGCCGCCAAAATGGCAAACATCCCAACCCCGAAGGCAAACAAGAGCGGATCTGTCATAACAATTCCTTCAGGTTCCTCGTTTTGCGCATTTAGCTATCTGACAGAATAGATGGTCCCGGTTTTTTCTGTTCATGGAATGACTTTGCCTCTTTGCAAAGAGAGTTCTCTACTTGATAAGGCTGTCCCTGAATCGACTGTAAACTTGCTAACCTTTTGGAATCCTAAGCTCAGCATCTATGGTATTGGAAAATGCACATTATTGAAAACATATTACCTGCTTACCCCGTATTAGTTTAGGGTTGGATAAGAGATGTTTGACAGAATCAGAATACTAGTTGGTTATGACGGCTCGTTGCATTCAAGAAAAGCCCTCACAGAAGCAGCTAGTATTGCTAAGTGTTTTTCAGGGTTCATAAAAGTAGTCAATGTCTATGAGAAAGGCAAGGAAAAAGAAGCTGAAAAAGCCGTTAATGAGGCTGAGCAAAACTTAGAAAAGGCAGATGTAAAACACGAGGTGACATGTGTCCTCGGCTCAAATCCAGCTAAAGCTTTGGTTCTTATAGCTAAACAGGAAAACTTTGGGCTCATAGTAATAGGAAGAAGAGGCTTAGGAAGCAAACTGTCCTTTCTTTTGGGAAGTGTTTCAAAACAAGTTGTCGTCAACGCGTACTGCAACGTTCTTGTTGTAAAGTAGGCGTGAGCACTGCCTGGAGTTTGACCTGCACGCCTAAAAATGCACGGATCAGTAATCAGTTTGAACTAATTGCCAAGGAAAATATTCCAAAGCGCAAACGACGAGTTCCACATGAAAACGTGGAAGAAAAAAAGACAGAAACAAAAAGCACTTGCCAAAGCCTTCACCCGCCACTAATCATGGCTTGGCGATACCGCTGCTTTAAATAAGGGGTATAGACAAAAAGCACACAACAGCCCAGTAAGTCTAACCAGTACTGGAAAAGTCCAGAAACGCACAAATAATACTTAACAGCACTTGACAGCATCCAAAAAGACCCAATTTACAGAACATACCCACAAAGCCAAACTTCAACCCAGAAACCTTTCCAATTTTGTCAACCCGATGATTTCGTCGAAGCTTAAACCTAACGCATCCAACACCTGGTCAAACGTGCTGTGCAGATAAGCAATGTATTTGTCGACGTCAATCTCGTTTTTGCTGGCTAACTCAACGGGCTTTACGTGTGGTTCTCGGATGACTTTTACGAAGCTGATCAAGTCTCCTGCTCTGAGTTCAATTCCTGTTTTTTCGAGGAGTTTGGCTGCCTTAACGTGTTGCGGCGTGGTTTTCGTGTAATGCTCAAGCTCTTCACCCAGTACAACGTGGAACGCGAGTTCGCTGCTGCTTTCCCATTCTCTTCGCTTCAGCGTTGTGTAGCGTTCGCGGACGATTTCGGCGATGTCTTTTTTTGCTTTCTCGAATTCCGCTGGATTCTTCACTTTGGCAAGGCGCTCTTTCATGTCGTTGAACGAGTTCTTGATGAAGATTGGGATGTGTTTCTTTTTGCCCGTTAAGCCTTTAACGTCAACGGTGCCGTCTTCGAGAACGCCCAAGTAGTTTTTTTTGCGGCTGCTGAAAACCGCGTAACGATAAACCTTGTCCACGTCAATGCTCATCTTCAACTCGTGCTCAGTCCAATGCGCTAAATTTTCAACTTGTTCTTTTGTTGGGTTTTTGAGGAAGAGGCTGTCGGTGTCGCCGTACAAGACTTGGATTCCAATCGCTTCGGCATGGTTAAGTATTTGGGTGATGCTGTGTCTTCCGATGGCTGCTGTGGCTTCAGCGACTGGTGGACAGTAAAGGTCGAAGCTGTCGGCGCCGAAAACGCCATAGCTGGCGTTGAGGATGACTTTTAGTGCGCCTTGGGTTATGTTGTACCAGCTTCTCAGCTCGGTTGGTAGGGTTTTGTCTTTGCTTCTTTGTTTGTACCATCTTACGCGTAAATCGCGGAGTGAGCCGATGAGTAGGCTTTCTAGGGCGCGTTTTTTTGTGCATACCCAGTGTGGGGTGCCTGGGATTAGGTTGCTGCGGCATTCAGGATGTGGACAAAGTATGCTTTGGTAGCCGAGGTTCCAGACTTTTATTATGGATGGGTATAGGCTCGGGAAGTCCATGACCGCTACGTTGAAGTGTACGCCTGGTGTGGGTTCGACGACTATGGCGCCTTTGTATTTTTTTCCTTTTATGATGGCTGTGGTGGATGTTTTGCCTTTTCGTGTGAGGATGTCTTCGGAGTTTGGGATGAGCATGTTTCTGTGTCGGTGTTCGCGGTGCATGAAGTTGCGTATCCATCGGCTTACGCCTTGTCGGCTTACGTCTTCCATGGGCATGCTGCTGATGCGTGCGAGGACGAGGATGAGTTTCATGGCTGAGTCGTCTTCGAAGCTGGTGAGTTTGTAGGCGATTTCTGAGTCGCGGTAGCAGTATTGGGCGAGTTCGGTGTAGGTGAGTTCGGCGAAGGTTTTTTCGAGCTTTATTTTTTGTGTGTTTATTAGTGCGGTGCCGACGTCGTCGAGGGTTACGTCTCTGTAGCGGTAGTTGAATGCGTAGATTTGGATTGAGCGGTTGTAGAAGAACTTGTACAGGTCGATGTGGACGCCGTATTTCAGTAAGCAGACTCGTTTGCCGACATCGATTGGGATTTCGTTTCTTTGGAAGCCGAGGTTCATGGCGCGGTGGACGAGGTAGCGCAAATCAAAATCGTCGCCGTTGAAGGTTAGGATGAAGGGGTATTCCATTAGGATGTCGAAGATGGCTCTGAGGAGTTTTTCTTCGGAGTCAACGTATTCGATTGTCATGCCTGGTGCCAGGGGTGTGTTTCCTATTCTGATGCCTTCGTTTTCGCGTTTGAGCATGAGGACTTTTTTAACGTCGTCTGATGTGTAAAGGCTGCAGCAGATTACTGGGCAGTTTGCTTCTCGTGCATCGGGCATTCGTGTTGAGTAGGGTGAGTAGACTTCGATGTCTATGGCTGCTCTGCGGAATTTGGGTGCTGGGTACTCGAGGAGTCTTGCCCATTCTTGGATGAATTCTTGTTCTTCTTTTGTGGCTTCGGTGAATATGGATTGGATGTCGGTGAGGGTTTTCTCGGTTTCTGGCAGTGTGACTGGGATTAGGCTGTGATTTTTTACTTCGAAAATCATGCCTGGCAGGAATTGTTTGTCGTAGATGTAGGATTGGTAGTATTTTATGCGTGCTTCCCAGACTTTCGGTTCTTCTTCGTTTGCCATGGCGTTTCGGTTTCGTGGGTAGTCTTCGGGGATTATGTCTCTGATGGTGCCTTGAGGTTTTCCTCCGATGGCTAACGGGTCGTTGGTGACGATTTTCGTGACTCTTATGTCCTTGAAGGTGAGGGGGTCGAATTTTTCCAGCGTTTCGAAGTGGTCGAAGCCTTCGTGCTGCATGAGGCGCGGGATTTTCCGCAACTCAGCTTCTGAGAGGTTCGTGAGGCAGTAGGGTTTGTGTCCGGTGTTGTCGTACCAGAAGTAAATTCTTCCGCTGATGGGCTCGTAGAGTTTGATGACTGCTTTTCGCTGTCGCCCGTCGTAACTTGCAGACACGAAGTATGATGGCGGAAGATTTTCAGGCGCAACAGGCGGAAAAGCAGGGCGTTTCTTCACCTTCTGTGCGGTTTCAGCAGGTTGGGTTTGCGGTGCTGCCGCTTTCGCTTCTTCCAGCACGGGCTTCTTCACCACTGGACCGAAATCGAACAGGCTCTTCTGTGACATCAGGCTTCGTAACCTTGCCACAACTATGCTTGCTAGAGACTAAAATGTTTACTCACACCAAACAGACAACAGAAACCACGATTGAATTCGTCTACGTCTGTTTTGCTCGGAACAGTCAATAGCCGCTTTTAAATAGAAACGAGCTCCTGAAAAGCTAACATCTCTAGTGCTCGTGACAGTCTATACCCCCTTATTTAAAGGAGGAAATAACAAGTGTAATGTCCGCTGGTTGTTGTCCGCTGCTTTTTGCTGGTTTATCCCGCGTTTTTTTGCGTTTGATTTCTCTTTTGTGTCCGGAGCACTATGATTGACAGTACGACTATAGTCACGATGAGTATGGCAATCACTATTTCACGTATGTCCACTTGTGGATTGTCTTGTTTCGGTTCAGGTGGTGAGGGATTTCGCTGGGGTGGAGGTGTCGCGGCGATTGCTGAGGCTTCGGGGTCTGGTGCGGTTAGGAATGGCGTGAAAACGACAGTGGCTAGATTGAAATCGCGTTTGTTGTCGTAGATTGTCTGGTTTATTATCTGCGGGTCGGTTGTTCCCCACCAGTTGTCTGTTGCGTTAAGTCCAAGTTGTGAACCTAAGTAGATGCTATAGTTGGTGTTGTCTTGAATGTTGTTGTGGAGGATTGTTGGGGTAGCATTCACGTTTAAAGCAGAGTAATGACGATTCGGAAGATAATACGTCAGGTTAATTCCTATGGAATTATTGGCGATAGCGTTGTTAAGAATAGTCGTTCGGAAGTTTTCGTCAAAAAGTATAGTCCAACCATACAAATTTACATACTCTCTGTCTGGGTCTCCGACAACGATTCCGTTAACGTTGTTTATTATCAGGTTCTTTTCTATCGTCGAATTACCGTAGACTGCGTAGACTCCAATTTTGCAGCCATAGATTATGTTGCCCGTGACGGATGAGTTCCCAGCGATGGCTATTCCAGTTTCCTGTTCGCTGCCTTCGATAGTGTTACTCGAAATCAAGGGTGCTGCCCATGCAACATTAATTTCGCCAAGGATTGCGTTGTTTCGTATCACTGGGGTGCCGGCATGGATGCCGATTTGACCCTTGATGGAGTTGTTCACGATTTGTGCCGCGCCTTCGTTGACGTCGAGGGCATAGAATGCGCTTATGTTATTATTTCGTATCATAGGGGATGAATCGTTGATGAGTATTGAGTTGAGAACCGCATTTTCAATTATGCAGCCTGTACCCGTTTTCTCGTTCCAATCACTGCTTGACGATGTAAAGGTTATCGCATAGCTTGGTGGGGTATTACTGCCGCCCGTGAAGTTGATGTTTTCTGCATCGTTTCCTCTTGCGTATAGTGTTCCTTCTACTTGCAGGTAATAGTCGTTTAGATTCACAGTTGTACCGGGCTCAACAGTTAGCGTCACGCCGGGGTTTACTTTAACGGGGCCTGTAAGTGTGTATGGGCTGTCAGTTTTAGTCCATGTGGTGTCTGAAGCAATTACGCCAACGATTTCAGTGGAGGCATACACTGTTCCAAAGCGCACGGCACCTGCTGCAAGAAGTCCAACAAGGACTATGCCTATCAAGAATGCGCTCCATAGTGGGTTCTTTTTCACGAATAGCCCCACTTTACACGCTCGTTGTTTTCTTAGAAAAGGGTTTTTGTAAAGGTTTCTTGACTAAACCCTAGTCAAGATTTCTTGACCAATCACCAGTTAGGCGGTAACAGCAACTCTTTTCCATAGGCAATCACGTCCCCATTTTATTCTGGCACTTTTTTGCAAGTGGCAAGATTGACAAAGTCGCATTTTGGGTATATTTTTATATTTGAGGGATTATTATCTATTTGAGGGAAAGAATTAATGTCTGTGGTAGAAATAGATGAAAGGGGCAGAATGACCGTCCCGAAAAAAATAGGCATTCGAAAAGCCAGAGCCCTGGTAATTCCTGCCGGGTCTTTTTTCGTCACTATTCCTCTCCCAAAGATTCCTGAGCGAGATGCGGAGAAGTGGTTATCCACGAAAAAAGAGCGCGGAGAATTGAAAGCTCAAGCTGAACTAGAAGCCAGAAAAGACGCCGTTGTTCGCGCAAAAAGAAGACGACAATTATGATGATTGAAACAGACATGTTGTATGCCTATGTGAAAAAAGAAGATTGGCTGAAATCGACTGCTACCCCGATCATTACGAGAATCTCAAAAGGAGAATTTGGCATCGTTTACGCTTCAAGAGAATCTCTCCACGAAATTTACTATGTTTCAAAAGAGGAAGGGGTCTCAACGGATGAACTTCTCGCCAGAGGTGCAGCTCTCACAGCAATAGAAAATCTAGCGTTTCTTGAAACCACTTTTGAAATCGACCTTCTTGCGTTAGCGTTGATTAGCCAGTACGGATTGACGTCCATATTCGATGCGTATTACGTTGCGACCGCCCTTAACCAAGTTGAAGACCACACGATAATCTCAACGGACACAATATTCGACAAAATACCCAGCGTGAAAAGGATCGACCCACGAAATATCTAGACATTCTTCGCAAAGCAGAATCTGCCTTTTGAGAGTGACCTAAGCCTTTGGCAAAGTACACGTTAATCGTCACCGAGAAGCCTGATGTAGCCGCCAGAATAGCCGCAGCTTTGGACATGGAGGGCAAGCCTAGTAGACTTCTGGAACATGGCGTTCCTTACTACGAGGCTACAAGGGACAAGAATCTTGTTGTCGTTCCCGCGTTGGGACACCTGTACACGGTTGCCAGCGACAAGAAAGGCAGTGAATACCCAGTTTTCGAGTTCAAGTGGGTTCCGCTGTACCTAGCAGAGCGCGGAGCCAAGCGAACACGCGTGTGGCTTCAAACCATCGCAAAGCTGGCGAAGAACGCGGATGCTTTCATCGACGCTTGCGATTATGATGTTGAAGGCAGCATCATCGGCTACTGCATCCTCAAGTACGCCTGCGGCGGCAAGGAGGCGGACGCGAAGCGAATGAAGTATTCGACTCTGACGAAAGAGGAGGTTCAGGAATCATACGCTAACGCGTTGCCGAGCATGGATTTTAACCTCATCGAATCAGGATTGGCGCGCCACGAGGTGGATTGGCTTTACGGCGTAAACCTGTCCCGCGCCCTGACGCAAGCGGCGAAAAAGCACACTGGGCGATACACGACTTTAAGCACGGGGCGGGTGCAGGGACCTACTCTAAAGTTTCTTGCGGTGCGAGAAAAAACGATTAGAAGTTTCGTGCCGACCCCCTACTGGACCGTAACAGCCACCGTCCACATCGGTAACACGATTCTCGAAGTTCCTCACGAGAAGAAAGCAGTTGAAACCAAGAACGAGGCAGACGCCATCGTCAAAGCGTGCAAAGGCAAAAAAGGCAAAATAGAAAAAATAGAAACAAAAAAGTTCCTCGTGCCGCCTCCGCCTCCCTTCGACCTAGGTTCCCTTCAGAACGAAGCCTACAGGCTTTTCAAGTACACGCCAATGTTCACGTCAAAAGTAGCCCAGCGTCTATACTTGGACGCTTTGATATCTTACCCCCGAACAAGCAGCCAGAAACTTCCACCCACAATCGGCTACAAAGCCATTCTGCAAAAACTTGCCAAAAATCGTGAACACGGCAACCGTGCTCGTGAACTTCTAGGTAAACCTGAGCTTAAACCGACTGAAGGCAGAAGCTTGGACCCAGCGCACCCAGCCATCTATCCCACGGGCAACCTGCCAGAGAGGCTTCTGGACAGCGCTCAGAAGAACATCTGGAACCTCGTGGTCAGAAGGTTTATGGCCGTCTTCGGCGATCCTGCCGTGGAAGAAACCGTTAAGGCATCAGTGGGCATCAACGGATACAAGTTTCTTCTCGAAGGCAGAGAGACCTTGGAGGAAGGCTGGCTCCACCTCTACACGCCCTACACTCACTCAACCGATGCTCCTCTGCCACGGATGGTGGAAGGGCAAGAAGTCAATGTGGAAAAAGTGGCTTCACACCGCGAATTCACCCGACCGCCACCGAGATACAACCCCAGCAGCCTCCTAAAAAGAATGCAACGGCAGAACCTTGGAACGAAAGCCACGCGAGCGGGAACAATCCAGACACTTTACGACAGGAAATACATAACTGAACAGAGAATGGTGACATCCAACCTAGGGTTCGAAGTCGTCAACGTCCTCCAAAAACACTGCCCAACCCTCCTCTCATCCACAATGACGGCGGAACTCGAAGAAAAAATGGGCGCAATCCAAGAAAAAACCGAAACCCGAGCGAACGTTGTGAATCAAGCCATCGAAACCCTCAAGCCCGTGACCGACAGATTGAAGGAAAAAGAAACCGCAATCGGCGAGCAGCTTAGCCGCGTTCTCATGAAAGCTGAACAGGACGAGAGAACCATCGGCGCCTGCCCCAGCTGCAAGACAGGAAACCTAATCATCATCCACTCGAGGAAGTCGGGCAAGCGTTTCG
>Ga0105095_10002177_pt1 | contig 10489 bp, 11 predicted proteins | sample PPLLak2March2015_2_FD_79180 | JGI IMG/M metagenome (GOLD analysis project Ga0105095, IMG submission 79180) | Freshwater sediment microbial communities from Prairie Pothole Lake near Jamestown, North Dakota, USA - PPLs Lake P8 Core (3) Depth... | ecosystem: Environmental > Aquatic > Freshwater >... | reverse complement strand
CGAACGGCTCCCACGAGAACAGGCCGAGATCGCGGAACGCGCGGAACTGCGCGCCGTGGCCGGGCCACCGCAGGATCTTGAACCGGAGCGAGCGCAGGTCCTTGCCGATCGTCCGTGTCGTGGTCGAGCCGGTGTTCGCGATCAGCGCCTCGAGCCGTCCGAACGGCGGGCCGAGGTCGACCAGCTCCTCGTGCTCGGGGTCCAGGCAGGGGATCTCGACGAGCTCCCCGTCGACGATCCAGGTGCACGCCCCGTCGTACTCGTTGATGAGGCCGTCCATCATGAACGTGACCTCGTAGTTCCAGGGTGGTACGGGCTCGAGCGGGATGCCGCCGTCGAGCATGAGCACGTCCCGAGGCCGGTCGAGCAGGCCCATCGCGTAGACGATGAGGTTGTTCGCCATGCCCGGGGCCTCCCCGCAGTCGGGGACGACGGCCACACCGGCCGCCTTCGCGCGCTCGTCGAGCTCGAGCTGCCGGAGCACGATCGGGGTGTTCCCGCCGAGGTCGCAGTGGTGCGTGCCGGTGGCGACGGCTGCCTCGGCGATCGCGAGGTTGTGCTGGTAGGGGAGCGCGCTCACGATCGCATCGAGCGGCTCGAGCATCGCTCGGACGGCGCGTTCGTCGTTGCCGTCGAGCATCGCCGGGCGAGCCGCGTCGCCGCCGGTGAGCCGGTTCACCCGCTCGGCGGCGGCGGCGGCCCGACCGCCGTCCAGGTCCGCGAGGACGACCGAGGCGGCCTCCCCCCGGGCGATCAGGTCGTAGGCGGCGGCCGTCCCCTGGCGACCGGCGCCGAGCACGCCGTAGCGGTACGCGGGCATGAGGGGTTCCTTTCTCGAGATGACGTCCCGGAACCTAGCGCGAGGCCGGTTCCCGACGCCCGGCCGAACGGCCGCGTCCACGCGGGTCGAGCGCCAGGGCGCCCTTTCCGGGTCCGTTCCGGTGCTTGTGCATTAGTTCTTCGAATCACATGGATGTGATTGTTCGGCGCATGATGCGGTGCTACGGTCGGGTACCAGCCCAACATGTTGTGGTGGACCGGGGTTCACGTGGACAGGGGGCCGGGTTTTTGAGTTGGCTGTTGCTCGCGGCCTTGGGCATGATATGGGCCGCCTTCCTCCTTCCCCATGAACGAGGGAGGGCGTCCAGGCGAACGGTGGAGGACTTCGAGAAGAACATGGAGCTGCTCGCGGAGACCGGCAGAGCCGGCCAAGGACGGTGGATCGTGACCCCTCAGAAGGGCACCCCGTTCATCGGCTCCCGGGCCAGGGCCCAGCAGCGGGCACGCGAGCGCCGGCGTCGCGTCTTCGTCGTGATGCTCGAGAGCATCGGCCTCACCCTCCTGATCGGCCTCGTTCCCCCGCTCCGCGCGATGTGGTACGCGACCGGCGCGCTGCTGCTCCTCCTCGCGGTCTACGTGTGGCTGCTGCTGTGGCTGAAGGACCAGCAGCCGTCGGCTCGGGTGCTCGAACAGAACCGGCTCGTCCGCGTTCCCGACACGCCGACGCCCGCGCCCTCGCGCTACGTGGCCGACGCTTCCAGCCGGACGCCTCGCGCGGCGTTCCACGGGCTCACGTTGGACGGTGACGACGCGGTGAACATCGTCGTGCGCCCCGCCCGACAGGTGCAGCCCGCGCGCGCCTGACGTACCGTCTCCCGTGTGGACCTCGACGACATCTCCGACGGCATCCGCCGACGGTTCGACGAGCGCATGGAGGCGCGCGAGCGCGCCCTGCCCGCCTCGCGCCGCGCGATCCGGGCGTGCGCGAACGCGATCCGCGCGGTCCACCGCGAGGAGTGGGACCAGGCGCACCGCCTGATGGCCGAGGCGAAGGCAGCGATCGACGAGGGCCTCGAGGCCGTCCGCGACCAGCCCGAGATCCGATTCGCCGGCTACCTCCAGGACGCGCAGAAGGAGTACGCCGAGGCCCGCGTGACCGAGGCCGTCGTGACGGGGGACGGCATCCCAACGCCCGAGGATCTCGGCGTCGAGGACGCGCCGTACCTGAACGGGATCGCCGAGGCGATCGGCGAGGGCCGCCGGCACATCCTGGACCTGCTCCGCCACGGCAAGGTCGCCGAGGGCGAGGCCACCCTCTCCGCGATGGACGACCTCTACACCGTGCTCGTCACGATGGACTACCCGGACGCGATCACCGGCAACCTGCGCCGCTCGACCGACGTCGCGCGGAGCCTGATCGAGAAGACCCGCGGCGACCTCTCGGTCGCGCGCGTGAGCCAGGACCTGCACGACGCGCTGGAGCGCCACGCGCGCGAGGTCCTCGGCGGCCAGTAGCTGGGCCTCTGCTACGCTGAACGCCGGTTTCGGGGGTGTAGCTCAGTCCGGTAGAGCGCTGCCTTCGCACGGCAGAGGTCGGCGGTTCGAGTCCGCTCACCTCCACGGGTACAGCGTGCGGAAACGAGATTGGGGACCGGTGGCCCGGTCCCCTTCGTGTTCCCCGGTCTTCCTCGTGGTCGTCATGGTCATCGCCCCATCGCCTCCACCCACGCCACGTACGGTGACGTTGACACGTTGGGCACGCTGTGGGACTGGGCACGCCGACGGTGCTGACGTCGTTGGTGCTGGTGCTCAGGCCAAGGATGGACGAAGTGGCTCGCTCATGTCGTGGGATGAACACTCGACGGCCGCCGAGCGTGCAGGCCGGCTCGCGCACCATGGACTCGGGCACTTGCCGAGTCCATGAGGAAGCGACGAAGATGCGCCCCGTGAACCCTCCGGATATCCGAACGCAACGATCGACGACTGCGTCCCGTCACCAGCTGGGACCCGAGGCGCGAAGCGGCACCCTGGTGCTGGAGCCCCATCGCTCGTGACCGAGGAGACCCCGGCCGCGTCCTCGGACCGATCCCGGCCGCGGACGGGTTGGATCGCCGGCACCACCGCGGCCCTCGCTCGGATCGGCGCGGATCCCAGGGACGACGAGGAGCTGCGTCAGAAGAAGGCGCTCCTGGTCCTGCTCGCCGTCCTGATCCTGCCGGTCTCCGTCGTCTGGGGCGGCCTCTACCTCGGGTTCGGCTCGCTGGTGGGCGTCGTTCCGTTCGTCTACTTCGCCGTCTCGCTCGGCTCGTTGGCGGTGTTCGCGCGAACCCGAAGCCTCCCTCTCCTCCTGAACGTGCAGCTCCTCGACATCCTGCTCACGACGACGACCGGGATGATGCTCGTCGGCGGCTTCCTTCCATCCGGTGGGGTCGGCCTGTGGGGCATCCTGGCTCCGCTCGGCGCCCTCGTCTTCCTCGAGGTGCGGCAGGCCGTCCGATGGTTCATCGGGTTCCTCATCGTCTTCCTGCTCACGGGCCTCGCGGGCGAAGTCCTGTTCCCCGACGCGGACCTCCCGGTCGGGTTCACGAGCACGATGCTGGCGTTGAACGTCGTCGGCACCGCTTCCATCGCCTTCATGCTCCTCGCAACCTTCGCCCACCAGCGCAACGCGGCGCTCACCGCTCTCCGAGCGGAGCAGGAGAAGTCCGAGGCGCTCCTCCTGAACATCCTGCCGCGCTCGATCGCCGAGCGACTGAAGGCCGCGAGCGAGACGATCGCTGACCACTTCGACGAGGCGTCCATCCTCTTCGCCGACGTCGTGGACTTCACGCCGCTCTCCGACCACCTTCCCCCCACCGAGATCGTCGGGATCCTCGATCAGCTCTTCTCCCGCTTCGACGCGCTCGTCGACCGACACGGGCTCGAGAAGGTCAAGACCATCGGCGATTGCTACATGGCCTGCTCGGGCGTACCGGATCCGGCCCCGGACCACGCGCGCAAGGCCGCGCTCCTGGCGTTGGACATGCGGGACGTGGTTGTCACCTCGGCGGTGGCCGGCCGGTCGGGTCTCGAGCTGAGGATCGGGATCAACTCCGGACCGGTGGTCGCGGGCGTGATCGGCACCAAGCGCTTCCTCTACGACCTCTGGGGGGACGCCGTGAACATCGCGAGTCGGATGGAGTCCCATGGCACGCGCGGCGAGATCCAGATCACGCGCGCGACGTACGAGCTGTTGAAGGATGAGTTCGTCTGCAGGCGACGAGGAACGATCCCGGTCAAGGGCAAGGGTGATATCGAGACCTGGTACCTCGTCGGACGGCGGACGGACGGCGGTCCCACGAAAGCGCCGGAGGCGTCGCAACCGTCAGCATCCGACTGACCTCCCGCCGAGTAGCCCGGCCCCGGAGCCGTGGTGGAGCGCCAGACGACTCACACCTCTGACCTCTTCCGTGTCAAGCGTGGCGGAGCTTCGTCCGAAGCCGCTCACGGGCTCGGATCCCGAGAACGGAGGCCATCCGAGTCCGCTCCCCTCCACTCGAACATCTGGTGAAGGGGGAGCGGGTCAGGCGTCCGGGTCCTCGGATACGGGCCTCGACGACGACGGACGCAGGGTGCTCCGGAGCATCCACGCGATCTTCTCGTGCGCCGAGATCCGCTGGGTCACGAGATCGGCCGTGGCGGCGTCCCCCGCCTCTTCGGCCGTCGCGAGGAGCGGTCGGGCGGACCGCACGAGCAACTCGTGAGCGTCGCACAGTCGTCGCACCATCTCCTGGGAACCCGGAGCCCCCTCCTCGTCGGAGACCGAGGCGAGTCGGACGAGCTCGGCGTACGAGCCGGGCGCGACCGCTCCCAGGGCTCGGATGCGCTCGGCGATGACGTCCATGGCGTCCCGGAGCTCGATGTACTGCTCCTCGAACATGAGATGGAGCGGGTGGAACATCGGACCCGTCACGTTCCAGTGGTAGCCCTGCGTCTTCAGGTACAGCACGGACGTGTCCGCCAGCAGGACCGCGAGACCTTCGGCGATCTGCTTACGGGCCTCGTGCTCGATCCCCAGATCGACGTCCATCGTTCCTCCCTTCGTCGGATGCCGCTTCTCGAGCCAGTTCCGGTGGTGCTCGGATCCTTCTCGGAGCATCCCGGCGCCGCAGCTCGGGCAGCGTTCCTCGTGGCAGCGGACCCCGGGTCGGTGGGGGACCCGGTTCTCGCATCGTGGGCAGATGCACCACCCCGGCGCACCGAGACGGTGGCCCTCTCGTCGTGCGGTGGACATGGCAAGCGCTCCTCTCCATGCAGAGATTTGCAGGTGCAGTATAGTGCGATAGGGCCGGTCGGACCGTGGTTGTCGTGACCATCCCCCCGCGTGCCCGACCGGCCGCCCCGCGGTGAGCGGACGACGCACCTTCGTGCGACGCTGTCGGGCGTTCGAGAAGGAGGAGCAACGTGGCGTTCACCATCACCCCGGTGGAGAAGGGGATCATGCGGTGCCGGCACGCCGGGTCGTTCACGCATGAGGAGGTTCAGGCGCTCGCGAGCTTCCTGAACGAGTACCGCGGGAAGCTCCTGATCGACCTCCGCGACGCGGAGATCGAGGAGTGCGAGCGCCACATCAAGAACTTCCGGCCGATGATGCCCACCGCGGCCATCTTCGGCGCGCCGATCGACCCGTCGGCCCTGGACATCCCCGAGATGTGGTACGCGCACGACGTCCGTGCGTTCGAGACGGAGGACGACGCGCTCGCCTGGCTCCGAGGGCGGTAGAGCCGGCCGCACGAGGCTGTCGCCCGGGGGAGTGGCGCTCAGACGGAGTCGACCCTCAGCGCCGCTCCGACGAGGGCGGCGGCGAGCGCCGCCAGCCCGCCGATCGCCACGAACCGCAGGCCGTCGCGCCACGGCCGGCGACCGGTGATGCGGCCCGTCCACGCGCCGAGCCCGAACAGGGCGGTCACCGACAGCACCGCCGCCGCGATCGTCGCGGGTCGAACGGACAGGAACAGGAACGGCGCGAGCGGGATCGCCGCGGCGAGCAGGGCAGCGAGGAAGGTCACGACGGCCGCCACGGCCGGCTCCTTCAGAGGGGTCGACGTGGGCGCCTCCTCGGCCACGGCGAGATCGCGCTCGGCTCGGGTCGACGTGTACAGGACGCCGCCCATCGAGATGGCCTCGGCGATGCCCGCGGCGCTCCCGGCAAGCGCGACCGCCTTCAGGTCGCCCGACCCGATCGCGACGCCGAGGACCACGGCCAGCACGGTCGTCAGGTTGTCCTGCGCGCCCATGACGACCTCGCGGAGGTTGCTGGCTCCGATCGGGATCGGCCGTGCGCGCCCGTCGACCGTTCGAGGTCGCATGCTCGGATGATGCGATGCGTCGCGGATGACGACCGGGGCCGAACGGAGCGTCGCTCTCGGGACGCTCGGGGCCGAGCGGAGCACCCCGAGGTCCAGGCGCTGCGCGCGGGTTCAACCGGGCATGGAGGGCCCGGTACGAGAGGGTCCACAGGCCGGTCCGCGTCCGTCGCGGAGACGCATGATATGAGAGCGCATCGGTCCGCACGGCGGAGAGCGGCGTGGAGCGGTACATGAGCATCGACGAGGCGGTGAAGGCGGCCTCGAAGGTCGTGCCGTCGAACCCGGACTACTCGCGGTACCTGCAGGCGCTCTTGGCCCGGCTCTCGCCCGAGGATCGAGACCACCTCGCCGAGGAGGGGTTGTCGACGCTCGCCACCCGCCTCAGCCGCCACCGTGTCAGGAACGCTCGGGGCCGACGCACGGAGACCCGCTCGCGCGACGCCACGACCTAGGGGCCGAGCCGCGCTCGACGGTCAGCGTGCGGTGCTCGGTCCCAGAGGAACCAGCGGCGTCCGACCCTCATGCCGGGTGGGACCGCCGAAGACCGTTTGCGCAGCGTCGTTGTCATCGACGACCGAGGTGGCCAGGCGAGGAGGTCGATCTCCGTGAGGGCTCGTTCCGTGCTTCGCGCCGCGTTGCTCCCGACGGTCGCGGCGCTCGTGCTGGTCGTCTCGACGGCCGTGTCGGCCGCGCCGGGCGACCTGGACACGTCCTTCTCGAAGGACGGGATGAAGGTCGTCGATGGCGGGGGTGAGGAGCTGTCGCTGGCGGTCCTGGTGCAGGACGACGGCCGGATCGTCGTGGCGGGAGCCGAGATCACCGCGCTCGGGGACTTGTGTCTCGCCAGGCTGAAGTCGGGCGGCGGGCTCGACACCTCGTTCACCGGTGATGGCGTCGCGACGTTCGACTTCGCGGGCGGGGGGCTGAACGACGAGGTCCGGGACCTGGCGCAGTTGCCGAACGGCAAGCTCATCGCGGTCGGATCCGCGGCGACCGCGGGGGCCCCGCTCGCGACGTTCGCCGTCGCCCGGCTCCTACCGAACGGGGACCTCGATCCCGACTTCAGCGGCGACGGCATGACGCGGATCGCCTTCCAGGGCGAAGAGGCGTGGGGCAACGCCGTCGCGGTGCAGACCGACGGGAGGATCCTCGTCGCCGGCGGCGTGTCGGACCCCGCCACGGCGGACCAGGACTTCGCCGTCGTCCGGCTCAGGCGGAGCGGCGCGCTCGACCTCACCTACGGGGAGCAGGGACGCGTCCGGACGGACCTCGGAGCCGATGACGTGATCGAGTGGATCGCGCTCCAGGACGACGGGAGGCTGGTCGTCGGCGGCACCACGGCCGCCGACGGCGTGCCGGTGAAGACCGCGTTCGCCAGGTACACGGTGAGCGGCGACCTGGACACCACGTTCAGCGGCGACGGGAAGCGCGTCGTGGACATGGTCCGCACGCTCGGGGAGGTCCGGGGTGGCGGTCTCGCGATCCGCTCGGACGGCAAGATCGTGGCCGCCTTCCCCGTCCCGAAGAGGAACGGCACGCTCCCGGACAACGCGTACGCCGTCGGACTCGTGCGGATCAAGCCGGGCGGTGCGCTCGACGCCACGTTCAGCGGGGACGGCAAGCGGGTCTCCGTCCCGCTCGAGGACGGGGTGAAGGTCGAGGACATGGTGCTCGACGCGGACGGCAGGCTGATCGTCAGCGGCTCGTCCTGGCTCGACGGGGTCTTCGTGGCCAGGTACAAGCCGAAGGGGGCGCTCGATCCGACGTTCGGCGACGAGGGGTCGGTCGTGACGCTGTTCCCCCTCGCCGCGAACGGGGGCATGGGCTCGGCGTCGGCGATCCAGCCGAACGGGCGTATCGTCGTGGCCGCTCAGCACTACCTCGTGAGCACGGGACTCGACTTCGCCGTAGCCCGATACCTCCCCTGACGATCCTCGATCGCCGAGCTCGCCTGATCGTCCGGTTCCTGGGATCGATGGTCCGAGCCCAGGCGCCCCAGGCTCGGACCGATCCGTTGCGATCGGCGCTGCTCAGAAGATCCAGACGAGCAGCAGCACGAGCAGGACGAGTCCGATGACTCCGGCTCCCACGTACATCTCGGCCTCCTTCGTTCGCGGTTCGGTCTCGGACCCTTACCCGCGTGTGCACCCGTCGGAAACACGCGCGCATCGCTGCTGCGGGTGATGGCGCGGTGCTCACGGTGGGGCTCGCGGACGTCAACCGGGTCGTGACCCCGCTCGACGGGGCGGGCGCCCGATCGCTACTCGGGCTGCCGTGCGGGAGGCTCGGCGGACCGCTCGGTCCGGAGGCGTCGGAACTCGGTGACGAGGTCCTTGATCGTCTGCGGCGGGATGAGTAGCACCCTGCCGTCGTCCTCGGTCCCGAGCGCGTAGTCGGCGCGGGCCTCGATCTGGTTCAGAACGTCGTCGCTCCAGATGTCCATCGGAGCCGGTCCCCTCCCGAGTCGGACGTGCGGCTGCCAACGCTACGCCTCGGGTCCGCGGACGCAAGCATCTGCGTGCTGTAGATGTCGTACGTCCATCGTCGTCGATCGGGTGACGCCGGATCCAGAACCCGGCGGACTCGGGGTTCATCACCTTGACGCCGACGGCCACCACGGCTCGGGCTCCTCCTCTCGCCAACATGGCCGGGAGCCGTGCCGTGCAGACCGTTCGGGTGCTCAGCCGTCCGCCGCGTCGGGGCCGACGACGTTGACGTTCGACTCGCCCCGGCCGGCACGCACGACGATCACGTCGGTCGGCGTCGAGGACGGGTTGCTCTCGCGGTGGACGACGCCCCTGGGCACGAACACGAAGTCGCCCGGGCCCGCGTCGACGGCGCTCGAGCCACCGGGACCGAACTCCATCCTGAGCGCGCCGCTCAGGACGTAGATCGCCGTCTCGTACTCGCCGTGGTGGTGCCAGGCCGACACCATGCCGGGCTCCGTCGTGACGAACCCCGCCCACAGGCCCTCGGTCGCGAGCGCCTGCTCGCGCGTCATGCCCGGCGTCGGTGGTCCCGCGGTCCGATCGCCGGGCCGCACCACGAGGACCTGGTCGTGCCGCGTGATCTCCATCCTCCCCCCTTCAGCCCAGGATCCGCGCTTCCCCGTAGCCGGCCCCGAGCTCCTCGTGCTCCTCGAACCGGCGTGGGTGGAACCGCTCGAGCCCCGGGGCGACGTCGGCGCCCTGCACGAGGTCCGCGACGTGCCGTCCGAGCGCCGGTGCGAGCTTGAAGCCGTGGCCGCTCGTCCCGGCGTCGACGAACACGCCGGGCGCGATCTCGCCGATCACCGGCTGCCAGTCGGGACTCACGTCGTAGAGGCTGGCCCACCCGCCGCGGGCCTCAGCCCGCTCGAGCGCCGGGACGCGGCGGACCGCGCGCGCGGCCATGTCGGCGCTCTCGGCGTCGGCGAGGGCCTCCGCGAAGTGATCCGGGTCGGCGTTCGGCTCGGGGTGCAGCGGCCCCATCAGGAACAGCTCGTCGCCTTCGGGCCGGAAGTAGTAGCCGTTCGGAAGGTCGCCGTGCGCGGGCATCGGCGTCGCGCCGCCCCACGCGAACGTGGCCACGATGTGACGCTCGACCGTGAGCGGGAGGTCGGCGCCGACCTGCGCGGCGATCGGCCGCGTCCAGGGTCCCGCGGCGAGCAGCACCCGCGAGCACGTGACGCGGGAGCCGTCGCTTGTGGCGAGCTCCCAGCCCATGCCGTCCGGCTCGAGCGTGGTCACGGCGGCGCCGTACCGGAGCTCGGCGCCGAGCTCCGCGGCGCGCTCGAGCAGCCCCCGCGTCGTGAGCACCGGGTCGGCGTAGCCCGCGCCGAGCTCGTGCGCGCCGATCGCGACGTCGTCGAGCGAGAACGCCGGCCACTCGGCAAGGATCTGCTCCGGCGTGAGGAGCTCGGTCGCGATGCCCTGCTCGTTCAGTCGGGGGACGACCTCGCGGACGGTCGCCTCGTCCTGAGGCGGGTGCAGGACGAGCAGGCCGGTGGGGCGGAACCCGCTCTCGCGCCCGGTGTGCTCGGGGAAGTCCCTGACCATCGCGATGCTCTCGCGCGCGACGCCGGCCAGGAACGCGTTCGTGTAGTAGGCGCGGCAGATCGCGCTCGAGCGCCCGGTGGGCCCGCCGGCCGGACCCCTCGGGTCGAGCACGACCGGGCGGATCCCGCGCGAGGCGAGGTGGAAGGCGGCGCTCGCCCCGTGCACCCCGGCTCCGACCACGGCGACGTCGAACCCGGCCACGGTTGCTCCTATGTCAAGCCGCCGCTTCGGCGACGGTCGTTGCCGATGTCCGCATGGTGGTGAAGACCCTCCTCGCGAGCTGTCGCTTGAGGCACCGTAGCGCCTCCCTGGTGCTCATGCCCT
>Ga0105095_10002176_pt1 | contig 10492 bp, 5 predicted proteins | sample PPLLak2March2015_2_FD_79180 | JGI IMG/M metagenome (GOLD analysis project Ga0105095, IMG submission 79180) | Freshwater sediment microbial communities from Prairie Pothole Lake near Jamestown, North Dakota, USA - PPLs Lake P8 Core (3) Depth... | ecosystem: Environmental > Aquatic > Freshwater >... | reverse complement strand
CGGGGTCGGCTCTACCAGAGCGGCGCTGTCGTCGTCGAGCACCTGGGTATGCGTCAGCAGGCGCGTCGCCACGATCGGCTTTCCCGCGCGCAGGTAGGAATAGATCTTGAGCGGGGTGTTCGTGCCCGAGGATCTCGGCGAGACCAGGACGTCGGAAATCGCGAGGTAGCGAGGCATCTCCGAGGGAGGGCGCTGTCCGGTGAAGACCACCCGCTCGCCGAGTCCCGAGCGAGCGACCTCACGCTTCGCTTCCTCGACCTGGAGCGACGTTCCTCCCACCATGAGGAGCCGGGCCGACGGCGCTCTCCCGGCCACGATGCGAAAGGCTTCGTAGAGAAGCGGCAGGCCCTGGTAGGCCTCGAAGGTGCCGCTGTAGTGAATCACGAGGGTCCCCTCGAGGCCGAGCTCGCGCCGGATGCGAAGAACCTCGTCGTCCGCAATCTCCTCCCCCGACTCCGCGAGGGGTGAGTTCTCGATGAGAAAGCACGGCTTCTCGCGGTCGATCCCGGAGACCACGTCCTTCAAGTACGGACACACCACGATGACCGCGTCCGAGCCTTTCACCGTCACCCGCTCCGCCCAATCGAAGAGCGCGCGAAGAAGACGGTTGCGGCTGTACTGGAAATTCGAGAGCTGCTCGGGAAGCGACGAGTGCATGTCGTAGACGACGGGGACCGAGAACAGCCGCCCCAGGAGGACTCCCATGAGCCCCGCCTCCTCGTGGCAGTCGAGGAGGTCGTAGCGGCGGGTGAGGAGCCTCCGGAAGGACGACAGGAACACCATCGCGTCGAGCGGAATCTTCGCGAGCGAGGGACCGATGCGCACGCGCCGTACTCCCGGAACCCGCGGCGCGCGCAGGATGCGGAGCCCCGGCATCGAGACGTCCTCCCCGATGGGATAGGTCACCATGTCGACTTCGTGGCCGAGCTCCGTCAGCGCCTTCGCCCGATAGAGCTCGCTGAACGGTGTGCCTCGCGGCTGGAAGAAGGGCTGGGGGGCGATGGTGAGAATGCGCATCGGAACGGCCGGGCTGGCCGGGTCAGATTATAGTCCGCCGCCAGAGACGCGAAGAACCGGCGTTAACTGCTGGAGGCGACGATCAAAGCGGGACATCGGCGTCTGGCAAAACAGCGGCCAGCTTCGGGGAAACTGGTTCTTGGAGGCGCGTGACTCTAGTCTTCGATTGGTGGGCTAACAAGTAGCCAGAATCTCTTCGGAACGCCCTGAATATCTTCGATCCCGAATTCAACGTCGATTGCTTTCAGAATCTCGGCCATGGCGACGAGTACCGCGTCCGATGGCTCCTCCTCCCGGGATGGGTGCAACGCATGGACAAGAATGTGATTCTCGTCAATAGGTTCTAACTCAACGAGGGGAACACATCGCGCCAGCTGCTCCTCACCGTAGGAGGGCCCCAGAGCTGCTAACAGGGATTGAAGTGTGTTGTCGCGAGCAAACCTCTCCGCGTTTTCCAGGGCAGACTGCTCGGTTGCATCACTCGAAACGCGCAGAATCCACCGCCTGAGAATCTTGTTTGGACTGGAGGGAGATTTCAGCGCAGGCGGGATGCTGGTAGAAGCGATCTCAGCTCCCCGTGCATACGTTACGCGCGGCCTTACCATGGCGTAACAGGGCGGTCACCGACTAAAGTCGGCGTAACTGCCTCGATTGTACTACTCGCTGTCTCGAATGAATTGGCGTTCTGGGGCGCAGCAATTGCAGCTCCTAGTGTGTACACCGCTAACACTTCATCCGTGACGATTCCCGTCGTCGCCACGAAAAGTGCCGACCCCAGAACTTCTTCGGGATCACTTCGATCTCCTGAATCATCGATTCGTCGTCTTGCCCCCCTATCATATGCACCCGGCCCCACGGGTGACGGCTGCGGATGCACGCACAGCAACAAATGCAGCATATGCACGTGCTCAGACCTCACATGCCTCCCTTCAGGATTTTCTGCTTCGTTCTGGCGAGCGGATCTCCCGAATCATGTCTCGTCGCCGGACTGCAACACCGTACCGCATCCCTACTTAAACGCGCGCCTAAACGCGAGGAGTTTCACCCGAGTGCGACACTACAATCGTTGCACCATCCGTTTCTTGCAGCGTTTTAATCAATTCCTGCGGCTGACTATCCTCTCTCGCAACGCTTCCGTTCGGAGCCCTGTAACACTTGCGACTCCTCTCACCCCTGAGTTTGGCGCCGTCGTACGTAGTCTGCGAGGAGTCCGTTCAAAATTCTCACATTTTCCTGCTCGCTGGGGTTGGTGTAAATCTCCTCCACGCGATCCATCAAGGCTTGATATTCCCTATCGTTTCTTATCCTGCGTCTGGAAATAATGGACTCAATTTGATGTATTTGTGAATTCTGAGGACGTATCCCAACCGGTGCCAAGGCCATCTCGACGCTACGAGCAGTTCTTCCACCAATCTCGCACGCCCATCCATTGATTTCGGCTGCGATCGAACGCAATCCGCGGACGCGCTTGCTCTGATACTCCTTTTCGACGACTGTCCGGAGTTGATCCGCCAGCTCCTTGATTCGTGGATTCGACCCGCTCTGACTTGAAAGGATCTCCAACGCTTCGAGACAGGCGCCTCGAAACAGCTCCAGTTCTGTCATGGTCGCGTCGCTCCTTTCGCGGAGCGCGACCAAATCGTTGCGCTCGTTGTGACCTTCATAATCGGTCCATGGTGCTTGGCTGCCTTTTCCTACCACCCGGTGTAGGAGCTGAGCTCACCGAACAAGAGGTTCGCATTGCCATGATAGATTGGCCCGACAGGGTTCAGTCTTGAGACGCCACGAATGAAGTTTCCCAAGCTGGGCGACCCGACACCTCCGTAGAAGTCCATTAGCTGCTGCTCTCGTCCTCGAATCGCAAAATAGCCTTGCGAACCGTAAGCGTATACGTCGAGCTTCGGACTACCGTAACCCAGGAGCCTCATGTGATGGGACGAGAACCTGCCCATCATAACGCTCTCCGGTGTTCCCCATCCACTCGCTCTCCCAACGTAAGTCTGCCCAAGGGTATTAGAGAGCGTATAAGTGAGATAAATCTTCTGTTCCTGCAGAGAGTACGTAGCCAGCGCTGCCGCGGTGACGACTTCCACGACAGGAAACGGTCCATCTGCCGCGCCGGCGGTGATAACAATGGTTCCGGCGCCTGCCATAGAAACGCCGCTTCCGATTTCCGAGTCGCCATCTTCGGTGTCGCCAGTAGTACCGCCAGTTCCTCCGGTGCCTCCAGTTCCAGCGTTCGCGCCGGTACCCGTGCCCGCCACCGTGACACAGCTCTGCGTGTACGCGCAGGCTGGTGTTCCCGGTGGGAGATTGTAGTTGGGCCCGTTGGCGGCCAGCATCTCTCGCTCCGACTGTTTCTCTCGCGCTCTTTCCTCTCCCAAGTCGGATCCGAATGCCTGCATGATCAAGGCCGTCGACGTCCCGTTGTAGTAAAAGAAGGCTCCTTCGGTAGGACGGGCGTTCCCCGTGCACGCGGGATGTGTGGACCCTGGACCGCACACGTTGACAGAGATCGAGTACCTAGGGTTTGGATCAAGCCCCAGTGGGTCCGAAAAGTTTGGAGGACTGTTCCAGGAATAAGAGTATCGGTTCAGACCCTGACCCATTCTGACAATCGGATCTGGAGCCGTGAATCTCCCGATTTCCGGGTCGTAGTATCGAGCATTCAGATAGGCAAGCTCAGTTTCCTCCTCTCGTTCTCCGATCCACCCCTTGGATTCCAAATGGCTGCCCGTGACGTTATGCTGATCTCCGAACGGCTTGTGCTTCTGGCGCCGGACCTCGTTACCTAGTGAATTTGTCACCGCCTGAATCGAGCCCAGATGATCCCGGTGGTGCTTGAAGTACACCAGTCCAACCTTCTTGCCGCCAGCAAGGTATTTGGTAACCGTCCCGTTCGGCGCGATCTCGTAGTCCCCTCCGATGTACTTCGTTGTCTGTCCGCCCGAAGTCTTTTTCAGCCTCTCACCGAGACCGTCGTACGTGAACGCGACGTTTCCGATCGACGAGGGCTTTCCGTCTCCGTTCCACTGGAGCACGGTGCCATTCCGGCTCGTCATCTGGCCGATGGAGTTGTACTGATACGTCCGGGTGCCCGCGCTCGTGACCGCGTGTGGCCTTGCCGTTCCGGGCGTCGGATACGCGTAGCTTCCGATCTGGGAGTTCGACGTGATGTTTCCGATCTCGTTGTAGGAAAAGCTCTGATTGAGGGACGGGGTGTCCGCGTTCGTCGCCGTCAGGAGCCGATTCAGATCGTCGTAGGCATAGGTCCAGCTTTCCATCGATTTCGGACTCGTGACGCTCTGTACCATCCCATCCGGGTAATGGGTGTAGACCAGATTCTGGTGCACCGTCGACGTGCCCTTGACCGTGTTGATGCTTTCGATCCAGCCCCTCGCCGGTGAGTAGTTGTAGGTCGTGACCACGTTGCCGGTGAAGTTCCGCGTCTTGAGCCGCCCCGCGGCGTCGTAGGTCGAGGCGGTGATCGTCCCCGTCTCCGTCACGAGATTTCCGACGGCGTCGTAGGTCCAACTGATGCTCTGGTTGTCCGGGTACGTGGTCGATGAGGGAAGGCCGGCGGTGTTGTAGGTATGGGTGAACTGATAGACCTGAGCGTCCAGGCTTCTTTGGATCCGTGCGGGGCGGCCGAGGTTGTCGTAATCGTCGTACCGATAACCTGCCGCATCCAGCATCGACGTCCGGCGTCCCTTGTTGAAGTAGCCGGTTCGCGGCTCGTCGTAGACGAACATGGTGGTCTCCGCCGAAGGAGTTCCCTGGCGGGTCGTCTTCGTGGTGAGGCGCCCGAGGAGGTCGTAGCCGAGCTCGGTTCTCTCTCCGAGCAGGTTGGTGACCGCGGTCATCTCTCCGGCGCTGTTGTACTCCCGGGTCTCCGTGCCCGAGTCCGGGTCCGAGACCCACGTCGCCTGGCCCAAGGAGTTGACCTGCGTCACCCAGGTGTTTCCGTGGTAATCCTGGGTCGTCTCCGTTCGATTGGCCAGGTTCGTGGTGACGGAAGTCACGATCGGAGTCGTCCCCAGGTACTCGATGACGTAGCGCACCAGCCCGGTTTCGTTTCTGGCTTGTCCCGTGACGTCCCCTTCGGGGTTGGTGACGTACGTCTCCCTCAGACCGTAGCTCTGGGTGACCGTGTTCAGGTCGGGAAGGGTCGTCTTCTTGAGCCGGTCGAGAGCATCGTACTCGTAGGCCGTCACCTGGGCCGTCTCCCCGACGTAGCGGGGAGCGGTCGAGGTGAGAACGCCTCCGCGCTCGTTGAACGTCGCCTCTCCCGAGAGAATCTCCTGGCCCACCGTGGGTCCGCGGCTCTCCCGCTTGTAGCTCCGGCCGAGGCCGTCCATATAGGACCTCGACCACGACACGCCCGACCCGTTCGGGCTCGGGCCCTGTATCTCGACGTACTGCGTTCCCGGCGCTCCGATGTTCTGGTAGAGGCTCTCGGCGAAGCTCCCTAGAGGGCCGTCCGTCCTCTCGTGCCGGCAGAGCTCGTCGTAGGTCGACGTCGTGGTCTGGTTGTTCGGGTCCGTCGACGAAAGCGGCGCCTCGCAGACCGGGTCGAAGCTCGCGGAGCTCACGTGGCCGAGAGCGTTCGTCGAAGACGTCGGGAAGAGGTTGTAGGTCGTATCGTAGACGAGCGTCGTCTCTCCGCCCTTGATGTCCGTCGTCTTGGTGACGTTTCCTTACGGGTCGTACTCGATGCAGGACGCGAGGTTGCACATCGGTACGAACTGGTCGTCGGTGTTCCGCCAGACGCTCGTCTTCGTCAGAAGTCCCTCTACGGGCGACATCGTCTGCTGGGTCGCGTCGTCGTAGAAGAAGCGGCTCTCGGTGAGCTTCGTGCCCGCGGTCCCGATTCCGACGTACGACGCCTGCCTCGCGGTCTTGCCGGTCACGTACGTCGAATCGTTCGGATAGAATTCGGCTATCGAAGTCGTCTCGTCTCCCGAGACGTCGTAGTTTCCCCAGCTCCGGGTTTCGACGGTGTTTCCCCAGCTCCGGGTTTCGACGGTGTTTCCCCAGTTGTCGTAGTCGTACTCCTCGTACCGCCTTTCCCCGTTCGTGCAGGGCCAGCTCGCGCAGCCGGTTACCGTGCCGTCGTAGACATAGCTCCATCTTTCGGATACTTCCGCCCGGTAGGGCTCCGTCGTCCCGTCGCCGTCGACGTCGATGGTGTTCTCCATTCCGTGGAAGATCTTTCCCGATCCGTCCCTCCTTTCCGTCTTCACCACCGCTCCCGCCGAGGCGATCGTCTGGCTGAACCAGGTCTCCGCGTTGGGCGCGAAAGTCTCGGTCGCGAGCTTCGGAAACGTCACCTTGGAGTAGCCGAAGCCCAGGTCCCTGCCTTTCGCCGCATCGAAGAGTCCGTCGGCATAGGTGTAGCTCGTCGTCGACTGCCACCCGCGGCCGTCTTCGACGGTCACCGAGGTCACCGTCTCTCTCACCGGAGGGCCGTTCGTGTTCTCCCAGTCCGAGGAGGGCGTGTAGGCGACGCTCGTCGAGCCTCCAAGGGAGCTCGTGAGCTCCTCGAGTAGGTCCGTTCTTCCCCGAAGGTCTCCGGAAACCGCCACCTTGCTCGTCGTTCCCGAGTGACAGAGCAGGTCGGTCTTCGAGTCGCCGTTGAAGTCTCCGACCTGTTCGTACGACGTGCACCAGCCGCTGTTCCACGTGGCCTGGGCCGTCAGGCCCGCGACGCGGTCCTTCGAGAGCCTCACCCAGGTTTCGTTGCTCCCCGAGAGGTTGTGACAAGAGAAATCCGTTCTTCCGTCTCCGTTGAAGTCCCCGGTTCCAATCTGTTGAGTCGCGCACCAGTTCGGAGCCGCCGTGGTGTCCGTCGAGGTCGTCCAGCCCGTCCAGGCATCGCCTGTCGAAAGCGCGACATACACTCCCTTCACTCGATCCGGGGTGTCCGTTGGCTGCCGGCACCAAAGGTCGCTCTTTCCGTCCCCGTTGAAATCGCCCGCGCCGAAAGTCAGGTTCCCCCCGCACCAGTACTGAAGGTGAGGGAATGTCGTCCCGTAGAAACCATTCCCCTTTGATAGAAGAACTTCCACGAACCCGCTCGACGCGCCCCGGCAGATCGCGTCTCCGTTTCCGTCCCCGTTCACGTCCGGCCCGAACGTGAAGAAAGCGTCTACCGTCCAGCAATAGTTCGCCCACTTACTTTCGCTGAAGCTCGTCCCCGTCGACACTCCCACCCAGATCTCGTCCCCCCACTGCTGGCCCCGGTGGCACCACACGTCCGTCTTTCCGTCCCCGTTCACCTCCGCCGTGCCCCACTGCACCCCTGCCGTGCTGAGCTCGCACCAGTTGCTCGTCGTCGACCACGACGACGGTGGGGAGAACGTCCCGTCCCCGTCGTTCAGCGCCACGTAGGTGTTCCTCGGAATCACCTTGCTCTGGCAGGCGAAGTCGAGAAACCCGTCTCCGTTGAAGTCCCCGATGTCCATCGCCGCGTACGTCAGGTGGCACCAGTCGTTCACCGCAAGCTGCGGAGTCCCGAACGAGCCGTTCGGCTGCGCGAAGGCGATCTTCGTGTCGAAAGCGTTTCCAGGCGCGTCCCAATGGCAGTACAGGTCGCTCAGGCCGTCGCCATCGAAGTCCCCGCTTCCGACCACGGTTCCGGGGAGGCTCTCGTCACAGGCTCCCGTCGCCCATACGCTTCCGTCGGTGAACGAAGCCGCCTGGGTGTCCCCGCGGTAAGTGAACGTCGTCGCGGGAAGGGACGTCCCTCCCGTGACCGTTCCCGAGCCATCCAGCACCACGTCCGTTCCATAGAGCTGGAAGTTCGAGAGCAGGGACCGGCTCGTCGTCGGACTCGTGTCGTAGAGGAGCTTGTACGCCCGCACCGGGCTCGACGAGACTTCGACTTCGATCGTCTTCAGGCGCTCGCTCTGGACGATATTCCCGGGAGAGGTGATCGGGTCCGGGCGGGTTTCGCGGTGGAACGTGATCGCCGCTCCGTTGTACTCGATGCTCGCCGGGTAGCAGGGGTCCGTCGCCGAAGCGCAGCTCCATACGTAGGGCACCGTGTTTCCGAGAACGTCCTCGACCGTGCTCAATCCATATCGGAACCTCTTCGTTCCCGTGTAGCCCATGACGGTATAGGTCGACTGCGTGCCGTTTCGCCCCGTCACCGTCCAGGTGTCGTCCTCGTTGTCTATGATCCGCGCGTAGGTTTCGCTCTCGGTGAAGTGCGTCCCTCCCGCATCGCAGCCCGGGCTTCCGCTCGTCCCGCAGGCAACGAGCTTCTGTCCGCGCCACCAATAGGTGTCAGTGGAATCGAAGCGCGGCCACCCGCCGTCCTTGTTTCGTCTCTCGATGAGGTCGATCCCCGAGAGATCCCAGCCCACTCCGGCGAAGCCGTTTCGTCCCGAGGAGTTGTACGTAAGAGAAAGAGACGGCTCGAGGCCTCGGAAGGACGGAACGAGGATTGGAAGGCCGGTCGTGAATCCTCCCGTGTGGCCGCTCACCTCGTAGAACGGAGGGGCCGCGGTGTTCACCCAGCTCACACCGCCGGAGCTCAAGGCCTGGGCTCCTCCTCCCTCTGGGTCGCTCGGCTCCTCGGGCTCCTCCGGATCCTTGGGTTCTTGCTCTTCGACCTTCGGCTCCTGTGCGAACGAGGTCGAATTCCCGAGCGCCGCCGAGACGAGGGCGAGCGTCAGGAAGTTTCTAGGAAGGAAGGAAGGAAGGAAGGAAGGAAGACTTCATGCACCTCTCCCGGATTCGAACGCTATCGGAAGCGTTGACAATCTCGCGTTTTCAATAATCCAGAAGTGGACGGAACGTCAAGAGAAAATCCAATGAGTGACTTTCATCGGACTTCCATCGGTGGAAACACCGATACGTGTAGGGCCCCCAACGATCAGCGCCAAGGGTCGCGATCCGAGACATACCATTCTTCCGAGGATCGCTGCAGAAGGTTCAAATCGCGGGGCAAACGACTCCCTATTTCAACCTCGTCGGTGGGAGCTCGATCACCCGAACGACACTCTCGAGCCGCGAGCACGTGCCGGTACGGGCGTCCGTACAAACCTTCCGAGGACCGACACCGAACTCGCTTTCGCCTCCGTCCTCATCACGGCCGGAGCAAGGCTCGAAAGTTTCAGGGTATCATTGGTAGAGCTCGATGCCGTGAACCTCGCCAGAAGACACATGACCTTCGCCCGAAGCCGTCCCAAGGGAGAACGAGCGGATCTCCGCCCCGTCGCCGAGGTCGTTTCCGATCGAGTCTGGAGGGCGATGGTCGATTCCTCGCGCGCGCTCACGGAGCTCGGCATCAGACACGCTCTCGTGGGTGGGCTCGCCGTCGGAGCTCACGGATGGCCCCGGGCGACGAAGGACGTCGACTTCCTGGTCGACGATACCGCATGGACCAAGACCGCCGCCGGTCTGGTCGTGATGCGAGCGGGCCTCCCCGTCGAAGCGCACGGAGTCGCGGTGGACACCCTCTCGATGCGGGACGACGAAAAGCATCTGCTCGCGGCCATTGAAGCTCCCGAGATCTCGGAGGGGGTTCCCGTGGCCCCGGTGGAAGCCGTGGTCTATCTGAAGCTGCTGTCGCCCCGGTCCAAGGACCGCCTCGATCTAGTGGAGCTCGTACGCGTCGGGATCGACGCGAAGCGAGTCCGCGAGTACCTGGAGCACAACGCTCCCCACTTGAAGTCCAGGTTCGAGGACGTCGTTCGCACCGCGGAAGAAGAGAACGAGTCCTGAGGGGATCGAGTTGGGCTCTCCGTCACGGGAGAGTTGAAGCGAGTGCGCCCAGGTAGGTCGAAGCTCCGCCTCGCTTCTCGAAGCGGGACCCCGTTCAGGGTTCGGGTTTTTCTCGGTGCTGCCCTTCGCGAAGGCGCTCAGTGCACCAGCGTGGGATTGTCTCGCCGCAGGACCGTCGACACGGCGCGGGTGAGATCCCCGATGCCGTAGGGCTTGGGAATGAATCCGGCGGCGCCCTCTTCCAGGGCGTCTCTTACGCTCTGCTCCGCGGTGAGGCCGCTCGAGAAGAGGACGGGGATCGAGCGATCGAGGCCGCGGAGCCTTCGGTACGTCTCGTTGCCGCCGAGACCAGGCATGACCACGTCGAGAATGACGAGGGCCACGTCGCGCGCTTCCCGCAGGTAGTCGAGGGCCTCCTCGCCGCTCGCGACCGTCGCCACCCGATAGCCCTGGCTCTCGAGGATGTCCTTTCCCAGATCGCGCAGCACCTTTTCGTCGTCGACCAGGAGGATGAGCTCGCCTTGACCTCGAGCCGCTTCTTCGGGCTGTGTCTCGACCAGGCTCTCTTCCGCCCAGCGGCAGGGGAGCACCACTTCGAAGCGCGCGCCCCGTCCCGGTGAGCTCTTCACTCCCACGTCGCCCCCGAGGGACTTCACGATCCCGTAGACGACGGAAAGCCCGAGGCCGGTTCCCGCTTCCCCCTTGGTGCTGAAGAACGGCTCGAAGAGCCGCGCGAGGGTCTTCG
>Ga0105095_10002174_pt1 | contig 10494 bp, 7 predicted proteins | sample PPLLak2March2015_2_FD_79180 | JGI IMG/M metagenome (GOLD analysis project Ga0105095, IMG submission 79180) | Freshwater sediment microbial communities from Prairie Pothole Lake near Jamestown, North Dakota, USA - PPLs Lake P8 Core (3) Depth... | ecosystem: Environmental > Aquatic > Freshwater >... | reverse complement strand
TCGGCGCGGTTTCGCCGAAGCGCTCCGCGCGGAGGCGAACGCTCCGCTCGCGCGGGCTTTTGATGCATTTTCCCGCAGCCTGCCAGCTCACAAGCCTACGAACGATTCTCCCGCCTCGAGGTTCTCGCAGAGCGCCCGGTAGACGAACGCGATGTCCTCCGGGCCGGGATTCGTCCCGACGGCGCGGAGGATCCTTCGCGCCAGGGGGCCTTCTTCCAGAATCACCCGGAGGTGGGGGGAGTCCAGTCCTTCGGCGTCCGAGAGGGTCTCGGTGAGGTAGAGCCATAACTCGTTCGCTGTCCCGCTGCGGTCCGGATAGCCGAAGAGGCTGAGGTAGTCCTGGTTCCGGAGCACGGTCCGTTCCGCGTCCCGCAGGGTGGCGAGGAAGATCTCGACCAGAGGCTCCGTCTCCCAGGAGCGCTGATGTGCGTGCTCCGAGAAGGTCTCGGAAACGAGCGCCTTCAGGACCGCGGCGGTGGCGGCGGCGATGGCGACGTCCGCCGCGGGGCACTCCTGGGCGTCCGTGACTCGAATCTCGAGAGCGTCCTTGTCGAACTTGGGTATCGCTCCTCGGGCGTTCAGCCACGGATGGCGGAGCGTTCCCTCGGGATCGTGCGGAGCCAGCTCCTGGTACATCTTCTCGTAGATGCTCCGCTCGTACTCCTCTCGGGTGAAGACGGGCTCGGGAATGACCCGGCCGGCGACGCTCGGAAGCTTCTCTCCGTTCGTTCGATAGACCTCGAGCCGCGCGCTCGCGAGGGGCGTGACCTCTCCCTCGACGATGGGCGAGCTCGCGGCGAGGGCCGCGAGGAGCGGGAGAACGACGCGGGTCGCGGCGTGAAGCCTGCCGAACTCCTCGTCGTTTCCGAAAGACACGTTGAGCTGCGAGCTCTGGAGGTTCGCCCAGCCATGCCGCCGGCAGTCGAACAGGCGATGAAACGCTTCGTAGATCTCCCGGCCTTCGTGGGGCCAGAGGCGGGTTTCGTCGCGCGGACGCATGAAGGGATGCATCGCGCCCGGCATCAGCATCGCGCCCATGGGCTCGAGGAGCGCGTTCATCCTTCGGACGTGCCCGGAGAAAACGTCCCCCAGGGGGGCGATGGCGCCGACCGGTTCGACGTTCTTGAGCTCCATCACGTGGAGCACGAGCTCGTTCGACCATGCGGCGGCATCGACCTCGACCTCGTTCGTCACCTCTCCCGCGAGGGATTCGAGCACCCGGTCGGAAGCGGGCACGATTGCGAGGTCGTCGACCGAGACCAGCATGTACTCGATCTCGATGCCGTACCCCTCGAAGAGGCCTAGAGTCATCGATTCATGCCGTGGGAACTCACCGGATCGCTTCCGCCTTCCGTCTCTCGATCCGCTCGAGGAATACCGACATCACCCGGCGGTAGAGCTCGTCCTTGAGGACTCCGTCCTCGAGGCCGGTCTCGACGTTCGGGTTCTCGTTGACTTCCATCACCACGCAGTCGTTTCCGACTTCCTTGAGATCGACGCCGTAGAACCCTTCCCCGATGAGGCTCGCGGCGCGGAGCGCCACTTTCAGCACCTTGGAAGGCGCGAGCTCGACGGGGATGGTCTCGGACCTCCCGAACCGGCTTCCGCCCCCGTTGTCGTCGTGCTTGTAGACCTGCCAGTGGTCGGATGCCATGTAGTACTTGCAGGCGAAGAGAGGTCGGCGGTCGATTACGCCGATTCGCCAGTCGAACGGCGTCGGCAGGAACTCCTGGGCGATCACCAGGTCCGACTCCTCGAAGAACCGCGACACGGCGGCTTCGAAGGCCTCGGCGGTGTCCACCTTCACGACACCCTGGGAGAAGGAGCTGTCGGGCTTCTTCAGAACCAGGGGGAGCCCGAGCTCCGCGGGTATCGTGTCGGCGTTGTCCCGATGGACGACCCGGGTCCGGGGCGTCGGGACTTCGTGCCGGCGGAGGAGCTCCGCGAGGAACACCTTGTTCGTGCACTTCACGATCGATTCGGGGTCGTCGATGACCACCAGCCCCTCGAAAGCCGCGCGGCGGGCGAAGCGGTAGGTGTGGTGGTTGACCTGAGTGGTCTCCCGGATGAGCAGACCGTCGAACTCTCCCACGTGCCCGTAGTCGTCGGGCCCGATCACGTCGGCGCCGAGCCCGAGGTCCTCCGCGGCGCGAACGAACTTCCGGATGGCGCCCTCGTCCGAGGGCGGGAAGGACTCGGCGGGGTCGAACAGGATGGCGATGTCATACTTCGTCGGCTTGCGCTTCCGGACCCGAGGGCCCTTTCCCAGAAAATACTCCTGCGCCACCTGGAGCACGAAGTCACGGTGGGATTCCGGAACCTCGTCCATGCTGATCGGCGCGATGTGCTTCAGGTGCCACTTGCCCATGCGGACGAAGCGGGCCCTCAGGAGCGGCGCCTGGAACAGGTTGAAGATCTCACGGCTCAGTGGGTCGTAGCGCGAGGAGAGGTTCCGCCCGAAGTACACGCTGAGAGTGAACTCCTCCGACTGGATCCTCGATAGCCCCTTCTGGATCCGGCCGTCGAGGTCCTCGGAGACCATCCGCGCCATCGAAGGCGACCGGAGATCCTGGAAGGTGGAGATGCTCGGAAGCGGCCGGTGTCCCCGCGCCGCCGCGAGGAGGGTCACGTAGTAGCCGATGCTCTGGTAGCTGTAGGAGCGGCAGAGGTTGAAGAGCTTGACCCCCTTCATCTCCCCGAACTCCGGCTTCGTCAGGTAGGAGCGGGCCTCGACGACCTCGACGCCGGGAATCGCGAACGGCCAGCTCTTGGGATTGTTGACGACGACCAGCGTGGGCACGGCGGGCTCAGGTGCGTCCCGATGAAGGGGCTGGGACGCTGCCTGTACGACTCGGAGGGTCTTCGGTGCGTTCTTGGGTCACGGTCTTACTGGCATTAGAATCTTAGCACTTTCATGGACGACGATCATAAGAAACCTGCGCTTCCGTGGTGGGGTCGATTCGAGCTCGGGTCGGACGAGCGGGGGCTCTGGCAGGTCGGACCGATGAGATTGAGCCTGACCCGACGGCGGCAGGAGCTTTCCGTCGACTACCTCCAGAACGCCGAGCCGCGCGACGCTCGCTTCTTCGAGTGTCCCACGACGGCGACGCTCGAAGGGCCCGGGATGGTTCGAAACCGGTACGCCTTCGCCGAGACACCGGAGACCGTCTGGGTCCGGCCGGCCCTGGCCGACCGGGCGGTGGTGGTCTACCCGGAATACCCGTTCCACGTCACCGCGGGAGAGAGCATCACGCTCTTCTGCTCGACGCCCCTCTGGATCCGGGTCGAGGTCGGCGCCAGCCGCGTCGGGCTCATGGAAACTCCGATCGAGCGGCCTTCCGACACCTGGATTGGCCCTTCCACCCGGGAGGGGGAGCTCTGCTACGCGACCCAGACCGCTGCGCGTCTGGAGCGGGCTTCCGTGCCGCGGCACCCCCATCGCGCGCTGACGGAGCTCCGGATTCGAAACGCGGCCAGCGATGCCCTGCATCTGGAACGGGTGAACCTCGCGGTTCCTTACCTGTCCCTGTACGCCGCCCGGGACGGAGGACTCTGGACGGAGTCCGTCGTCCTCGAGCGAACCTCGAGCGCCACCATCGGCCGGCTCCAGATCGGTCAGCCGCCGGAGCCGAGCGACGTGGAGAGAATCACGCCCGCGCGCGTGACCTCCGATCCCGGGGGCATTCTGGTGCGGGCCTTCAGCGCGCTCTTCGATTGACCGCGGAGCCTGGAGAACCCAATGGAGAATTACCTCACCACCGAACAGCTCTACGGCGTCGTTCGCGCCGGCGCCACCCTGATCCTCGGCGTCGCCGCAGCTCACCTCCTCCGCTCCGCCATCGGGAAGGTTCTGGACCAGAGGGCCTCGGTACAGTTCGCCATCCTCGGGCGCAGGGTGGCCTACTACCTGGTTCTCGCGCTCGCCTTCGCCAGCGCGCTCCGCGAACTGGGCCTGAATCTCGGAGTGCTGCTCGGCGCCGCGGGGGTGGTGACGGTCGCGGTGGGCTTCGCCGCGCAGACTTCCGCTTCCAACTTGATCAGCGGACTGTTTCTCATGAGCGAGGGCCCGTTCGTGGTCGGCGAGGTGATCGAGGTCGCGGGAACCACCGGCGAGGTGCTTTCCATCGACCTGCTCTCGGTGAAGCTTCGGACGTTCGACAACCTGTACGTCCGGGTTCCCAACGAGACCATGGTGAAGGCGCAGATCACGAACCTGACCCGCCATCCCATCCGGCGCTACGACATGCAGTTGGGCGTTGCCTACGGCTCGAAGATCGGACGGGTGCGGGAGGTGTTGATGGAGGTCGCGGAGAACAACCCGCTCGCTCTGCGCGAACCGCGTCCGATCATCATCTTCATGGCCTTCGCCGACTCGTCGGTGAACCTTCAGTTCTCGGTTTGGGCCGCCACCGAGAACTATCTCGATCTCCGGAACAGTCTGGCGGAGGAGGTGAAGCAAGCCTTCGACCGGGAGTCCATCGAGATCCCCTTCCCCCACCGCGTCCTCGTCACCAGGACGCTCCCCGCCCCCACACCGGGGAAGGGAGGAGAGTAAGAAGGGGGAGGTGGAGACAGGAGGAGATGAGGAGATAAGAAGATTTCTTCCGTTATCTCCCTAATCCCCTCCCATCCCTTATCCCCCTGCAATTTTCCTGTCTCAATTCGACGCGCGGCTGGGACGGAAGCTCGGGTCGCGGAAGACCTCTTTCCCATCCAGCAGAGTGAGAAGCACCTTCACGCGGTGGATCTCGGTCTCCGGAACTTCGAAGAGATTCCTCTCGAGGACGATGACATCCGCTCGCTTTCCCACCTCGAGCGAGCCGGTCAAAGACTCTTCGTGCTGGACGTAGGCGCCGCCGCGGGTGTAGGCGGCGAGCATGGTGTCGAGATCGACGCGCTCCTCCGGGATCCACGATGGGCCTTCCGGCGCGGTGAGGTCCCGGCGGATCATCGCCACCTGGATCGCATCCAGGGGATTCATCGAAGAGACCGACCAGTCGCTGCCGGCGGCGAGACTCGCCCCGGAATCCTTCAGGCTCTTGATGGGATAGAGCCAGCGGGAGCGCTCCGGTCCGAGCTGCGGCTCCGTGAGGTCGGTGATGTAGGTGTCGGCGAACGCCCATAGCGGCTGGAAGTTCGCGACCACGCCGAGACTCCGGAAGCGAGGGATGTCGTCCGGATGGAAGAGCTCGATGTGAGAGATGTGATGGCGTGAATCGCGCGGGCCGTTCGCCGCGCGAGCCTTCTCGAGGGCGTCGAGCGAAGCGCGGATCGCGCGATCGCCGATGGCGTGGACGTGGATCTGGAAACCCTCCTTGTCGAGCCGCGCGACGATGCGATCGAGGACTTCGAGAGGGAAGTTGAGCTCGCCGCGCGAAGGAACGTCGATGTAGGGCTCGAGGAGAGCCGCCGTCCCGGATTCGATCACCCCGTCGGCGAAAATCTTCGCCGCGTCGGCCCGGATTCCTTCCGCCTGGTAGCGGGCCCTCAGCTGGACGAGATCGTCCACCTGGGTCTCGTCCCTGGACTCGTCAACCGTCAAGGAGACCCGAACGTGAGCGGTCAGCTCTCCCGAGCGGGCGAGGGCCGCATAGGCGTCCAGAACCCGCTCTCGCGCGCTCGCCTCGATGAGCGAGGTGATGCCGAAACCGTTCGCCAACCGGAGCGCGCGCTTCAATCCTTCGGCATAGTCCTCGGGCTCGAGCGCGGGAAGGTGCTTCGAAACCAGAGCGGACGCGGACTCGCGGAGAGTGCCGGTGGGCTCGCCCGAGCGATCGCGCTCGATTCGGCCGTTCGGAGGGTCCGGCGTCATGGCGTCGATCCCGGCGATGTCGAGGGCGCGTGAGTTGACCCAGGCGGAGTGGCCGTCGGCGGAGCTCAGGTACGCCGGCTGGTCCGGGGAGAGTCGGTCGAGGTCCAACCGGTCGGGGCTGGCGCCGGCAAAGAGAGGCAGGTCCCATCCGCCTCCCACGACCCACTCCTCGTCGGGAGTCCGGGCGGCGCATTCCTCGATTGCCGCGAACAGCCCCTCGCGGGTCGAAAGACCGTTGAGGTTGCACTGCCCGAGCTCGATGCCTCCCGAGACCGGGTGAACGTGGGAGTCGTGAAAGCCCGGGAGCGCCATCCGTCCCTCGAGATCGACGAAACGCGTCTCCGGACCGACGAACGCGCCGACGCCCTCGTCAGGACCGACGAAAACGATCCGGCCGTCGTCGATCGCGAGAGCCTCGGCCCAGCTGCGGGCATCGTCCATCGTGTAGATCTTTCCGTTCCGGACCACGAGGTCCGCGGGGGGAGTCTTGGGCTTGCAGGCGGCAACGGCGAGGCAGAGAGAGAGAACGAGGAACAGGTTCTTCTTCATTCGCTAGGGGCGGTCGTGGTAGCGGGCTCCGTCGTGGGCTCGGCAGTGGTGGTCGTCGTGGTCTCGGGAGGTTCGCTCACGACTTCCGGCTTCACCACGCGGTCGAGCCTGGGATCGGTGAGAAACGGCTGGTACTGCGGAACGTGGAGAGTCACCCGGTCGCCTTCTTCCACCAGGAGGTCGATCTCCTCCACTCGTTCGGTGAAGGTCGCGAGCAGGACGCCGCCCTCGGTCTCGAGCTTCAGGAGCAGGCGGCCCTCTTCGCGTGACTTTCCGAGGACGAGGCTTTCCATCGAGCCCCCGGGGAACAGAGCGTCGGGAAGGAAGCTCTGCCACCAGCTGGGGGCGACGACGACGCCGATCGCGCCGACGATCAATCCGAGGAAGAATCCGGGGAAGAAGCGGCTGCGTCGTTTCGGTTCCTGAGCCATTTCCCGGTGGTCCGGATCCTATCACGCGCGCCGGTGGATACCGGCGAGTATCGCGTCGACTTCGGGGGGCAGGTCCGAAAGAGGGTATCGCAGCTTTCGGCGCCAGTTGGGCCGCTCGACTCTTCCGGGAACGTTCTGCGGCTCCTCTTCGAGCCAGAGGTCCTCGAGGTTGACGAGGACGAGATCGGCATCGCTCTCGAGAAGTAGGCGGAGCCAGCGGAGGAAGCTTTCCCGGGGGTCGTCGCCGGAGAGGCCGAGGTAGCCATCGAGCGCGGCGACGGCCGCGGCGCGCGCGCGAGCGAGCTCCCGCGCAGCTTCGCGATCCAGGAATCCCGCCTCGACTCGATCGTCGAGATCGCGTCCGAGGCGGAAGCCGGCGAAGGTCGGGGTGTCGTGGGTATTGAAGCTGGCGACGGCGTTCGCAGGTGCCGGGTCGACGGGCTTCTCCGGATTCGCCGTCAGCCGGAACTGGAGGACGAAGATCTCCCGCCAGCGGTGCCGATGGAGCGCGCGATTCACTGCCTCCGGCACGATCCCCAGGTTCTCTCCCACGAGCTCCGATCGATGGCGGTGCGATTCGACGCTGGCGACGGCGTGGAGTTCCTCCGCCGGGTAGCGCACGTATACCCCGTCCCGCTTCTCGAAGCCCGAAGGGATCCAGAACAGTCGATGCATCCCCATGACGTGATCGATCCGGAGAAGGCCGGCGTGCCTCATGACGTGGGCCAGGCACTCTCTCCAGTAGAGGTGCCCTTCGGTCCTGCTCTGTTCGGGAACTACCGGAGGAAATCCCCAGCTCTGGCCGTCGGGGAAGACGGCGTCGGGCGGAGCTCCGACTTCGGCGCCTTTCGCGAAGAGAGACGGGCTCGACCAGGTATCGAAGCCGAAGGCGTGAACGCCAATTGGCATGTCGAAGTAGAAACGGACGCCCTTTTTTTCCGCCGCCGCGGCGACGTCCGCGATTTGCCCCTCCGCGAGCGTCTGGGCGTACAAATGGTAGAGGAACGCGCGATCCGCCAGATCCTCCCTGGGCGGAGGCTCGCTCCAGGACGGCCATGGGAGTCCTCGCCGTTCCTCCGCCGCGCGGAACCGCGCGTAGGCGACGGCGTCCGGCCGTGTCCGGAGAAGCTCCTCGAGAAATCCCGGACGCACGCGCAGCGCCTCGAGGGCCATCGATTCGAGGAGAGACCGCTTCAGCGCATAGGCCTCCCGGTAGTCGACGAGAGTCTGCCGCTCGAGTCTTTCGACGGCGTCGCGGAAATCCGAACCCGAGGTAAAGGCTCGAAGCGAGCTCCACTCCGGAGCGCCCCTCGGGTCGACGAAGAGCTCGTTCCAGAACTTCCGGCTCAAAGGGGAGTACGGGCTCGGCTCGTTGGGGAAGGACGCGAGGAAGGGAAGGGTCGCGGCGAAGCTCCCCCGGTGTCGAGATGCGAGGTCCGCGAATCGTTCGAGGTCCGAGAAGTCCCCGATGCCGAACGAGTCTGCCGAGTGGAGAGCGTAGAGCGGAGCGAACAGACCCCAATGGCGAGAGCCGTCGCTTTCGCTCCCACGGTAGGAGAGGCGCGGGGCGCTCACGATGGTACTCTCGGAACGGCGCTCACCCAGGGCCACGGCGAGGCGGTGGTAGCCCGGCGGGAGTCGAGGGAGAGACAGCACGCGGCGCACGAGGCCGCGGCGAGCCCGGGCGGTCGCCCGCAGGGGAAGAGCGACGAGGTCGGCATCCTCGACGCGCCGGCTCCCGTCCTCGAGCGTGAGCTCCACTCCGACGCGTCCGCTCTCCTCCCCGAAGTGCGTCAGCGTCGCCGAATGCGGCGCGTCGTCCCAAAGCGTGACCACCGGGGCAACCAGACGCCTGGCCGCGGCCTCCCGCCGTTCCCGGAGGGCGCCGGCCGCGTCCTCGATTCTCTCGACGGGAGCGCCCAGAGCTCGCAGAACCGCGAGAAGCGCTTCGGGCCGGGCCCGCGAAAGCCCGTCGACTCCGTAATAGCTCGGGAGAACGCCGTGGGCGGCCGCGAGCCGTCTGAGGGACTTCACGGACGATCCGGGATCCGGAGGGAAAGATCGTCTCCGAGGCCGAGGAACTCATCGAGCCAGGTGCGGGAGTGCGCTCCCGCGAGAAGGCGCTTCATCGAGTGGAAATAGAGGTTCTGGACCTTCCAGAGCTCGACCTCGAAAGGCATCGAGTTCGCGATGCGGACTTTCTTGCGAAGACGCGCGAGCGCCTCCAGGTCCTCGGGCGCGTCGAAGAACCTCTGCGCGAGCTCCTCGAGGCTGCGTCTCGCGGTGAACGCGAGCGTGGGCCCGTCGAGAGAGATGCCTTCCATCGCGGCGTCGCGAATCAGGTTTCCGACCTCGTTATCGTCGACGTTCTCCGCCGCGAGCGCGCGCCGAAGATGCAAGTTGATCACCACCTCGGCTGCGACCGAGAGCGCCCGGGGCGGGGGCACTCCGAGATCGGCGAGAAAGCGCATCGTCGCGCCGTGATGCTCGTAGAGACGGCCGAGAGCGTCCTCGGCCTCCTGGAGCGTGCTGCGGAGGAGGCTCGCAACCGCGCGGCGCTGCTCGTCGCCGAAGAGCGACTTCAAATCGAACGTTTCCGGTCCGAACTCCCGATCGATGAGGCGCAAAACCCTCTGGGTGTCGCCCTTCTCGAAAGGCTCCTCGAGCGCCCGACCGAGGTCGCGGGCGGAGGTGCCGTCGGCCTGGGGCTTGACCCCCGCGGTCACCGTATGTCCTCCGAGGTGCAGCACGGCGTAGAGGAGGCTCGAGCTCGCCCGCGTGATCCTGGAGGTGATGCGGGCGGTCCCGCACAGAAGACGCGTCTTGCCGGCCTGGCGCGAAAGGGAATCGGATCGCTCGACATCGTAGCAATACAGGCGCGCCTTCGCGGGGTACGGCTCGAAGAGGCCGCTGATGGCGTAGTGGGCCGCGAGGCTCTCGAACGTCGCCTGGTTCGGCTGCACGTTCCGCTCGTAGAGCTCGCGGGCGCTCCCCATCTCGGGGCGGTTGCTCTTCGCCCGTCCGAGGAGCTCGAGAAACTCCCTTTCCAGGGGCCCGGTCTCGGCGGGGAAGAGGTCTCTCGCGAGCTGCACGGCGCGGCCCGAATAGCGAAGCACCTGGATGGTCTCGATTCCGGAAACGTCGCTGAAAAACCACCCGCAGCTCGTATACATGAGCTGGAGCTGACGCTCGAGCTCGAGGAGCTTCAGCGCCGTCACCCTGTCCTCGGCGGTGAGCGGCGCCCGAGCGTGAGCGCCGACGAAACGTTCCACGTTGTCGGCGCTCCGGTCGAGAATCAGATCCACGTAGTCCAGAACGGCCTTCGCCGGCTCAGCGAAGATCGCCGCTTCCGCCCGTCGGAGGTGGGGCAAGAGGCGGAGCTCGAGCCAATCGAGAGACTCCCGCAGCGGCGCCCGCCAGGCCTGATTCCAGCCGGGCGGGCCTCCCGTCCGGCACCCGCAGTTGCTGCGCCACCGCTCGACTCCATGGGCGCAGCTCCAGGACGTCCGCTCGAGGATCTCGACTTCGTGCTCGGGGGGAGAGCGCTCCAGAAAATCTCCGTAGTTCGTGAGCGTTCCGAGAGCCTGCGTCTCGACGGCCCGGAGCGCGAACGCCAGAGCCATGTCGCCGTGGGGGTGGTGGTGTCCGTAGGTCTCGCCGTCGGTCGCGATATGCCCGAGCCGCGGCCGGCCGTCCTCGAGG
>Ga0105095_10002173_pt1 | contig 10495 bp, 8 predicted proteins | sample PPLLak2March2015_2_FD_79180 | JGI IMG/M metagenome (GOLD analysis project Ga0105095, IMG submission 79180) | Freshwater sediment microbial communities from Prairie Pothole Lake near Jamestown, North Dakota, USA - PPLs Lake P8 Core (3) Depth... | ecosystem: Environmental > Aquatic > Freshwater >... | reverse complement strand
GAGCCGATCGCCGCGGATCTGGCGGGCGAGCTGCCGGCGCTGCCGCCGGTCGACTTCGTGCTGCACTTCGCCGTGGTGAAGAGCGGCGACTTCGAGCGCGACCTGCGCGCCAACGCCGAGGGCTCGGGCCAGCTGCTCTCGCGCTGCCGGGGGGCGCGCGCGTTCCTGCACGTGTCCTCGGCGGCGGTGTACGCCTACGCCGGCCACGAGCCCCGGACGGAGGACGCGCCGCTCGGCGACAACCATCGGGTGCTGATGCCCACCTACAGCCTCGCGAAGATCGCCGCCGAGTCGACGGTGCGCTTCGCCGCGCGCGAGTTCGGCGTGCCGACGGTGATCGCGCGGCTCTCGGTCCCCTACGGCGACGCCGGAGGCTGGCCCTGGTACCACCTGCTGATGATGAAGGCGGGCGCGTCGATCGCGGTGCACCGCGAGCAGCCGAACGCCTACAACCCGATCCACGAGGACGACTACGTCGCGCACCTGCCCGGGCTGCTCGGCGTGGCGGGCGTGCCCGCCGTCACCCTCAACTGGGGCGGGGAGCCAGCGAGCATCGAGGACTGGACCGGCTGGCTGACGGAGCTGACCGGCCTGCCGGCGAAGCTCGAGCCGGGCGAGCGGGCGCTCGGCAGCCTGGCGCTCGATCTCACGCGCATGCACGCGGCGCTCGGGCCGACGCGGGTCGGCTGGCGCGACGGCATCCGCCGCATGGTCGAAGCGCGCAGCCCGGAGCTGCTGGCGCGCTAACGTCCGGCGCACGATGCGCGGCCTCTCCGGCAAGAGCGTTCTGGTGACGGGCGGCGCCCGCGGCATCGGTCGCGCCATCGCGCGGCGGCTCGCCGAGGAGGGCTGCGCCGTCGGCGTCCTCGACCTCGACGGGGACGGCGCGAGCGCGGCGGCGGCGGAGCTGCGCGCGGCCGGCGGCCGGGCGGCGGCGCTCGCCTGCGACCTGCGCGACGGCCCGGCGGTGGAGCGCGCGGTCGCCGCCTGCGAGCGCGAGCTGGGGCCGCTGTTCGGGCTGGTCAACAACGCGGGCTGGGACCGCGCCGCCGACTTCGTCGACACCGACGCCGCCTTCTGGCGCCAGGTGATCGACGTGAACCTCTACGGCCCGCTCCACGTGACGCGGGCCGTGCTGCCGGGTCTACTGGAGCGAGGCGCGGGGCGGGTAGTGAGCATCGCCTCCGACGCGGGGCGCGTGGGCTCCTCCGGCGAGGCCGTCTACGCCGCGTGCAAGGGCGGCATCGTCGCCTTCACGCGCTCCGTGGCCCGCGAGGTCGCCCGCCGCGGCGTGACGCTGAACTGCGTCTCCCCGGGACCGACCGACACCGAGCTGCTCGCGACGATCGACCCGACGGGCCGCCTGCAGCAGGCCCTCGCCCGCGCCATCCCGATGGGCCGCGTGGGCCGCGCCGACGACATCCCCGGCGCCGTCGCCTTCCTGCTCTCCGACGACGCCGCCTTCGTCACCGGCCAGGTCCTCTCCATCTCCGGCGGCCTCACGATGGTTTAGAAAGGGGACGGACTTAAGCATTTAGTTTTCCCCTTCGGGGGCGTTTCTAAATTCTTAAGTCCGTCCCCTTTCTAAACCCGCGCGGGAGGCGCGGCGGGCGAAGAAGGTGGCGTCGCCGAGGGAGAGGCCGCTCGCGTAGCCCGGCGCCGCGATGCACGCGCTGGCGCGACCCGCGGCGTACAGGCCGGGAACCGGCGCGCCGTCGGCCGCGAGCACTTCCCCGTCGGGGCTCGTGTGCAGGCCCCCGAGCGTGAAGGCGGCGTAGAGCGAGCCGTCGACGGTGCAGTCGAGGGCGCCGAAGGGCGGGCGCTCGAGGGGCACCAGCCACTTCGCGCGCTTGTGGAACATCGGATCCTCGCCGCGCGCGGCGTGGCGATTGTAGAGCGCGACGGTGGCCTGCAGGCTCCCGTCCGGCATGCCGAGCTCCCGCTCCAGCTCCTCGAGCGTGTCGCCGGCGGCGGCGACGGGCCGCGGCACGTCGGGCCGCACGAAGGTCGCGTCGTCGTGGATCCAGAAGGCGCGGCCCTCGTGGTGGAGCAGCGCGTGCTCGCCGAGCCGCCCCATGTACGCATCCTCGTTGAGGATGCGCTGGCCGCGTCCGTTCACGAAGAGGCCCTTGAGCATCGCCTTCGGCGGGGTCACGGGCAGCGAGATCGAGCCCATCGCGAGATTCAGCGGCGCGGCGCCCGCCGCCATCCCCATGCGGATCCCGCTGCCGTCGTCGCCCTCGGCGCCGACGCGGAACTTGCAGCGCGCGAGCAGCGGCGCGTGCCGGCGCAGCATCGCCGGGTCGTTGACGAAGCCGCCCGTGCAGAGCACCACGCCGCGGCGCGCGCGCAGCGCCTCGTCGCGCCCAGCGCTGCGCACCAGCGCGCCCTCGATGCGACCCGATGCGCCGCGCACCAGCGCCAGGCAGCGCGTGTCGTTCCGCACCCGCGCGCCCGACGCCGCGACCGCCGCGAGCAGCTTCTGCATCAGCAGCCCGCCGGCCTGGCCGGGAATCTGCGGCACGTGGCCGCGGGGCGCGGGCCTGGCGATGCGATCGAAGGGCCAGGCGTCCTCCGTGCCCGAGTAGACGAGCCCGTCGTCGGTGGGCGGCTCGCCGCTGTAGTGCGGATAGAAGACGGGCTTGAAGGGCACGCCCTGGTCGACGAGCCAGTGGTAGTGGTCGACGCTGTCCTGGCAGTAGAGCCGCAGCTTCTCGGCGTCGGGCGCCGGGCCGCAGCTCGCCATCAGGTAGTCGAACATCGCCTCGGGCGAGTCCTCGAACCCGCACTCCTTCTGGAGCGGCGTGCCGCCCCCGAGGTAGAGCACGCCGCCCGAGAGCGCGGAGGTGCCGCCGCCCGCGCTCGCGCGCTCGATCGCGAGCACGTCGGCGCCCGCCGCGGCGGCCTCGAGGGTGGCGGCGGCGCCGGCCGCACCGAGGCCGACGACCAGCAGCTCGCACTCGTCGGCGAAGGACGCGACGTCGCGCGCTTCGGCGACGAGCGCGCTCATGTCTTCGCCCGGAAGCGGAAGCCGCCCGCTCCCGTGACGACGTAGCCGGCGCAGGGCGGCGCGTAGTGGGTGCCGATCACGAGCACCGGGCGGTCCGCGTGGGCGTCGCGCAGCCGGCGCCGGGTGGCGACGGCCTGCTCCGGATCGGTGTCGGCCACCATCTTCCAGTCCGGCTCCGCCCACTGCACGGGGTGATGGGTCATGTCGCCGGTGACGAGCGCGCGCTCCCCCTGCGACTCGATCGCGACGCAGACGTGGCCGGGCGTATGGCCGGGCGAGGGCACCAGCCGCACCTCGGTGGTGACGGCGTGGCTCGTGTCCACGAGGTCCGCGACCCCGGCGGCGAACAGCGGGCGCACGGCCTCGTCCACCGTGTGGGTGAAGGCGCTGGGCGTCTCGCGGCTGAAGTGCTCCCATTCGGGCCGCGCGAAGAGGTACCGCGCGCGCGGGAAGGTCGGAACCCAGCGGCCGTCCGCCTGCTTCGTGTTCCAGCCGACGTGGTCGAAGTGGAGGTGCGTGCAGAGCACGAAGTCGATCGAGTCGGCCGGGAAGCCCGCCTCCTCGAGCTCGCGCAGGAACGGACGGCCGCCTTCGGCGAACACCTCGTAGCCGGGGATCCGCCGGCCGCCGACGCAGGTATCGACGAGGATCCGGCGCCCCTCGGACTCGACGACGAGCCCGTGGATCGAGAGCGTGATGCCGCCGTCGGGATTCAGGAAGTGCGGCTCGAGCCACGCGCGATGGCGGGCCAGGGCCTCGGGCGTCGCCTCCGGAAGCAACCCGGCGAGGGAGAACGAGAGCTCGTGCTCCACGATCCGCGTGATCCGCGCCCGGCCGACGTCCCAGCTCAGGTTGCCCATCGCAGCCCTCCGGCGAGTCGCCCATCCTACCCTACCCTGCCCTCGCCAGGAGGCTTCCGATGCTCCGCCGACTCCTCGCCGCCGCCGCGCTCCTCGTTTTCGCCGTGCTGCTGCTCGCAGCTGCGCTGCTCGGCTCCGCGCACTGGGCGATCCGCGGGCTCGGCGGACCGCTGCCGCTGGCTCTCACGGCGCTCGAGGGCGACGACCTCCCGATCCGCCTGGTCGTCGCCGACACCGCCACGCAGCGGACGCCCCGCGCCCAGGTGCTCGACCCGGCCCGCGACCCGTCGCCGGACACGCCCTACGAGATGTCGCACCCGGCCTTCCTGCTGACCTGGGCCGACGGGCGGAAGCTGCTGATCGACACCGGGATGGAGCGCGCCGCCGCGGCGGAGTTCGGCCGCACCCTGGAGCTCGTCGGCGCGGCGCCCGCGCAGCCCCGGGGCAGCGCCGTCGAGCAGCTCCCGGAGCTCGCGAGCGGCCGGCTCGCCGTCGTTCTCACCCACCTGCACACGGACCACACCCAGGGTCTCGGCGCGCTCTGCGCGGCGCGCGGCGGGGCCGAGATCGAGCTGTTCCAGACCCCCGCCCAGGCGTCGCGCGGCAACTACACCACGCGCCCCGGTGCGAAGGCGATCGAGGCCGCGGGCTGCACGCGCAGGACGCTGCTCGCCGACGAGTCCCTCGCGCGCGTCCCGGGCTTCCCCGGCGTCGGCGTGGTCTGGGCCGCCGGCCACACGCCCGGAAGCCAGGTCGCGATCGTCGCGCTGCGCGGCGAAGCCGGAGCGGTGCGGCGCATCGCCTTCACGGGGGACGTGGCCAACGCCGTGGACGGCATCCGCCACGGCGTGCCGAAGCCGCTGCTCTACCGGCTGCTGATCGTCCCCGAGGACGAGGCGCGGCTCGCCGAGGTGCGCCGCTTCCTCCTGCACCTCGAGCAGGCGGGGGTCGCGCTGGCCCCTTCCCACGACGGTCTGCACCTGCGCAGCCTGGGGCTGCCGCTCGCCGGAGAGCCGAGGCCTGCCCCGGCGACCGCGCCCGCGGGCTGATATGCTCTCGGACTCGAATGAGTTTCGGCAGCTCGAAGCGCCTGCTTCTCTCCTCCCTCGCCTGTCTCGCCCTGGCGCCGTTCCCCGCGCGCGGCGCCGAGCCCTCGCAGCCGGTCGAGCTCCGCTGCCAGGACGTCGGCGAGCTGATGACGCAGTACCTGCGGCGCCACGTCCGCTACAGCGAGGTGGACGCTCCGCTGCGCAGCTTCACCGCCCAGACCTATCTCGAGCGGGTGGATCCGCAGCGCACCCTGCTGCTGACTTCGGAGATGGAGCGCTGGAAGGGCGAGCTGACGCCCGCGGTCGACGCGATTCGCGGGGGCGACTGCGCCCTCCTCCAGCGGCTCAGCGCCGACCTCTCGAAGCGCCTCGCCAACGAGGAGCGCTTCGTGCGCAACCTGGTCGAGGCGCCGGACTACGCCGTCGACGACACCGCGAAGCTGGTGATCGATCCCGAGAAGCGCGGCTGGCCGGCCGACTCCCGCGCCCGCGACGCGCTGCTGCGCGTGCTCGTTCACTTCCAGATGTCGAACTACCTGAACGGCGACATCGAGCTCGCGGAAGCCAAGAAGCGGCTCGTGCATCGCTACGAGCTGCGCACCCGGCGCTGGAACGAGCAGCGCGCCGAGGAGCTGTACGCCGGCTTCCTGAACGCCTTCGCCAACTCGCTCGATCCCCACTCGCTCTACCTCTCGGCGGACGACCTCGAGGACTTCCAGATCGGCATGCAGCTCTCGCTGGAGGGCATCGGCGTCGCCCTCTCCGAGCGCGACGGCTACGCGGTGGTCGAGGAGGTGATCCCCGCCGGCGCCGCCGACCGCCTCGGCATCCTGAAGCCCCAGGACAAGTTCATCGCCGTCGCGGAGGAGGACGGCCAGTTCGTCGACGTCATCGACATGCGACTGCGCGACATCGTACGCCTGATCCGCGGCAAGAAGGGCAGCCGCGTGCGGCTGATGGTGCTGCGCCAGGGCGAGACGGTGGAGCGCTTCGAGGTCTCGATCGTGCGCGACAAGATCGACCTCGAGGAGCAGGCCGCCAAGCTGCGCTTCGAGACCCAGGAGATCGACGGCCGCAAGCTCAAGCTGGCGGTCGTCGAGCTGCCGTCGTTCTACGGCGATCGCGACCCGACCAAGCGCCAGGGCTCGCGGGATCTGGAGCGCATCCTGCGCCAGGTGAAGCAGGAGAAGGCCGACGGGCTGCTGCTCGACCTGTCGCGCAACGGCGGCGGGCTGCTCGACGACGCGGTGCGGATCTCCGGCTTCTTCGTGGCCGAGGGCGCGGTGGTGGGCATCCGCGGTACCACCGAGCGCAGCCGGCTGCTCCAGGATCTCGACGAGCAGACGCTCTACCCGGGGCCGCTGGTGGTGCTCACCTCGCGGATCAGCGCGTCGGCCTCCGAGATCCTCGCGGGCGCGCTCCAGGACTACGACCGCGCGGTGATCGTGGGCGACGACCACACCTTCGGGAAGGGGACGGTGCAGAGCGTGTTCCCGCTCCCGCCGGGGCTCGGCGCCCTCAAGGTGACCACGGCGCTGTTCTTCCGGCCGGGCGGCGCGTCGACCCAGGCCTCGGGCGTGGCGTCCGACGTGGTGGTGCCCTCGCCCTTCAACCTCGACGTCTTCGGCGAGAAGCGCCAGCCCCGTTCGCTGCCGCCCCAGTCAGTGCCGCCGTTCCCGAGCGCCAGCGCGAACGGACCGGGACCGGACCGCTGGGAGCCCGTCACGGCCCAGACGCTGGCGGCCCTGCGCGCGCGCTCCGAGGCGCGCCAGAAGAGCGACGGCGAGCTCCAGAAGGTGCGCGACGACCTCGCCGAACGCGCCAAGGACGACGGCGTGCTCGAGATCGCGGAGGTGCTGAAGCCGGGCGGCGAGGCGCCCGCCGGCAGCGCCCAGGCCCAGGTCGATGCGGGAGTGGCGGCCAGCGCCCCGGGCGGCGACACCGCGGCGACCGAAGACTCGGCCGGACGCGCGCGCGCGGAGCGCGACGAGCCGACGCCGCAGCTCAAGGAAGCGCTGCGGGTGCTCGGCGACCTGGTCGCGCTCCAGCCGGGCGGCGCCGGCTCCGTCGCCGAGGCAGCGCCCGCTCGCTGAGCGCTTCGCTATCCTGGCGGGCCATGTCGAACCTTCCCGCCGACCTCAAGGATCGCATCGAATCGCTGATCGCCTCCGACCGCGTGGTGCTCTTCATGAAGGGCAACCGGCAGGGGCCCCAGTGCGGGTTCTCCGCCCAGGTGGTGCAGATCCTCGACCGCCTGGTTCCGGACTACACGACCATCGACGTGCTCTCGGACCCGCCGCTGCGCGAGGGCATCAAGGTCTTCTCGTCGTGGCCCACCATTCCCCAGCTCTACGTCGCTGGCGAGCTCGTCGGCGGCTGCGACATCGTGAAGGAGCTGGTGTCGACCGGCGAGATCTTCGAGACGCTGGGCCTCGAGCGCCCGAGCGCGCAGCCGCCGGAGATCCGGATCAGCGACGCCGCGGCCGCGGAGCTGCAGCGACTGGCCGGCACCGCCGGGGGCCGCGAGCTGCACCTGATGATCGACGCCCGCCTCCAGCCGGGCCTCTACTTCGGACCCGCCGAGGACGGCGAGCTGCGCGTCACCGCGAACGGCGTGGCCCTCTCGCTCGACCCGGTGAGCGCCTCGCGCGCGAACGGCGTCTCCATCGACGTCCGCCCCGGGGCGAGCGGCCCGGCGTTCCACGTCGACGTGCCGGGCGCGCCGCAGGTGCGCCAGCTCGGCGCCAAGGAAACCAGGGCGCTGCTCGACGCCGGCGAGCCGCTGGTGCTGGTGGACGTGCGGACGCCGGAAGAGTGGGCGCGCGCGCGGATCGCCGGCGCCCGGCTGCTCGACGACGCGCTGCGCGCGGAGCTCGAGGCGTTGCCCCGCGACACGCAGATCGTCTTCCACTGCCACCATGGCGGCCGCAGCCAGCGCGCCGCCGAGCACTTCCTCGCCCTCGGCTTCCGCAACGTGGCGAACCTCGCGGGCGGCATCGACGCCTGGTCCCAGGAGGTCGACCCCTCGGTGCCGCGCTACTAGCGCGGGGAGGAGCCATGGCGCTGCGCATCCTGAGCTCGCCGCCGCCGGAGCCCGAGGAGCTCGCCGAGCGCCTGCGCGCCGCCATCGAGCAGGCGCTGCCGGGCGCGAGCGCCTCCGTGGTGGCGCGCGGGGCGGGGCACTTCGAGCTCGACGTGGTGTCGGAGGCCTTCGCCGGGCTCTCGCGCGTGAAGCAGCAGCAGCTCGTCTACGCCGCCATCGCGCCCCTGCTGAGCGGGGACGCCGCTCCGGTCCATGCGATCGACCGCATGGTGACCCGCACCCCCTGAGATCGTGCGCAGCGAGCTGAACCGCGACGTCCGGCCCGCACAGCCCGGCGAGTTCGCGCCGCTCTACTACGGGCCCCTGCGCGTCGACCCGCCCGTGGTGCTGGCGCCGATGGCGGGCGTGACCAACGCGCCCTTCCGGAGGCTCTGCCGCCGCTTCGGTGCGGGCCTCTACGTGAGCGAGATGATCACCGCGCGCGCGCTGGTGGAAGGCAACGCGAAGACCCACAAGCTCGCGGAGTTCGCGCCGGACGAGAAGCCGCGCAGCCTGCAGCTCTACGGGGTAGACCAGCGCTACGTGGGCGAGGCGGTCGCCTGGCTGGTCGGCGAGGGCAAGGTCGACCACATTGATCTCAACTTCGGCTGCCCGGTGCCGAAGGTGACCCGCCGCGGCGGGGGCGCGGCCATTCCGCTGCGGCCGCGACTGCTGCGCGCGATCGTGCGGTCCGCCACCGGGCGCGCCGGCGGCGTGCCGGTGACGCTGAAGTTCCGCCTCGGCGTCGACGACGCCCACGAGACGTTCCTCGACGCCGGCCGCATCGCCGAGGGAGAGGGCTGCGCCGCCGTCGCGCTCCACGCGCGCACGGCGGCCCAGCTCTACGATGGCGAGGCGCGCTGGGAGGGCATCGCGCGGCTGAAGGCGGCGGTGCGCTCCATCCCGGTGCTCGGCAACGGCGACGTCTGGGAGGCCTGGGACGCGCTGCGCATGATGCGCGCGACGGGCTGCGACGGCGTGGTGGTGGGACGCGGCTGCCTCGGCCGCCCGTGGCTGTTCCGCGATCTCGCCGACGCGTTCGCCGGGCGCGAGCCGGAGCCGCCGCCGCGGCTCGGCGCCGTCGCCGAGGTGATGCTGGAGCACGCGGAGCTGCTGGCCGCGTGGTGTGGCGAGCCGTGGGGGCTGCGCTCCTTCCGCAAGCACGCGGCGTGGTACACCAAGGGGTTTCGGGACAGCGCCCGGCTCCGCGAGCGGCTGACGCGCGTGGCCAGCCTCGGCGAGCTCCGCGACGAGATCGCCCGGCTCGACGCGGACGAGCCCTTCCCGACCCACGCGCTGCGCGTCCCGCGCGGCAAGCACGGGGGCACCCAGCGCGTCGCCCTGCCCGAGGGCTACCTCGAGCGGCTGGACGACGACACGCCCCCGGGCCCCGAGGCGGAAGACCCTACTTCCGGCGGCTGATCCAGCCCTAACCCACCGCTCGCATTCCCGAACGGCGTACACCTGCGTGCGGACGGGCCTTTGCGCTCAAGAGCTGCCGGCGGGCGGCCGATGCACACCGAAGAGTGTGTGTCCGGGATCACCCACGCCCGGACGGCCCCGGAGCCCAACATGGCCCTTCGTGTGCGCGCAGCGATCGCCGCCCTGCTCTCGCTCTTCGTCGCGGGCGCCGCCGCCGCGGAGCCCATCGCAGTCGAGTACTTCGTCCGCCTGCGGGAGTTCAAGAAGGGCCCCGCGAGCACGGACGTCCTGCTGTTCGAGCTCTACTCCGACTCGAGCTGCACGACGCTGATCGACACCGAGAACCTCTTCGCCAGCGACACGATGCTCCAGTACTACGTGGACAAGGCGCTGGCGGTGAAGCAGGCGCCGAAGCCGCCCAAGGCCATCCGCGTCCACGCAGTGCTCGACGTCCCCGTCACGAGCACCGCCCCTTATCTGCGCGTCACGGGCCCTGGCATCGTGCCCGAGGGCAACGCCTGCCAGCTCCAGGCGTCGGGCCCGGTGGCCGCAATCGGGCCTCAGGGCGACCCCGGGCCGCAGGGACCGCAGGGTCCCGCGGGTGCCGACGGCGCCCAGGGACCGCAGGGCGACCCGGGTCCCCAGGGCCCTTCCGGCGCCGACGGCGCTCAGGGACCGCAGGGCGATCCCGGTCCGGCGGGGCCGCAGGGTCTCCAGGGCGTTCAGGGACCGGCAGGGGCGCAGGGGCCGGCGGGTGCCGATGGCGCGGACGGTGCCCAGGGTCCGCAAGGCGACCCGGGGCCGCAGGGTGTTCAGGGCGACCCGGGACCGGTGGGCCCGCAGGGTCCGGCCGGAGCTGACGGCGCCGACGGTGCGCAGGGTCCGGCTGGCGCCGACGGCGCCGATGGTGCCCAGGGGCCGCAGGGTGATCCCGGTCCCGCGGGTCCCGCCGGGGCCGATGGCGCGGACGGTGCCCAGGGTCCGCAGGGCGTCCAGGGCGATCCCGGTCCGGCAGGTCCGCAGGGCCCCGCTGGCGCCGACGGCGCCGACGGTGCCCAGGGGCCGCAGGGTG
>Ga0105095_10002172_pt1 | contig 10497 bp, 11 predicted proteins | sample PPLLak2March2015_2_FD_79180 | JGI IMG/M metagenome (GOLD analysis project Ga0105095, IMG submission 79180) | Freshwater sediment microbial communities from Prairie Pothole Lake near Jamestown, North Dakota, USA - PPLs Lake P8 Core (3) Depth... | ecosystem: Environmental > Aquatic > Freshwater >... | reverse complement strand
ACCAGCGACATTCCTCTAACTCGATCCAGGGATTCCTCTCGCGCTGCAACAAGTGCTTCCTGTAAAAGGTCAGTAGGCAAGTAGGGGGCTAGCCCAGTCAGTGCCTTTGCGCGAGCATCATTATGCATCGCTTGCGTAGCTACTATTGCTTCCTTAAGAAGCGGTTTCGACAGATAGGGAGCCAACCTTGCTACTACCTCTCCACTATTTGCTACCCGTTCGATAGCCGGCAATGCTAATAATACCTCCCGCAATACACCTTCTCTGAGTCTCGGTGACAGATGAGACGCTAGTTTCGCCATTGCCGACGCGCGCTGACCTGTATTTGGCAACTGGCGAGCATAGGCTAGTCCGTGGACTGGTTTCCACAGCCCCTTTACTATCAGTGCTTCTATCAAGGCCGGTGTCATATTCTTGGCTATGCTATTCAATGAGGCAGTAATCAAAGCATAGCGCACCTGTAATGAAAGCTGATTCGATTTAGCTGATGAAGGCATATGTTGTGCCGCCAACCAGGTACATTGCCATGCACGTTCGATGTCTTTTTGATAATCGGAAAGCTCTCCTCGTAGATTTTTAACTTCATACCACACATTCTTTCCATCTCCCATTTCAAGTGCAAGCAGATGGTGCAATTCATCAACATAGCCAGAAGATGCTAGATGTTCAGCTAAATGGTGTATTTCATATTCGGTTAGGCGCGTTAGCAGAGCATTAATGGATTTCACCATCGAGGAATCCCGATATCTTGCGAAGCGCAGTTAGCCCAATTTTCTCGTTGTACTTTTCCAGGCCTACCTCAACTTTTAGAAAATCTTGGAAACTGGCATGATAAATTCGGTAAAGCAATTCACCCTCTGAAACATCTATGTTTAAAAATTCTTGCCACTCACTGATTACATCTTTTATCCGCTTGGAATTTAGTCCTGTCCACTCTTGCAAATGCTCAATGGATACAGGCTCACGCACCGTAGCTAAAAAACAGACAACCGGTTCGTGATACTTATCAAACTGAGCCTTATCTACTGCTCTCATCATACGCCAATGGCGCTGATAATAGCCCCTTAATCCCTTTGGCAAACTGCGCACATTGTCCACATTAGCTTTGGTCATCTTCCCTTCACGAATATCGTTAAGCACATGGACTAGATACATGAAGTTGCCTTCGCTTTTTTCCGTTATTGTTTCCACAAATTCATCAACTGCGACATTCCATTCTTGAATTCTGGATTCCATCGGTTCTTGGTTTTCATTGATGAAATTGGAAATATATTTCCGAACATCTTCTAAGTTTTGGGGGTCGTTATCTCGCATGTAAATGTCTTTTTGATGATCTACGGTTAAGCGGTAGTCGTGGGTTTCGCGAGTGGTGACTACAAAATAGGTGCCTTTGGGCAGTGATGGAGGAAGATATAAAACATTTGCCCCCGGTGCTATCCCAATATCATCTGCTTCATCTAGGGCATCTAGCAGAATAATTGTTGGATGACGTTTTTCCTTTTCGGCTACCTCAACTAGCAGTTGTGAAAGAAAACCACTATCCTTTGTAGCATCGGGAGGAAGGGTAAAATGGTCAAGTTCGTAACGAATTATTAATTGAGCACAGATATTGGCGAGGAAATCTTTGGCAGTTCTGATATTTTGCAGCGAGAGATTAAAATGGTGCACATAACCTCTTCTCTTCACTAATTCACCAATGAACGCAGTTTTTCCAATTCCCGGCTCACCACTAATAACGACATATCCAGATGGAAACGAAGAATCATGAGTTAGATTCTCTATGGCGTTAAATAGAAAATCGCGTCCAATAAAGTTTCGCGTGCGCTCATCAATTAAAGCTTTGAATTCTGCCGCGTGGATATAGGTAGAAAGAGCTGGGGTATCAGAGAATTTCTTATAGAGTGCCTGCAGTATTTCGTGAATCCCAAGAATTGCTGGGGCCATTAACCTCTGGCGTATATCATCAGAAACCTGGGTCAGCTCCTGTCGAAGAATAATCAAATAATTATTTGTAGCTCTCTCAATTCGCTTTTTCTCTAGATGAGGATAATCAGAGTTCAGTTGTTCTGTTAGCAACTTATGAAATTCTTTACCAGTTGTGCGAGAATATAAATTTCTTAACGCCCCTTGAAGCTTCGGCAAATCTGCCAATGGTAAGTCTAGAATAGCTCTACCAACTTCCTTATCTTCATATTCCTCAATAAATCGTTTTTCGGTCTCTTGAAGAGTATTTACCAAAGCCTCTCTCAATTCCTGCTCTTTGACAGGTTCTTTTAGTACATCTATTGCTTTGTCACCAATAACAGGCTTGACCAATGACTCTAGGATAGCAATGCTCAGCTTACCTAAATCTGGAAATCGCTGTTTCTTAGCCATAGTGCTTTCCTCCGAATCGGTTTCTTAGGAAATTCTAGCTCCTCCAAATTAATGTGTCAGATCCAACCTCAAACTGTCTGTTCTTCGGCAAACACTGCCAATTGTCGCTTGGACTCTTGTATGGACCTCACGTTCAGCTTATCAGGCATTTAAGGTCTATCCATCTGGCACAGCAAATTTCAAATCGATGTCGAAACGAATTATACGGCGTATTTGCCTTCCTGATTTATTAGCCAGCAATTGAGGTAGATGTCGCTCAACCCCTGCTGCATCCTTGCATAGATATGGTGAGCACATCAAGCCTGCCCTGTTTAGATCCTTCTCGGCGGCCACCTACATTGCGTACACTCACTTTTGCAGTCACGGGAAGACCGGAGCAGTGTACAGAAGAACACAGGAATTTGCTTGAACGGATCTGTGCAGAACAGCCCAAATTGGGAGAGGTGATCTCACAAGCCAGAATCTTCGCTATGTTGATCCGCGAACAGCAAACAGAGAAATTACAGAACCGGCTAGAACGATCTCAAGCCAGCAGTTACCGGCTGTGGAAGAATTTTGCTTTGGGGATTGAACAAGATCGACAGGCAGTGCAAGCAGCACTCACCCACGCGTGGTCTAATGGTCCGACCGAGGGGCACATTAATCGATTGAAGTGTCTAAAGCGCCCCATGTACGGCCGCGCGAAAGACGACTTGTTGCGAAAACGCGTTTTGTGGCAGGGCAGATGGGGCTTCACATAAATTGAATAAGAGCCCTTCTTATTTCGATGATTTTCTGACTTTTACCACTGATGCTGACAGGAGAACGCCCTACTAAAAAAATTCCATACCGAATTGCGGGGCAGGCGGCTCGCGCCGCGCAATATCGGGCAATCTACCATCTCAAAGCAGAATTCGAAGTGAAAGCCATGTGTGAATTCTTTGCTGTTTCGCGAGCTGCCTATTATGCTTGGGTCAAGAAGTTGGGAGAAGCGGATCCCGATCAGGAACGGATGGACCAGGTCCAAGCTGCTTATGAAACTTCGCATAAAACCTATGGCTATCGCCGGATTACTCTACACTTACAACAAAATCAGGGTCTATCCATCAACCATACGGCAGTGTTGCGGTTGATGCGCAAGCTCAACATTCGCTCGGTCGCTCGCAAACCCAAACTGTACAAGAAACTGGAAGAGTTGGGCACGTATCACATTTACCCTAACCTGCTCAATCGTGACTTTGGTGCCACACACCCCAGCCAGAAATGGGTGACAGATATCACGCACATCAATACCCAACAGGGTTGGTGCTACCTCTCCACCATCAAAGATCTCTACGATGGCTTTATCGTGGCACATGTCTTGACCCAGAGCAATTCCATTGCCTTAGTGACCGCTACCATTCGACAAGCCCAAGCCAAAGAAAAGGTCACTGATGGACTGATCCTCCATAGTGACCAGGGGCACCAATACACTTCGCAGGCGTATCAGGATGTCCTTACCCACGAGTATAACATTACCCCGTCCATGTCCCGGCGTGGCAACTGTTGGGATAATGCCCCGATGGAGAACTTCTTTGGTCATCTCAAAGAAGAGTATCTGCGCCAGTTCAAGAAACCTAGCTTCCAGGAAGCTCAACAATTGATCGATGAATATGTCTACTTTTACAACTATGAAAGGATACAATTAAAAACAAGACAGACCCCTTACCAAACCAGGTGCCTGTCCATATAACTCGCCCGAGGGCTTTCTTTTTCTGTCTGCCCAACCGGGTTCACTTCACGTGAAGGTGCTTTTTTTTATTTAATCTCCTGGCTATCTTCGTAATTTGATCTTGTCGCTTATTTTCCGCTTGCTCTTTTTGTTCAGGTACTTTCTTGTGGTCTCTGCCAGGAACTGTAGAGTAACATTAGACTTAAGATATACCTCATCGACCTCTTCGCGGCCCTCATACATCGTAACGAATTCCTGATAATTGGTGATGATAATGATATAAGTCTGATCTAACTCAAACCACATCTGCCATGCAAGTTCGTTCCCGGTAAGGGGATTGGAACCGACAGGGGCGTCAAAGTGCATATCTAACAAAACGAGTTGGGGGGCAGGCTCTCGCTTCAGGCGTTCGAGCCCATCTTCGCCATTATAGTAAACCTCAACATCAAAACCAACACTTTTTAGTGTGAGTTCGTACTGCTCTGCAATATCTTTATGGTCTTCGATGACAAATGCCAGGTTGTGTTGTACTTTCATCAAAACATCTGCCAGCCGGCAACCCTTGCGTTTATGCATAGGGAGGAGACTGACACTCCTTTCTTAGAATATTTGTGCTAAAATTATTGTCGTGCAACGAACCATCCGCTTTCCATTACTTCCCACCGTTGAACAACAAGATGTGCTGTTTGAAACCATGCAGCAATATACGGCATGTTTCAATACGGTAGCTGCTTATGGTTGGGAACGTTGTGAGAAGAACGGTATTGAGTTGCATAAAGCAACCTACTATCCATTGCGAGAAGCCTATCCCTACCTGCCGTCTCAATTGGTGATCTCTGCCAGGGCAAAGGCAACCGAAGCGGTCAAGTCGGCGCTCACGTGGAAAGTCAAAAAGGAAAGAGAATTTCCGAAGAAAGTTGCCAAGGCTCTCGCGCGTGGTAAACCCGCTCCAGCTTTCAAACCAGTTCGATGTCCGCACAGCGACATCAGTTCCATCCGCTATGACCAACGTTCCTACGCCTTTCACGGGGATCACGTTTCGCTGGCAACCATCGCAGGCAGGCAAGTTCTGAAGTTGAAGCTGTATCCTTATGCTGTTCGTTTGTTGGAGCAGAGCATAGGCTTCGACAGTGCTGACCTGATTTATCGCAAGGGCAGATTCTGGTTGCATGTGGTTGTGACTTTGCCAGATGTAGAGTTCGTTCCTAGCGGGGATGTCGTCGGTGTGGACTTCGGGATCACCCGTCCCGCCGTTGCGTCGAATAATCAATTTTTTGGTAGGCGTTCCTGGAAAGCTACGGAACGCAGGTACTTCCGATTGAAGGGTGCGCTTCAAAGCAAAGGCAGCGATAGTGCGAAGAGACATTTGAAAAGGCTCTCGCACAAAGTCTCTCGGTTTCGCTTGGATTGCGACCATGTTGTCAGTCGGCAGTTGGTTCAGTCTGTCTCTCCGGGTACTACAATCGTGATTGAGCACCTCAAGGAAATACGCTCCACTACGAACCAACGTAGCAAGAAGCAAAAGCGGGCCATGCACCAGTGGTCGTTCAACCGTCTGCGTGATCTTCTCGTGTACAAAGCGGAAGAGTGTGGCTGCGTGGTCGTTGATGTCGATCCACGCCATACATCTCAGCGCTGTTCTCGTTGTGGTCATATTCATCGTTCTAATCGTCGTTCTCAATCTCGTTTTAAGTGCCGGAATTGTGGCTTTGAGCTCAACGCCGATCTCAACGGCAGTCGCAATATCGCTGTAAAGTACCTTGTCAGCGTTGGTAGAGCTGATGCTGGCGGGCTGTTGTCAACCAGCCTATCGTGGGTTCGACCTACAAGCCCCCGCCTTTAGGCGTGGGGTCAGTTGACTTTGGTACTCTCTGTTTTTTGGTGCTCGCCTGTCTTGGGATGACAAACGGTATGGTCTTGTCTTTTGGGAGAACAAGGGGAAATGCTACAAAAAATTCAGTGCCTTCACCCTCGGTACTTTCGAGTTTTAGTTTACCATCCATTTGGTCAACCAGGCCTTTCACAATCGACAGGCCAAGCCCTGTACCCTGGTGGGGTCGATCGTAGACAGAAGTGTTTTCATGTGCCTGAAAAAACTCATTGAAGATCTCTGCTCTTTTAGAGGCGGGAATACCCACGCCGTTATCCTTTACAGAGATGGACCATTCCGCGTCGTCCGATCTATATGCTGTTACCCTTACGTAGCCTCGCTTCGGGGTGAACTTAATAGCGTTGTTTGCCAGATTTATAAGTATCTGTTGTAAGAGCGTCTTGTCTATCATTACGGCTGGCGGCATACCTTCACTAATGGTGCAAGCGAACTCCAGGCGTTTCTCTTTTGCCTCGGCAGACAGCACAGAATTTACAAGTGAAAAAAGTTCATTTATGTTTGTGACTGTTGGTTTATTCTCAATTTTGCCTGTCCGCAATCTTGTTTGAGAAAGGATATTCTCAACCATGCCCAGGAGTCTTTGTGTATTTAACAAAATACGAGCTGCATTTGAGACAGCTGTGTGTGGGGCACTCATCGCAAGTTCAGCATGTCCGCGGATTGCTGTAAGTGGGGTCCGCAGTTCGTGAGATACCATTGCCAGTGTTGTGTCTTTCAAGCGATTGAGTTCCACTTCTGCCGTGTTTTCCCGTAGGAAGACAATATGGTTTCCGCTTGCCGGGATGGTTTTGCTTCTTACGAAGAAATATCGCCCGACTATTTTGATCTGCGCTTCGGTTTCGTCACTTTTTAGAACATTATCCAGTGTCGCAAGATTCTCCGCATCAATATCAATATTTGGGTCGTGAATAATATCGAATATATTGAGTCCATTAACGATAGTCGGAAATACGCTGGCCGTAGCTTCATTTGACCGAAGTACGCGGTAGCTTTTATCCAGAAGTATGAAGCCGCCCCGCAGCGAGGAAAGGATTGTTTGACTTTGAGCCGCCTCCCGACGAAGCTGATATGCCGTTTTCTCCAGGCCCCGAAAAATCATCGAGAACACTCCTGCGAATAAATAAAAGAAAACAATGTTGAGTGGATTAAGAAACGTCATGCTCGTCATAGAGGCATATGCAATAAATAGCACCGAGATGACGGTGGCAAAGAAAAGCGTAGCGTATGAATGAATCAGTACACCGGCCAGCATGATCGGGACCATAAAAAACAGGGTAGACTGTCCGTTCAAAATCTGCTCAGGAGTGTCTGAAAACAAACCCAATATGATTAGCAAAAAAACAAATATGGTTGATGAAACCCAATAGGGAATTGACTTTATTTGATTCACGCCGAGCATGATCGTGAAGATGCCTATTGCTGCGATACATACATTGATCAACAGGTGTGTACTCGTACTATGCACATTCTGTTCGGGAGGAAAAACAAAGGTCACATAGAAAAGGGCTACTAATAGTGTTACTACAGTTGTCCCCAAGATCATCTTCAAAGAATGGGCTGTGAGCTTTCTTCTACGTTCTATTTCCTCCTCGGTGATGTTCTTAAACGAAAACCGTTCCTTTATCTTTTCTTTCCTTATCATGTCGCATCCTATTTTGACCTGCTGCGTTGCTTGGCGGGGCGATAGTTACTTGCAGCTACCATTTCGCGAGATTGCGAAAAATCAGGCAATGAATGGATATCCAAACCTGTATTGAACCGAATAAAACCGCGAGAGAATTGTGGACCATGCTTCCCTAAAGGGATAGGCTCAGGGAAATTGTGGCTCAAACTTCCTCCCACCATCCATTTTATCTTCTTATCTCCCTCATCTCCAGCTTGGGAAGTTATCTCTTCTGCAAGGTCTATAATTTCCCTCATCGATGTTTTTTCATCATCAACCACAATGCCGGGGCCGGTGACGTAGGAACCGCAGGCGCGCTCGACTGAATCGCCTCCGCCCCCGCCGGTCTGTGCTTTTCCCTCCTCGATCAGCTTTTCAGCGACTGCCGCAGATACTTCTGGATTCCGGATGAACACTCGTCGAACAACGAACTGAGCGAACAAAATAGCCTGGTTGCCATCCCATTGCATCAGGTTGATAGTGTCGCCGAACTGTATTCCCTTTAGTTGTTGAGCAGGTATGTTTCTCGAAATCCCATATTTCTCAGCCTCAGCAATAAAGCTTGCTAGGGTGTATTGGTCTTCGCCGATAAAGTGTGCCCATTCTCTTGGAGCCATATTATTCCGTTCCTTCTAAGGCCGAGCAGTTTGTTGGTTGATTTCCCCTTTATCCAGCAAATCCAAAATTTCCCTGGGGAGCTTGTGCAGACGCCATAAGCTGCGGACCGCCGCCTCGCCCATGTGTAAGAGTTCCTCACCGATTTTTTATTGCTGAAACCAAACTGATTCCTCGCAATGTCGATTGTGTGGATTTGATCGGAAACGGTCAGCCCCGCTCGATCGTAGTTCTCAATCGCCGCGCGCCGGAATGCTTCTTCGTCTGAGATCTCCACGATCTCGACTTCCATAACGTTGTATTTGGAGTCTTTTTGGGCGAGGAGCTGATGAGCATAGAAACGATTTTGCCCATAGATCAATTCAACTTTTGCGTTCGGGCGCAGCCTTCCCTGGGGGACCTGCATCATAATGCTTGCTTCGATGCTGGCTGCCACATTCTGGACGTGCTCCATGTCCACGGCCACCCGGACCTGGTACCTGTTGACTTCAATAGCTTCCAGTGGAACAAGGAAAATATTTCTGCTTACTTGCTGATAAGGAATATTGTTGTTGTTGGTGAGCATTTTTCTCCGGGACCTCGCGATTGGGGAAGTGCTGTTATTCGGTAATGACCGGTACAACTTTCGTACCGCGGCAATCTGGGCACATTTTGTACTCGTAGTTCTCACCGAGTACCCATCCATGAGTGCAGTTGAAACAAGGCTGAGTCAGGATGGTGGGCGGGAAGGCTGGAAGCTGGATCACCGGCGTTACCGGAAACTGCCGCATAAATTCTTTTGCAACCTGTATGTGCGCTACCCATACGCTGTAATCACTCCGGTCTATGAGCAGACAAAAGACGGCTGTTTGAGCAGGCGACATTGCAGTGGTGGGCTTTCCAAATGGAAAACGATTTTCGTAACCCAGAGCGGCTACTGCCTGTCCAACCTTCTGCTTGTTATACAGGACAGCATCCATAAAAAACTGATATGTGGTTTCACTGGATCCGTAAAGATGACCGTCTGTCCAGATCAACGATGTTTCCTCAGTATAGAAACCAACGAAGGGAGCGGTGCCCAAATAACCACAAACGCGGTCCCAGTTCTTTGGATATAAGAACTGGGGAAATTTGGTTGCTTCGATATTTTCAATGGATGGTGCTGCAGAGGGTAATGTTGTCATAGGGCGTCTCTAAGTTTTGTTCATAGAAACCGCGGTTTCTATGAACAAAAAGATTGTAGTTTTCATGTCGAAAAAAGTCAAGACTTGTACGGATTTTTGTATATATAAACGTCAGTTTCCATTGACAAAAATCCGTACAAGCTATACACTCAGCCAAAGCAGGTAAATTGATGAAATTCTATGCCGTCCTTGGAGGAGAATGGACAAATTGTTTTCTACCAACCAGCCATCTTTGGAAACCAGCCAAGTTGCAAAAGCAATGGGATGGAGAAGTCGTTCAAGGGTGAGTAATCTTGCAAAGCGCGATAAGTGGCGCTTTCTTCCGAGACCCTCAGGGGGCAGGAACCCTCGAAGGTGGTACGCGGAAGATGTTCTTCTCTCAGCGCGCGCGATTCAACGTACTGCTCTTGTTAGAGCAATTGGAAAAGCTTACAACAAAATCTACGTAAGGGATGCGATAAAGACAGACAAATACGATATCAAGTGCCCGGTTTGCCAGGGTTTCGCCATTGTGTTGCCTCCACCGCGCTCTGACAGCAGCGAGACCGCCGAATACTACGAACAGATCGCAGAGGGGACCCGTCCGTGGGCATGTGTGAATGGTCACAGCAAAGATGGGCAAGTAAAGCTGAACACTTCGTTGGATTTTCCCCTTTTGCCGTGGGGACTGCTCGAAAAAAAACAAAAAAACAACGAAGTACAACCTAAGGTGTGACACTCCGCGGGCCCTGAAGGGACGGCGGCTTCTCGCCTGAGCGAGCTACTTGCGTGGTGTCGGCACGGCTACGCATGACCCGATTACAAGAAATACGGGTGACGATACATTGTTTCATGCACTTGGACTCTGCCAAGTTCCCCATACAAACGGCGGGAGAGGATGTCTGGACTTACGCAAAGGTCATGCGAACTGCTGGTGAGCGCAGTTGCTGACGAAGGTAATCGGATAGCAAACCATGCTTGACTTGATAAATCGTTTGACCGGTTTCATACGCCACTTGCTTGAGACGTACCCAGACCAACATGGCACAGCCGATATGATTACGCACAATGCGAGCGCGGCGACATTGGCAGTTTTCAATACCGGTCAATTGCTTATCTT
>Ga0105095_10002168_pt1 | contig 10507 bp, 7 predicted proteins | sample PPLLak2March2015_2_FD_79180 | JGI IMG/M metagenome (GOLD analysis project Ga0105095, IMG submission 79180) | Freshwater sediment microbial communities from Prairie Pothole Lake near Jamestown, North Dakota, USA - PPLs Lake P8 Core (3) Depth... | ecosystem: Environmental > Aquatic > Freshwater >... | reverse complement strand
GTCAGAGAGGTCGCGGGGCTTGATCCTCTCGACCTCAATGGAGGAGATCGTCGAGACGGTGGCTATGGGAATGTCCTTCGGGGCTTTGCCGACGACCAGGATCTCCTCCGTGATCCGGACCGCTTTTTCTTCTTTTTTCTTGGCCTCCTGGTCCTCCTTCACTTCCTGGGCCAGGGCCGGGGACAGGAGCAGAGCGAGAGACAAGACAATAATTTCGAGGAGAGAAATCTTGGAGTGGGGATGAGTTCTTTGCGCCATGATATTCTCCTTTTCAAGCATGGAAGGAAAAGCCGTTTCCCGCTTTTCCCTATCGGTCGGAGGGCTTGGCCCCGTAGGACTTTAGCACCTCGGACTCGGAGACGCCGGGATAATAGCACGAAACCGTGAGTCGAGTAAAGAGCCTGTCGTTCTTATCGGGGGGCTATGCCGGCGGCAGCTTTTAGATGTACCTCAACTTGAGGGTCGTTGCCTGGCCGGCAGGAAGAATGTATCGGCGGGGTCCCAACGCACCTTTTACGGCAGTCGGCATTAGGTCGACTCTTTCTTGCTCAGGCAGGATGATTTCACCCTCGCAGCCTTCGGGCATCTCCAGCGTCAGCTCGCGATTCCCCCTGTTCCCCAAAGAGCGGAAGAGGAGGGGACCGCGAACGGTCCGGGCGATGAGCTCCAGCTGGCTCAAGTCCTCCGGCTGGGGACGGATCTCGACCCGCCCGAACCCTGGCTCGAGGGGCCGGATCCCGGCCAGCCCCATGAAGGCGATATAAAGAGGGACAACGGCGCAGTGGCTCCATTGCTGTCCCGAATCCGGCTGGGCCCTCCAGTCCTCCTGGATGGTGTTGTTGAGCCTGACCGAGTCCATCGTGGCCCAGCGCTCGCGCAGGTCTTGGAGGATGACATCTGCCCGACCGCCCTTGGCCAGGGCCCAAAGCCTCCAGCCGGCGTTGGCCGGATAGGAGAAGCCCATTTCGGGAGGGCATTCGGCCAGTGCCCGCAGCGCCTCCGCCGCGTTCTTTCCGGGGAGTTGATCAAAGAGGATGGCCGTTGCCAGGGAACGGTCGCAGAGCCGGATCTTTCCCTCCTCCTTGACCCAGGGCAGGTTGCTGACAAAGATCTCCCGCTCCGGGCTCCAGAACCGGCCCACCGAGGCGGCCAGCAGGTCGCGGCCCAAGTTGCGGGCGGCCTTCTCCTGCTTGCGGTCCCCGAAAGCCCGGCAGAGGGGCGCCAGAGCGTGTTCGAACATGGCCGCCGCGTAGAGGTTGAAGGCGCACTGCTTGTGACGCTGCTGCTCATAGGCGTTGTGGTCGATCCAGACCGAAGGGACTCCAATGTCCTCGACCGGGAGGAGCCCATCCCCGCCGCGGATGCCTTGGAGGTATTGGGCGAAGCGGATGAGACGCGGATACGGCTCCCGCAGCGCTTCGAGGTCGCCGGTGTAGAGATAATGATGCCAACAATCGAAATTGAAGCCGATACCGTGGTCAAGGATGGGACCCCATTTGGTCAGCTCGAACTGCCGCTCGACCAGCCGCGCCAGCCGGTCATAGGCCGGCCAGCAGTCCAGGAAATAGCCATCGAGTGTCATTCCCTGGCTGAAGGTGGTCAGGTAGCGGGCGGGCTGGCGAGTCTCTCCGAAGGCGAGATGAATGGCGTGGAGCTGGTGCCCGCAGTCGCCGCTATACTGCTGGCGTTCTCTGGCCATGCCGTCCACCAGGGTTTCCTGAGCGCAATTGTTGAGTGTATTGACCGACGCGGCCATCAGCCGCTGCAGCGGCGCCTCGGAGACGCGGATGTCCGGCGCGTTCGGCCAGGGGAAGACCCGGCGGCGCACTCCGACGTCGCGCACCTTGACCCTGGCTCTGGCTCCATGGATATGAAGCTGAAGCCAGCGCAGGCTCTCGAAATCGAAGGTCTCGAAATCGTTTCTTCCCTGACGGCAGATGAACCGGGTCCAGGAGTCGAAATGGGTGTTGAGGAGAGGAGGACCTGCGGGAGCATGGGACTCGTGGACGAGGATCTCCACGGTCGTTCCGGCCGGCGCTTCGATGGTGAAATACGGCCAGCCGACGACCTGCTCTTCGAGCTCGAAGGTGAGAGCAGCGCCGCGTTTTCCATCGAGCATGACTTCCCACTGGTTTGGCGCGGTCTCGGCGGCGCTCGGGCGGGGGACGACGGCAAAGGACCCCGGCGGCCGGCATTCGAAGTATTCCCGCGGCGGCCTTTGCCAATCGACCCAGACCGATTCAGCGAGCCCGGCGACCGGGACGAGGGATTCCGTGAGCATCGGGATGGACCGGGGGCGGAGCTCCGCCGCGGCCGGGCTCTCCAGTAGATCATTGACGTATTCGTAGTAGCCGGTCGAAAGCGCCGGCTTGTTGGGGGACCCCTCCAGGGCCATCGCGTCGAGCCATTGCGTCTCATCAACGGCAAAACCGGCGGTCGTCCAGCCGTACGGATAGAGGCCCGCGTCGAACTCCTCCTGAAGCGCTCGGAGATACCAGCGCTTATGCTGACCCGGCCGCCAGGCACGTGCCAGATGAGCCTTCCAGGACGGGTCGGAGGTGATTTTGATGACTTGGCCGTTTTCCAACTCGATCTCGAGCCAGAAAAGGAAGCCCGGCTTGCCGAACGGCCAGGTGCCTTCGCCGTGGCCGAAATAGAGGACGGTGGCTCCGATGACGTTCGGACCTGTCCCGAGCGCTGCGGTCAGGTCGAGCGGGTCGGCCTCGGGCCAGCGCGGGTCGGACGGAGCGGGCCCCCACTGGATCCTCCGGCCGTTCACCTCCAGCCTATAACGGCTCTCCGCGGCGATCCATCCGGTTGCCCTGGTCGGTTTCGAGTCGAGGCGGACCTCGCGGCGGAAAAGGACGAAAGTGTTGGGCAGACACCGCCCTGACGGATACCATACCCAGCGGGCCGGCTCGAGGTCAGGGAGCTGATGTCCTTGGGAGGTTGGGGGAGCGGTCTGCTTAATGCCCGGAAATCCGCTCTTATCTGCTGGCTCAGCTCCCCTTTGGCCAAGGGCTATCGCGCCGCCTGTCAATGCCGAGGACCTGATGAAATCACGTCTTTTCATGGGGACCTTCCCTGAGTTGCAGAAAGAATAATTCAGGGAGTTCCTGAAGTCAACGAAAGAGAATTATGAACGACTCCCAGCCAGCATCTAATAGCCTGGGATCTTCGCATCGATAAGATGTTGCCAGCGAACAGCTTTTTTCGTAAAGTAGAGGCACAACTATGAGGAAAACAACAATCCTTTTCTATTTGATTCTTTCATTTTCCATTTTGACTCCTGCCCAGCCCCCGGCGACGGCATCCGCCATCCCCCAGGAACTCGGGGCCCGCATCCAGAGGATCGAAAACGGCCTGATTCCGAACCCGGGGATCGTAATCAAGGGGCAGCCGCCTGGAAAGGCTGGCCTGGCGGAGAGGATGAAGCTCTACCGGGTTCCTGGCCTCAGCATCGCGGTTATCAATAATTATGAGATCGAGTGGGAAGAGGGATATGGTGTCCGGGAATCCGGAGGGATGAGCCCCGTGACACCCGAAACGCTTTTCCAGGCGGCTTCTATCAGCAAACCTGTGGCCGCTGCAACCGCGCTCTATTACGTCGAGAAGGGCATACTTGGCCTTGACGAGGATGTCAACTTGCGGCTGCGATCCTGGAAAATCCCGGAAAACGCCTGGACCAGGAAGGAAAAAATCACGCTCCGTAGGTTGTTGAGCCATACGGCCGGGTTGACCGTCCATGGCTTCCCCGGTTATGCCGAAGGGAAGGAGCTGCCGTCTCTAAAGCAGATCCTCGACGGCGTCAAACCGGCCAACACGCCGCCCATCAAGGTGGACATCGAGATCGGCTCCCGTTTCCGGTATTCGGGCGGGGGGTACACTGTCCTGCAGCAGCTTCTCATCGATATCCTGGGCAGGCCGTTTCCTTATATCGTGCGCGATGCAGTGCTCATCAAGCTCGACATGAGCCAGAGCACCTATGAGCAGCCCCTGCCCCAAGCCCTGGCTGGCAGGGCCGCCTCCGGTCATCGTCCGGACGGAAGCGTGCTTCCGGGCAAATGGCACACCTATCCGGAGATGGCGGCGGCCGGGCTCTGGACGACCCCGACCGACCTGGTCCGATTCGCGCGCGAGATCTTGCTGGCGAAGGACGGAAAGTCGGACCGTGTCCTATCGCACGTAATGGTCGAGATGATGCTCACCCCGGTTAAAGAGGGCTACGGACTCGGTCTGATCGTCAAAGGGAGCGGGCAGGACCTCCAGTTCTCGCACAGCGGGGGGAACGAAGGTTTCCGCTGCCATATGATCGCCTATCCGCATCGGGGGCAGGGAGCCGTCGTCATGACGAACGGCGACCTCGGCGGCGATCTTTACTCAGAGATCTTGCGCGGCCTCTCCGCCGAATACGGCTGGCCCGACTTCAAACCCGTGGAAAAAGAGGTCGTAGTGGTCCCGGCGGCTGGGCTTGAGGCTCTTACCGGAACCTATCAGTTCACGCCCGCGGATCGGATCAAGATCAGCCCTGGGAACGACTGCCTTTTTGCGGATTCCGTGTTCATGCCGCCGGACGGGAAAGGGCAGTGCGTCTTCTTCCCCGAGTCGGCGCTTTCGTTTTTCTCCACCCAGACCGATGTGACTCTCACTTTCATCAAGAGCCCGCAGGGCAAGGTGACGGGCTTAACCTGGAAACGGGGAGATAATCAGCGGAAGGCGCGAAAAATCTAGGCGCAGGTCTTTCCCTTAGGGTGGCACCTTGGGGAACGTCCCCCTATTTTTCTTTCCACGCCCAGTCGTCGTCTTTTTCCATGACAAGCTGAGTGATCTGGTAGGTTCCCCGGCCTTCTTCATCCCTTTCGTTGGAGCCGACGCTATAGATGAGCACGCCGCCATCCTGGAACCGGTAGATGAGCGGCTTTCCGGAAAACGGGTCGAGCGGCACTGTGTCTAGGAACTCGGGCACTAGGGTGTCAAGGTTTTCCGGATAATGACCCGTCTGATTCTTATAAATCTTGCAGGCCAGCCCGGCCTTCGTCGTCAGCATCATGGCTTCCAGCGTCGCTTCTTTCAAGAAGACGCTTTGGAAGTCTGCAAGAAGGAGGCCGGAGAGTTTGAAATACCAAGGTGCGGCTTCCCGCCAGGCTTGTTTTTCTTTGGTCAGCGCCTTGATATCGTAGTAGGGCAGGCTGGCCGTTTTCTTCGCTTCCTTGAACTGGTCTTGCACCCAGATTATCTGCAGCTTTTGGATGGGCCTGATCAGCCAGTAGATAAACCGATTGCCCTTGGCCTCGCTCCTGAGGATCTCCTTGTCTCCTTTCACCACACCCAGGCCCGTTTCCAAGGCGAGAGCCCTCTCTGTCTCAACGCACCGCCAGAATTTTGTCCGCCAGGCCTCTACATCCAGTTCTTGGATCCAGGCCGATAGAATCGCTGGATCCAATTCTCTCCCGCTAATGATATGGCCGAGGCAGTTGAGCAGAGATTTCATGTTAGACAAGGCGACCAGATTGTTGATGAGAAATGGCTCGTCTATTGTCTTTCTGATAAATTGCATTCCTTGACGCAGTTCGTCCAAGGCCGCCTGCACCTGTCCCGCCTCGGCAAGGAGCACCGCATTGATCCCGAGAAGCCTGATCGCCAGGATCATCTTGACCGCATCCGGCGGCTCGATGGAATAAGACCTCAATTCTCCATCGCCGTATCGGAAACAGGGCCGGCCGGCCGCCTCGATGATGAGGTCGAAGGCCCTACGATTTCGCTCGACGAGCGGGGCCAGCTTCGCCCGGGATTCTTCCTGCAGAGGACGGCCGTAGAAATAGCCCTCAATTGTCTGGTTTATCAGCGTTTTGCCTTCGCTGTCCGGGGCGATAAAAAGCGCTTCCGCGGCTTTCCACAGCGGGGCGGCATTAGCAGAATCATCGCAAACGGGAGCAAGGTCCCTCAAATTCATGACCACGCCCTCGGGTTTTGCCTTCTCTAGATAGGCCTGGAGTTTTTTTCCGGCCGTGAAATTGAAAACGGCCCGGACTCCAAGCAACAAAACGACGATGACAAACATGACTAGGCCGATTCGCGCCAGGCCCTTTTTCGCTTTAATATTCATGGATTCCCTCCGTGAAGCGTCCGGCAGACTGTGCGGAGTGGGCAGCCGCTCTTTCCCTATCCGAAAAGCCCCGTCGCAGGAGATTTTGGGAGGCCGCATCCAGGCCGGGGAAATAGGCCAGCAATTCGGCCGCTTCCTCGTCCGCCCTTTTTTCCGGCGAGAGGGCTTTCTCCCCGGGCAGGTTCAACAGAGAATCCAGGCGATTCTGCCCGCCGGCAGAAATCCGCCAATCGGCCCAGGTGAAAAGGGTAAGGAAAGCTAGGCTGGCAGCAAAAGCCCATCTCCAGCCAGGAGTTAGAAGGCGGCGCTCCCTGGCTTTTTGCCCGGCCGCCCGGATCGTCCGTTCTTTGAGGCCGGGAGGAACGGGTCTGGGCGAGAACTGCTCCAGAAGATCCTCGACTTCTCGCTCGTTTTTCATTCCCCACCCTCCATGAGCGTCCGCATCTTCTCAAGGCCGTAGCGGTACCGGCTGGCCACTGTATTGATCGATTGCCCGCTTACGCTAGCAATCTCTTTGAAGGACAGCCCTTCGAAAACCCTGAGTATAATGACTTCACGCTGTTCCTCGGGGATCCGGGCGAGGGCTTCGGCCACAGCCTTATCGGAGAGCGCGCCGGGACCAGCGTAGGACCGACCCAGGGAATCGGCGGCGACGGCTGCGGGCGCGGCGGCTTTCTCAACACTGACCTTGCGCTGAAGAAACCGGCTGGCCTCATTGCGGGCGATGCGGAAAGCGAAGGCGCGCGGGTCACGGACAAACCGCAGGCGGAATGAATACTTCACCAGCCGATAGAATACCTCCTGCAACACGTCTTCGGCGTCGTCTGGGGAACCAAGTTTAACCGCTAGATACCGATACATGGCCTCTCCGAACCGGTCATAGAGCTGGGAGATATCCAATGGCTTCACGCCCGCTCACTTATTAAGACCCGCAGAGGTCGGTTTTTTTGTCTAAGATTCGCTATTATTGTTTACGGTGGGCGACCAGTTCTCCCGCCACCATGTACTCCTTTGGCGAAAACTCCTGAATCCAGACGCGGATCGACGGCAGCGGAGCGCCGATAGATTCCTGTACGGCCTTGGTGACGGCAGTCAGGAGCCTTTCCTTCTGTTCATCCGTTCTTCCCTCAATGAGGTGGATTTCGACGAGCGGCATTATCTCCTCCTTTTAGCAGACCGTGACGACCAACCCCTCTTGATTGATGTCGAAATCGAAGAACCGGGCCCGCTTGTTCGGAGGATCCTGGGTGAGCGTGCCCCGGACTTCAGCGGCGTCGGCGCCTGACTTGCATACCAGCAGCAGGAATCCGCCTCCGCCGGCGCCGAGCAGCGTCGCTCCGAAGATGTGACCGGAGATTCGCTTGAGAATGCCCTCGATAACAGGCGTCGTCGATTCCGGGTCAAGCTCCTTTTTGAGACCCCAGGCGGCGTCAAGAAGCCGTCCGAACCGCTCGACTGATTTCTGGGACATGGCTTCGGCCATTGTCGGCGGGAAATCATGGAGTTCCTGCAGGATCCTCATCGCTCCTCTTTCCCTATTCAGGTAACTGCCGACGACATCTGCCAGGATGTTCTTGGCCAGCCGGCGCAGCCCGGTGTAATAGAGGAGGGTCAACCCTCCGTTTGTCCGGGGATCCAGCACATCGGCCGGCACGAAATGGATGAGCGGGTCGGGGACCATGCCCGGTGCCGTGCGGATGAGCTTGATCCCCTCGATGACTCCCCCGACCTGGTCCTGCCAGCCTCCACCGGTTGTCAGTTCCTGTTCGAGCCGCAGCACCGCGTGAAAGAGCTCACGCTGGGAGAGGTTCCTGCCCGCCAGCCGGCTGATGACCAAGATCAGGACGGCGCCCATGATGCTCGAGGTGCCCAGGCCGCTGCCGCTCGGGATGGCGGCCAGAGTGGTGAGCTCGATCCCCCCGCCGAAGCGTTCCATCATGGAGCGGAGCGTCGTCCCTTTCTTCCAGCCGGCCTCGGCCGGCGAGAGGCCGCAGAGAGCCAGGGCGGCTTTAGCCAGGCCGAACCGGCTGGCCGGCTGACGATAATCGAGGAGGTCGTCGAGGTTCCGGATGACGAGGCGAACGCTGTGGTCGATGGAGTTGATCCTGATCTCCGGCTCCGGGATGATCCGGGCGTAGGCCTGGATGGGCGCCTGGCCGTTGAGGTTGACCGCAGCATTGAGGACACATCCTCCTCTCTCTAGAGAGTAAGGCGGAGTATCCGTCCAGCCTCCGGCCAGGTCGAGCCGCGCTGGAGCGCGCCCCCAGACGATCTCATCCTCGCGGAGGGCGTTCCTCGGCGGCTCGATCGGTTCATGGCCGCTGCGGACGATCGCCTTTCCCAGGTGCTCAAAGGCTGCCCCGCGGGCCCTGTCGCCCCAAGCCCGGGCTGGGATCTTACCTCCAAGCGACAGGCCGAGTGAGTCAAGCCAGGCTTTCTCTCCCCGGTTAAGCCTTTTTTCGGCTTGCGTCATCACGGATCGATCGATCGGCGGCCGGCGGCCGAGCGATCCCACGACCGCCGTGCCCAGGGTATGCAGGATACGAGACAGGCCGAGGCTTTCGAGGTCCGTCAACGGAGCTTCCGGTCCGTGACGGCGGTAGGCCTCTTTCAAAATGCCCGAGAGCCAGGGCGGTTTTTCCGGCGCCGCAGATTTCTCCAGGACGAAGTTGAGATCCGCTGCCGAGAAATGGCCTTCGGGGCGGAAAAGACGACCCGGTTCGGCCCGTAAGGCGGCGGCGTGGATCTCCAGGCGGCGCGAGTGGAAGGCCTGGTGCGACGCGAGGCGCGCCATTTCGGCAAGGCTCATCCTCCGGGCCTTTCTCCAGACGCTTTTCTGGATCTCGGTCGCTGCCGGGAGATTGTACAGCCAAAGCCAGGCCGGAACCTGGGTCGGGCTGTCAACAGTGGGAAAAAACTTGCCCTTCCAGACGGTCCTTTCATCCCGGGGCACTCGGCTGTTCCAGATCTGGTCCTCTCTGACGTTCATGATCCGGATCCATTCGTCCAGAGTGAGCCCGTTAAGCCGGCCGCCCCGGTTCCGCGGCAAGTGGAACAGGTCATCGATATCATAACAGCGGACGAACCAGGCCCTTTTGCCGCTTTCGTCTTTCCCCTCGAGCAGATCCAGGCAGGCTCCCTGCGGCAGGGAGAGCGGTCTGTCGACATCGACGCCGCTGACGATATTCTCGCCGCCGAGAGATAGGGCCGCGCGTACCCGGCAGCCCTCGATCCAGGCGTCTTTGCCTATGACGGCAGCGGCGGCTCCGACCTCGGAGTTGAGGATGAGCGGGGCGCGGGAGTTTGAGACCCCTCTGTCCAGGCTGATGAGGTCGGCGCCGCTCCCCATGAGCTGACGCATGGTGCCGAAGTGCAGGAAAACGCAGCTTGGGACGGTCTCGACGAAGAAGGGAATGGGGGAGATGGCATCATAAAGATATCCGAGTTGCAGTTCGCTCAGGGCCGAGCCCGTCCTTCTGACTTCGGCGATATAATCCTCTCGTTCTGTATCCCGGCCCAGAGCACAGCAGATTTCCCGGTAGAAATCGAGGCCGCGGCGGAGGATGAAACCCGCGGGCCGGCCTGACCAGACGAACCGGCCGCGCCGCTCGACCCGGGGATGCGAGGCCGCAACCAGGCGGCCTGCTGCCGCCGTGTCCAGGCTCATGATCCCGATGTCCAGCACCGACCTTCCCTGGCGGTCGACCGCGCCCAGTCTTTCCTGATCTTCGACCGAGGGCTTCTGGAGAAACCTCCTCACTTCGCCGTCCGGTGCGGGGCAGAAAACCCCGTGGGCCGAAGCCAGCTTGGGGTCGGCAAAGCAGCCGATCGCCGTTATGCCCTTTCTGCCGAAGCGGAGCCGGGACGAATCGAAATCCAGGAAAACATCTCCGGTCGTGACGACGACCTGGCCGGACCCATCCGCCGGCGCAGGCAGGGAGAGATAGCGGGGCAGCTGTCTGTCCAGAAGGGTCAGGCCCAGAGCGCTGTCGGATTCTCCGGGCACCGGGATGAAGATCTTGCCGCACGGACTATAGGCCGGAAGCCGACGCGCGTCCCCGCCCGCATGCACGATGAGGACGTGGACCCCGGCCAGCGCTTCCTTCCATGCTGACGGGGACGTGGGCTTTTTCCCAAGTCGCCGGAGCTCGCGGGTTATGACTTCGAGGAGGCAGAGGATGGTGCTTCCGCCGCTTCCGATGCGGCAGCCCTCCGGGTCGGCGAGGACAAGGATCTCTCCCACTCGGGAGATCTGCCCCAGGTCGCGGCGTATCGCCAGTTGCTCCCGGTAGGCCTTGGCCTGCTCTTCATTGGCCGCGGTGACGATAAGGTAAGCCCAATCCGGACTCATTTTTTTCCGGCTTCGACCTGAGTCCTTATCCAAGGATAGGTGCGGGAGAT
>Ga0105095_10002165_pt1 | contig 10516 bp, 11 predicted proteins | sample PPLLak2March2015_2_FD_79180 | JGI IMG/M metagenome (GOLD analysis project Ga0105095, IMG submission 79180) | Freshwater sediment microbial communities from Prairie Pothole Lake near Jamestown, North Dakota, USA - PPLs Lake P8 Core (3) Depth... | ecosystem: Environmental > Aquatic > Freshwater >... | reverse complement strand
GAGAGGAACAGGGCATAGATCCATTCCGTGTCCGTGTTGCCGTGAATGTGCACGGCAAGCTCCGGGCGGATGTGCTCCACCAGCGCGTAGCGCATCTGCGCGAAGTGCGCGAGGTCGCCGTTGTGAGCCAGCGCCAGCTTTACGCCGTCGAAGCGGAACGGGTGCAGGTTGTGCTCGCTCAACGTCACTCGCCCGTGGTGCGGCACGCCGCGCACGTGCGCGAGCAGGCAGCTGGTGCGGATCTTCTGCGCCATGCCCCTGAGGTTGGCATCGAAGATCGGCAGCGCGACCGACCTGTAAGTGAATGGCGTGCCGGGATCGAAGGAGGCCGGGTCCCAGGCGAGCATCCCGAACCCGCCCAGGCTCAAGGTGCTCAGCATCTGCGGCAGGTAGGCCTGGCGGATCAGCGAGCTGTCGGGCTTGTACAGCAGATCGTCGAGGAGCACCGGCTGACCGAGATAGGCGAGGGCTCGGCACATCTCAACCTCCGCGCAACGTTCCCGCCACCAGCGAAGCCTGGTGGGCGATGGCACGCTGTTGCGCCGCGACCAGGTTGCGATTGACCGCCTCCAGAACCTTGAAGGCGGTCCGTGTCCCGCCGCGGGAGAGACGATCGAAAGCGTCGCGGCCGAGTTCGAGCAGTAACGCGTCTTCGCGCACCTGCACCGTTGCGCTGCGCGGGCCGCCATCGAGCAGGGGCAATTCGCCGAACAGCCGTCCGGGCCCGAGCAACGCCAGCCGCGAGCGCTGTTCTCCGCGCTGTACGGCTACCTGGACCGCACCCCTCACGGTTATGAAGCATGAGGCGGCTGGCTCGCCTTCCACGAACAGCACATGCCCACGCGGCAGCGACCACTGCAGCGAGCAAGCAACCAGCTCGTCGATCTCCTCGGCGGCGAAGCCCTGGAAAAACGGCAGGATCGGAAGCAACCGGCGACATTCCGCCGAGCATCGGGTCGGGTAACCCTTGGGCGGCGGCGTAGCAGCGGGTCGGGCGGCATCCGCACCTTCGGCGAGGGTGGCTGCGAGACCCTCGGAGATCCGCCGCAGGCGTGCGCACAGCAGGAGGGAAAGCCGCAGCAGCACCTTGAAGGCTGCCGGGCGGTACTGTGTGCGCAGCGACTCGAAATCCGCGTTGTCGAGGACGAAGCCGGAGACCGGAGTCATAGCGGTGGCCGTCGCTGAGTGCGTACCGTGCGGGCTCAAGGCGATCTCGCCGACCAGCTCGCCAGGTCCGACCTCGGCCAGACGCACCCGCTCGTCGCCTGGCAGGCGCGTGGAGATCGCTACCGAACCCCCGGCGAGCAACAATGCGTGATCCGCCGGTGCACCCTGCCGGAATAGAGTCGCGCCTGCAGCGAAATCCGCCGGCCGCATCTGTTGTGCGATGCCGGCGATCTCGTCCAGGTCGAGATCCTGGAACAGCGGGTTCGACCGGAGCAGCCCGACCAGACGATGTCGATAGTCCATAAATCAGTGCGGGTTGCGCATGCGCCCTCGTGTGCACGCGACACCAGCGAGAGCCTTTGCCTGCCGCACGCGCGACAGAGGCAGTCGGCATGTCCATCCTGCGACTAGGGCATTCTAGCGTCGCCGGTCAGCTCGTGCGAATGCGCCTTCGCCAAAGATTGCTCCTTCTGCGATACGCGCGTACTACAATGCACGGATCGCGACGGCTACGTCGCGACGGATCGCGAAAAAGCCCAATCGACAGAGGAGACAACCATGACGCGTCTAGTGTTATTGCTCTTCGCGGCTGCGGTGCTCGCCGCATGTGCCTCGAAACCCACCAACCAGGTTCAGGCCGACATGCCGGTGGCCAAGGACAGCGCGCAGGCGGGGACGGGCCATTCCGTCACCCTGAAAGGCAATGCGCTGCCGCTCGCGGGTGAGGCCGTCGAGGTCGGCAAGCCGCTGCCGTCTGCCGTTGTTACTGGAAGCGACCTCAAGCCCGTGAACCTGGCCGACTCGAGCGGCAAGGTCCGCATCATCAGCGTCGTGCCGTCACTCGACACACCCACCTGCGATGCGCAGACCCACGAGTTGTCGGAGAAGAACGGCGGGCTGGACAAGCAGATCGAGCTGGTGACCGTGAGCATGGATCTACCCTTCGCTCAGAAGCGCTTCGCCAGCGAGGCCAAGATCTCCAATGTGACGTTCCTATCGGACTACAAGCAGCGCGAGTTCGGCAACAACAACGGCCTGCTGATCGAGCCGCTCGGCCTGCTCGCACGCGCCGTTATCGTGACCGACAAGGACAACGTCGTCCGCTACCTCCAGGTCGTTCCGGAGGTCACGGCGCTTCCCGATATGCAGGAGGCGATGCGCGTCGCGCGCGGACTGCTGTAACGGCAACCCGCCGATTGCGGCGGCGCCTAACAGCGTTTCAGTGGTAAGCATCGCGGCGCACTGCGCCGCGATGCCGTTGTCGAACCGAAGCCCGCTGTTCAGCGCGGCCCCTTTGCCCATGTCTTGAGCAACTCCCAGATCGGCAGCGCTGAAACCCCGCCGATCACACCAGCCAGGTAGCTCGGCATCGGGAAGTCGAGCAGGTTCCTCCAGAGCTGTCCCGCGACGAAGCTCATCGCCAGCATCACCAGCACTGTGATCAACAAACGCTGCCAGAGACTCACGGGTCCTATCCCTTCAGCATCATGCGGACGCACTCTGCGATTGCCATCGAGGCAGTCAGCCCGGGCGATTCGATCCCATACAGGTTTACCAGGCCCGGCACGCCGTGTTCTCGCGGGCCCTGGATCATGAAATCGGCGGCTGGTTCCTTCGGGCCGCTGATCTTGGGCCGGATCCCGGTGTAGCCGGGCTGCAGCGCGCCGTCCTTGAGGCCCGGATAGTAACGGCGGATCGCTTCGTAGAAAAGCGGCTCGCGCGAGTGATCGAAGCTGTAGTCCACGCCATCGATCCAGCAGACGTCGGGGCCGAAGCGCGCCTGGCCGCCAAGGTCGAGCGTGACGTGCACGCCGAGGAATGCGTGGGTCGCGACAGGATAGACCAGGCGGCGAAACGGCGAGCGACCCGACAGCGTGTAGTAGTGCGCCTTGGCGAAATACTGCTGCGGAATGCTTCCGGGCGGGATCCCCCGGATCGAGCGCGCCACGTTCTGAGCGAACAGGCCGGCGCAGTTCACCACGCTCGAGCATGCAAGCGACAGGGGCTCGGCTCCACCGACGTCGAGCACGATGCCATCTGCGCAGACTTCTCCCGCTTCGACCGGGCTGTGGAACACGACACTGGCGCCGTGATTCTCCGCGTCGCCCTGCAGCGCAAGCATGAGCGCATGGCTGTCGATGATGCCGGTCGACGGCGAGAGGAACCCGGCGACGCAGCGCACTGCCGGCTCGAGCTCGTGCAGCCGATCCGCGCTCAACCATTGCAGATCGGTGATGCCATTGGCCTGCGCTTTGGTCACGTAGGACTCGACCGCCGTGATCTCGCTGTCGTCGGCGGCCACCACGACCTTCCCGATGCGCTGGTGGGCAATGCCGCGCTCCGTGCAATAGGCATACAGCTTGTGCTTGCCTTCGACGCATAGGCGCGCCTTGAGCGACCCCTTCGGGTAATAGAGCCCGGCATGGATCACCTCGGAGTTGCGCGAGCTGGTGTGCGTGCCGATGCCTTCGGCGGCCTCCAGCACGATCACTTCGCGGCCGGCCAGAGCCAGCTCGCGGGCGATGGCCAGGCCCACTACGCCTGCGCCGATCACGACGCAATCGACATGTTCTGTCATTCGTCCGCTGTTACCAAAGCACTTCGAGCCGCCAAGCTTGCCCTCGACTCGATCGGGGGACGCCAAGAAAGACGGGGTTTCCTTCGTGAACCTTCGTGTCGTTCGTGGTAGACGGGTTTCGGTTTACTCTGCGCTCCTCTGCGGGCGATGCGCTTTTCGAACCGCACGGCGTGCCGAGGCTACGAGGCAGGGCAATGTTACCCTATCGCCTCCATGCCTCAGCCGCCTGCACCCGCCTGGGATCCGGAATTCCCCCGCCGCTCGCCGATGTTCGCGCCTTTGCGCGTGCTGGCCGAGAGGCTGCCGACGATCGGCTGGCCGAACACCGAGATCCTGAACCATGTCGCGGACGAGAGCGGCCGGCGCATCGTCAATGCGCGCGGGCAGCGCGTCGAGTTTCTTACCGCCGGCGTGCCAGGCGGCGAGCGCGACCTGGGTTTCGAGCAGCGCACCTACCTCACGGGCGAAGTGCAGGTGCGACCGGTCAACTGGCACGACTTGTTGAACGCGCTGGTCTGGATGCTGTTCCCTACCGCCAAGGCGGCGATCAACGGAAGACACTGCATGGAGCTCGACGCGCAGACCAGCAGCGAGCGACCGCCCGCGCGGGACGCCCTGACCCACTTCGACGAAGATGGTGTGGTGGTCCTGTCGGGCGATCCTGCGCTGTCGGAGCTGCTGCGCGGGTTCGCCTGGAGAGAGCTGTTCTGGCGGCGACGGGACGACGTGCGTCGCGCCATGCGCTTCGTCGTCTTCGGGCACGCTCTCTACGAAAAGGCGCTGGCGCCATTCGTAGGCATGACCGGCAAGGCTTTGCTCTTCGACGTCGATGCTGCGGTGCTGGCGCGTGAGCCGGTGCGTCTGCTTGCCGACGCCGACCGGCTGACCGCGTTGTACGTGCTCGACTCCGCGCGCATGCTGCAGCCTGCCGAGCTCGCGCCGCTGCCGGTGCTCGGTGTGCCGGGCTGGTGGCCAGAGAACGAAGCCGAAGCCTTCTACGACAACACCGATTACTTCCGTCCCGGCCGCTCCAGACGCGCGCCTGCCAATGCCCGCGACTGAGATCCGCCGCGCGCTGTGGCTGCTGGCCGCAGGCGGGTTCGTGTCGGGGCTGAGCATCCGCCTCGCGGAGCCGCTGCTGCCCAAGGTTGCCAACGACTTCGAGGTAAGCGTGGCCGCGGCATCCGTGCTGATCACGGGGTTCACGCTCGCCTACGGCCTGTTCCAGCTCGTCCACGGCCCGCTGGGCGATCGCATCGGCAAGCTGCGCGCCGTGGTCGGCGCACTGGTGCTGGCAGCCATCGCGTCGGCTGCCTGCGCCTTCGCGCCTTCGCTCCAGTGGCTCGCCGGGTTCCGCTTCCTGACCGGAATGACCGCGGGGGCGGTGATTCCGCTGTCCTTTGCCTTCATCGGCGACAACGTGCCCTACGAGCGCAGGCAAATGGTGCTCGCGCAGTTCATCTCCGGCACGCTGCTCGGCCAGACCTTCGGGCCGCTGCTCGGCGGGATCTTCAGCGACTTCATCGGCTGGCGCGCCACGTTTCTGGTCCCCGCCTGTGCATTTCTCGCCATCGGTGCGCTTCTGACCAGGGAGGCGCGCACCGTTCCACAGACCACACATGCCGATGCGCCGCTGAACCCGGTTACGCGGTTTGCCCGTCTCCTCCGGGTGCGCCGCGTGCGTATCATCCTGGCCGCCGTGGCGGTCGAGGGTTTTCTCTTCTTCGGCGCTTTTGCCTACCTGGGTGCTTATCTGCGCCACGACTTCAACTTGAGCTATACGCTGATCGGACTCGTCCTGGCCGGGTTCGGGCTCGGTGGCGTGGCCTACAGCATGCTCGTCCGTGCCCTGGTCCGGCGGCTGGGACAACACGGCATGGTGGCGAGTGGCGGAGTGCTGCTGCTGTTGTGCTTCGGCGTCATCGCCGCGGCGCCGGGATGGGCAGCCACGGTGCCGTTCATCTTTCTGCTCGGGCTGGGGTATTACATGGTGCACAACACGCTGCAAACGCACGCGACCGAGATGGCGCCCGAGGCGCGCGGCTCCGCTGTGTCGTCGTTCGCATTTTGCCTGTTCCTGGGACAGGCGGCCGGAGTGAGCGTGCTCGGGCTCGGCGTGGAGTGGGCTGGCTATCGGGGCGTCATCGCAGCCACCGGCGTGGGCCTGGCGCTGCTGGGCTTCTGGTTCGGACGTGAGTTGCGGCGGCTGTAAGCCAAAACAAAAACGCCCGCGCGAAGGGGGGCGCCTCGTGACACTTGGATCGGATTACTTGAAGCGGTACAGCACGCTGCCCGACAGGACATGCGTGTTTACCTTCTCGCCGATCACGGTGTCCACGCTGTAGTACTCATACTCACCCCGGAAGGCAACGCCCGATTCGAACTCATAGCCAATGCCGGCCCCGGCCTTCCAGCCCCACTTGGTGGCTTCGTCGTCGCCCAAACCTTCGTAGTTGACCGTCGACTTGAGGGCCACCGCCCCGACCCGGCCGAACACGCGCCAGGAATCGCCAAAGGGGATGATTCCGAGCAGGTCCAGCGAGCCACCCCACATGTCGAGTGCCGCGTCCAGCGTTCCAGCAGTGGTCTTTGCTCTATAGCCGAAGTCGCCGAGGCGCAGCGCGTGCGCCTCCAAGGCGAGGAAGCTGGTGAAGCTGTACCCGAGGAACAGCCGGTACATCACGCTATCGTCATTCTTCTCGATGCTCGTCACGGTCGCGCCCGGCGCCAGACTGCCTACCGTCTTATTGATCGCTTCGTCCGTGATGTCGCCTTTCGAGTAGCCTACACCGGTGCCCACATACCAGCCTTGCTCGGCACCGTAGACGGGCGCTGCCGCGCCGGCAGCAATAACCACCGCGGTGCAGACGGGGAGGGCAAGTCGCTTCATGCAGTGTCTCCTTGGTTTGGGGGCCGCCGGTACGACGCGCAGGCCAAGCAAGTCCCGGGCCTGGCCACGCGGAACCTTTGCCCCATGTCGCCAACTCCTTACAGCGACAAACTGCGGCAAAGCTTTAGGAAACTATAGTGCAAGAGGTTGGGGGGCGGTCAAGGGCCGAGGCGCTCGGGCCGGCAGTAGCGGCGGACAAGAAAAGAGGGCCGGGGGCAGTTTCTGGCTGCCTCCGGCCCGAATGCTACGTTGGGAGGAGACGCCCGTGCGTATGCATAGGGCATGCCTGCTGCGCGATGCCTGCGCCAGAGCCCATGCTCCCGACGGGAGCGATAGGCTGGCGGCTCCGGCCGGTTCGAGTCACGCGCCCTCTTGCCGGCCGGGTGACGGCGCAGGGAGTAGAATTTGCCATGGTGACAGGCTTTGTCTGTCGGGCTGCGCATCGCGGATGCCGCGGCGCAGCTTTCTCGGAGTTTTCGATGCGCATAGCACCCCAGTCCCATCTCATGTTGCTCACCGCCGGCGTGGCCCTCACCGCAGCGTTTGCCTGGTCAGCGACCGCTCGCGCGGTGGAGTCCGGGGACGTGGCGCGGCCGCCGGTGCCCGAGGTAGAGGTGGGAGGCGTGGTCATCGAGGCTGAACCGCCGGCTCCGGAGCCGACCGTGGAAGAATTGATGGTTCGGTTCCGCGAGCGGCTGAGGACGGAGCGTATGCTTGCGCCGATCGAGCGCCCGCTCGCCGGCGGCCTGGTTGAGGTCACGACCCGCTTCGGGCGCTTCTGCGTGCCCGGCGTGACTCCCTTCAACTGGTCCGACCTGACCGGAAGCTTCGGCCTGGCGTCTTTCTGCGCGTACTACTGACCGACCGCGATGCGGGCTAGTGCCCCGCGCATGGCTTGCGGCAGCGCGGTTGGCTTGCGGGTTGCGCGGTCCACGTACACGTGAATGAAATGTCCCTGCGCGGAGGCCGCATCCTCGTCGTTGCGGAACAGTCCGATCTCGTAGCGCACGCTGCTGTTGCCCAGCCTGGCCACGCGCAGTCCCGCGCTTACTACGTCAGGGAATGTGACGGGTGCGAAGTACTTGCACTGCGTTTCGACCACGAGCCCGATCACCTGGCTGTGCTCGATGTCGAGCACGCCCTGTTCGATCAGGTACTGGTTCACCACCGTGTCGAAATAGGAGTAGTACACGACGTTGTTGACGTGGCCGTAGACGTCGTTGTCCATCCAGCGCGTAGGGATGCGCTGGAAGTGGCGATAGGCGGCTCTGGGCTCTGGTGTCGGTCTGCTCAATTTGTTACCCCGTAGATCGACTTGCCACAGAGGGCGCAGAAACCACAGAGAAAAATCGAAGGCTCTTGGGTTCCGGGGAGCGGAACAGGCTGCGGTCTGTCGATCGAACCGTCACGCACCCGCTTGCCGGCATCTCTGTGTCCTCTGTGGCTGGTTCTGCTTGTCCCCGTTCAGCCTGCCGCGTCGGTTCGGCGGCGCAGGCGGCGCCAGTCTATCGCGAGCAGCCCTGCCGACACGATCACCAGCATACCCAGCAGCGAGCCGGAGTTGGGGAACTCGCCGAACGCGATGAATGCCAGCCCCGTGGACCAGATGAGCTGGACATAGACGAAGGGCGCCAGCGCGCTGGGTGAGGCCTGGGTGACGGCGCGGATCAGCAGGAAGTGGCCGAACCCGCCCAGCAGCCCGATAGCGACGATCAGCGGAACCTGCAAGAGTGTGGGCGTCTGCCAGGCGAACGGCAGGCTGAAGCTGGTGACGGCCGCGCCCACCAGGGCAGTGTAGAACAGGGTGGTCAGCGGGTTCTCGCGCCCGACGATCTTGCGCGTGACGATCTGGTACAGGCTGAAGGCAAGTGCAGTGCACAGGGGAAATACCGCCGTGGGCGTCAGCAGGCCGCCGCCGGGGCGGATGATGATCAGCACTCCGATGAAGCCCAGGGATACGGCCAGCCACTGACGTACGGTGATGCGTTCGCCCAGCAGCGGCCCGGACAGGGCGGTCACCAGGACCGGCCCGACGAAGCTGATGGCTGCCGCTTCGGCCAGGGGCAGGAAGGTCAGCGACAGGTAGAAGAACGCCGTGCTCACCACCAGCAGCATCCCGCGGAGGATCTGCAGCCAGGGGTGAGCCGTGCGCACCAGATCCCAGCCCATGCGCGGCGCAAGCAGCAGGAGCATGAAGACCAGATGCACGGCGTAACGTGCCCAGATCAGCGGCGGCAGAGGGTACGAGCGCAGAACGTACTTGGCGATGGTGTCCATGGAGGAGAACATGAACACCGCAGACATCACGAGCACAATGCCGCGCAGCGTATGCGGATGATCCTGAGCATGAGCCGCGGTCATCTGAGTCGCACGCTGCGCGGGAATGCACTACGGCCCGCGAAGCGCGCCTGTGCGCCCAGGGACTCCTCCACTCGCAGGGCCTCGTTCCACTTCGCCATGCGCTCGCTGCGCGTGAACGAGCCGACCTTGAGCTGCCCCGCGTTCCACCCCACGGCAAGGTGCACGATGGTGACGTCCTCGGTCTCGCCGGAGCGGGCCGACACGATGGTGCCGAAGCCGGCGGCCTTGCCCGCGTCCAGGGCCGCGCGCGTCTCGGTCACGGTGCCGGCCTGGTTCGGCTTGACGAGCACGGCGTTGCAGGCCTTGTCCTCAGCCGCTTTGCGCACCAGCGCTGCGTTGGTGACCAGATAGTCGTCGCCGATGATCTGGATCGTGTCCCCGAGCGCGGCGGTGAACAGGCACATGCCCTCCGCGTCGTCCTCGGCCAGCGGGTCCTCGATCGACACGATGGGATAGCGCCGGCACCACTCGATCAGCATGCCGGCCATCTCGACGCTGTCGAGCTCGCGGTCCTCCAGCGCCAGCCGATAGCGCCCGCCGTTGCCGAACTCCGAGGCTGCGATGTCGAGCGAGATGCCGATGTCCTCGCCGGGCCGCAAGCCGGCGGCCTCGATGGCGCGCACCAGCATCTCGAGCGCATCCTCGTTGCTGTCGAACGCCGGCCAGAAGCCGCCCTCGTCCGCGACCCCGGCCAGCTTGCCCTGCTCCTGCATGAGCAGCCCTGCCGCGCGGTAGACCTCGGCGGTCATGGTGAGCGCCTGGTCGAAGCTCGTTGCCGACAGCGCCATCACCATCAGGTCCTGGATGTCGATGCGGCGCCCGGCATGTGCGCCGCCGCCGAAGATCTGGATCTCGGGCAGCGGCAAACTCACCGGTTGCCCTTTGGCGAGATAACGCCACAGCGACTCGCCGAATGCCGCTGCCGCCGCATGCAGGCAGGCCATCGACACCGCGATGGTGGCGTTGCCGCCTAGTCGTGCCTTGTGCGGTGTGCCGTCGAGCGCGATGAGCTCCGCGTCGATCGCCGGCTGATCGGCGGCATCGCGGCCCGCCAGGCGCGCGGCGATCTCGCCGTTGATGCCGGCAACTGCGCGCCCCACCTCCATCCCGCCCAGCGCCGTGCCGCCGTCGCGCAGGTCGATCGCTTCGCGTGAGCCGCGCGAGGCGCCGGCCGGTGCGATCGCGCGGCCCAGGGCGCCGCAGGCCAGGCGGACTTCGGCTTCTACGGTGGGGCGGCCGCGGGAATCCCAGACGCGGCGGGCGTGGATGCTGGCGATGGTTGTGTCTGGCATAGGTCTGAAGCGTGGAACCACGGAGGACACGGTGGACACGGAGGACTGCAAACTGGAGAGACGGAACGTCGATCTCCGGTGGGAGATTCCGACAATTCCTGCAGGCGCCCGAGAAGGATCCGGCCTGTGACGTGCTCGGTCCTTCGGCCGCTCGATTGCGCCATGTCAGCTACCGTGGTTCGACCTTTCCTCCGTGTCCTCCGTGGTTAGACACATGACGTTGGGAGT
>Ga0105095_10002163_pt1 | contig 10519 bp, 7 predicted proteins | sample PPLLak2March2015_2_FD_79180 | JGI IMG/M metagenome (GOLD analysis project Ga0105095, IMG submission 79180) | Freshwater sediment microbial communities from Prairie Pothole Lake near Jamestown, North Dakota, USA - PPLs Lake P8 Core (3) Depth... | ecosystem: Environmental > Aquatic > Freshwater >... | reverse complement strand
TGCAATAGGACGTGCATTATCAACAGCTTTTGGAATACTTATAGGAGCCACGTTAGGTGGTTTAGCTGGATTAGCAAGTGGGGCTGATAACAAATATCAGATACAAAAATTAAATTCTGAAGATAAAAGAAGGCTACTAAATAAATTATTTAATTAATACTGCAAGACAAGACGGTCATTAAATTTTCTAAACAAGAGTGCAAACAAAAAAGAAATAAAATGAAAAAGAAAAAAATATTAATAATCGTTTTGTTTCAGAATTTGATTAATGAAAAACCTTATTATGCAAAAAACCCTGCACCGCCGCTGCCCGGACTTTTGCTTGCCGGAATGACTCCGCCAATTGTTGATGTTGAAGTGCTGCATGAGATGGTTCGTCCGATAAACTATAATACGGATGCCGAGTTTATTGCAATTAGTTTTATGGATTACTTAGCTCCTCATGCATATGAAGTTGCAAAAAAGTTTAGAGCATTAGATAAGATTGTAATTGGCGGTGGAAAATTTGCATCAACTTTTCCTGATGAAGTACAGCCCCATTTCGATTCTATTTTAGTTGGCGAAGCCCAGAATATCTGGCCTCAGATGGTTTATGATCTTGTTGAAGGAAAGTTAAAATCAAGATACCGATCCGATATTTCACCGTCTTTAGAGAATATTCCTCCTCCAAGATACGATCTGGCAGAAAAAAAATTTACTGTGCCTATTGTAACTGAAGCGTCCAGAGGATGTCCTCACCCATGCACTTACTGCCAGCTTAACATTAAGCGAACACTGTACAGGACAAGGCCAATCAAGGATGTAATAAGAGATTTAAAAAATACTAAGGGATTACCGTGGTTCAAAAGAAAAATGGCAATGATTTTGGATAATAACCTCGGCGGAGATTTAAAGAATGCCAAAGCGCTGCTTAAAGAGATTGCAAAACTGAAATTTTGGGGAATGGGGACTCAATTCAGTATTGAGTGTCTGCGTGATAATGAATTTGTTGAGCTGCTTGCAAAAGCACGCTGCAGAATGGCATTCATTGGAATGGAATCGTTAAATACTGCGAGCTTAAATGGTGTTGAAAAAAGGCAGAATAAAGTCTATGAGTATAAAGAAATGATTGATAAGCTGCATAAAAGAGGAATTTTAACTTTTACCGGTTTAATGTTTGCGCTGGAAGAAGATACAAAAGAATATTACCTCACTCTTCCAGAAAAACTTGATGAAGTCGGGAATGCAGTAATTCTTCCTTCTATTTCGATTCCACTTTATGGAACTCCCTGGTATTGCCAGGTTCTAGCCGAAGGAAGAATAACCGATTATGATATTTCTCATTATGAAGGAGATCATGTTTTATTTAAGCATAAACATTTAAGTGAACAGGATATTTATGATGCATATAGAAGAGTAAACAAAATATTTTTTTCGTGGAAGAATATTTTAAGGAGATGGTTAAGGATTATCCGGAAACAAACCTGGGAAGATTTTGAAACTTTTCCGGAATTTTTATTAAAGATATTGATAATGACCTTCATCTACTATAAGCTTTCAATATTTCAGAAACATCATGCACAAGAGAGAGTTTTTAATCATTTAAGCATTGTGAAAATCATGCAAAAGAAGAAGATTGAAGCAGAAAAAGTTAGTCCGGAACCTTCTTTGGTTTAATTACAATTTGATTATAGCAAATTCAATAATTAAGTTTTACGAATAAAGCGGCCATTTGGAGAAGGTTATCTGAATACAGGTGGTTTTTTGTCCCCCTCGCTTCCCCACAAGGCATTAAGACATTGCCTAGAGGGGATGAATGTTTAATGCATCTTAGTGAAGATGCTTCTTTTATTCTTTTACAGATTCTTGCGGTAAATCGGGATTGAAATAACAGCAACATCCTTTGGTCAGACTCCAGGGAAGGTTTAAAAACTTCTTGCTAGTTAAAATTTTATAATTTAATTTTTGTAGTAAGAACCTCCACCTTGAGAGAAAGGCCTGCCTGCCGATTGGCAGGGTTCTTGAACTCCTCTGATATTTAGAATTCCACAAACTTTCCCCAGGGCGTAAAGACATTATAATTTTATTTGGGCAAAAATGTAATGTTTAACGCTTAGATACCCACTGCTAAAAAGGGAAATCATTTCAAGCTGTTGATTCAAAAAACTTTTGTTGATACGAAAAAATTTCTCCTACTTCAATCTGCACGGATAGATTACCAACAGTAACAAGGTGTAGGTTGGCTATGGAGTATAAATTCTGATGGAATCAAATACATGTAACACGTGTAACTTTAATAAAAAAAATTGGGAGGCCTTACATGAAAAAATCTACTTCACTTATAGGTCTTATTTTCTTTCTGGGTATAATTAATCTTTATGCTCAAGATACATTAACAATCCTCCATCTTAATGATACTCACTCGACACTCTCTTCAATTGGTCCGCGTACAAATGATTTGCAGGGTACACAAGGAGAAATTGCTCGTGCTGCTACTTTAATGGGATTAACCAAAATGATAGAGCCGAATGTATTAACTCTACATGCCGGCGATCTCTTCATCGGCGATCTTTTCTTCAATCAATATTTTGGCGTTGCTGAATTCCAACTACTTAATTCACTTGGACTCGATGCAATGGCTGTTGGAAATCATGAATGGGATTTAACTCCCTCTACACTTTATGGCTCTCTTCAAGCTTCATTTCTTCCTGGAGCAGGTTTTCCTTTATTATCGGCAAATACAATTTTGGAAGATCCTGCTGTACAACCGTTGAAAGATTACATACATCAATTTACTTTAAAACAGTTAGGTAGTATTAAAGTTGGCATCTTTGGAATGACTACTCCGGAAGCAAATGTTTTTTCTCAGCCATCTCCTGCCGTAATTAGTGATGATATTGTAAATATAGCTTTGGCAATGGTTGATTCATTAACCGCAAAAAACTGCGATGTAATAATTCTTCTTTCTCATCTGGGATTAAACCTTGATAAAGTAATTGCAAGCTATGTACCTGGAATTAATGTAATTGTTGGCGGGCATGATCATTATTTGCTTGAGACTCCTGTTGAAGTTATTAACCCACTTGGAGGCACAACTTATATCGTTCAAGCAAAATCGAATTACTTATATGTTGGAAAACTTCAATTAGAAGTAAATGCAGGTGTAATCAGCTTATTAAATTATCAGGCTATTCCACTCGATGAATCAATTCCCGAAGAACCAACAGTCGCTGCTCAAATAAATACTCTCATTGCAGGAATTGAAGCAGTTTATGGTCCGGTTTATACACAGCAAATCGGTTATGCTGCATTATTCTTTAAAGAAGAAGCAGCAGATTTATTCCAGCCTGGTGTGCATGATACACCTGTTGGTAATCTAATTACTGATGCATTCAAATGGAAAACCGGTACAGACATTGCAATACAAGCCGGGGGTTCTACTGCTCAACCTCTTTATCAAGGTCCGCTTGTTGGCGCAGATCTCTTTAGAACAATGGGTTATGGCTTTAATACAATTAATGGTTTGGGATATCAATTAGTAAAATTTAATATGACCGGTGTAAATCTTCTTGCAGGATTAGAGTTCGGACTTTCCAATATTGAATTGAGCGATGAGTTTCTAATTCAAGTTTCCGGTATTGAATATGTTTATGATGGAACTAAACCTGCAAACTCAAGATTAGTTTCGGTAAAAGTAAATGGAGTGCAAATTAATCCCGTTGCAACTTATTCGGTTACAGGTAATGAACTTGTCTTGATGGTTTTGGATTACCTGGAAATTCCAGTGACTGATGTTTTTATTTATGAAGGATTGACTGAGTTCCAGGTTTTATCCGAATATGTAATTAATCAAGGTGCACCGCTTTTACCTAAAACATTGGGAAGAATAGCCAACATTCCATTCCAGTTGAGCGGGTCAGTAGCAGGTGCAGGATGGCTCAATTCACCTCAAGGAGCTTGTTTCATCAACCAGGCTGTTAAAGGGAAATTATTCTTTGCATTTAATGTTATGAATAGATTCCACCGCTATTCTGGAAATGTGCTTCTATATTTTATCTGGCCGAATTTCAGATTTAACAGCACAGGTATTGATTGGTTTACAATTGAAGAGGGCTGGGCACTGTTTAAAGGAAATGGAAAAGTAAATGGGCAGGGGAATTTTGGATTCTTAATTACTGCTGTGAATGGGACAGGTAATAAAGATAAGCTGCGCATCACTATCTGGGATAAAATAACCGGTGCACTTGTCTACGATAATTTCACCGAGCAGCAAATTGCTGGTGGTGCAATTCTCTTCTTCGGCGGATTTGGAAAAGAAGTTGCCGAGGAGGAAATTGCAAACCTTCCAACTGAATTTGCACTTGAGCAGAACTATCCAAACCCGTTTAACCCCACTACTAATTTCGAATTTAGAATTGCCGAAAGTGGATTGGTTACTCTGAAAATTTATGACATTCTTGGAAATGAAATAGCAGCAATTGTAAATGAAGAGCTTCCTGCAGGTAATTATAAATATCAATGGAATGCGAGTGGGTTGGCAAGTGGAGTGTATCTATACAGATTGCAGACTGGCAATTATATTGATACAAAGAAATTAATTTTGATGAAGTGAGCGCCAAGCAAAGCTATATTATTATAATGTACCCCAAAAACTGGACAAAAAAATAGCCTAATTTAATGTGGCAAATTATAGGAACAAAAAAATAAGGAGCCACAAAGATGTCAAGAATAAGAAAAACATTCAGCAATGAATTCAAAGCAAAGGTAGCTTTGGAAGCAATAAAGGGGTATAAAAGCCTAAGTGAACTGGCAAAAGAATTTAAGGTACATCCCAATGCAATAGGCAACTGGAAGAAAGAAGTACTTGAAGGTTTACCTGAAATACTCGGAGGAAAGCGAATTAGAAGGTTTTCCGATAGTCAATTATGATTCTGACGCAGGATTTGGCTATGGTGCAAAAGCATTTCTCTATAATTTCCTGAATGAAAAAGAAAGTTTTGATTTAATATTGTACAGCAGCACTAAGGGAGAGAGATGGTGCCGCTTTGTATTTTCCGTAATTGATGTGCAAAGAAGGCAAGGGAAAAAGTACCCTCTCGCCTTTGACTTAACGGTGGATTATGACAAATGGATTAACTATAAATTCTATTCATCAGTTTATGAATTTTTAACCGGTGAACAAAAAGATGAAATTATGTCCTACAAGAAAGAAGTAATTGAATTAACTGCCTTACTGAGCAGAGGATTCACAAAAAATTTCGTAGCTGAAATTGGAGCAAGATTTAAAAGCAGTAATACTTTTGGATTCACTCCTTTTGATTATGGTTACGATTTTAATCTTTCCAGTGTTCAAAAACATGTTCAGGTAATTTTTTTAATTTTTAATTTCAAATGGGATACCAGGACGAATTATATCAATCCTCAAAATGGATTCCTGATGGAAATAGATAATGAAATCGCATATGACATTTTAAATCCGCCCGAACAAAATTTTTATAAAGTCGGCGCTCTTTTTCAAAGCTATTCCAACTTATTTATACCCGATTTAGTTTTTGCAAACAGATTTACTGCTCAGAAAATTTCTGATGTAAACTATCAGCTGCTTCTGCCGCTCGGAGGGAACAATACATTAAGAGGATTACCGCTGGACAGGTATTTAAATACATCTGCAGTTTTAATTAATTCCGAATTGCGTTTCCCGATCTGGTGGAGATTTGGAGCTATTGCCGGTGCGGATATTGGGAATGGTTCATCAACCCCGAATTGGATATTTAATCCTGTTGCGGGATTGCGTTTTTACATGGATAATTTTGTGGTTCGGTTTGACTGCGGATTTAATGAAGAGAGAACGAGAATCTATTTCAATTTTGGTCATATTTTCTGATATATATTTAAATCTATACATTTATTTTTAAAGCATAAATCTATATTGGAATTAATAATTTTGTGTGAATAAATTTTGTCAAAGCTTGAATTGTGGAAAAGAAATTAAAATGAAATAATTTGCTTCGAAATTCAGCATTTTACAACGGTTATTGTTATTTACAGTTGAAGTTAAATAGAAAAATTTTAGATTTGTTTAAGTAAGATTATTTTTAAGGGGATTAAATGGGAAATATAAGTAGACATTTTTCTATCTTTCCAAAAAATCTTCAATCTTTTTACTTCTCTTTTACAATTCCATGACAAACAAAACATCCATTTAAATTATACTTATTTCATATTCAAAGAGGGAAAATATGTTAGAAAGATCGGGTTTTAATAATTCCTTTTTCTATTGAATGTCTCCTTTTTCTGCAGCCTTTTAACATTAATAGATAGGAGTAGTTTATGAGACCATTATTTTTTCACTCTGTTATTCTTATTTCTCTGTTCATTATTTCCTGTAATACGAATAATTCCATAGTCGGATCAAATCAGGATACAGTTATATCAAACCTGATCTTTACAGTTGATACAACTTATTTGAACAGCTCCGGCGGAATGTTAGTAGCATCCGGAACAGTGAAAAACCGCAGCAATAATATGGTAGAATCTCCATGGTATGTTGAGGCGCAGTTTTATACCGACAGATCTTTAAGAACAAAATTAGGCGGAAATTATACTCAAATAGGTGCCCCTCTCTCCAGGGATCAGTCTACTTTCTGGACAATTAATTTTTCCTCATCAAATGTTGATGTGCGGAATTATCCGAATTTTGCTGTGTCCGATTTAAGAGGAATTTATAAATAAAATAAACGGTATGCCATAAATAAATTTCCAGCTGCAATTTCAGGTTCGCAATCTTACAAGAAAGATAACCAAATCTATAATCAAACAAATTTGAATTCTTGAATTTAATTATTAGTATAAGATGCAAGGCAATAGACCGCAATTCCTTAATAAAAATGAAATATTTCTGGTCTTGCTGAAATTTCTTCTCCGCGAATACAGAGATCCTTTAATAAGGAGATCACATTCCTTTACCAAAATGCTCACATTTTATATGTTAAGGAAGAAACTTCTTTTAACTAAAATGATAAAATTCAACAATCGCTATTACTCTACATTATCTCTTCCGGGTTTCCCATCCCCTGCTTACTATAATTTGATTAAAAATGGCGGAATGAATTTTACTTCAGCAGGAACCGCCTTAAAAAAACAGATTGATACAGTTTTATTGGCAATTACATCCAATTGTTCTTTAAGCTGCAATTATTGTTATGAAAAGCAGAACATAAATTCGAGTATTAATGTACCTGTTGAAAAGTGGATAGAAGTAGTTTCCAATCTTCAATCTTCCGGCACAAGCATTATAATTTTAACCGGCGGGGAGCCTTTACTGAAAATGAATAATCTTTTAAAGATACTTGAGAAAGGGAACAAGGATTTATCGGATTTTCATGTTCATACTTCCGGCTATTCTGTTACTAAAGAGAAAGTTAAGGAACTTAAACAAGCCGGTTTGACTGCCGCCGGAGTAGGTCTTGATGATTATCTTTCCGAAAGACATGATAAAATCCGTGGCGGCAATTCATTCAATGAGGCGGTAAAAGCTTTAAATCTATTTAACGAATCTGGGATTCTTACTTATGTTAATTTTTGTCCGCATAAGGAAATTTTAAGCTTAAGAGAATTAATTAACTATTTAAATTTCGTCAAATCATTGAATGTAGGCCTAATTGAATTGCTTGAACCAAGACCGTGCGGTGATTTTTTATTCAAAAGCAGAAATGAGCTTATTACTGAAGAAGAAAGACAGGTATTATTGGATTTTACTCTGATGGGAAATAAAAAAAAAGAATTTAAAGATCATCCTTTGATTTACTATCTCGCTCATATTGAGGGGAAAAATCAGATGGGATGTATGATGGGAGGTCTTTCTCATTTCTATATAGATAGTGCGGGCAATGTAAATCCTTGTGTATTTATGAAAGTTTCGTTTGGTAATATTCTAAATGAGGATTTTGAAATTATCTTTAAAAGAATGAGAGCTGCTGTGCCTTTTCCGTTTCATGGGGAATGTCCTTCATTGCTTACTTCTGATTTAATTAAAAGAAAAAAAGATGAATTAAATACTCTCCCAATACCCTATTTCTATATTTCTGAAGAATGGAGAGAATTGTTCTTAAATTAATTATTGAGGAAACAATGTTAAAGAAAATTATTTCCATTGTATTACTTTTTTCGTTTAGTAATTATCTGCTCGGATGCTATTCCGAAGAACAAGTAGAAAAAGAAGATATAGTTAAGGAGTCGGATAAGATAGTTGAAGTAGTCTTCCCTTCCGGTGATTTAGTAAAATTCGATTCGAAAGGTGGAAAATTAAGACTTAAAAACAGCCAAATAACTGGAAATAGAATAAATGGTAAACCGCTAAAGCTGACTTTAGATGATTCTTTGATTGAACTCAGGACAAAAATTTATCCTCTGAAAATTGATGAATGCATAGGGAAAAATATAATTGAAGTAATTTCTAAAACAGAAAAACAATATGTATTTAATGAAGATGGCAGTTACTTGGAAAGCGGTAAAAATCTAGTTAACGGGAAAAACGGCAGAGGTGAGAATATAATATTGAAAACGGATGACATTGAATATGTTTATGTTAAAAAACCGGAAGTCATTACTATTGATAGTTTAAAGAATAATAATTCTTTAGCGGTTAAACAAATAGTAGCAAAAAACGGAATCGTTTTTACTTTTGATGATAACCTGGGTAAATACGAGAGTGAAAAATATGTAATAGTTGGGGTGACAGGGGAAGGTCAAGTTGTTGAAATAGATGCTGAAGAGATTCTTTATGTCAGGGTTTCGAGATTCGATTATACTACGTCATGTTTAGCAGGGCTTGGAGGCATCGTAATTGTGGCAGCTGTAGTATTTGTAATAGCTTTGGCGACAAAAGAGTCTTGCCCCTTCATTTATTCTTATGACGGAGAAAAATATGTGTTTGATGCTGAACCTTTAGGCGGGGCAACTTCCAAAGGGCTTGCCCGGGAGGAGTACTCCCGACTGGAAAATATTAAAGAAGTTGATGGAAAATATAAATTGAGAATTGTTAATGAAGTAGATGAGACACAGTACATAGATGCATTGAATCTTTTCATTGTTGATCATCCTGTTAACTCTGAAGCATTAGTCAATAACGACGGCAAAATCTATTTAACAAAAAATCCCCAAAAACCCTTGTATTCAATTGATGAAAATGGCAACAAGCTTGATAAATTTTTCGATAGTGAAGATAATATATGCTGGCAGACTAAAGTCCCGTCTTATTTTTTCAATAATGAAAATGTCAGGCACAAGCTGACCTTTGCATTTAAAAAAACAGCGGGGAAGGATTCAGTAAATCTGATTATAAATGCCGGAACATCTTTATGGGGCTCTAGTATGATTAAAGAGATGCTTTTACTTTATGGAAATGAAGTTGACAACTGGTACAATAAAATAAATAATAAAGGATCTGAATACACACAAATGATGAATTTTTTACAAAGAGAAGAGCTTTTCGAATTGAAGCTTTATTTAAAAGAAAGAGATGGATGGAATCAAAAAGCTATTATTCAGGGAGGAGGTCCATTCATTACAGAGAAAAGGATAATACCTCTTGATATTAGCAAAACAGAGGGTGATACTTTATTTATTCAAGTAAATCCGCCCCTTGGTTTTTGGTCGTTCGATTATATTGGCATGGATGATATAGAGTATGGTCCTGTTGTTGGTAATCAATATGATTTATCTTCATCTGTGGATTATAGAGGTAATAAAATTAATGACTTTATTCATAATAAAGATGAAAGATATTATATAATGCCCCGGACAGGAGATTATTTTGATGCGGAATTTGAAGCACCTGAATTAAAAACTGAAACCAAAAGAACAATATTTGTGAAAACCTCGGGGTACTATGAAATTCATCTGCCTAAAACTGGACCCTCAAATACTAAGTTGCTTTATGAAATTGGATTAAATCCTGGAAAAATTGTTGAATATTCAGTTGAAAAATATGATCAGTGGTATAATAAAAATTTATCATCCAATTAGAATATATTTTCAATAAATAATTGAAGAACAAATGAAAAAAATAAAATTAATAGCAATCCTTCTGTCTCCATTCCTTTTCTTCGGGTGTGCGACAATTACTGAAAAGATTTACCTTCAGGAAGTCGAAGTTGCAGGCCCTATAAATCATCCTCCTATTCATATTACCGGCGGGAAAGAAAAAAGCTCGATTACTATATCACCTAAAATATTTGTTAATACTGTTAGCGATGTTTCCGGGTATGTTAACCACACTAATGTAAACAGCCGGGGTATATATCAACTGGATACACTACAAAATGGCGACGGAACATGGAGGTATAGAGAATCCACGGCTAATACAAACAAATACAGAGGAAAAAATTTAAATTGGAAGCTGCCTGAATTATATGCCGGACTTGATCTCGATATTTCCCTTTCTAAAAGTATTTCACTAGCCGGTGGAATAAATTATTCAACTAATGATCAGACTGGATTAATCGGCGGCTCAGTAGGATTAGGATTTTATCAAGAAAGT
>Ga0105095_10002155_pt1 | contig 10532 bp, 4 predicted proteins | sample PPLLak2March2015_2_FD_79180 | JGI IMG/M metagenome (GOLD analysis project Ga0105095, IMG submission 79180) | Freshwater sediment microbial communities from Prairie Pothole Lake near Jamestown, North Dakota, USA - PPLs Lake P8 Core (3) Depth... | ecosystem: Environmental > Aquatic > Freshwater >... | reverse complement strand
AGTACATGATTATTTCAAAGCCAATGACCCGTACAATCATCCCACAACCGGGACGCGAAGCGGCGGAATACAGGAGTTCTGGCATCAGGGATACCAGACATTCGATATAGCTGCCAGGGAGATTTATGAAGCCCAGGGATATCAGATAAACACAACCTCAACTATTGACTCAGCTGCCGTGCATCCGCTTAAAAGCAGCTATTCAAACTATGCCCGGGAAATCAGAAAACTGTGGAACGGGTATGAAAAGCCGTCAATTATCGGGGAGACAGGCTGGGACCATACCTTTTATGAGCCCTCAATGCCCGGTTATCTCGCCCAGTATCATAACGCCCTCTGGGTTGCACTTGCAACAGGCTCGGCAATGACCCCGTTCTGGTGGGCTCATTCAAGGACAGTAAATGATAATATTCTGACTTCACAGATAACCGGCATAAGAAGATTTTCCGACCGGATACCTTTCTCAAAACTTACGGGGCTGGCTCCGGCCGACATCAAAAGTGCCAGGGGAGATGCCTTCGCGATTAAGAGCAATGAATTTGTTTTCGGGTGGGTTGCCAGCCCCGGAGCTGATGTGGCGGGCGACAGGGTCACAGTCACTTCAATAAGGAACGGCACATATAAGCTGAAGCTATTCCATACATGGAGAGGTGTTTTCATCGATGAAAGAGATCTGGTTTGCAGCAATGGGTCCCTCTCGTTCGGTGTTCCTTACATGCGGATAACCGGCTCTCACGCTTCCTATATCGGGGAGGATCTGGCTTTCCTCCTTGAACGGTTGCCTGATCCTGTACAGTTGCCTGTTAAATCAACAAGAACAAAGAAATAACCTGTCAAAATATCATCGGATATGATAAAACATTTGCCTGAATCATCCGTCCGGATTCTTATACTTATAATAATAGGTATACTGACTGTCGTTATACCGGTATCAGCCCAGGGAAGGAAAAACAGGAAAACGGAACCAGTTAAAGCTAACCTGAATTCAATTCCTGTCATTCCTGGTATTGTACTGGCAGATAAGGGATTGACAGCTTACAGGATAGTGATCCCTGTGTCAGCCACTATCCATGAAAAGAGAGCTGCTGAGGTACTTCAGGAACACCTGCTTCAAATTTCAGGGACCGCGCTGCCAGTTTTAACAGCGGACAAAAAAGGGAGCCGGTTCGAAATCGTGCTGGGACAGAATGAGCGTCTCGACCGGCTTAACACAGGAATCAATCTCAATGAGCTTGAAGCCGATGGCTTTGTTATCATGACTGACAGCATGAGGTTGATTATTGCCGGGGGAAATGAAAAGGGGACCCTTTATGGTGTTTATACATTTCTTGAGAAGTATCTGGGATGCAGGTTGTACAGTCCGGATATAAAATTCATTCCAGAGCTGGAGAAGATCATCCTCGGGACCATTAATGATAAGCAGATACCTGCGATCAGGTTCAGGGATACCCACTACAGGGTAACCTGGGATCAGGAATATACCGACTGGCATAAGCTGAGCCACAATGAGCGGGGCAACAGACCGGCCTGGGGTTCATGGGTACATACCTTCAGCAGCCTGGTGCCGCCGGAAACATATTTCAGTGACCATCCTGAATATTATGCCCTGCGTAACGGGAAACGGATACCAACCCAGCTCTGCCTCACTAACCCGGATGTATTGAAGATCACTATCCAGAATCTCCGCAAGGCAATGGCTGCTAATCCTGAAGCTCTTTACTGGTCAGTCAGCCAGAACGACAACAGGCAATATTGTACATGCGAAAGTTGCCGTGAGATCGATGAACGGGAGGGATCTCCATCGGGTTCGATAATTAGTTTCGTGAACAAGGTAGCTGAACAGTTTCCCGACAAAATGATTTCCACCCTGGCCTATGAATATTCACGCAAGGCTCCAAAAAACCTTCGACCTGAAAAAAATATAAACATTATGCTGTGCAGTATCGAAATGAGGCGCGACAGGCCTTTTGCTGAATCGACCGATACCATCAGCACTGCATTCGTGAGGGATGTTAAGGATTGGAGTAAAATCGCAAATGATATCATCGTGTGGGATTATGTTATCCAGTTCCCTAATCTTATAAGCCCTTTCCCTAATCTTCATGTATTGCAGCCCAACCTGAAGTTTTTCGCGGAGAACGGGGTTAATGCAATGTTTGAGCAGGGTAACCGCGAGGTTGGCGGTGAATTTGCCGAGCTGCGATCATACCTTATCTCAAAGCTGATGTGGGATCCCGATGAAAATGTGGACTCTCTGATGAATGATTTTCTGAACGGATATTATGGTGCAGGTGGTAAGCCCATACGCCGCTACATCGATATAATGCGTGAAGCTTCCGTAGCATCCGGCCAGCCATTAAGGATTTTCGGTTCACCCAATGAAGCATCCGGGAGTTACCTGACAAGACAGTTGATAGATGATTACAGGAGACTGTTCGATGAAGCGGAATCGGCTGTGACTGACTCGGCTGATATTCTGGAGCGTGTAAGGATTGCGCGACTGCCGCTTGATTTTGCCATAATGGAACAGGCAAAGAAGAACTTTTACGGTGACTATGGAACATTTATGAAAACCGGCGAAAAATGGGTGGTAAATCCTGAAATAAGATCGATGGTTGACAGGTTCGTTGATCTCTGCATACGCCAGGGAGTAACCCGCATAAAAGAATGGAGCACGACGCCTGAAGCTTACCGTTCGGCGATGTACAGACTCTTCTACCAGGGCAGGAATGAGCATCTCGCGTACGGCAGGGATGTTAAATTCTTAAGTCCGGATATTTCATCGATCCGGGAGGAGGAACGTCTGATGCTGACTGACGGAATACGCGGGAGCCATGATCCGGAATATAACTGGTTTGATTTTCAGGGGCGCGATCTTGATGCTATTATTGATCTGGGTACAGTGCAGGATGTACGACATATAGAATGCGCCTTTTATCAGCTTGCGGCCTGGCTCAGCATTGTTCCTGAAGATGTTGAATTCTTTGTCTCATCCGATGGTAAAATATTTGACAGTGTGGGCATTGTTGCGAATACACTGCCAATTGACCAGTATGACAGCTTCCAGAGAGACTTTATTGTTGACTTTCAGCCCAGGGACGCCAGATTTGTAAGGGTAGTTGCACATACCATAGGTAATACTCCGGAATCGCATCCCGGAGCGGGTCAGCCCGCCCGCATGCATATCGATGAGATCGTAGTGGAATGAAAGTATACAACCATCCGATAATATTGTTCGGTAAATCCGAAAAAAAAAACGTGCATAATTTGACATGTCAGGTGAATAAAAGTCTGTAAAAAATTAGGTTATTAATTTTTTTATGTTAAAATTTGTTAATTAACAGAGTCGGAAAAATTACTTTCGATTCCCTAAAAAAAACCATGACCAATGATTTTAGAGAAATTAGACCACTTTTCGCGACGGGTATTAGTCCTGTTACTGTTGCTGATTTGCTCCCATGCATTACTGGCACAGGTACGGACTATAACCGGAACCGTCAAAGATTCTGACGGTAGTGCTCTTACAGGTGTAACGGTTTTAGTAAAAAATACTACAACCGGAGCCCTTACCGATGCTCAGGGACGGTACTCCATTCAAGCAGGCAATGATGCCGTACTATCCTTTTCGTTTATTGGTTACCAGCTGCAGGAAATTACTGTGGGTGACCGTTCAACGATTGACGTAACTTTAGAAGTTGAACTTTCGCAACTTGGTGAAGTTGTAGTAACTGCCCTTGGCGTTGAAAGAAGCCAGAAAGCGCTTCAATACAACGTCACTAAAGTTCCAGGGATGGAACTTACCGCAGCACGCGAGAACAACCTCGGTACATCCATCCAGGGACGTGTTGCAGGTGTCAATGTTACCAATGCCGGTACCGGCCCTGCAGGATCTTCACGTGTTATCATCAGGGGTAACAAATCGATCGGCGGAGGTAATCAGCCACTCTATGTTGTTGACGGTATCCCGATGGATAACAGTCAGTTCGGACGCGCCGGTGTCTGGGGTGGAGTCGACCAGGGAGACGGTATGACAAGTATCAACCCTGAAGATATTGAATCAATTACAGTTCTGAAAGGAGCTGCAGCAGCTGCTCTTTATGGTTCGCGGGGTGGTTATGGTGTTATCAACATTATAACCAAGAGAGGTACGGCAAGAAAAGGTGTTGGAATAGAGTTCAACTCCAACTATGTTTTTGAAAATGTTGTAAACTACTCCGATCTGCAGGAGGTTTATGGACCTGGTGGTATAGCCGAAAACGCTCAAGGTGAACGAGTCTTTTCAAAGCCTGTTTCCAGGGACCAGGCTTATGGATGGGGAGCAGGTTCAATGTGGGGTCCGAAGTTTGATGGCAGCTCAGTGATTCAGTTCGACGGGGTCTCAAGACCATATTCCCATGCAGGCGACAACTGGGCGCGCTTTTATAATAAGGGAAGCGCCTGGACCAACAGTGTCTCCCTGTCTGGTGGAAGTGAAAGACAGACCTTCCGGTTCTCTTTCTCGGACCTGGATAATAAAGGCATAATCCCCAATGAAACCTTCAAAAGGAGAAATATGTCATTGGCAACTAACGGGAAATATGGAGAAAGGTTAACTTTCAATGCCAAGGTCTTATATTCAAACGAAAAAGTGAATAACCGGCAATACGTTGCTGACAGTCCTGCAAATATTCCACAGGCAGTTTGGAACCTTGCCACGTCTGTAAATATTGAAGACCTGAAAGGGGATCCCGAAAAACTTGGAGCGGTGGCTCCCGGTGTCACAACACCCGACCTGAAATCAGTTGGTGAAGAATTTCAGCAGGCTGATAACAACTGGCTCCAGAATCCATACTGGGTCTCTTACCAGTTTAAAAACGAAAATGTCAGAGACCGCTTTATAGCTTCTGCAAACCTGAGGTACAATTTCTTCAAATGGTTGTATATTCAGGGACAGATAGGTATGGACTGGTACACAAGGAACAACAATTTCCTTACTCCCCAGGGTACCGGATATCAGCGGGGAGGCGCCAAAAGTGAAACCTCAAACTTTGTAAGGGAAATAAACCAGGAGTGGATGCTTGGAGGAGACCACGCATTTGGAAAGTTCAGAGTGAACGCATTTGTCGGCGGTAATAGGATGTTAAGGGAAAGTGAAGAGATCAATGCGACTGGCTCAAACGGTTTCAATATTCCTTTCTATACATCGATAACCAATGCCGTAGACAAGTCTTTCGGATATGGGTACAGAAAATCGGGTATTAATTCCTTATTTGGTTCAGCCGAGTTAAGTTATAACAATTATTTGTTTGTTACTGCGACAGCCAGAAACGACTGGTTCTCGGTGCTGAATCCCGCCAATAACAGCAAACTTTATCCGTCAGTTGGTGCCAGCTTTGTCTTCACCGATGCATTCCAGAACTTTCCTCAAGTGTTGAGCTTCGGGAAATTAAGGGCAGCCTGGGGACAGGTGGCAACAGCCAACGTTGGTGCTTATTCATCCAGCATTACATACGGACTGTTAGGAAATCCACACCTTGGCCTTGCGATGGGAGGTTTCTCCGGCGGTGATAATATTCCAAACCCGAACCTCTCTCCGGCCCTTTCGACCGAACTTGAGATCGGGACAGAACTGAGATTTCTCCAGGGACGACTTGGACTGGAGTTTACCTACTATGATCAGAAAACAACCGATGATATTCTTTCCGCAACCATTTCCAGGACATCAGGATTCCTTTCGACATCGGTTAATATCGGTGAATTATCGAACAAGGGTATAGAGATTTTATTCAGCGCTACACCTGTCCAGGGACCTGTAACATGGGATATTTCACTGAACATAGCAAAGAATAAGAATAAGGTAATTGCACTTAGTGAGGGGGTTACTGAGTTAAACGTTGAGGAACCGCGTACGAGAACAGTTATGATCAAGCATATTGTCGGGTATCCCTTCGGAATGATAACCGGTTATAAACAAAAGACTGACGGACAGGGCAACCTGGTATATGAATCCAATGGTTCGCCTGTAAGGGGAGATGTCTACGAAATTCTTGGAAACGGTGTAGCCGATTTTACCGGAGGTTTGAACAACTCAATAAGCTGGAAACGGATCACTCTTAACGCACTTATTGACTTCAAATTCGGGGGTGACATTTATTCAGGAACCAATGTACGTCTGACCCAATGGGGTTTACACAAGCAAACGCTCGCAAATCGGGAGGGTGGAATGGTTGTTGAAGGAGTTATAAATACCGCTACCAGTGGTGAACCGATATATGCGCCGTTCACAAAAACTCTTAACCAGGAAGAGACTCAGGATTACTGGGGCAATCTCGGAGAGCGTGCCCAGGAGAATTTTGTGTTTGATGCTTCCTTTATAAAGTTGAGGCAGGTTTCGCTTGAATACAGCCTGCCCCCCAGCCTTCTGAACAAAACACCGTTTACCAATCTTGCAGTTTCATTTGTCGGAAGGAACCTGGCGCTTCTTTTCACCAACCTCGATAATGTTGATCCGGAATCTACTTACACGGATAGTAACGCACAGGGTCTTGATTACTTTGGTATGCCGGGAACCCGCAGTTATGGTTTTAATCTGAGGGTGACATTCTAAACTTTAAAAATTGAGAGAAATGAAACACATAATTAGACTCATTCAAAGTGCGCTGCTGATTGTAATCATAACAGCCGGATGCGATACTGATGAACTGCACGAGATGAACATTAATCCAAATGCGGTCAATCAGATTGACGTTAACTACTTTCTGACTGCTGCCGAACTCAGTGCAGCGAATAATGGTCTCCGTGACGACCGGTACACCGACTGGAGAACAAATATCGGCATGTGCGCACATGCAATTCAACAGCTTGCAAGCACAAGCACGGGAACGATCTCAGTAGGCGACAAGTACCTTGAGAACGATGTCGAACCATCAAATGCTCCGTGGGACCATATGTTTGCAGGTGATGGCAGGGTAACTGCCGAAATAATCAAGCAGACCGGCCCGGGAGGATACGCAGAAGGGAAGAATATCAATACCCGTCATGCGGCCAGGATCCTCAGAGTGCTCTGTTTTCACCGTCTTACAGACTGGTATGGCAGTATACCATATTCCGAAGCCAACAAGGGTATAGAAGGGATATTCCAGCCAAAGTATGACAAGCAGAAGGACATCTATACCGATCTGCTGAAAGAGCTTGATGAAGCCTGTTCCGCGATCAGTACTTCAAACCTTGATGAAGGATTCGCCCATGCAGACTTTTTCTACAATGGCGACATAGCCAAATGGAAAAAATTCGGTTACTCACTGATGCTCAGGTTGGCTATGAGGGTTTCAGATGTTGATGCTGCAATGGCCAATACCTACGTTACAAAAGCTGTTGCCGGAGGAGTGATGTCAAGCAATGATGACAACTTGTTTGCTACCATGGCTCTTGGTCCCAGCGAATGGACTAACCAGAATGGCATCTCACGCGGCTTCTATCCAGGTGACGGAGGACAATGGGCCAGTTCCTTCCTCAGCAAAACACTTGTTGACTGGCTCATGGGGCCAAACAAAGCCAGTACGGCTGACGATGATCCAAGGCTTATGATATTTACCGGTGGCATTATTCTATGGACAGCCGATGCTGTTGAGTATAATGTCACGGATCCTCTTTTGCAAAGAGGTTTACCTAATGGCTTGGACGGAGCTATGCTTGATGCCTTGATGGGTGGCCCTACAATTCCCCGCGAGCATTTTTCAGCTGTTAATCCTCTGATGATGCAGGATGATGAACCTTACCAGATCATGAATGCTGCCGAGTCGGAGTTTCTCCAGGCAGAAGCCCTTGTAAGAGGCATAGGCTCAGGCATCTCCGGTACTGCAGAAACGCATTACAACAACGGCGTTAAGCTGGCAATGCAGATGTATACCAAGTACGATCCATCATTGTCTGTTACTGATGGTGAGGTTTCGGCATACCTGGCACATTATCCCTATGGTTCAAAAGATGAACTGGAAATGATAGGGGAACAAATGTGGGCATGCAAATGGATGAACTGGTGGGATGCATGGTCAGACTACAGGAGAACAGGATTCCCGGTGCTGGTACCGACCAATTACCAGGGAAACGCTACAAATGGCCAGATTCCGACCAAGCTTACGATTCCCGCATACGAAGCTACAGGTAATCCAAACTACCCTGCCGGAGCCACACAGCCCGACAGGCTTACTGGTAAGGTATGGTGGGACGGTGGTCCGGAATGATTGCATTAATAATCGAATAACTAAATGAAAAAGGGGCTGTCAGGCCCCTTTTTTACTCTATGCTTCTTCAGCACCTGCCTTGTGAAAATTTATTCATATTTTTACTATATACAATGCACCCGGAAAGAGATCCCGCAAAAAGAAAAAAGTATGAGTAAAAAGATTGCATTTATGTCAATAGTGGGTTTTGCGCTTACAATATTTTTGCTTGTGGGTTGTAATTCGAACAAGGATGATTTTTATAGCATTGACCGTGAACCAACTATTGAGCCGGATTATTCCGGAGTAACCATTCCGCAAAATATTGCTCCCCTGAATTTCCAGATTATAGAACCCGGAAAATACTTCAGACTTACAGTTTCCTCTGCAAATGGTTTTAAGGTTTCAGTTAAATCTGCAGACGGGATTGCCCGTTTCCCTCGAAAATCATGGGAAAAGCTGCTGATAAACAACAGTGACGGTAAAATCAGCATTGATATTGTATCTGAAGATGAAGAAGGAGCACTCACAAAATTCAGACCCATTAATCTGTTTGTTGTTAAAGATCCCATCGATCCCTGGTTGTGTTACAGGTTACTTTATCCGGGCTACGAAGCCTTCCTGCAGATAAAAATCGTGCAAAGAAGCACTGAAAGCTTCAGGGAAAGATCACTGGTTGAAAATCAATTAATTGACAATAACTGCGTAAATTGCCATTCCTTCTGCAGGAATAATCCGGATAAATACCTTCTGCATATCAGGGGTTCACTTGGCGGAACCTATTTCACTGAAGGTAATAAAATTGTCAGAAGAGATTTAAAAACCCCTGAAATGAAATATGGTGCCGTATATCCTGCATGGCACCCGAACGGACAATTTGCAGCCTTTTCCTCAAACAGCATTGTTCAGAGTTTCCATGCATCTCAGGAATACAATATTGAGGTTACTGATCTGGCTTCATCACTTGTAGTTTATGATATTGAAAAGAATGAAATGTCGGCTGTAGAAGAAGATGATTCGGTAACGTATATGGAAACTTTTCCGGAATGGTCACCTGATGGCAGATACCTGTATTATTGCAGAGCCATTCAGACAAATGACACTTCTGATTTTGCCCGGATAAAATATGACCTTGTAAGGAAAGTTTTTGATCAGGGATCATTTTCGTTTGGAAAAGCCGAGGTTGTTTTCGATGCCCTTTCGATTGATAAAAGCGTTTCTTTTCCAAGGATTTCACCTGACGGCCAATACCTTGTTTTTACTCTTCATAATAATGGCAATTTTTCTATTTGGCACAAGGAAGCTGACCTGTATCTTCTCAATATCCGGACCGGGAAAACAGATCGTATGAATATTAACAGCAGTGAAACAGAAAGTTACCATAGCTGGTCTTCAAACGGGAAATGGCTTGTTTTCAGCAGTAAAAGAGAGGATGGCCTGACTGCAAGACCATACTTTGCCTGGTTCGGTTCGGCTGATCAGGTCGGAAAACCTTTTGTTTTGCCCCAGAAGGATCCTACACTGTACAAAAGACTGGTGAAGACCTTTAACAAGCCAGAGTTTATAACCGGCAGAATCAGATCAGGACCACGTGATTATGAGCATGCCGCGAAAAAGGAAGCTGAAAAGGCTAAATGGGCTGGGAATCAAAAGTAAAGCTGATTGCCTGCAGGTTAATGAAACATGTCCCATGCAATGAATAAGAATCCAAATAAAAATACTCAATCGGGCCCTCTGGCTATAAAAAAGGATGAAATAAAAGTCCGGGAACCGGGTAATTATTTATTACCTGCCGCTATTTTTATTCTGTCGGGTGTCTATTTTTATTTGTTCGGCAATCACATTTTTTTTTATCAGGAAAACCTTTTCTTATTTGTTTTCTCCAGCGAATACCTGATGCAATTTGCTTCAAAACCAGGCGGATTACTTGAATATGCCGGGAATTTCATCAGTCAGGGCTATTTTAACAACCTCTACGGAACTCTTGTCCTGTCTGCAGTTTTTACTTCAATTTCAATTGTTTTTCTGAAAATTAATAAAAAGCTCTCTACTGAAACGAATCTTTCTTTCCTGTTCTCTGCCCTGGCATCCTGCTTTTTAATTCTGATGCAGACAAACATTAACTACCTTATGCATCATAACCTGGGATTTCTTTTAACAGGTCTCTATTTTTTAATTTCCATTTCATCAGATAAGAAGAACTTCCGTGTTTTACTGCTGGCTGTCTTCCCTTTATTTTTCTATATAACCGGCACCTTTTCCTGGATTTACCTCGGTATGTTTACAATTTATAGCTTATTAAGGAAGGAAGTGATTTATTCGGCATGCCTT
>Ga0105095_10002154_pt1 | contig 10534 bp, 6 predicted proteins | sample PPLLak2March2015_2_FD_79180 | JGI IMG/M metagenome (GOLD analysis project Ga0105095, IMG submission 79180) | Freshwater sediment microbial communities from Prairie Pothole Lake near Jamestown, North Dakota, USA - PPLs Lake P8 Core (3) Depth... | ecosystem: Environmental > Aquatic > Freshwater >... | reverse complement strand
GGCGCGGTCGAGGCCCGCGACCAGGCGCTCGACGGCCTCGCCCACGCGCAGGCCGCGCAGGTCGAGCGCGCCGCCGCCCGCGCCGGCGTCGTCCGGATCCGAGACGCGCTCGACGGTGACGCGCGGTGCGGGCCGCTTCGGCTGCCCCGGCGCGCGCACCCGCCCGCCCTCGGGCCAGGCGCGCACCACCTGCGTGCGCGGCACCACGAGGCGCGCGGGGCCCGCCTGGACGACGACGCGGTCGCGACGGTCGGGGCCCTCGACGAGCACCGCGTTGGCGCCGCTCCGCAGGCCGATCGCGTCGCCGGGCCGGAGCGCCGTCCAGTCCGCGTGCTCGGCCGTCTCGTCGTCCTCCGGTGTCGCCGCGAAGCCGCTCTCGACGGCGGACTGCTCGGCGCGCTCCTCGAGCGCGAGCAGGCGATCGCGGGCGTGGGCGGCGTCGCGCGCGCCGCCGCCACGCTGCAGCTCGCGGATCACGCCCGCGACCTCCGCGTGGGCGTTGCGGAACGAGCGCTCGAGCCCGTCGCGCATCTCGGCGAAGAGCTTGTCGCGCCGCTCCTGGAGCCGCTCGAGCTTCTCGCGGTACTCGCTGCGCGCCGTTTCGGACTCGACGCGCAGATGCCGCGCCTCCTCGCGCTCGCGCTCGAGCTGGGCACGGCTCGCGGCGAGCTCGGCCAGCATCAGGTCGAGCCGGCGGTCCTCGCGCTCGAGCAGCGCGCGCGCGCGGGCGAGCACGTCGGCGCGCAGGCCCATGCGCGCCGCGACGGCGGTGGCGGACGACGCGCCCGCGACGCCCATGCGCATGCGATAGGTCGGCGCGTCCGTCTCGGGATCGAAGTCGAAGCTCGCGTTGGCGAAGCGCGGGTCGACCGCGGCCATCTCCTTCAGCAGCCCGAAATGAGTGGTCGCCACGACGCGCGCGCCCGCGTCGGCGAGGGCCTCGAGGATCGCCTGGGCGAGGCAGGCGCCCTCGCCCGGGTCGGTGCCGCTGCCGATCTCGTCGAGCAGCACCAGCGCGCGTCGGTCGGCCTCGTCGACGATGCGGGCGAGGACCGCGACGTGGGCCGAGAAGGTCGAGAGGCTCTCGCGCAGGTTCTGCTCGTCGCCGATGTCCGCGAGCACGGCGTCGAAGAGGTCGACCCGCGCGCCCGGCGCGGCCGGCACGAAGATCCCGGCGCGGACGCAGAGCGCCGCGAGCCCCGCGGCCTTCAGGGTCACGGTCTTCCCGCCCGCGTTCGGTCCCGAGAGCACGAGCACGTGCCAGCTCTCGCCGAGCGCGAGGTCGTTCGGAACCACGCGCTCGGGCGCGAGCAGCGGGTGCCGGAGCTGCGGCGCGCGCAGCACAGACTCCGTCCCGACCTCCGGCGCGACGGCGCGCCAGGCGTCGGCGAGCCGCGCGCGCGCGAAGGCGAGGTCGATGCGCACGAGCGCGTCGAGCCCGCTCTCGATCCACGGCAGGCCGCGGGCGGCGCGCTCCGAGAGCTCGCGCAGCACGCGCTGCGTCTCGCGCTGCACCGTCAGCTCGGCGCTCTTCAGCCGGTTGTTGAGCTCGACCACCGCCTCCGGCTCCACGAACAGGGTCGTGCCTGAGCCCGAGGCGTCGTGGACGATGCCCTTCACGCGTCCGCGGGCATCGGAGCGGACGGGCAGCACGAAGCGGTCGTTGCGCACCGTGACGAAGCGGTCGGAGAGCGCGGCGGCGAGCTCGGGGTCGGAGAGGTACGCCGAGAGGCGTCGCTGCAGCTCGCCGGCGAGGCCCTGGGCCTCGCGCCGCGCGTCGGCCAGGGCGGGGGACGCGGCGTCGCGGACCTCGCCTTCGGGGTCGATCGCGTACGCAATGTCCTCCTCGAGATCGCGCAGGTCGCCGATCGTGGCGGCGATCGCCGCGAGCTCCGGGGCCTCGGCCTCGCGGCGCGCGAGGTAGCGCTGCGTGCCGTGGAGCGCAGCGAGCAGCCCGCGAAGGTCGAGCAGCTCGCGCGCGCCGAGCGTGGCGCCCTTGCCGAGGCGGCCGAGGGGCCCGTCGAGATCGGTGAGCCCGCCGAAGGGCGGGAGCTCGTTGCGGCCGAGCATCGCCCGCGCCTCGGCGGTCTCGCGCAGGAGGCGCCAGGCATCGTCGTGAGACGGGGCGAAGAGCGACGCGCCTGCGTCGTCCGCGGGCGCGAGCCGCGCCCGCACCCGCGGCGTCGACGCCACGCTGCGGAGCTGTGCCACGACGTCGGGCCATTCGAGACGCTCGAGGGCGCGCGGGGCGACGCGGAACGACATCTCGGCTCCCGCCGCGCCCGGCGCTACAGCGCGCGCATCCCCGTGACGTGCTCGCCGAGGATCAGGGTGTGGATGTCGTGGGTGCCCTCGTAGGTGCGCACGGTCTCGAGGTTCACCATGTGTCGCATCGCCTGGTAGTCGTCGACGATGCCGTTCGCGCCGAGCAGGTCGCGGGCATCGCGCGCGATGCGGAGCGCGATGTCGACGTTGTTCATCTTCGCCATCGACACCATCGCGTGGTGGAGCTTGCCCTCGTCCTTGAGCCGTCCGACGCGCAGCGCGAGGAGCTGGCCCTTCGTGATCTCGGTCGGCATGAAGACCAGGCGCTGCTGCGCGATCTGCTTGCTCGCGAGCGGGCCGCCCTGGACGATGCGCTCCTGGGCGTAGTGCAGCGCCTCGTCATAGCAGGCCATCGCGGCGCCGAGCACGCCCCAGGCGATGCCGTAGCGCGCCTGCGTCAGGCACGAGAGGGGGCCCTTCATGCCCTTCACGCCGGGGAGCATGGCGTCCTCGGGCAGCTCGACGTCGTGCAGGAAGAGCTCCGACGTGACGGAGGCCCGGAGCGAGAACTTGCCCTTGATGTCGCGGGCCTCGAAGCCCGGCGTGCCCTTCGGCACCAGGAAGCCGCGGATCGTGTCCTCGCCCGCGGCCTTGGCCCACACCACGGAGACGTCGGCCAGCGTGCCGTTCGTGATCCAGCGCTTGGTGCCGTTCAGGATCCACTTCCCGCCCTTCTTCTCGGCGCGGGTGCGCATGCCCGAGGCGTGGCTGCCGAAGTCGGGCTCCGTGAGGCCGAAGCAGCCGATCGCCTTGCCGGAGGCCAGGGCCGGGAGCCAGCGCTCCTTCTGGGCCTCGGAGCCGTAAGCGTGGATCGGGTACATCACGAGACCGCCCTGCACCGACGCGAAGGAGCGCAGGCCCGAATCGCCGCGCTCGAGCTCCTGCATCACGAGGCCGTAGGCGACGTTGTTCATGCCGGCGCAGCCATAGCCATGGAGGTTCGCGCCGAAGAGGCCGAGGTCCGCCATGCGCGGCACGAGCTGCATCGGGAACGATCCGTCCTGCCGCACGTGCTCCTGGAGCACGGGCAGGAACTCCTTGCTGACGAAGTCGCGCACGCTCTCGCGCGCGAGGATCTCCTCCTCGGCAAGGAGGTCGTCGAGGCGGAGGAAATCGACGCCGGCGTAGTCGGCCATGGGGCCTCCGATCACGGGGGTTCGCGGAGGCCGAACGTAGCAGGGCCCGGGAAGCGGCGGCCGCCGCTTCCCGGGCCCTGTTTCATGGGAGCGTCCTCGCCGCTAGGCGGTCGGAGCGCCCTTCTCGATCTCCTTCAGCTTGCGCGTGAGCTGCGACAGCTTCCGGTCGATCTTCTCGAGGTCGCTCTTCGACGCGATCTGGAGCGCCGCGAGGAGGCCCTCGACGCTCGACTCGAGGCGCTGGGTCGCCTCGCTGCGCAGGCTCCCGGCGCGCTGGACCAGCGGGTTCTCGCGCAGCTGCGCCAGCGTCTTTCCGACGTGGTGCGACGTGCGCTTCTCGATGTGCTTGCGCTGCGCGGCGACGCGCTTCTGGACCCGCTGGAGCTCCTTGTCGACGCTCTTCACGGCCGAGCGGACCCGGTCGAGGCCGTCCTGAACGAGGCTCGTGCTCTGTGCCATCTCATCGTCTCCTTCGATCGGCCCGCCGGGGGAGGGCGGGGGTCAGGGTCGAACGAACTGGAATGCCAACGGGTCGCAACGTAACACGATGCGTCATCATTTCAACCGGGGCAGAGCCGGAGGGACGGCAGGGACCAGGCCGAACCCGGCTGGATCGTGGGGAGAAACGTCGGTTTGGAAGCGGCGACCCCCGATCGGGGGCTGCAACGCGGCGCGCCAGGTCCGGGCTACATCCTCACCAGAGCGCTCGCCCAGGTGAAGCCCGAGCCGAAGCCGGTCATGGCCACCAGAGACCCCGATCGGACCTTCCCGTCGCGCTTCAGCTCGGCGAGCAGCATCGGGATCGAGGCGGCAGAGCAGTTGCCGAAGCGGTCGATGTTGTACGGGCACTTCTCGGGCGGGATGCCGAGGGCGTTCGCCACGTACTCGTTGATCCGCAGGTTCGCCTGGTGGAACAGGAAGATGTCGACGTCCTCGAGCTTCACGCTCGCCGCCGAGAGCGTCTCGTTCAGCACCTCGGGCATGCGCGTGACGGCGTGCTTGAAGACGAAGCGGCCCTCCATCTTCGGGAAGATCCGGCCGTTGTCGACCATCTCGTGGGTGAGGCGGGTCGGTTGGATGGCCGAGCCCGGCGCCTCGACCCAGAGCTTGGTCGCGTGCTTCCCCTCGGAGTGCATGCGCACCTCGAGCACGCCGGCCGGGTCGTTCGCGTCGTCGTTCGCCTCGAGGAGGACCGCGCCCGCGCCGTCGCCGAAGAGCACGGTGACGTCGCGACCGCGCGTCGCGAACTCGAGCCCCGTCGAGTGCACCTCGGCGCCCACCACCAGCACGCGGCGAAAGCGTCCGGAGGCGATCAGGCTGTCGGCCATGCCGAGCGAGAACAGGAAGCCGCTGCACTGGGCGCGGAGATCCATGCACGGGATCTCGCCGAAGTCGAGGCGCTCGTGCAGGAAGAACGAGGTGCCCGGGAAGTCGTGCTCGCCGGAGAGCGTCGCGAGCAGGATGCAGTCGACGTCGCGCGGCTCGAGGCCGGCGTCGGCGAGGGCGGCCTCGGTCGCGCGCTGCGCGAGCAGGGCCGGCGTCTCGCCCTCGGAGATGTAGCGGCGCTCGCGAATGCCCGAGCGCTGCTGGATCCACTCGTCGCTCGTGTCCATGAGCTTCGCGAGATCGTCGTTCGTCACCACGCGTCCGGGCACGTACATTCCGGCGCCCGCGATCTTCGACCGCTTCGTCATCCGAGGCCTCCTCCCGCGGCGACCGGCTCGAAGCCGAGGCGTCCCGCCATTCCGCCCTCCCTCGCCCAGAGCACGTCCTCGACCCGGAGCAGCAGCTCCTCGAGCCCGGCGCCGCGCAGCGCCGAGACAGCGACCGCGCCGTGCTGCGCAGCCAGCGCCCGGCCCTCGCCGGGCGGCAGCCGGTCGATCTGGTTGAAGACCAGGATCTCCGGGACGCCGCCGAGACCGATCTCGTCGAGCACGCGGCGCACGGCCGCGAGCCGGCGCTCGAGGTCGGGCGACGCGGCGTCGACGACGTGCAGGAAGACGTCGGCGCTCTCGAGCTCTTCGAGCGTCGCGCGGAAGGCCGCGACGAGCTCGGGCGGGAGGTCGCGGATGAAGCCCACCGTGTCCGTCACCAGCACCTCGCGCTCGCGCGGGAAGCGCAGGCGGCGCGACGCCGGATCGAGCGTCGCGAACATCTTGTCCTCGACGTGGACCTGGCTCTGCGTGAGCGCGCGCAGCAGCGTGCTCTTGCCGGCGTTCGTGTAGCCGACGATCGAGAGCACGGGCAGGCCGCGCCGCTCGCGCCGGCGACGGCGTCCCGCGCGCTCGCGGCGCAGGTGCTCGAGCTCGCGCTCGAGGCGCGCGATGCGGTCGCGCACACGACGACGGTCGACCTCGAGCTTCTGCTCGCCCGGGCCGCGGCCGCCGATGCCGGCGCCGAGGCGCGAGAGGCCGACGTCCTGCTGCGCGAGGCGGGGCAAGCGGTACTTGAGCTGCGCGAGCTCGACCTGGAGCTTGCCGTCCCGGCTGATCGCGCGCTGGGCGAAGATGTCGAGGATCAGCTGCGTGCGGTCGATCACGCGCAGCTCCATGCGCTCGGCGAGATTGCGGGCCTGCGCCGGCGTCAGGTTCTGGTCGAAGATCACGAGATCGACGTCCTGCTGGAACGCCCGCACCACGAGATCCGCGAGCTTGCCCTCGCCCATCAGCGTCTTCGGATCGACGTGGGGCCGGTGCTGCGTGACGACGTCCGCGACCGACACCCCGGCCGAGCGCGCGAGCTCCTTCAGCTCCTCGAGCGCGACCTCGTGCTCTTCGGCGCGCCGTCCGGCGGTCACCGAGACCAGGATCGCGCGCTCGCCCTCGCCGACGGCGCGGGTGCGCGCCGTGCGCGCGAACTCCTCCTCGCGCTCGCGGATCCAACGCTGGAAGTCGAAGTCGAGCAGCGCCGGCGGCGTCGGCGGCAGGTGCTGCACCGACGCGCCCTCGTCGTTCGCGGCGCACAGCGAGGCCACGTACGCCTTGCCCGGGAGCCCTTCGGAATCGGTCGCGATCGCCACCACCGCATCGAGGCGGAGCACCGCGAGGTCGGTGAGATCGTCGCGGGTCAGCGCCTCGTCACCCAGGTGGGTGTGGATCAGGCGCAGGCCGCGCAGGCGCCCGGTGCCGGCGCGCATGCGCCCCCAGTCCGGGAGCTGGATCGAGCGGGCGTCGCCGACCATCACGTGGGACACGGCGCCCCGGCGGTCGACGAGGACGCCCACCTGGCGGCTGATCTCTGCCGTGATCTCGGTCAGGCTGCGGGCGAACTCTTGGGTGACCAGTCGTTCGGGAGGGAGGCTGCGCCGGAACAGGCGCTCCAAAGCGCGAACCTGGCTGGCCCGGAGGCCTTGGGTGTTTCCGAAGACTCGGATCTCGCAATCCCCTTCCGGCGGTCGCCGTGATGGGTCGATCCTACGGACCGGGCCCGGGGCAGGCAAGGCCGCGACGAGAGCCTTCCCAAGCCGCGCAGTTGGGGAGTAAGCTGCTCAGCTTTCCCGGGCTCAGGCGCCAGGCTCAGCGGGCACGCGCGGGAGGCCGATCAGGAGCCGGGGCCGCCCGACCCGAGTCGGGAACGCGCAACAGGGAGTCGATCCATGAGCCAGGGCCGCGAGCTCGCCGTCCTCGTCCTCGCCGCGGGCAAGGGCACGCGCATGAAGTCGGGACGGGCGAAGGTGCTGCACGAAGTCGCGGGCCGGCCGCTCCTCGGCTTCGCGCTGGCGTCGGCGAAGACGCTCGCGGCGAAGCGGCTGATCGTCGTGGTCGGCCGCGACGCGGAGCTCGTGCAGCAGGCCTTCGCTGGCGAGGCGGAGTTCGTGGTGCAGGCCGAGCAGAAGGGCACGGGCCACGCGGTGCTCGTCACGAAGCGCGCGCTCGAGGGCTTCGCGGGCGACGTGCTGATCCTCTACGGCGACACGCCGCTGCTGCGCACGGAGACGCTGCGCGCGATGCAGGCGAAGCGCGCCGCGAGCGGCGCGGACCTCGTGATGCTGACGACCCGGCTGCCGCTCCCGGGCATCGTGCTGCGCGGACCGAAGGGAAGCGTCGAGCGCGTGGTCGAGAAGCCCGACGCGACGCCCGCGGAGCTCGCGATCCGCGAGTTCAACACCGGCGTCTACCTGGTTTCCCAGGACTTCCTCTGGAAGGCCCTGGCGCAGGTCGACGACCGGAACGCCCAGGGCGAGATCTACCTGACCGGGATCGTGCGCATCGGGGTGGCAGAAGGCCGGCAGATCGAGGCGCTGCTGGTCGAGGACGACGACGAATCCCTGGGCGTGAACACGCGCGCCGACCTCGCCCACGCCGCGGCGGTGATCCGTCTCCGCAAGAACGCCGAGCTCATGGCGGGGGGCGTCACGCTCATCGACCCCGCGGCCACCTACATCGACGTGGGGGTGGAGATCGGCCAGGACAGCGTGATCGAGCCTGGCTGCGTCGTCACCGGTCCCACGCGGATCGGGGCGGGCGTGCATGTGAAGGCCCACAGCGTGATCGAGTCGAGCGTGCTCGGGGACGGCGTCGTGATCGGCCCGATGGCGCATCTCCGCCCGGGCAGCGAGCTCGGCGCGAAGGCGCGGATCGGCAACTTCGTCGAGGTGAAGAACAGCCGTCTCGGCGTCGGCGCCAAGGCCGACCACCTCTCCTACATCGGGGACGCCGACGTCGGGGCCGGCGCGAGCTTCGGCTGCGGCACGATCACGGTGAACTACGACGGCGTGAACAAGAACCGCACGACGGTGGAAGACGGCGCGTTCGTCGGCTGCAACTCGAACCTGATCGCGCCCGTCACGATCGGGAAGGACGCCTACGTCGCCGCCGGGTCGACCGTGACGCAGAACGTGCCCGCGGAAGCGCTCGCCGTGGCGCGGGAGCGCCAGCGCAACGTCGAAGGCTGGCGCCGGCGCAGCGGCAAGAAGAAGAAGTCCGGAGACGCTCACTGAGTCGGAGGGCAGAGCCATGTGCGGAATCGTCGGGTACATCGGCCGCGAGCATCGTGCGCAGGACGTGATCGTGGACGGCCTTCGCCGCCTCGAGTACCGCGGGTACGACTCCGCGGGCGTCGCGGTGTTCGAGAACGGCAAGATCGGCATCCGTCGCGCGGTGGGCAAGCTCTCGAACCTCGAGCTCGCGCTGCGCGACCGGCCCCTCACGGGCCGCGTCGGCGTCGGCCACACGCGCTGGGCGACGCACGGCAAGCCCTCCGAGCGCAACGCGCACCCGCACAAGGCCGGCTCGGTCGTGGTCGTGCACAACGGCATCATGGAGAACTACGGCGAGCTGCGCGCCGAGCTCGAGGCCGGCGGCCACGAGATCACCTCGGACACCGACACCGAGCTGATCGCCCATCTGATCGACGATCGGCTGAAGGCCGGGAGCGATCTCGCGACCGCGACGCGCGAGGCGTGCGCTCGCGTCGTCGGCTCCTACGCCTTCGGCGTGCTCTCGGAGACCGACCCCGAGCACATCGTGGTCGCGAAGCACGGCGGCAGCCCGATCGTGCTCGGCCTCGGCGAGAAGCAGAGCTTCCTCGCGAGCGACATCCCCGCCATCCTGCCCTACACGCGGCAGATGCTGTTCCTCGAGGACGGCGAGTTCGCGGTGCTGTCCGAGGACGGCGTGCAGCTGCTCGACCGCGACGGCCGCCCGTTCGAACGCGAGCCGAGGGCGATCCAGTGGGATCCCGTCGCCGCCGAGAAGGGCGGCTACGACCGCTTCATGCAGAAGGAGATCCACGAGCAGCCGCGTGCCATCACCGACACGATCGGGACGCGGGTGATCGAGGCCGAGGCCGACATCGACCTGAACGGGATCGATCTCTCGCCCGCGAAGGTCGCGAAGATCCAGCGCATCGCGCTGGTCGCGTGCGGCACCGCCTGGCACGCCTGCCTCACGGGCAAGTACATGATCGAGCAGCTCGCGGGCATCCCCTGCGAGGTCGATCTCGCGAGCGAGTTCCGCTACCGCAGCCCGATCCTCGACGAGGGCGTGCTCGTGATACCGGTGTCGCAGTCGGGCGAGACGGCCGACACGCTCGCGGCCCTGCGCGAGGGCAAGGCGCACGGCTCGCGCGTGCTCGCAATCTGCAACGTGCGCGACGCGACGATCGCCCGCGAGAGCCACGACGTGCTCTACACCCACGCGGGGCCGGAGATCGGCGTCGCGAGCACGAAGGCCTTCACCACCCAGGTCGTCGCGCTCTACATGCTCGCCGTGAAGCTCGGGATCGTCCGCGGGAAGCTCTCGCGCGACGAGGCCCGGCGCCGCGTGCAGGAGCTGATGCGGCTCCCGCGCCTGGTCGAGCGCACGCTCCAGCTCGACGACGTGGTGCGCGCGATCGCCCAGAAGTACATGCACGCGACCGACTTCCTCTATCTGGGCCGGGGCGCGATGGTGCCGATCGCCTTCGAGGGCGCGCTCAAGCTGAAGGAGATCTCGTACATCCACGCCGAGGCCTACGCCGCGGGCGAGATGAAGCACGGGCCGATCGCGCTGATCGACGAGAAGATGCCCGTGGTCGTGATCGCGACGAAGAGCCCGATCTACGACAAGGTGGTCTCGAACCTCGAGCAGGTGAGGGCGCGCGAGGGCATGGTGATCGCGATCGCCAGCGAGGGCGATGTCGGCATTCACGAGAAGGCCAACGACGTCATCGAGGTGCCGGACCTCGGAGAGTACCTGACGACGGTGCTCGTCACGGTTCCGCTCCAGCTGCTCGCCTATCACGTGGCGATGCTGAAGGGCACCGACGTCGACCAGCCCCGGAACCTCGCGAAGAGCGTGACGGTCGAGTAGCGGGCGTTGCGGATCGCGCCTCTGCTGCTCGGCGCAGCGGCGCTCTGGCTGGCGTCGGGCTGCGGCGAAGAAGCGCCGCGGCCCCGGCCCGCCCGGGCACCGGCATCCGACTCCTCGCCCAACGCGCGGCCCGAGATCGTCGAGACGCTGCGCGCCGACCGCGCCGCCGTTCGGCACCCCTCCGACGGAGGAGGCCGCGCCCGGTTCGCCTGGGAAGGCGAGCCGCCGCCGCTCCGCGCTGGCGAGCTGGCGCGCTTTCCGCTGGTCTACGAGGCCGGCCCG